>Ga0114923_10001801_pt1 | contig 14689 bp, 24 predicted proteins | sample SumtaG_FD_89578 | JGI IMG/M metagenome (GOLD analysis project Ga0114923, IMG submission 89578) | Deep subsurface microbial communities from Indian Ocean to uncover new lineages of life (NeLLi) - Sumatra_00157 metaG | ecosystem: Environmental > Aquatic > Marine > Oceanic > Sediment | place: near...
ATGGCTAAAGCTCGCCTTCCTGGCCTGGGTCATAGTCATCGTCATCGGCACGGCGAAGTTCGCGCAAGCCGGCGAGGCTGTGCTCAGCTGGACGGCGCCGACGCAGAACACTGACGGCACGCCGCTGACCGACCTGGCCGGCTTCAAGATCTACCTGGGCCAGGTGCAAGGCGGCCCGTATCCGGTGAGTGTCGACATCGCGGATCCTACGGCGACGACGTTCACGGTGCCTGGCCTGACTGAAGGCCTGACCTACTTCTTTGTGTCGACGGCGTACAACAGTGCGGACCCGGTGCAGGAGAGCGACTTCAGCAACGAGGTCACCAAGCTCATCCCGCCACTGGTACCGAATCCGCCGACCATGCTGGTAGTGCAGGCGCTGACGGCGTTCGACATCGTGAAGCAGAAAGACAAGTACATCCTGCTGGCCGTCGGCACAGTGCCGGCCGGCACGACGTGCGATCCGAACCAGACAGTCAACGGACACTTTGGCGTGCCGAGTGACCTGGTCGCCTGGTTCGGCAATGTGCAGCCGCCTGTGGTGGTCGCCGATTGTTCGTAACATGTGGGAGTGGATCCGTGCATGGCTGTGCCGACGGCTCGGCCTGTTCTGCAGGAAGGATCCGCTTGGACCAGTTGAGAACCCGAGGGTTGTGTGGAGGATTGGACTGATGGCGAGAACAGCGACAGCGAAATGGGGAATACCTACCGAACGTGAGAGCGGCCAGCCGGCGGATCCTGCAGACTACAGGGGCTGCGAGATTGCCCTGGCGGTCCTGGGTGGTCCGTTCTCGGTACTCGAGCCGGAGGTGCCTACTGGCACGTTCGAGCTTGTGATGCCCGACCTGACACCTGGCGACTATCAGTGCCGATATGTGCCGATCGAGATCACCGATGACCGCGGCACCGTGTCGGTGGTTGATTTCAACATCCCGGATGACTCGCCGCTTGGTGCGGTCGACAATCCGACGGTAGATGTGAGCGGCCCGTGACCGCTCTCGAGGCGCTTGCCTACCTGTTGACGTGGCTGGCGTATCTCGCTGTGGCGCCGGTCATCACGCTCGGGCTGTTCATCGTGTACGCCGGCTATCGCTTTGTGCGACACAAGGGCAAGGGCATCATCGACCAGAGCGCCGGCTTCCTGGGATTCCTATTCGCGATCTGGCTGATGACCACCAGGACAGAAGAGGTCGCCGAGTGCATGCCGTTCGTGGCGATGGACTTGAGCGAGATGTTACGCTGGCGGAAAGACGACGGGGAGATCACATGATGGATTGGATTCTGGAGCAGATGGGTACGCAAGAGATTGGCTGGGTGCTGATCGTCGCGCAATTCTTTGCGGTCGAGTTCAAGGCGCTGTTCAATAAAACGAAGGGCGACACCTGGAGCGAGGTGGTGCGGTTTATATTCGGCTTCTCGAAGCGGCAGCAGGCACAGGGCTGGGGCATGCGCGCACGACGCGGATCCTTCTGGGCACTGGCGGCCTGGTTCACAGGACACATTGCCTTTGGATGGTGAGCGATGATCACACCGATGCAGAGCAAAGATCCATTAGCGCAGCCGCTGATCGATTACTGCGAAGAGCATTTCGACTGCGAGCTTGGACCGCCGATGGCGTACTTCGAGCTTCCGCAACGCGACGGCAAAGATCCGGTGCGCGTGATCTATCACGTGTACGCAGTCAGAGGTCCGACCTACGAGGCCTGCGAGAAGTGGCTGATCGAGCATGTCTTCGAGCCGTTGGTGGAGGCAGCCGGCGAGGAGCCGCGCCTGTACTGGAGGCTGGAGCATAAGATGTCGGTCGAGCCATTGCGTGACCAGGTGTTCGTTCGTACGCGCCTGGCGGTACTGGATCGAGAGATGCAACAGGTCATCATCGAAGAGAAGGTGGCTCGTGAGGGTGGCGAGTATCCGAGCACCGAGCCGTGAAGAGACGCGCATTCATTAAGGGCGCGGTCGCTGCTGCGGTGAGCGCTGCCTTGCCAGGCTCGGCGAATCCTTATCTGTCAGCCAACGAGTGGCAACCGATGGGGTACACGCATAAGACGTACGCGCTTGCCACGGAAGGCATGGATGGATCGCGCATGGCCGCGGCGCTGGCCAGGTCGATGATGCAGACCAAGGAGGCCGTGACAGCCAACGTATTCAACAGGGCGTTCGGTGACATGGTCGGCATCAATGAGCTACATTACGGAGATTCGGGCGAGGGCGCACGGAGATCGGTCGGGGTCGAGGGCAGTCCTGACCGTATTTAACGATGGCGATGAGCTTGGCGCATCAACAGGCGACCTTCACGGAGATGGAGGCCGAGTGGCTGCGTCGAGATCTCCGGCGCTTTGTGCCGGCAGTCTGGCCGCTGGTCGAATCGAGGGACTTCAAGAATAACTGGCACATCGATGCCATTTGCGACCACCTGGCGTACGTCACGCTGGGTGACATCCGCAACCTGATCATCAACGTACCGCCGCGGCAGACCAAGTCGCTGACGGTCTCGGTCATCTGGCCTGCCTGGTGGTGGGCCGATGAACCCCAGATCCAATTCATGTACGCCAGCTACTCGCATGACCTGGCGCTGCGTGATGCGGTCAAGACCAGGGACATCATCCAGTCGGGCTGGTACCAGGAGCGCTACGGCGGCAAGTTCTACCTGGACCCTGGTCAGAATCAGAAGGCCCGCTACGTCAACGACAAGCACGGCTATCGGATCTCGACATCCTGCATGGGCAAGACGACGGGCAAAGGCGGCGACGTCCTGGTCATCGATGACCCGCACAACATGGCTGACGTGCACTCGGATCCGAAGCGGCACTCTACCCTTAGCTGGTACGACAACAGCTGGCGGTCACGTCTTAATGACCCAACCACAGGCCAGAAGGTCATCATCTGTCAGCGGTCGCACGACATGGACCTGGTCGGCCACATCCTCGACGGCGAAGCCGGCCGCTGGGTAGTGCTGATGCTGCCGAACGAGTACGACTCGAAGCGCCACTGCCGGACGTTCATCAATCCGAAGGGCCGCGATCTCGACTACAAGGAAATGCTCGAGAAGAAGGTCGAGCCGCTGTACGAGGACCAGCGCACGAAACCTCGAGACCTGCTCAACCCGCAGCGCTTCGGCGACGAGGAGACCAAGACCGAGAAGTCCGGCATGGGCACCGTCGATTACGAGGCCCAGTACAACCAGGATCCGGAGGCCGGCGGCGGTCTGATCCTGAAGCGCAAGTGGTGGCAGAACTGGGCGTACCCGCCGAATCATCCGAAGGCCGGCGAGCAGATGCCGTATCCCGAGTGGGAGCAGATCATCACCGTCTACGACACCGCCTTCAAGAAGGGCCAGGAGAATGACTACTCGGCGCGCACCAGCTGGGGATTGTTCTGGCATTCGATGAGCGGCCGGCGGGAGGACCTGGCGCTCAATGCCATGCTGCTCGAGCGCATGAATGAGCGGATGGAGTTCGGCGAGCTTCGCGAGTCAGCGATCCGCCACGAGAAGGGATGGAGTCCGGACCACACGCTCATCGAGGACAAGGCAAGTGGCATCAGCCTGATCCAAGAGTTCGAGTCCGGCGGGATCCCGGTGTGGAAAGTGAAGGCCGGACCTGAGGACATGCCGTACCGGGCGCACATGGTGTCGGGGATGCTGCGCGCCGGCAGGATCTGGTACGTCTCGAGGGATTGGGCGTTCGATGTCATCAGCCAGTGCGCCAAGTTCCCGATGGTCGAGCACGATGACCTGGTCGCCACCTGTGTGATCGCCTGGGCGTTCATGCGGCGGATGGGTGACATGGAGCTACCGGACGACGAGAAGGCCAACGAGCTTAGCCTCTGGACCAGGCCTAAGCCGAAGTCGCCGTATGGGTGATTTCCTGGTGCTCGATGTACCGACAATCGGAGAGCGGAAGTTCATTAGATCGCGACCAGGTGTCAACGCTTATTCGCGATTGCGCAAGCAGTTCGGATTAGAAATGGCTCTGATCAAAGCCGAGGATCTCGAGGCCGGATGGTCTATGACGCCAGGGTATATCCCAGCAGACCTGTCGACGGCCAGACCGGACAGGCGATTCGAGAAGTTTGAAAAGTTCCTTACTGAGAATGAAGTCATCGAAGTTGCCAACGTACAGATCACGGCAGGTGGACGTATCGGATTCAGAGATGGCCGCCACAGGACCCGCGTACTGCTGAACCTGGGAATGGAGGCCATACCGGTGACCATGCCAAAGGACTCTCTGGATCGCTTCGAGCGGTGCTATACTTAGCCTGCCCAAGCGAAGCAGGTGGTGATTACCACGCACGGGTCACCGCCTTGGACGGGGTGGCGCCGGGTTCTCGACAACGGTTCCGGCGCCACTTTTTGAATCACGCCTGAGAGGTCTGATGCAATGAAGCTAGGTCTAGTCAAGAACTGGGATGGCCCGCGGAGACGATTCGTTTATCTCTTCACGCCGGGCGACAACGACACGCTCGAAATCATCGAGCTTGAACACGAGAGAGATTTCACCGAAGGCCTGCCACGCAGCCTTGAACTCCACGAGTTGCCAGGCGAGTGCGTGGCCGAGATCAATATCTCGATGGGTCATGCCGGCATGCAGGCGCTGAAGCCAAACTGGTGGGGCAGGCGTAAGACCAGGTTCTGGCTCTTCAAGAATCGCTGGCGCATGCGCTGGATCAAACTGACCCGCAAGCCGGTATGAGCCGGACCACCAAGCTGATCAGTGAAAGCGAGATCATGTTCGCACGGAGCAACGCCTGCGTGGCGATGGAATCGCTGCGTGGTATGTGGCATGAGATGTCTGATGACTGGCGCGCTTTCACCGGGGGCTGGTGCCTGGGATACAGCCTGAAGCTCGACAAGGTACTCGCCAGGTTCGGCGTGGAACTCGACGATCCACCCGAGCTTGAGCAGTATCTTAGCGAGCGCTATGGCTGACGCCGTAAATCGCATGCTGACAGCAGACCAGAAGACCATGCTGGCGCTGTCGAAGCTGAAGCCGTCGACGACATCTGACCTCGAGTTCCGCGACAGCCTCGTAGAGCAGTACAATCGAAAGGGCGATCTATCGATCAAGCAATGGCATCACGCCAGGGAGCTAGTGAAGCGTTATGGCTGAGATTACTAATTATCAACTCGTTGAGTCTGGCGATGATAGCGAGGTCAAAGAGGCTGTGCTGGCTGCCATTCGGAATGGATGGCAACCGTTTGGCAGTATTGCGGTAACGGTGTGGTTCGATGCCGACTGGTGCGAAGAGCCATGCTATTGGTACTGCCAGCCGATGGTGAAATATGGGGAAGGATGAGGACCGGATCTCCACCAAGCATGGCGGCAAGGTGCCGCTGCAGTACTGGCAGAAGTCATTCCTGATCGACATCGAGCCGGATCCCGCGGCGCCGTACGTCTCGAAGATCGGCAAGACTACCTACATCAACACCAGGCACCCGGAGTACACTCGGTGGCTGGTAGGATTCGTGAGGGGTGCGGCTAAAGCGGTCGACGATGCGATCAAGCGAAAAACCAACTAAGTGGATCGGTGGACTTGCGGAGTGGACCGACGAGACCACAGCGTACCTGTCGATCGCATTCACCTGGAAGCTCCCCGAGGCCAGAGATCGCGCCCGCTGGTACAAGGCGCTTGGCTATCGAGTGGTTGCCGGCGGCCCCGCAACATTCCGGCCGCACGGCTACCTGGCTGATGACGTCGACGAGCTTGGCGGCAGCTTTCCTGATGCGGTGCGCTACCATCACCCGGACGCGACTATCGCCAGCCGCGGCTGCCCGGTCGGCTGCTGGTTTTGCATCGTGCCGGCGATGGAAGGCCGGGAGTTCACACTGATTCCAGACTTCCCAGTGCGCCCGATCCTATGCGACAACAACCTGTCGGCGCTCTCTGTTGACTACCAGAACCACATCATTTCCCGTTACCTGGCTGAGCGCGTGCCGCTGCTCGATGCTAATTCAGGATTCGAGCCGCGGACATTTGACCAGGGCGTGTTCGAGCGCTGGGACAAGATCCTGCGAGGGCCGTGGCGATTCGCCTATGACGATCTGCCAGAGCGAGACTACGTCCATCGTGTCATGCAGATGCTCAAAGGCGTTTCCCCGAAACGCAAGCGCGTCTATGTGCTGATCGGCAATGAGCCGTTCGAGGAGTGCCTGGGCCGGATCCGCGAAGTGGTCGAGTGGGGAGGCGAGCCTCACGTGCAGCCGCTCATGAAACTGAACGCGCTTGAGAAAGAGCACTGGGTTCGATACGACTGGACGGCGGAGAAGCTGAAGGATGTAGCGCGATGGGCGAACCGCCGGCTGTGGAAGTACTGTGACTTCGCCGATTATCGAACGCAGATCAGGTCGGCGCGTTCAATCCAAAACGATAAGCAAGAGGTGATGTTTGCCCATGACTGACGATTTCAATACGATCATCTGCTACCTGGAACTGCGCATCGAATTGCTCGAGACCAAGCTCGAGCTTGCGCGCTACAGGAATGAGAATCCGCACACGCTGGAGTGCCAACTGACAGAGGCCAAGTACATCCTGCGAGGCCTCAAGCGCATGCGGAGAAAAGACAAGTGAATTAGAATCCTGGCGCGGCGGCCGGAAGGTATGGCGGCATGCGCGCCGTAAGTACACCAGAAAAGGGTACTATCAGGGACAAGCGCGGCCTGGAGCCACTGGCCGTCGCACTACGAGGAGAAACCGATGAGCGTGATCTATTACTGTGATGCACCGAGTTGCGGCAAAAAACAGCGAGGTGATTCGGAAAACCATCCCGCAGGCTGGCTGTCCTGCACCGTCGAAGACAAACTCTATGATGCCTGCGGCCAGGCGCATGCCAACAAGATCGTCGACACCTATACGCCACCACCTGAGCCTGAGCCTGAAGAGGAAGCCGAGGCCGAAGAAAGTTGAGCGACCTGGTCCTGTGGCCGGACCCGCGGCTGCAAGAGATCTGCGATGAGGTGCCGGAGGACATGGACTGCGGCGAGATCATCGACGACATGCTCGAGGTCAAAGAGGAAAACCTCGGCCTGGGGATAGCGGCGCCGCAGATCGGCGAGATGTGGCGCATTATCGCTGTCGAAGATCTGATCATCATCAACCCGCGCATCGTCAAGGCCTCCAGCCAGATGCGCTGGGTCTGGGAAGGCTGCCTATCGTTTCCCGAGACCTGCCCGAAGTACGCCCAAGACATGAGCATTCTGCGCGACGGCGATCGAGTGCGCGTGCGCCGGCACAAGCGCATCCAGGTCGAAGGCTTCGATCGCAACTGGAAGCCGCTCACAACGAGAGGTCGTGATTGGAAAGGCGCGTGCATCGAACACGAGATCGAACACCTCGACGGCGTGACGTTAGCGGACCACCGTAGACGATAGATTTGCTGCAGCACATTGCGTGCGTGTACACTTCGCGAAACCGGTGCGGAGGGCGACCGCGATGGCGCGTGAAGACGTTGGCTCTTTTGTCGAAGAGCTACCAGCAACATCCCCTAAAGTTCAACGGGCGGGCAACGGCGCGCTAGTCACCCAGCAGGGTGAAGACACGATCGTTGATCTCGATCCTGAAGACGCCCAACCATTCGAAGCACCTGAGATGGATCCGGACTGGCACGCCAACCTGGCTGACCAGCTGAATCCCACTGAGCGCCACGCCATCGCCGACCAGCTGCTCGAGTACGTGGTACTGGACAAGCAGGTCCGCGAGCACCATTTCCGCCGCATTAAAGATGGACTTGAGCTTCTCGGTCTCAAAGACCTTCCGGAATCTGACACTCCGTTCGACGGCGCTGCTTCCGTTACGGACCCGCTAATTGGCGAGGCAGTCGTGCAGTTCCAGTCGCGAGCGATCGAGGAGCTTTTTCCTGCCGATGGCCCGGTGAAGTCAGCCATCCTGGGCGAGGTCAACCAGGAGAAAGAGGAGCAAGCCGAGCGCCTCGAGGACTACATGAATTACCAGCTGACGGTCGAGGACCAGGGTTATTTCTGGGACGTCGATCAGATGTTGTTCTACCTGCCGATGTCCGGCTCGGCGTTCAAAAAGGTCTACATCGATCCGATCAGCGAGGTGACGACCGGCCGGTACGTGACGGCCGAAGATTTCATCGTGCCGTACTACTGCAAGGACCTGAAGTCAGCGACCAGGTACGCGCACGAGTACACCATGGAAGGCAACAACATCAAGCGCGCCCAGGTCGACGGGCAGTTCCTGGCGGATGCATTCCTGGTCCCGAGTCCGCAGATCCAGTCAGACAAGAACACCAGTTTCAGCGACGACAACATGGAGGACGTGGCCGACGATCGCGTGCCGGTAGTGCACGAGGACGACGAGGTCTACAAGCTCTACGAGTACCACATCGATTACGATATGCCGTTCGACGATCCCGAGGTTGGCGACACGGACATCGCACCGCCGTGGATCGTCACCATCGAGGAGGAGAATCGTGAGGTCCTATCAGTCCGGCGCAACTGGAAGAAAGGCGACGAGAAATACCGCAAGCGCGTCTGGTTCTCGCACTACAAGTTCCTGCCAGGACTCGGATTCTACGGCTTCGGCTACCTACATATCATCGGTGCCCTTGCTAAAGCTGCTTCGGGATCTCTACGCGCAATCCTCGATACTGCGGCCCTGTCTAATCTCCCAGGTGGATTCAAGAGCAAGAAGGCCAAGATAAGCGGCGAGCATCGCTTCACGCTGGGCGAGTTCCGTGACATCGACATGTCACCTGAGGACCTGCAGCAGGCGTTCCTGCCGCTGCCGGTCAACGAGCCAAGCCCAGCCCTGGCCACTACCTACGAGAATCTGATCCAGCGTGGCAAAGAATTCATGGGGGTCACCGAGGTCATCACGGGTGGCGCCGACAACCGCGGACCCGTCGGCACTACGCTGGCGCTGATCGAGCAGGCCGGCAAGCCACAGTCAGCCATCCACAAGCGCCTGCACAAGGCAATGCGCGAAGAGCTTTCGCTGATGGCGCAGCTGAACTTCGAGCTTATGGATCGGGACGAGTACCCGTACGAGCTTGGCGGCGAGAGCAAGGTAGTACTGAAGCAGGACTTCGACGGTCGCGTCGACGTCATCCCGGTATCGGATCCGAACATTTTCTCGAGCGTGCAGCGCATCGCCCAATCGCAAGGCGTGCTCGAGCTTGTCGAGTCGGCTCCGGACCTATACGGCGAGAAGGGGCGCAAGGAAGCGCACCGCCGCATGCTGGCAGCGCTCAAGGTGCCGGAGGTCGACAAGCTGCTGCCGGAGGACACAACGCCGAAGAACCTGGATCCGGTGAGTGAGAATCAGATGATGGCCACCGGCCTGCCGGTGCAGGTCATGACCACCCAGGACGATGATGCCCACATGGCGGTGCACCAGGAGTTCTCTGAGATGATGGCGACGGGCGAGCCGGATCTGTGGAAGCAGGTCGAGCCGGTGTTCATGTCGCACAAGATGGAGCACCTGGTCAGCCAGTACCGCAAGGAAGCCGAGCAGATGCTGGGCATGGATCTGCCGCCATTCGATCTGTACGACGAGGCCGAGACCGAGGACCTGCCACCCGAGATCGAGACCATGCTCAGCCAGGCCATCGCCGCCAAGCAGCGCCAGGCGAAGCAGGAGAAGGAAGCTGCCGAGGGCGGGCCACCGCTGTCGCCGGAAGAGGCCGAGGTCAAGGCGATCGAGGACGCCAAGGATGCCGAGACCATTCAGAAGCTCGAGCGCATGAAGGCCGAGCACAACGAGAAGCGGCGCCAGGCGGCCGAAGCGCACGCGCAGGAGATGGACCAGAAGCAGGCAGCATTCGAAGCCGAGGAGGCACGCAAAGACGACGAGAGCGAAGCCGACATCGAGCGCGAGCAGAAGCTCGCTGCGGCTAAACGTAAAGCGTTAGTGAAGGCGCCGGCCAGCAGGTCACGGAAAGCGGAGCGCGAGACCAACAGGCCGCCGCCGAAGAAGAAGACCGGTGGCGGCGCCGACGCCCGCTGAGATTAGAGCGGCCAGGGCATTCCTGCAGCGCAGAGGAGTGCGACCGCCGCTACAACCACGGCCATTCGCCGCGGCTGCGAAGGAATTGAACATGGGCTTCCGGGATCTGCTCGCCTACATCAGGCGACTGTATGCCGGCGGCCAGGGACAGCAGCAAGCGATCCACGAATTGCTGCAGCGAGAAGTATCGAAATAGCGGTAAGCGCTGAGCCGGCACAAGATCAGCGCGCAACGAGGAGGCATTCGGTTATGGGAACCACATATCTGAAGCATCCAAAGCCATCACCCGACATGGATGCGGGGCGCTCGGCCACGAAGGTTAGTGAGTCGATGAAGGGCGGCGGTCAGGACTCTACCCATGGAACCATGGGCAAGGGTCAGAAGACCGGTGACGGCATGGAGAACGAGAAGGGTTCTTCGAAGGGGTACTAGCATGCCTAAGAAAGCTGCGGGTAGACCTGACGAGGATTTCTCGAAGAGCACCGAGATCCAAGGAGGGGGCGAGTCCGGCGAGGAGAAGTCAAAGCTTCACAAGGCTTCACCGAGCCATGCTCGCAATACGATGGGGACCGGGCAATCGTCGAAGCAAGACGATGCGTGCGGCGCCATGGGGAAAAACCAAAAGACCGGGGACGGTGGCGCATCCGATTGGTAACCGCCACCGCCCTGGTCACGAGGGCTTATTGCATTGAACAAACGGCAACTTCTGAATCGCATCGATAGCAAAGTTTCAGATGCCCACGACGCTATGGACACCGGGTTAGACGACGACAAATACAACCGCAAGGTTGGCGAAGTCTCCGCGCTCAAGGACCTACGTGATTTTATCGTGGAACTCTCGGACGACGATGCCGACGATGATGAACTGGAGGAACTACCGACATGAGTGAAACCGCTGAGCAAGTCGTTGACCTGGTCGTCGCACGAGACGTGAAAGTTAAGGCAGCTAATGCCGTATACGATGAAATCGCGGAATGGTGCGCAGATCAGAGACGCTGGCAAGTTCGGCTGTCTAATTTCCTGAGACCGTGGCGCAGGCCACGGGCGCCGCATGTACCGTTCAGACCGTTGTACTGGCGATGCCTGGTCATGATTCGCGAACCTGATGAAACCACCGCGTGGGGTTTTCAGTTGACACGAGAGACCAGGGACATCGAAGCGTACTTAACGTACACGGGGATGGTAGTTGCGATAGGGCGCCTGGCGTATAAGGCGAAGACTCGTGCAGGGCTTAAGCTCAGGCGCGAGGACAACCCGAAGCTGGGCGACAAGGTAGTGTTCTACAAGAATGCCGGCACTCGTTTTCGAACGATTGACGGCTTGCAGTTCGTACTCATCACCGACACCGAAATGTGGGGCGAGACAGATCAGCCGGAGAGACTCGATACGTTAGCGATCTAATCATCGTGACATCGTGCACGTGACTCTGTAAGTTTCATGCACAGGCCGCTGGAGGGCAGCATGCCTAAGAAACAATTCGACTACGAGTTCGAAGATATCCGCCGTGAATCCACGCCGGTATCTGCCGCCGGGTTTGGGGACATGGTCGAGGACCCTGAGAATCCGGACGAGGCTTTTGTGGAGGTCGACCTCGATGAGGAAGATCTTGGCAAAGCTGTGAGCGCCGCTACGTCAGACGCCGATGACGATACATCCGCGAACGATAAAGACGGTGGCTCGAAAGACCAACGACGCGAAGCGCTGGAAGCCAGGCGCAAATCAGATCAGTTAGAGCAGGACCTCGACGAGCGAAGCACCGAGGTTGCCGGCGAGCTAAGCACCCTGAGACAGGAGGTTGCGGAACTCAAGGCAGGCAAGGAGATCGACGCCATCGAGGATGAGTTCGCCGCGGAAGAAACGCGGCTGACTGAAGAGATGGAAGCGGCGATGGAGGAAGGCGATACCAAAGCCCAGTCCAAGCTGAACTCTGACCTGATCGCACTCAACAGCGAGAAGCAGGCCAAGCAGGCTGCCGCTGAGGCCTCCGTGTCAATCATCGAGGACCTGGACGGGGACAGGGCTGCAGACCAGCCAGCAAACAAACGCGCCGTGCAATTCATTCGGGACAACCAGACCTGGTGGTCTGATCCCGATCATGAAGATGCTGTCGTGTATGCCAGGAAGCTCGACAAGAAGCTCGTTGGGATGGGTTTCGACCCGAACAGCGATGCCTACTGGACCCGCTTCAACCATAACTTTGACAAGAAGTACGAAGGCCTGCGTGAGCCAGACCCAGACGATATCGATGTTGATCTCGATCTTGGTGACGGCAGAGGCCGCCGCAAGTCACCTGTTGCGCAACCCGGCGGTGCCGGCGGGCAGCGACGTGGAAGCAAACGCGGCGACAACGGTCAAGGCGGTGGGAAGAAGATCGTGCTCACTGCTGCGCACAAGGCCAACATGGTCAGGTTCCACCTGGATCCCCAGGACCCTGAGCACTGTGCCGAGTACGCCAAGCAGGTGGCCGAAACCAATAGGCGAGAAGCTGAAAGGAGAGCGTCATGAACCCTGGTCAAGGCGATAGCGTGTTTGATGTCGACGTCGATGCCACCGAGGAATTTGATCCGACGGTCGCAGAGGCGGAGAAACCAGAAAGAACTCCTGCCCAAAAGGCAGCGGTTGAGAAAATGCAGAAAGGCAGACGTGACGCTCTCGAGCGCCGCAAAGCTGAGAAGACTGGCCAGAGAAACACTGGCGATCAGATGGTGCACCCAGCCGGTACAGGGCACGAGGCACCGCATGATGAAAACACCGACCAAGCAGCGGTATCTGACTACACGGCCGATCTCGATAACGAGGTCACCGAGTGGATCAGGCCGTCAGACCTTGAAGCCCCGCCGGCCAGGCCGGGCATGGTCCAGCGTTGGATTCGGATACGTCTTGGAAACGTCCGAGACACCGCTCGCCTAAGAAAGGCAATGCGTGAGGGATGGCGACCAGTCAAGGCTTCGGCCATGGGTGGTCTTTCACTGCCGATCATCCAACACGACAGCCTGGGCGACGGAGATTATATCGGCGCAGAGGATTTGATCCTGATGGAAATGCCTGAACGTGTCGCTCAGCAACGCGAACGCTTCTACAAGCGCAAGCAAGCTCGGCAAACTGGCGCGGTCGAACGGCAAGTCAAGGGAGTGCATAGCGAGGACCATATCGGTTTCGGAAATATCCGATCGCAATCGCGCTCCAGGGTGAGAGTCGCCCAAGGTACAGCCAGGCAAGTAGAGGCAGCCGACGACGACTTTTGATCAATTAACCTCATGACGATATAGCGGAGGGCTTATCCGAATGAACGTGGACAGACCAAACGGTCTCTCCCCACATGTGCATGGAACTGGTGGAACGCCTCAGCGGCTGACCGCTTACGCCATTGCTGACCAGCACGCAAACGACATCTTTTCCGGTGATCCGGTGAAGACGACGGGTTCGGCAAGTGCGTTGAATGGTCGAGCTTTTATTGATGTATGCGGAGCAAGCGATCGCGCTGTAGGCGTGTTCGCAGGCGTACGTTACGTCGATAGCAATGGCGAACAACAGTTCCGGCCCAGATGGGTTGGAGGCACAGTAGTACAAGAGGACCCCCGCAGCCCGGTAGAGGCGCTGGTATACGACGATCCCGATATGAGATTCGTGATCCAAGTATCAGGCGCACTCGGACTAGCTGCAGTAGATGTCGGCCAAATAGGCGACTACCTAGTTGGTGCGGGGAATGCTTTCACAGGTCGTAGCGCCTTCGAACTTGACCGTAGTGGGTTGGGTGGAACAGGGCCACTGAAGATCTTGGGGCTTGCTGGCCCCGCGGTTAACAACGACTTTGGCGAGTTTGCTGACGCCCTGGTTCTCATAAACGATCATGAGAACAGGTCCGCAGTAACTGCGATCTAAAGGAGACGCAACATGGCTATGAATCGCGCTGACTTTAGGAAGCAGCTGCAGGAAGGGCTGAACACGGTGTTTGGCATGGAGTACGCACGCTACCCAGAAGAGTGGAAATATCTTTTCGCAATCGAACGGTCGGTCAAGGCCTTCGAGGAAGATGTTCTGCTCGCTGGCTTCGACGCAGCACCGGTCAAGCCTGAAGGGGAGGGTGTCGCGTACGACGAGGGGGCAGAGAGTTACGTTGCCCGATATACGCATGAGACGATTGCTCTTGCTTTCTCGATCACTGAGGAAGCCGAGGAAGATGGCTTGTACGGCTCTATCGGTAGCAAGTACGCTCGAGCGCTCGCTCGCTCACTTCAACAGACCAAAGAAGTTAAGGGTGCTGACATCCTGAATAACGGCTTCGACGCTACCTTCCCAGGTGGCGACGGCGTGCCGCTGTTCAGTGCATCACATCCGCAGTTCGGCGGTGGCGTCCAGGCTAACACCCTGGCGGTCGCAGCTGATCTGTCCGAGGCTTCATTGGAGCAGGCAGCCATCGACATCTCTGAGTTTGATGACGACCGGGGAATCCCGATCGCTTGTCAGATCAGCAAGATGGCCGTTCCGACACAACTGCAATTCGTGGCAACGCGGATCCTGCAGTCGCCGTATCGGACTGGCACTGGCGATAACGACATCAATGCAATCAACACATTGGGAACTGTGCAAGACGGGTTCTGCGTAAATCACCGATTTACCGACCCCGATGCTTGGTTTCTTTTAACGGATTGCCCTGATGGGCTGAAGCATTTTGTGCGGAAGAACGTGCAGCGTGGAATCGAGGGCGACTTCGAGACCGGCA
>Ga0114923_10001802_pt1 | contig 14685 bp, 11 predicted proteins | sample SumtaG_FD_89578 | JGI IMG/M metagenome (GOLD analysis project Ga0114923, IMG submission 89578) | Deep subsurface microbial communities from Indian Ocean to uncover new lineages of life (NeLLi) - Sumatra_00157 metaG | ecosystem: Environmental > Aquatic > Marine > Oceanic > Sediment | place: near...
AGCTGATAAAGGAAGGGGCCTATACCATTACGGTGGCCGATAGCGAGTATAACATAATTTCCCATGCTCCCGTTGCCTTTTACAAGGCAAAGGAGAAGAAAAAGTAGCACCGGATCAATGGGTGAGACATAGAAGGGAGAAAGAATGAAAGGCTATAAAGATCTCAGAGAGCATATAGGAGCTTTGGAGGAGAATGGCTTGCTGGTGAGGGTAACAAGGGAGATCAACAAGGACACCGAGATGCATCCCCTGGTGAGGTGGCAGTACCGTGGTGGCATTCCCGAGGAGGAGAGAAAGGGGTTTTTGTTCGAAAATGTCATCGACTGCAAGGACAGGAGATACCCTGGCCAGTCGGTAGCAGTGGGTGTTCACGCAGCCTCTAAATATGTATATGCCATGGGGTTAGGCTGTAAACCTGAGGAAATCAATGCCAAATGGGAATATGCTATTGCCAACACCATAGAACCGGTAATAATCTCTGAGGGGCCTGTTCATGAAGAAATACATATGGGAAAGGAACTGGATGTAGAAGGAGGCGGCCTAGACAAGTTTCCCATACCCATTTCCACGCCTGGCTTCGACAACGGCCCTTATTCGACATGCTCTTGCTGGACTACTAAGGACCCAGATACGGGTGTTCAGAATGTAGGAAATTACAGAGGGCAAATAAAGGCCAGAAACAGGGTTGGCGTATTTCTTAGTGGCCTCGGGCAAGATATGTTAGTTCACTTGGAGAAATGCAGGGAAAAGGGCATCCCGCTTGAGGCCGCGTTGGTGGTAGGGGCACCGCCAGTGGTTGCCTTTGCAGCTGTTACAAAAATTCCCCGTGGTGTTGATGAAGTAGCTGTGGCTGGTGGGCTGGCAGGAGCGCCTATTCAGATGGTCAAATGTCAAACAGTCGATATAGCAGTTCCAGCAGAGGCAGAGATAGTGATTGAGGGCATAGTACCCACCGATGTTGCTGAACTCGAAGGCCCATTTGGTGAGTCACATGGGTATATGAATCCGAGACAGATCAGTCCATTTCTTGAGGTCAGGGCCATAACGTATAGGAAGAACACCGTATGGAGTTCCTGGATAAGTCAAACAACTCCCAGTGAGAGCAGCTGCATAAAAAGGGATGCCTACGAAGCACTATTTTACGACTATTTGAGACATGAGTGCCGTATTGGGAGTTTGACCAAGGTTGTTATGCATGAGCCACTTACAAATTTGCGGAAGGTGATTGTTCTACAGTTCAAAAACCCCTCACCTGATGATGCATGGAGGGCACTGCATGCGGCTATAAGCCGGGACCCTGGTGTTGGAAAGATAGTGGTAGCTGTTGACCAGGATATCGATCCTTATAACTGGGACGCAATCCTCTGGGCTATGTCCTACAGGATGAATCCTCAGGAGGATGTGGCTATTGTAGGGAACAGAAGAATAGGGCACGGGCCGCCATTTCGACAAGTACCAGCTCCTGTAGGCGGGGATCAGACTCCATTTGACTCAGCGATGCTCATCAACGCTCTATTAAAGGAACCGTTCCCGCCAGTATCGCTGCCCAAGAGGGAATATATGGAGAGGGCTAAGCAGATATGGGAAGAGCTCGGGCTACCAAAGCTTAAGCCTGAGACCCCGTGGTTTGGATATTCCCTTGGGCAATGGACGAAGGAGAATGAGGAAGAGGCAGAGCTTGCCTTAAAAGGCGAGCACTACAAAACCGGCGAAAAAGTTGCCAAAAACAAGGTCAAGATGTAATCAGAGAAAAGTGCAATGATACAAGGCTATGAACTAAAGAAATCAAACAGAAAGGAGCAAAATATGAAAAAGTTACTTTTTGTCGTAGTTTTAATAGGTGTGTTCCTTTTTCAGGGAACCTTTTCTGGCGATCTGCCACAGGTTTCTGCAAAAGAGTTTCCCGACAAAAATATCAGATGGTATGTTCCATATGCGCCCGGCGGCGGGTTTGACATGTACTCAAGAGCCATTGCACGAACGATGAAAAAGTATCTGCCCAAAGGCGTCAATGTTATCGTAATTAACAAACCCGGCGCCGCAGGCCAGGTGGCCACCAGTACGATTTACAGATCAAAGCCGGATGGATATACGGTCGGAATCTTACCCATGCCGGGTATGTACGTGCCCCAAATGTTCTATAAGACCAGATATGATGTTGCAAAGATCACCTGGCTGGGCACGGTTCTATATGAGCCAATGTGCTTCGCCTTGGCTTCTTCATCAAAGTTCAAAACGCTTAAAGATTTGCAGGCGGCGGAATCTTTTAGGATTGCTGGCACGGGATTTACAGGGCCGGAAATCGCTGCGCCGGTCACAATGGAAACGATGGGACTCAAGGCCAAATTTATTATCGGACATAACAGCAGCAAGGAGGCATTTTTGGCTGCCATGAGAGGAGATGCGGATGCGATTTTCTTTTCCTATGGATCCACGCGCCCGTTTCTAATGAAAAAAACTTTCAAAGCGGTGCTCCTTATTGGCACGGAAAAGAGAATTCCTGAGATACCGGATGTACCGACAGCAGTTGAACTCGGCTATCCAAAATTGGCACCTCTCGGCACCTGGCGTGTCATTGCAGCAACTCCGGGTTTGCCTGAAGACCGGAAAAAATACTTAAGTGACCTTTTGTGGAAAAGCTTGAACGATTCAGAATTTCAGGAATGGGCGAAAAAAGCCAAACGACTTGTTACCCCGCTGGGCAGTGCCGCCACTGAAAAAGCACTGCAGGATGTTGTTTCTCTATATGCAAAGAAGGAATTCCGGGATCTTCTAAAAAAATACTTTGAGTAAAACACGGTAAGCTGTCCTTACCCAAATCAAGATAGAAGGGTATTCCTTCGTAATAGATATTTCTCGGCAACCTGTAGGGCAAGGGCAATTGCCAAAAGATCGTAGGGCAAGGGCTTGTCCCTTGCCGAATTGTGTGCGGCAACCCACAAGGGGTTGCCCTACGGTACGGTGTTTTTTGGGTTGCCCTGCGGTGTGGGTGTTTTTTGGGTTGCCCTGCGGTACGGTGATTTTTGGGTTTGCCTCACCAATGATAGCTCTTGTCTGAGTTAAGGGGCCTCTCGCCACTTTTGACGCCTTATACCTTATCCATAGTAGAAGGTGGTTATACGTGCTGGATTGGCAACTTTTTTTTGTAACGCTGGTTGACATGTTAAGATGGCCCGGGATCATACTGCTTATTTCGGGCAGTATTATTGGAATGATTTTTGGCGCCATACCCGGGTTGAGTGGTACCACCGCTATCGTTGTTCTGATTCCCATGACCTACGGTATGGAACCTTCTACGGCCATGCTCTGGCTGGGCGCAGCTTACGGCGCCGCCACTTATGGCGGCGCCATTCCAAGCATATTGATCAATACCCCAGGGGAAGCACCCAATGCAGCAACAACTATTGATGGTTTCCCCATGTCCCAAAAAGGAAAGGCAGGCATAGCCCTGGGAGCTGCAGCCACTGCTTCTACCCTAGGCGGGGTCATAGGCCTCCTTGTTACCCTATTGCTAATTCCTTTGCTTACAAAATTCTTGATGTCTTTTTCTTACCAGGAATTTTTCATGATGGCCTTCTTAGGATTATGCATTATTGCTGTCTTGGGGGAAGGGACGCTCATCAAGGGGTTGGCCGCAGGGGGCCTTGGCATTATGCTTTCCTTTATAGGGTTTGATCCAATCAATTCGGTATTAAGATACACGTTTAGAATCGAATACCTGTGGGATGGTATCCCTGTTGTTCCCGCACTATTCGGTCTTCTGGCCATTGGCGAAATCATGGACCTGATCATACAAGAAAAGACGATTGCCTCGCCCCAGGCGACACGATCGGAACAAGGGCAGGTATGGATGGGTGTCATGGAGACGTTTAGAAACATTCCGTTAGTGCTTCGAAGTTCTGCTTTGGGAACCTTTATCGGGGCAATTCCGGGTGTTGGCGGTACAGTGGCAGGCTTTTTCGCCTATATGCAGGCAAAGAAGACCTGTAAAAACAGTGAGACGTTTGGTCAAGGTGATGTACGCGGTGTTATTGCACCTGAAGCCGCAAATGATGCCAAAGAAGGAGGTGCCCTGTTACCCACCCTGGCGTTTGGGATACCAGGAAGTGCTGCCATGGCTGTTTTCCTGGGGGCTTTGACCTTACATGGCCTGGATGTGGGACAAGATATTTTTATAACGCATTTGGATGTAGTCTATATGTTGATTATGGCAATGTTAGGTTGTCATATGGTGGCCGCTGTTATTGGTCTGTTGGTGGCCGACAAGGTTGCCATCCTTACGAGAATTCGACCCACGCTTTTCGGTCCGATTATTTTTGTGATCTGTCTCATCGGTTCTTTTGCCCTCCGAAACAGTATGGGTGATGCATTTATGACCATTTTATTCGGATTGTTGGGGTATGAGATGAAAAAGTTCGGTTTTTCCCGGATTGCCCTGATTCTGGGACTGCTTTTGGGTGGCATGGCGGAGCGAAGCTTTCGTCAAGTTCTGATGTCAGAAAGCGGGATTGCGGGGTTTTTTACCCGCCCCATTTCTCTGGTACTATTCCTGACAATTTTGATATTATTTATTTCACCGTATGTTCAGGGATACCGAAAGAGAAGGAGAAAAGGTATATGAAAACGGAGGAAAAGGTTTTGACCTTTTTTCTTCTGGTAATAGTGTGTTTGATGGTGGTGTTATCTTTTGATTTTCGACCTGGAGCAAGATTGGTTCCCTTGATCATTGGATTTTGCACCACAATTCTCATGGTATCATTAAGCATAATGGCAATCTCTCCAAGATTTGCCTCTTGGTACCAAAAATTGGAAGATAAATCTTCAAAGCCTTTAATCACAACGACTGAGGAAATGAGTGAGTCGGATAGAAAAGTTGATCAGACGAGGATAAAGAAAAAGGAAATCTCTGTTGTTGGATGGTTGTTATTTCTCACGGCTGCTACCTATATTTTGGGATTTCTCATCGCCATTCCGCTTTTTCTTTTTCTCTTCTTAAAGCTTTGGGCCCGTGAGGGATGGGTATTATCAGTGTGTATGTCGGGAGCTGTTCTAGGAGTTGTTTTTTTTATCTTTGCCTATTTATTGCATATCCCGTTACACCCGGGCATTATTCTTGGATAACAATCCTTTTGTTGGCGTGGGGTGCCATAGCTCTATAAAACGCCCGGTTACTCTTCGAATTCAGGAATCGATAGTGAATGAATCCAGTTGTTGTCCCATGGGTTTTTTGGGTCAATCAAAGATATTCCTGTCAATTTGTACCTTTTAGCCCTTTGTAAACATCTTCAGGAAATAATGGAGGCCTTGTAATTCGAATACCTATGGATAGGTATCTGATGCCTAATGGTTAAACATACGCCTTTTTCAACCCAGATTGTGCAGCAGGTATCGTAGCGAGGCGTAGGAAACCATTGCGAAACGTGCAGTTGGAACGATTTTGGCTCGCAGGCATATTCATCAATATGTCCAGGGCGAAAATCGTGAAATCCCGCTTCGGCGGGACAGCATGGATTTTCAAGCCGCAGTAGATGCCTACTGCACAATCTGGGTTTAACATTGCTCAGAAGAACTCTTGCCGAGGAAAAGACAATTCTGGTTACAGTTGTTTTTCGAGAAATTGAGATTTCAAAATAATCATAGAACTGAATTCAGGGTTTTTCCTAAAGCCATTAAGCTGCTTAAATTATTGAGGGGCAAGAAATAGGACAGATAAGGTAGGGCAGCTTTCATCCCTCTGCACAGCGGTTGGTAACCTGGACTGCCGAGAAGTGGATTCAACCAGATTATCTTACGACAATTCCTCTTTAGTCTCATCATTTGGTATTCCAACAAGTTAGAATTATCTCTATCCCAACCATCGCTGATGATCATTACTACTGTTCTTTTGTTTAGCATACCTGGGGCAAACTCATCATTAAAGGTTTTCAAGCAAGATCCAATGGTAGTACCCCCGGACCAATGGAGAACGACTCTGGAAATTTCCGTTAACGCCTCGTTAACACTCCTATTTCTTAACAGGTCAGTAATTCTAGTCAGACGAGTACTGAAAACAAATGTTTCAACTCCCTTAAGTTTATCTTGGAGCATAAAGATAAATTGGATAAAGAATTTACTGTAACAGTCCATGGAGCCACTTACATCAGATAGCGTTATCAGCTTTATCTTTTTTATCCTTCTTTTCCTTCTAGCCAATGCAAGAATCTCACCTCCATATCTCAAGTTCATCCGCAACGTGCGCCTAAAATCGAACTCGCGGCCTTTAAGATCAAGGTGCCTTCTTCGGCTTTTCTTTGTGGCTATCTTAGGTATCATTTGGACAATTACATCTTTTATTCTCTCAATCTCCTTATCAGTAAAGTCACTAAAATCTTTGGTTGCTAAGGTCTCAACCGGACTGAATTCAGGAACTTCCCTTTTATCTAATGCTTCCTTCGTTTTTTCGTTAGACCATTCATCCAAGAACAGTGTTTCCTTGATTCTTTGTCTGTGTTCGTTTAGGGAGGTATTGTTATCAGCGTTTTTATCTCTATCCATCTCTTGGACACTCTGCATCTCACCAGATAATCTCCAAAAGGCCTGAAATGCCTGATCAAAAGTTGGAATCTCATTGCGCTGCGAGATAAGATTGGCCCTAAAGGTGTAGTAGAAATCCTCTCTCTTGGCAATATTGATGTATTTCAGGCTTCTTAACAGATCAAGTACCCTGCCTGTAGTAATATTTATCTTGAGTTGTTTCAAGATTCGACAAAAGAGGAGAATATTCTGAAGAATACTCTTCTTTTGAACACCGCCGAAGGTCTGTGGTAATCTCTCTTTTTTTGAGATATTAATATGCCTTATCATGATTTACATGCTGATCCCTTGAGATTAATCATGACATAAGTAGCATGACCGGGTTTAGTCTTCTTCAAATTCTACCTTAAATTTTGATATGTCGACATTATATTTAAAGATGCATCCCAAGGTCTGCTCCATCGTTTTTTTATCAAGGTCATCTTTATTGAGGGCAATAAGGGCCTGGGCCCAATCAAGGGTTTCGGCGATACCGGGTTTTTTATGAAAGTCCCTTTGACGTATCTTTTGCATAAAATTACATATCTGAGTTGCCAGGGTTTCTCTTATTTCTGGGATTTTGGTCATCACAATCTCGTATTCCTTCTCAAATGTGGGATACTCAATCCAATGATATAGACATCTTCTTTTTAGGGCATCATGGAGTTCCCTGGTTCGGTTGGAGGTAATCAGCACAAAGGGACGTTTTTTGGCCTTTATTGTCCCTATCTCAGGGATAGTGATCTGGAAATCAGAAAGGACTTCCAAGAGAAAGGCTTCAAATTCCTCATCTGATCGGTCGATTTCATCAATCAGCAATACCCGAGGCAGCGGAGAGTTAGCTTGAATGGCCTCCAAAAGAGGTCTCCTTAGTAGGTATTTTTCGCTGAAAATCGTATTCTCTATTTCCTTCTTTGAACTTCCCTTAGTTTTTTCCATTTTGATTCCTAGCATCTGCTTGGAATAGTTCCATTCGTAAAGAGAGGTGCTCATATCCAGACCTTCATAGCACTGGAGGCGTATTAATTTTGTACTCAGTGCCTGGGCAATGACCTTAGCCACCTCAGTCTTTCCAACCCCTGCTTCACCTTCAAGCAATATTGGCTTTTTTAGTGCCTGGGCCAGATAGACTATGGTAGCCAGGGCACGATCAGCTACGTACTTATGATCTTTCAATGCTGAGAGGATTTTCTCTATGGATTTAAACATCTTATCTCTCCCTCATTTGTCTCCATAATTAAACGTCTCGGAAATTCTACAACTTACTGAAAATACTGAAATTTAATGAGGCTTGAGTTTTTATGTCGCACATGGGGCAATGGAATGTTGGAATATTGGAATGTTGATTCAAAAAGGAAGTTTCTCATCTTTTAACATTACTAACTTCCATGTCAAGAAAAACTTTGCCAATAAACCAATGTCCCATTTTACCAAGACCCATTATTCTCTCCGAGGCGTAGGCTCTATGAGCCGGAGGCCAGGGCGGGCTTGAACGTTGAACCGCTCAACCCAGGTAATAGTCTATCGGAATATCGCACTAAAAGACCATATGTCTGCTGGGAAGTAGGAGATGCAAACACTATCGAGCCTTTCTGCACAGCAAGATTCTTGGTTATCTTTGGTAATGTCAAATATCTGGCTAACGGATTTCACAAAAGCTCATAAGCCACAAGATCATGTGTGCGTTTTACCCTTGACACACAAGGATAATTTCTCTATGCTCCTCTCCACAGAAAGCGAGTTCTTGTCATTGACAAAACATATGGTTTCTTTCAATAGTCATTTCAAACCATCATTACTTGTCACGTTTAATCATTTTGGATATTTCAGAAGGCCAAAAACCAGAGGTATAGGTTTAAATAGTTGTAACCGTTCACAGGTTCAGGGTTCAGAGGTTGTGGGTCCATCTGAGTTTCAGGATGTGTATGATCATGCCGGACGCACCTTTACGCTGTTAGGGGACTCTGACAGGGCGCGCTGCCATTCGAGGTTTCATCAAGCATTTACTGGCTTACGAGCAAGGTCAACGAAAGAAAGGTAACCCTGAACGGTGAACCCAGAACCTGTGAACGGTTACAAATAGTCTCATGCCTTGTCTCATTAACAAGATCATTACGGTTTACAATAATTCGTCGAAATAACAGCATGGCATCGACTGGGGAGGTTAAAATGGCGGTTGAAGATACTGGGGTAAAAAAAGAACAATATGCCTACGTAGGGAAGTCTCCCGTGCGTTTGGATGCGAAAAGCAAGGTAACCGGAAGGGCGGTCTTTATAGGGGATATGCAATTCCGCGGAATGCTTTTCGGTAAGGTACTGCGCAGCGAATACCCACATGCCCGTATTCTGAGTATTGACACATCCAAGGCCGAAGCGCTATCTGGAGTGAAGGGTGTTGTCACCGGAGCAGACCTGCCGTTTCTGCACGGTGAGTCACTTTGCGATGAGCCTTTCCTGGCGATAGGCAAAGTCCGTTATGCCGGTGAAGGCGTGGCTGCCGTTGCTGCCGTGAATGAGGAAACCGCAGAAAAAGCCCTAGGACTGATTGAGGTTCAGTATGAAGAGCTGCCGGCCGTTTTTGACCCCGAAAAATCGGCCGACCCCAATGCCCCCTTGATTCATGAAGATCTCGGAGACTACGACCATGCCCCGGGAATAGATCCGATTGCGGGCACCAATATATGCAACCATTTTCAGCTCTGTAAAGGTGATGTGGAAAAAGGATTCGCCGAATCGGACCACATTTTCGAAGACACGATCACTTCTGGAATGCAGCAGCATTGTTCAATTGAACCCCACGGTGCTATTTGCCTGATCGATGATGAAAACCGCATGTCCCTTTGGGCCAACAATGATTCCCCCTACCGCTGTCGCAAGGAAATAGCAAGCGCGCTGGAAATGCCTATAAGCAATGTCAGAATTATCGGTGCACCTTACATCGGAGGCAATTATGGCGGCAAAGGCGGCCTAAAGGCCGAGGCCTGTGCCATTGCCCTGGCCTGGAAAATCAGAAACAGGCCAATCCGGGTAATATACACCCGGGAAGAGGAATTTTGCTCTTCTATCGTCAGACATCCGTCAGTTGTACACTTAAAGACCGGAGTTAAGAAAGACGGAACTATTCTTGCCCGGGAGGTAAAACTGTACTGGGCCACAGGAGGTTATGCTGAGAAAGGACCGACGGTTTGTCGTTTTGGAGGCGTTTCCGGCGCCGGTCCCTACAACATACCCAATGTGAGTATTGACAGTTATTGTGTCTATACCAACCGACAGGTAGCAGGTGCCATGCGGGGTTACGGCGGGGCGCAATCGGCCTGGGCTTATGAATCTCACATGAATGCCATCGCTCAAGAGATGGGCCTGGACCCACTGGAATTCAGGTTGAGGCATATATACAAGGATGGAGATCGTCATGCCTCGGGTCAGGTACTTTTTTCTCAGGGACTTGAAACGTGCCTGCAAAAAGCGGCCCAGGAAATGAACTGGGATAAAAGGCCCTTGGGAAAAGACCGGGGCAGAGGTATTGCCTGTATGGAAAGAGCGGTTAAAACCCCTTTTGGCTCTGCGGCGTTTGTGAAAGTGAACGAAGACGCCACCGTGGAGATCCTAAGCAGCACCACGGAAGTGGGACAGGGTTCTGAAACCGTTTTATGCCAGATTGTTGCTGAAGAACTGGGGGTGCCTTTAACCAGGGTACGGAAGGTTGCTCCAGACACCGCATTTACTCCTTTTGATGCATCCACCACGTCCAGCAGATCTACCTTTCATATGGGTAATGCCGTCAAAATGGCAGCCGCGGAAGCCAAAGAACAAATTGTTAAGCTGGCTGCAGAAACAATTGAAGCAAATCCGGATGATCTGGAGATTAAGACGGGAAATATATATGTCAAAGGCATGCCCCAAAAAGCCATCCCGGTTGCCGACGTACTCAAAAAGCATTATGGCTCCAGCGGCACTGTGTTGGGAAAGGGTTTTTATTACCCGGAGATAGAAATCCCCGGCGAGTACTTTTCAACGTATATGATTTTCTGGTTGCTTGGCGCTCATGGTGTTGAGGTTGAAGTGAACCGGCAAACCGGCGAAGTAAAGATCTTAAAAATATATGCGGCCCACGATGTGGGCAAAGCGATTCACCCGTCAAACTGCGTTAGTCAAATAGAGGGCGGTGTTGCCACGGGGCTGGGTTTTGCCCTTTTTGAAGAGTATATGTACGAGGAGGGCGATGTTTTAAACCCTAATTTCCTGCATTATAAAGTGCCAACCGCCCTGGAAATACCGGACATCGAGTCTTTCCTCGTCGAATATTCCCACCGTGATGGTCCTTACGGGGCTAAAGGAATGGGTGAAACAAACAATGTACCGCTACCCCCGGCTATTGCCGCAGCTATTTACGATGCCGTCGGTGTTCGCATCCGGAACCTTCCGATCACGCCGGCAAAGGTATTTGAGGCCTTAAAGCAAAAAACCGAAGGGGAAAAAGAATAGCACGTCATTTACAGTCTATAACCCGGATGTAACATGTGGATATGGTCAAGGCAAAAAGGAGATAATGATGAAGCTGCCGAAATTCGATTACGCCAAACCCAATTCTATCAGCGAGTGTTGTAAATTACTGGAAGAACACGGAGCTATGGCTTTACCTATTGCCGGGGGAACTGACCTCATGATGGCCATGAAAAACTGGCTCAAAACTCCGAAAATACTGGTAGATTTGTGTGGTATACCAAACCTGAATCAAATTACCGATTTGGAAAATGACGGCCTTAGAATCGGCGCCATGGTTACCCTCCGGCATCTGGCGCAAAACCCGGTTGTAAGGGAAAAATATCCTGTTCTGGCCAATGCAGCTTTGGCTGTCGGAAGCACCCAGGTTCAGGCCATGGGCACTATCGGTGGAAACCTATGCCAAGATAACTGTTGCCTCTACTACAACCGTTCGCCCATGTTTAGACAGGCAATGGGTCCCTGTTATAAATTGGATGGCGATAGATGCCATGCCGTCAAGGGAAGCAAACACTGCTGGGCCACTTACAGCGGCGATCTAGCGCCTGTTCTGCTGGCGCTGAAAGCCAGTGTCAGAATATCAGATCCCCAAGGAGAAACCTCCATACCGGCAGAGCAACTCTACTCCGGCGACGGAAAACAACCTCACACCCTGCAGTTCGGTCGAGTGATTACAGAAATCCAAGTGCCGGCTCCGCCTGTCAATTGTGGAAATGCTTATCTTAAGATGAGAGTTCGCAAAACCATTGACTATCCCCTCTTGGGTGTTGCCGCCAATGTCGTCATGGAGAATGATGACATGGCAATTCATGATATCGTGCTGGCTTTAACAGCAGTTGAGAAAGCCCCTCTTATGATTAAGGCGGCCGACGAACTCAAGGGACAAATACTCACGGATGAATTGCTTGACGGTTTGGCGGAAGCTGCATACAAACAGGCCCGTCCCATCAGCAACACGTATGGTTATACGCCCAATTACCGCAAGAATATGGTCAGAACATACGTAAAATCAGCAGTGCGTCAATCATTAGAACGTGCGACCGGCCAAGGAGGTGTAACTTGAAGACAACCATAACTTTAAAAATAAACGGCGAAACGTATGAGTTATCCGTCGAACCAAATCAAACCCTCTTGGACGTCTTGAGGGAAGATCTGGCGCTAACCGGCAGCAAGAAAGGATGTGATTTGGGAGCCTGCGGTGCCTGCACTGTCATCATCGAAGAAGAACCGACGCTTAGCTGTATGACGCTTGCAATAAGATGTCAGAATAAGGAGATAACAACCATTGAGGGACTGTCTCAAAACGGAGAACTTCACCGCTTGCAACAGTCGGCTATTGACCATAATGCAGTTCAGTGTGGATTCTGTACGCCTGGATGGATCCTTTCAGCAAAAGTCTTACTGGAGAATAACCCCCGGCCGTCACGGGAGGAAGTTCGTCGGGGAATCTCGGGAAATATCTGTCGTTGTACAGGATACAAAAAGATAGAGGAGGCTATCCTGGCCGTGGCTAATCAGAATATCAGTTCATGAGCACAAGGGGTCCTGCTTTTTCGCTGCCCCTCCAGTTCTGATCATATCGTTCCGGCCGAATCAGCCTCTCTGTGGGATTTTCATTAGTCTAACCCGGTGTGGAGTTCTGTTTTTTGATTACAGCAGCTCACCCCATGGCAATGCAGCGAAGGAAAAGCAAAAATGAAGGGTTTTCTAAAGGAGAACCTCCCTCTGAGGATTATTTATAGCTTTTTATCATGGCGCCTTTTTTTGATGACATCTTCACTTTCTTTTGAGCAAGCTTTTCACCGGTGATATAATGATCACCTTTAAGAGCCAATTCAGATTCTTCTTCCAACTCCTCATCCCATTGCCCCAAAGAGTAACCGTACCAGGGATACTTTTTCTCAAACTTAGGTAATCCCAGTTCCTCCCATATCTCGGCGGCACGCTCCATGTATTCTTTCTTTGGAAGTGATACTGGTGGAAATGGCATTTTTAATGTGGCGTTGATGAGCATGCAACTATCATCGGCAGCCTCTTGGAACACTACCCTGTCCTCGCTCACACCGCTGAAATAATGAAAAGGAGGGGCATGCCCTTTCTCCTGGCCGGTAATAATCTGTACATCCTTGTGAAGCCTACACCGGTAGCTGATAGCCCATAGCAGCGCGTCCAGGTCGTCAATATTTATATCCTCATCCACGGCTACCAGTATTTTACCAACGCCCTGGTGAAATCCGGCAGCCAGCATTAATGCCCGCCAAGCTTCGGCTTCGGATGCCTCCCGCATCTGGATGAACACCACCTTTCGTAAATTGGTCATTGCCTCATGCATTTTCACCCTTATTACATTTTTTATCCCGGCCTGATCCCGCAGAAAACGGAGGAACATTGGCTCGTATCCGACTTTCTTGATAACGCTGCTTTCGCTGGGTGTAACCTGACTGATAAAAGAAACGTAAATCATGTCCTTCCGATGGGTTATGGCGGTTACTTCCATAAATGGACTTAGTTCCCTTGGATGCATATGGCCATGGGACTCACCAAACGGTCCTTCGAGTTCATAGAATTCCGTACTGACTTTCCCTTCAATCACCAGTTCGGCCTCTGCCGGAACCAGCAGATCAACGGTTCTACACTTCACCATGTGAATCTGCCCCCCGGCGAGCGAACCGGCTATTGCCATTTCATCCACTCCGTAGGGAACTTTTTGAACCGTCGCGTAGGCAACGACCGGCGGCCCCCCTATAACCAGTGCAGCATCCATCGGAATACCTTTTTCCTTATACTTTTCCAGGTGAAGCGTAAAATGCTGCCCCGGCTGGTTATAGCACCCTATTTTTTTCGGCCCTTTTATCTGCCCGCGATAATTGCCAGCGTTCTGAATTCCGGTCTCAATATCTTTAGTTATCCAGTGGGAGCAGGTAGTATAGGGAGCATTGTCAAAACCTGGAGTCGAAATAGGCACGGGAAGCATGCCAAGCCCCTTACCTTCTTCGTTCAGCTCGTCCCCGGAGAAAACAACCTCATGAACCGGCCCGGCTTCAACCGTAATCGGTTGGATGGGGCTGGCCATGGCCTCTTCCCATTTTGAAACAATCTCATCCACATGACACCGCAGACCCGCTGCATAAATCTCTGGGCTTGAAGCGAGAACTCCCAGCGCCACCGGGAACTCATAGTGCTTTCCCTTGGCATCAACCACATTTTCAAATAAAAACCCTTTTCTTTCCGACTCAGGGATATTACTTCGAAACTGCCACCTTACAAGTGGATGAAGTTCAGTGTCCTTATTGATCTCCCGAGTTACCCGAACTAGCAACCCTTTTTGTTCTAAAATCTGAAGATGTTCGCGTAGATTTGTGTATTTTCTGTTATACATTTCCCCTCCTTGATACGTCAGCAATTATTCTCCCTTTATTGGCTTCAAGCAATTTTCGCCAACTTTTTGATTTTGCAGGCAATTGCATTTAGATTTGATGACATATTGTAATACTTATGTCAAGAAAATGTTTTTTTATGCGTTTAACATATTTGGTTTTCATTGGTATTATTGGCTTTCGGGTGCATCAGATAACTCTCAGCTGGTCAAGAATGTCCTGGGTCAAAAAAAACCTAAACACCTGTAATCCT
>Ga0114923_10001803_pt1 | contig 14682 bp, 10 predicted proteins | sample SumtaG_FD_89578 | JGI IMG/M metagenome (GOLD analysis project Ga0114923, IMG submission 89578) | Deep subsurface microbial communities from Indian Ocean to uncover new lineages of life (NeLLi) - Sumatra_00157 metaG | ecosystem: Environmental > Aquatic > Marine > Oceanic > Sediment | place: near...
ACGAGATGGACAACATCCCCCTGGGTGCATTGGGTATCTTCTCATACGCCCAGAAACTCAGCGTCGGCCTGCAACAGTTGATGGCCGGTGCTCGCTGCTTCAGCCTGCCGGTTATCAGCCGCAAGGAACTGATGAGCCTGACCAAGGAGTGTGCCGAGGTGACCGGCATCCCCTACCTGATGGACGCCTATCGCGACGAGGCCGAGGCGATCCTAAACAACTAGGCAACCCTGTTAACCAAAACACGGTCGTCATCGGGAAACCGCTTCCCGGTGGCGACCGTTTTGCAATTCCACGGTGCCTCCGCGACGCACCCGGCCGTTACAAAAGTGCTTTATCGGAAATATCCTTGCGGCACCAGGCACCGTCCCAGCGGATGCACTTGACGGCCGTGTAGGCATTGAGCTTCGCCCTGGAGATGTTATCTCCCATGGCCGTGACGTTCAGCACGCGCCCGCCGGCGGTAACCGTTTTGCCGTCCACCACCGCGGTGCCGGCGTGGAAGACCTTTACGTTCGGCAGCTTGGCCGCCTCTTCCAGCCCACGGATGGGATGACCCGTGGTGTATTTGCCCGGGTATCCCTCGCTGGCCATCACCACGCAGACCGCCGGCCGAGGGTCCCACTCGAGCGGGCCGAGTTGGTCCAGCCGGCCGTCGGCAGTCGCCTCCAGCACGTCCAGCAGGTCGGTCTTCAGTCGCATCAACAGCGGCTGGCACTCGGGATCGCCGAAGCGGACGTTGTACTCAAGCACCTTGGGGCCCTGGTTGGTGATCATCAAGCCGGCGTAGAGCACGCCGCTGAACTCTCGCTGGTTGCATTTCATGGCATGTACGGTCGGCACCAGCACGTGTTCCTCGACCCAATGCAGCATCTCGTCGTCGACCAGCGGGGCGGGGCAGTAGGCGCCCATTCCACCCGTGTTCGGGCCGCTGTCGCCGTCGTGGGCCGGCTTGTGGTCCTGGGCAGGCTGAAGCGTGACGATCGTCCGCCCGTCGGTTATCGCCAACACGCTGGCCTCCTGGCCGTCGAGCCGCTCCTCTATCAACAGCCGGTTGCCGGCGGCGCCGAAGGCCTTTTCCCGCGAGATCATGTTCACCGCCTCGATGGCCTCTTCACGATTGCCGCAAACAACCACGCCTTTGCCGGCGGCCAGACCATCGGCCTTAACCACCACGGGCACGTCCTCTCGCTGTTCGAGATACTCGACCGCGCTGTCGGCATCGTCGAAGGTATGGTACTCACCCGAGGGCACGTCGGCGCCTCGCAGCAGGTCCTTGCAAAAGATTTTGCTCCCTTCCAGCTCGGCGGCGGCCTTCGAGGGGCCGAAGCTGCGCAACCCGGCCTGGCCGAAGGCGTCGACAATACCCGCGGCCAGCGGAGCCTCGGGCCCCACCAAGGTCAGGGCCACGTCGTTCTGTTTGGCAAACTCGATCAGGGCCGGAAAGTCGCCGGCGGCAATGTCGACGTTCTCGGCGTCCATGGCCGTACCGGCGTTGCCGGGCGCCACGAAGACCCGATCCGCCCGGTCGCTTTGCGAGATTTTCCAAGCCAGGGCATGTTCTCGCCCCCCGTTGCCAACTATCAGAACGTTCATGCGGATAATCCTTGCGGCCAATGATCCAAATGCAGACAGACGCTGATTCTAGTGGTAAAAGACCGGGCGGAAAAGGGGGTGGGCATGGCACCCGGTTGGCTTGTCCAGCAGTGGCACCCGGTTAGCGGACCCCCGTCGCGGGACGCGAAAAGGTGGTATAATTCTCAATACCCCACCATTTGACCCGCTGCCCGGCCGGCGGCACACACCACTCGTGAAGAACGCCGTAACCATGAATCCCTCCCCGCACGACGATGGAAAACGACCTTTACTGTCGCGGCGGGCCGCGATTGTGGCGGTTCTCTGCTCGCCGGCGAAGCTGGGTTGCGCGGCTTTGGCGGCGGTGGCCGGTTTGTGGACTTTGGCGGCCGGGCGCATGATGCTCAACAACATGCCGGTCCAGTCTGCCCGGCGATTCAAGGTGGGTTTCCCCACCGACTACCCAGACGGATACGTGGAGACGAAATACAAGGAGACGCACGGCATCTGGCTGGTAAATGGCCGCTATGCCGGGCGGCAGGAGATATTCGCGTTGTCGACCGTCTGCACCCATCTCGGCTGCATCACCACCTGGCAGCAGCGCGGTGAGGAGTTCAAGTGCCCTTGCCACGGCAGCGCTTTTCACAAGGACGGCATGAACTTCGAGGGTCCCGCCCCGCGCCCCTTGCCGCGATACGCCATCCGCATCGCCGAGGACGGCCAATTGGAGGTCGATCGCGGCAGAACGTTTCAGCAACAGCTCGGCCAATGGAGCGACCCGGATAGTTACGTCGCCGTACAAAGTTAACGATAGCCATCAACACAAAAACGCCTCGGCACTGCGATGCCGGGGGTTGACCCACCAGGAAACGCACCGAACAACGCCATGTCACTTCGCGAGAGAATACGAAACGCGCAGATGTTCAAGAGCATCTTTCGGCACGCGCGGCCGGTGGACCATAAGAACCGTGTGCTGGTGGTGATTAGCAACCTGGTTCTCCACTTGCATCCCACCGCCGTGAAAGAGCACGCGATGCGGATGAGGTTTACCTGGTGCATGGGCGGAATAACGTTTTTTCTGTTCCTGGTGGAAACGATCACCGGGGTGCTGTTGATGTTCTACTATCGGCCCACGTTGTTTTGGGCATATAACGATATGCTGGGGCTGCGCGACGTGGTGTCGCTGGGCGTGTTGCGGGAAATCCACCGCTGGGGCGCCCATGCCATGGTCATCACGGTGATGCTGCACATGTACCGCGTGTTTCTCACGGGAAGTTACAAATCGCCGCGCGAGTTCAATTGGGTGGTGGGTGTGCTGCTGCTGTTGTTGACCTTCCTGCTGTCCTTCACCGGATACCTGTTGCCGTGGGATCAGTTGTCGGTGTGGGCGGTTACGGTGGGAGCGAATATGGCCGAGGCCGCGCCGTTTGTCGGTGCCCAGGGGCCGGGCCACCAGTTGCTCAGCCCCGGCGGTAGCGAAATGATAACCTCCGGCTCCGACGCGAAATTTGCAATACTCGGCAACTCCGAGGTGAGTGAAGAAACGTTGAACCGTTTCTACGTGCTGCATTGCGTGGCCATTCCGCTGCTGGCCGCCGTGCTGATGGCCTTGCACTTTTGGCGAGTAAGAAAGGACGGCGGTATCAGCGGGCCGCTGTAGGCGCTTTCCGCGCAATCCCGCTGCCACTGTTAGGCGAGCGAAAATGCCAGCGAACCCCGAACAATTTGTGCAGAGCGTGGCCGTCCCCTTGGGATGGTTCTACCTGATCGTCTGCGCGGCGAACGTGGCCGCCGTGGTCGGTGCGCTGCGTTTGCGGAGATTTCTCAGGGTAGGCGTGTGGGGACTGCTGGGGGCCTTTTTCGCCGCTCTTGCATACCGCGCGTTCATCGGCCAGCCGGCGGAAATGCCGCAATCCTATAAGGAAGCCATCGACGCGGCGCTCGGCCCGGTTAGCTATACCGTGGGCGCCTTGGCCGCGCTTGTGGTCTTCTATTTGGGGCGAAGCTTCTTTGTCAAAACGCCGGTGGCCTGGGTGGGACTCAACGCTTCGCTGCTGTTTATGGGCCTATCGCTGACCGATCCCCAATTCGCCGCAACAACGACCAACCCGGACAACCTGGCGGTGGTCGCAATGGTCTATCTGCTGGGGTTCTTCACCTGGGGGGCCGCGCTGCAGGCGGTGGAAAACGATCGCCGGTTGGAGCGAGGCTTGCCGCCGGTGGAGAAGGAACACGACCGAAAGGTGCTGGCGTGGCCCGATCTGGTCTATACCGAACTGATCTGCATGATCCTGCTCAGCACGCTGCTGATAGTTTGGGCATTAAGCGTCCAGGCGCCGCTGGAGCAGCCGGCCAACCCGGCCGTCACGCCGAATCCTTCGAAGGCCCCCTGGTACTTCCTCGGTTTGCAGGAAATGTTGATCTTTTCCGACCCCTGGAACGCGGGCGTCGTGGTGCCTTGTCTTATCGTGGTGGGGTTGATGCTGATCCCGTACATCGACCGCAACAGCGAAGGCAACGGCTACTACACCATACGCCGCCGGCGGTTCGCTTACATCGTCTTTCAGTTTGGTTTTCTGGGGTTGTGGATATTGCTGATACTGGTGGGCACGTTCATGCGAGGGCCCAATTGGAGCTTCTTCGGGCTGTATGAAGTTCGCGACGCACACCTGATCGTGACCTTGCCAAACGTCACGCTCTCGGAATACTTCTGGGTTTCCATGCTTGGCCAGGGCGTGCCACAAGTTCCAGCCGCTTGCGGTTGGCTGGTGCAATCGGGCTACATACTGTGGCGCGAGATTGCCGGAGTGCTGTTGCTGGCGGCGTATTTCCTCGCCTTACCGCCACTGCTGGGATGCACGCTGCTTCGCCACCTTCGCGATCAGATGGGCCGTTGGCGCTACATCGTCATGGTGTTGCTGCTGTTGATGATGCTCACGCTGCCGCTGAAGATAATCCTCCGCTGGACGCTGGGGTTGAACTACATCGTGAGCATGCCGGAGTATTTTTTCAATTTTTGACGTCCGTAGGTTGGGCGTAAACACAACTGATTCACGAGAACCACGAAGAGAAGACATGTCGGTCGACGAAAAGAGCTATTACAACATCAAGCGGTTGCATGTGGTGTTCGCGGCGTCGTCGCTTATGCTGCTGGCGGTCACTGTATGGATGTTGGTGGCCGATCACCGGCGACAGTGGAAAGGATATCAGCAGACATACCGCGACAAGGTCGAGCCTTGGGTAACCGAAACAAGAATACTTCAGCAGCAACACGCCACGGAAGAAGCGGACCAAGGGCAACAAGAAACGCTTCGCCACTTGGAGCAAACACTTCGGTCACAGACCCCGGGCAGGGCCGAGCGATTGTTGCGAATGCCCATCGTCGACGCCTTGGGACGATCGCTGGCCATCGAGCAGATATGGCTGCCGGAATTGACCATCGACTACAACTTCTGCCGGGTACCCCGATTCGATCGTTGCCTGACATGCCACCAGGGGATCGACCGCACGGTGGCGGGACATCCAAGCCGGCCGGCATTCCCGCCACAGAGGCTGATCGAAGTTGAACTACTCGCGGCGGCCAATCCGCCCGGCGGTTCGCTGGAGCAAACCTATGGGTTCGTGCTGGCCTCGCGAGGGGTTATCGACCCGCGGGCGCCCACCGTGGGGCTTGTGGTGGGCGAGACACCGGCCGCTTTCGCCCGACTGGCCGTCGGCGACGTGATCGTCAAGATCGACGGCGCGACCGTCGCGAATGCGGAAGACGTCAGACAGCGGCTCTTGGAAGCGAGCGGGCCGGCCGATGGTTTCAGCTTGCTGATTCACCGGGGGCTGCCGGAACCTTATTGTGCTCACCCGCGACTGGATCTGATGGTCGGCTCGTCGAGCCCGCACCCGATGAGCGAATTCGGTTGCACGATCTGCCACGACGGGCAGGGCAGCGCGACGGATTTCCGCTGGGCCTCGCATTCTCCAAACGGTGCGAAGCAGCAGGCCGACTGGCGGGGGCGCCGCGGATGGTCGCATAATCCACACTGGGACTATCCCATGCTTCCCGCCCGTTTCGCCGAAAGCCGTTGTTTGAAATGCCACCACGAGGTGGTCGACCTGGAGCCCAGCCGGCGTTTCCCCGACGCTGCGGCGCCGAAGCTGGTGGACGGCTATCGGCTGGTTCGCCGCAGTGGTTGTTTCGGCTGCCACGCGATCAAGGGCATCGATCAAACCGGTCGTTCGATAGGGCCGGACATGCGCGTGGCGCCGGACGACGTCGAGGCCGCCGAGGCGTCGAGATTGGGGCTTGTCAAGAAGGTAGGGCCGAACCTGCGCTATGCCATCGATCGGATGGACGGGGCCTTCCTTGCCGCTTGGATTTCCAACCCGGCCGACTTCCGGCCTGATACGCGAATGCCGAAATTGTTCGGATTGCACGAACACCTGGACAAGAAGAGCGTGCATGAGACGAGCCGGCTGGAAGCGGTGGAGATTCGCGGCATCGTCGAGTATCTGCTGGCCTCCGGCGAGAAGGTTACGCCGCCGGCCGAACCGCGGGACGTCACCGAGAAGCCCTCGGCCGATCGCGGCAGGCGAGTGTTCCGCACCCAGGGTTGCCTGGCCTGTCACCAACACAACGAGTTCTCAGAGGTCAAGTTTCCTGGGGTTCAGTCGACCCAAGGACCCGATCTGTCCAACCTTGGCGCGAAATACACCACGGCGGGCGGCCGGCGGTGGCTTACCGGCTGGATTCGCGACCCGGCCCACTACTGGCCCAAAGCGCTGATGCCCAATTCGTTGTTGGCACCGGAGCCATTGCCGGAGGAGACATCCGAAGAATTGGCCGAGCTGGACGCAGTGGTGAAGATTGTCGATCCGGCGGGCGACGTGGCGGCCTTTCTATTGTCGTTCGAGGGAGATTATCAAACGGCCAAGCTGCCGGTCGTTGACCAGTCCAGCCTCGATGAGTTGCTGGCGTCATATCCAGATGAGCCGTCTTCCGTTGCCATCGACGTGAAGGACAAGCTGCAACAGGTCGGGCGCCGTGCCATTGCCCGGCGTGGCTGCTACGGATGTCACGAGATCCCTGGCTTTGCCGGTGCCAAGCCGATTGGTCCCGCGCTGAGCGACTGGGGGCGGAAGCTGGAATCGCTGCTGGCCTTCGAGCAGATCGATCGTTTCGTGAAGGGACCGTCGGGGCAGGGCAGGGGGGCGGATGACGAGGATCGCGACTTCTACCTCGATGCTCTGCTTTCGCATCGCCGCGAGGGGTTCGTCTGGCAGAAACTTCGCCAGCCGCGAAGCTTCGACTTCGGCACCACCGACCAGAAAGGCTACCACGAACGGTTGACCATGGGCCAGTTCAACTTCACGCCGGCAGAGCGCGAGGCGGTCATCACTTTCGTGCTCGGTCTGGTCGCCGACCCGCCGGCCGATAAGTACATATATCACCCCGACAAACAGCGCCGCGCCATCATCGAGGGCCGCAAGGTGATGGACAAGTACGCCTGTACCCAGTGCCACATGCTCGAGCCGGCACGCTGGTCGTTCGACTTTGCCCCGAAGCATTTCCAGGGCCCGCCGCCGCTGGAGACCTTCGACTTCCTGCGTCCTCATTTCACACCCGAGCAGTTGGCCGCCTCGAAGCGTACCGACGACCGTGGGCTGGGTCGTGCCGAGGTGGTGGGAATGCCGCGAGTGGACGACTCGGGCAGGTGGCTCCAGGACGAGGACGACGAAGGCAACCCCTTGTATTTCTTCACTCTCTGGCAACCTGCAGCCATCAACGGCGAGGTCTGGCAGGTCGGCGGCCTGGAATTGATGATACCCAAGTCGCGGTTAATCAGCCGGCGAGAACCGGTCGGCGGTACTTTTGCCAGGCTGTTGCACCGGATGATTCTGGCCGACTCGCAAACCGCCGCAACGGCCGCCCCGCCGCTGGAGGCCTGGGGTTGGGTCCCGCCCCCGCTGTCCGGTGAAGGTGCCAAGGTCCGCTTGGCGTGGCTACACGACTACCTGCTGGCGCCAAACCGCATTCGCCCGGCCGCCGTATTGAGAATGCCGCGGTTCGGCCTGTCGTCCGACGAGGCGGGCAAGCTGGCCGACTACTTCGCGGCCACCGCGAACATCGATTTTCCTTATGATTCACGCTCAAGGAAAGGCAGAGAAAGCGCCGACCCGAACGGCATTTATTCGCGGCGACCAGACAGCAACACGAGCACTCGGGCCATGAGGATACTGCTCGACCGCAAGACGTTCTGCGCGAAGTGTCATTCGATCGACGATTACGAGCCTCGCGGCGATAGGCGAACCACGCGGGCACCGAATCTGGCCGGCGTACAAGGGCGTATTCGGCCCGAGTACTTGCGCCGTTGGCTGGGCGATCCACGTTCGATATTGCCATACACGGTAATGCCGGTGAACTTTCCGCCGACCGGCCCACCTTTGGGCCAGGAAGTCTTTCCCGGCACCAGCATCGAGCAACTCGACGCGGTGATGGATCTGCTGCTCGATTTCGACGAGTACATCAGAAGCAAGACGTCGGCGGGGGCAGCGATAGGGCCCACGCCGGCAGAGAAGCCGTAAACGCGACGGAAGGTAACGCCGGGGGTCAGACCCTGTTTTCGGTTTTCGCGACTCCATGCCGGTTTACCCCGGCGATTTCCCTGCACCCCATTTCCTCCGGCTTCGTGCATAAGAGACATCGAGCCGCGGCCCATGCGCCTCCTGCGGCTTCGCCGGTCGGGTGTTCAAGACCCAGGGCCACGCAGCGTGCCCGCGGTTATCGCCTCCGGGGCAGAGCCTGGCCCACGGGAAATGAAGAGGCCGTGCGTTGGGTGCCGCGCAATTCGTCGAGATGTTTGTACAGAACGCGACGAACTTCGAGCACGGCCGCCGGATGGCTGTGGATCGTGCTGTGATCGGCCTCGACGGCCAGCTCCGATTCGACGTCGTCCATGTGTGCGCTCGCCTGTGTGACCACGCCATCGCTGCCGGCCAACAGCGACATCGGCCAGTTCTTCGCCGGAACAAGCCCCACGATGTTGTGATACTTCACCCATGGCTGGCGCCGGCTGGCAAGCATAACCGGTATGATGGGTGAGCCGGGGGCAAGCGAGTCGATGCTGTTGTCTATCCTCAGCAGCGAGCGGGCTGGAAAAGCGCCCGGATTGTCGCGAAATAGGCGCTGCTGGCTATTTACCAGCACTTGCGGCAGGCTGATCAACTTTCCTAGAAGCCATTGCGTACTGCTGTTGGATATTTCGCTGCCGCGATGCGGTGTACCGATGGTAATCACACGGCGGATGGACGGATTGGGAAGGAAATAGAACGTTTCCCGGAGCTCGTCTCGCAGTTGCCCATCGGCGGCGATTTGCCCGAACGGCCGATCGCTGACCGCTCGCCAGTAGTCGTCGCGGCTGTGTATTGTTTGCAGTCGGGCAACGAGCCCGCCCATGCTGTGACCGACCAGGACCATCTGGTCCAGGGCCGGTTCCCGCCCTTGGGGATCGAGCGTTTGCCGTGTCTCGACCAGATCGCGGCGCAATTGGGCCGCACTTTGCCAAAACGGCTGGCCGGTTGGATATAAATAGAACCAGAACTGATAATGGTCGCGTATCTCCGGCGAGTTGCGCAGATCGTTGAACATTTCCATCCAGGTCATGGGACTGGACCACAGCCCGTGGACGAACAACACGGGAATCTTACCCGGCTCGTACGGCTGCACCATGTACAAACCCATGATCGGATCGTCCCGATCGGGGCGCAGCTTGAGCAATTCGTCGGGTCGCAACAAGCCGACGGTGGCCAGTGAGTCGAGTTGCGGATTGGAAAGAAAGTATGCCAGCGGCGTGGAGACGTCGCTTTCCAACGGCACCTTCATGCCCGCCACCGTGGTTTCGCCGGAAGTCAAGGGGTCGTACAATTCCAGCACGGCCTGATGGCGATTGGCCCCACCCGGCTGCGGCGGCAGAGGACGCAGAAATGCGGTTACCGGAAAACTCAAATCGACCGGATAGTACCTCGCGACCGCCGGCTCGCTTTCATAGCTGCGACGCACCGCGATGAGCGGAACACCCAAGCCGTGCGACTGGTAATGGTTAGTCAGGCCTTTGATCTCGTAGTCGGAAACGAACTTGAATTGCTCGATGTCCTCGGTCCTCCACCTGCTGCCGCGCAATACGCAGGTAACGTCCCACTGTCCGGAGGCCGTTTGAATGGTCTTGGTATGACCAGGAACAAGCTCGCCGCCGGCACAGGCAAGTCGCAAGGCGCCCTCCAGCGCGCCGTTGTAAAGGTCGCATGCCTCGCGGAACTGGGGGTCGTACGGATTGCGAGCCGGGGCGAACTGTTCGTCGAACAAATACTGATAGGCGTACAACACCGAGGCCCCGTACAGGTCCATGGCGATTCGGGTGTCGTGCTTTTCGGCCATCTTGGCTGCCACGAACGACAACTCGGCCAGGGCATGGGTCACTTCGATCGAGGGGCGCTGATTGGCGATCGTCTGCAACTTGGCCAGCAAAACGCGAGGATCGCGCTGAAGGTCCGCCATGAGATCGTTCAGCCGGAGAATCTGCATCGTCCGCTCGCTGGCCCTGGGTCCCTCTTCGGAAAGCAAATTGAAGCGATCGACCAAAGGGCTCCTGGGAACCTCGCGCAACGTGACCCCTTTCGAGGCGCACCCGAGAGGGGACAGCAACGTAAGCAGCAGCACGAACCGGACGGCCATGCGACGCCAACGGAACATCGACTCATCGGAAAATCGCAAACGGTGCATTTTTCGATACCTTCAGACGAGGCGCCATGGCGGCGGCGAAGGAAACGGGGAGTGAATCTACGCGAATTGGTCGATTGAGTGGATCCACCCAACCTGAATCACCCCACTATCGGCGGGGACAGAAGAGATCTTTGATGCTTGAACATTGCAGAGTCGGACATCTACCTAAATTGGCGGCCTGGGTCAATGGCACATTTCGCCGGGACGCCCGCCAATTCGCCCCGCAGAGGGCCTCTTATTCGTTCCCAACGAGCCGTGCGAACGGCTACGGCCGGTGAAGGCTCAGCGATCGATGGTTTCCGTTTCCACGGGCGGTTGCTCCGCGTCACCACCGGGCTGCAAGGACTCGTCCATCGACAGCACGTAGACGGCCATGGCGGCCAGCATCAACACGACGGCCGTCCAAGCCCGCCAGTCCTTGTGTATTCCCTTTTTCCCAGGCTTTCCGTGACCTCGCCGGCCGTGGTGTTCGCTCCCCGCGGAACGATTGGGATGATCGTTGTGTGCCATGACGGAAGTTCCCTCGCAACGTGCCTTGTTAGCGTCCAGCTATTCGGCTGCTTCGGGTATTTGCCGAATCTGGAGCGACAGCATGATCCATGTCCAGCCGGCGGTGGGGTTGTGGCGAAACAGAAGCGGGGTCCTCCCACGGCCGAACAACAGTAGGTCGCCGGCCGAGCGGAGTCCACCGCAAAACCGCACGATTGGCCCGGAATAACCCGCCGCCCGGGCTGCAGTCGCGCCAGGCCGCTGCATCACCGGACCGCCAGCCGAACCGAAGGCCGATCCCGGTTATCGCCTGGCCATTCTTGGGGCCGTCCGGTAGTTGAGGTGCCCCGCCGCCTGCCAAACATGCCCCCGACTGGCTACATTGAGACGCGGCAAGCCTATCCGACGGGAATTATTCCCGATATTCGGGAAAAATGTGTGGAAAAGTGTTGACTATCTCAAGGGGTTCTGCTGCACTGCGCTACAGCGTAGCTTCTCTTCTAAACAGCCCACTGGGCATGACGTTCGGAGACGTCGCTGGCAGCTAACCGAAAAACGGCCGTCCAAGAAGGGTGGCTTTCTCTTGGGTGCCTTCCATGATCGTCCGGTATGTGCGGGCTGGCTTTCCATACGCATTTTCCCGGCGGGCATTGTCTGCCGTGTTTACATGCTTTCCCTTGCACAAGAAGACAATCATGAAACGTAATGCTTTCTGTTTTTTTAACGTTTACCGTGCTGGTGGCTCTGGTGCTGTCGGCCATCGGCTCGACGGATGATCGGCGAATACGTCATGACCGAAAACGAACTCTTCGGTCGGCGGCCCGTTCGCAACCCGGTCGGCATGGGTTCCTATACGATGGACTCGCACAACGTGCAACGTTACATCACGCCCGAGGGAACCGTCCAGAACGAAGGGGACATTGGTATCGGCGTTCAGCCTTACAGGATTGCATACGGTTCCATCACGCCGAAAAGGGCCGAGTGCAAGAATCTGCTCGTGCCGGTTGCCGTTTCCAGCTCGCACATCGCCTATGGATCGATCCGCATGGAGCCCGTCTTCATGATCCTCGGTCAGAGCGCCGCAACCGCCGCCGTCCATGCAATCGACGAAACATGCGCCGTCCAGGAGATCGATCTCGAAAAGCTTCGTACCCAGCTGGAAAGAGATCGCCAGCGCTTGACAATCAGGAAATGACGTGCGGTCGAGCTGTCCATCAGTGTGGCCAGATCGCTTTCATTTCCCAAACGTCGATCCTCCGGACTTCGGCCGTGCCGCCCTCGGCAAACACCTCGATGTCCAGATCCTTCTGCCCTGGATCGATGACCCGGGTCACCGATTCGCGACCGTCGTTGACGAACACTTCCATGAGCGACTTGTCGAGAAAGACGTGCAGCGTGAGTATGCCTTGGTCCTTGTCGAGTTCGAGCGGAACCTTAGTGCCGGCGACGTCGAGCACCTTGCCGTCGTAGCGCAAGGTCACGGCGCTGTTGCCGTCGTCGGAGCGGCGGACCTTCAGGCCGAAGGCCTTGGCATCACCCGGCTGAAACCGGGCCAGGATTTCCAGCGTGTCGCCATGGCCGCCTTCGACAACCTGGCCGCGATTCTTCAGCACCAGTTTTTCCACTTCGATGTGCTTGCCTCGGAGCGCTTGCCGCTCGGGCACCGGCGTCTGCCGCGGGCGGCCATCAGGGCCCAAGGTAAGGATTCGCGGCAGTCCTTGGCAGCCGTTCCAGCCGCGGTCGCCCTTGAAACCGCCTACCCACCCAAAAAGGATACAGCGGCCTTGCGGATCGAAAAGGGTATTCGTCGCGTAGAAACCTCGGCTGAAAGCGCTGGGCCACTTTGGGCCATAGCCGTGGTCCAGGATTCCCGATCTCTCGGTCTTAAACATTGCTCGCTGGGAATCAAAAACGCCCACCTGGTATTGCAGTTGCTGGGATGAAGTCCCGGCCGAGGTGATCAGCAGCCACTTGTTGCCCAGCTTGACAAAGTTGGGACACTCGCCGGGCACGCCGGCCAATGATCCCATGTACTTCCATCGGGTCAGTTCCTCGTTCAGCGCCTGGCAAATGGTTCCTCCGCTCGACTTGAAGGTGACAAAGGTCTTGCCGTCGGCACGAAACACGAATGGATCGCTCCAGCCGAAGCCCACCGTGGACGGCACGCCCGACTTCTCGCGACCGATGACCGGGTTCTCGGCGAGTTTTTTCCAGGTGATCATGTCGTCGTCTCCGATGGCGGCCCATTGCTGGCGGCTGGTGCCGTTTTTTAGCGGAACGTAGGTATAAAAAATCATCGGCTGCCCCTTGCCGTTGATCACGACACAGCCCGAGTTGCAGCGACGTTCGCCAAGGTCTCGGGAAGGACACAGAACGACCGGCAGATGCTCCCAGTGGATGAGGTCGTTGCTTCGCGTGTGCCCCCAGTGCGTGTTGTTGACTCCCCAAGTGGCGCCGGTCGGATTGAGTTGGTAGAAGAGGTGGTAATAGCCCTTATGGTGAATCACACCGCAAGGGTCGTTGATCCACCGTGCCGGCGGGCGAAAGTGATAGACGGGTCGCGCCGGATCGTCGGCAGCCTGGGGGATCGCCGCCCGAACGGCCTCCATGGCGGCGGTAATCGCCGGATCGGCATATTCCCGCTTTGCCGGCCAGCGATTGTCATACTCGTCGGCCAACACATTCCCCAGTTTGCATGCGGAAGCCAGAAGTACACCGATGATCATTAGCCAGATTGTTGTGGTGGTTCTCATTAGTTACCTCCTACGGGTTTTCAGAAGCAATGAATGTTGACAGATTTCACCATCGTGAACAATCCCCCGATCGACGCCTGAACCGGGGAATCCGCTAACCCGGACACGCCGGAGCCATGGAGGGTGCTTTACAACTTCTTGCCATTTTGCGCAAGATTTCGTCGGTAACGGTCTAATGCACGCTCTCCGAAATCCCCCCTCGTGTCGCCCTATATTCCTCTGAACACACTCTGGCCCTCGTGGATCGGCTTCCTTTTCCAGGCGGTAATCGTTTTAGCTTTCACCTCAGCGCCAACAGCGAACATCTTGCCCCACTTCCGGCGTTCACGCGGCGGAGTAATCGACCTCTCGGTGGTTAACAAGCCGACATCGAGCATGGCTAATCATACCACGAATGGTCGGAGCGGTGCAAGGTGCGGTAGCCACGTCTGGCCGCGGTGGCAAAGCTCGGCTTACGCGCGATTTTGATTTACCGGATCGCCTTATCGTGGTTTGGAATAATTGGAGGAGTTTTTTCGGAGGGCGACCAATACGAGTTCTAATTCATTGACTCGCCACGCCACCTTTTCGGTCATCACCGCCCGTTTGGTGACAATGCGGCCGATTGTCGCGATTTACCGTCATGGCCGCATACGTAGCGTGAGCAGGGAATCGAGCGACGCTTTGTGCTCTGTATGCGTCCGGGCCAAACAATTCGTGATGGCCGCTGAAAATGAGCCGAAGTCGGCATAATTCTTCGAGTACAGCACCTGCTTCTTCACGAACTTCCAGAGCCGTTCGATCAAGTTGAGGTTCGGCGAATAGGACGGCAAGTAGAGCATCTCGATGTTCAACGATTCCGCCTCCGCCCACACCAGCTTGCACTTCTGATAGCGGGCATTATCGAGAACCAAGGTGATCGGCATGTCGGGATGCGCCGCGGCAATCTTCCGCAACAGCTCGCAGACACTTTGCGCATTGATGTAACTGTCGTTACTGACCGTCACCAATCGATGCGTTATGGCGTCGATCGCTCCCAGCACGTTGAAACGCTACCCGAGTCTGGTTGCCCAGTGAGGACGAGTGATACAACGCCGGCTATTACAAGGGCGGCGG
>Ga0114923_10001804_pt1 | contig 14680 bp, 11 predicted proteins | sample SumtaG_FD_89578 | JGI IMG/M metagenome (GOLD analysis project Ga0114923, IMG submission 89578) | Deep subsurface microbial communities from Indian Ocean to uncover new lineages of life (NeLLi) - Sumatra_00157 metaG | ecosystem: Environmental > Aquatic > Marine > Oceanic > Sediment | place: near...
CAGTTTTTACAAGAGTTTCGCCAGGACGGTTTAACAGATAAAGCTGCTGTTAAAATGTATAACAAATTAATTTTAGCTGAAACTGTTTCTGAAGTTTCTCATGCTTTTGATTTAGGCACTGAACTGCAGAAAACTGAAATTGCTGTAAAAAATAATTTAAATTATATTCAGGACAAAGATCTGCTGCTTTAATTAATTGTTCAGGGTTTTGTTTTAGAAGTACTGGAATAGCTGTTTAAAAACTAGAGGAATGTAAAAATTTGGAGAATGAGATAGTTTTGACAAATCAAGCCTCTTTAGGTATGGTTAAGTATAGTTATTTAGAAAAAGAGGGAAAAAAATGTCTGAAGAAAAAGATGGAATTACAGGAATTACAGTTCTTTTTTTTGATAAGCCAAATATGGATTTTATTGAAAAGGAAACTCTGGGTAAAAAAATAAACCATGACAAATTCTTCTCATTTTTGGCTAAAAAGGAGAAAGAACTGCATGTCCGGTTTTATTGGCGGTCAAGTGAAGACGAATCGCCATATGGAATACATCTAAAACAGTTAAGGATAAAGCTACAAGCCCAGGGAATACGATTTATATCTATTGAAACAGAAAAAGACGTAGATATAGCACTGATGAACGATATGTTCACTATACTGTTCGATGTTAATGACAGGTTTGCAAGACCTGAAAAAATTATACTTTGTTCCGGCGATAAAGCTTTTAGTGTTATTCTTGGAACGGCAAAAAGACGTTTTGGCATTTCAACAACAGTAATAAGTTCTAAAAGCCATTGCGCAGAAGTTCTGAAAGAAGTTTTAGACGAAACTATCTTCATTGAAGATATAGATAGCAATGAAAATTTGTTTTTAAAGGATCCCAATCCAATTAACTAAAGGGCTAATACCCTGTTTTTTTTATTTTTCCATAAGCTGTGTTAAAATAGAAAAATCTATTGAGTAGGTCTTTAAATAAATTAAAAAAATAATTATTAAAAAGCTAAATTTATGAGTAGTTTAATAAAAGAAAAAATTGCCAGAGTCATTGATCAGACTAACGTTAATCCTAGGGCAACTAAAAAAGACATTAAAAAACTTTGTGATGAAGTTAAAAAGTATGGTTTTGGAGGGATTTGCATTAGGCCTGAATGGGTGAGTTTTGTAAAAAAAGAAATGAAAGCATTTGATGTTAAAATTGTAGTTTTAGTTGATGAGCCAATAGGGGACAGTTCTCATGAAAAAAGACTTGTAATTTGTAGGAAGATTAAACGAGACGGAGGAGACCATATTGATATTGTGAATTCAATTCCCGATGTAAAGCATGGGCGCTGGAATAAGGTTTTAAAGGATTTAAAGCCGATTTGCAGGGTTTTACCCACCAAGGTGATTATTGGTTCAGGTTTTTTAACAGACGAAGAGGTTGTTAAAGCTTGCCAGATTGCTAAAAGGGCAGGGGCATTTTGTGTTAAAACTGCTACTAGCAAGGACCCGTTAGAGTATTGTGAATTAAAAGAAAAATTTTATCATCTTAGATTAATGAAGAAATCAGCCCCCGGCTTATTAGTTAAAGCTTCAGGAAAAATCAAAACTTTAAAAGATTTAAAGGATGCCGTTAAAGCTGGGGCTAATATTGTTGGTACTAGTTCTGGAGTTAAAATAATGAAAGAAGCTTTAAAGTAAATTATGAACAAAGCTGAACTTCAACCAGTAATAGGTTTAGAAATACATGTAGAATTAAAAACTAATTCTAAAATGTTTTGTTCGTGTGCCAATGACCCTAATGAAAGCCAAGCCAATGTTAATGTTTGTCCAGTATGTCTTGGTCACCCTGGTACACTTCCCGTTATAAATAAAGAGGCAGTTAGACGCGTTATTAAAACTGGCCTAGCTTTAAAATCAGAAATTTCAATAGTCTCAAAATTTGACAGAAAAAATTATCTTTATCCTGATTTACCAAAAGGCTATCAGATTTCTCAGCATGACATGCCCATTGCCCAAAAAGGAGAGTTAAAGTTTAAAATCAAGGGCAAAGAGCCAAAAACCGTAAGAATTACCAGGGTTCACTTAGAAGAAGATACTGGCAGTTTAGTTCATAGCAAAGGAGCAGACTATAGCTTAGTTAATTTTAACAGAGCTGGAATTCCTTTAATGGAGCTGGTTACCGAGCCTGATATAAATTCAGCCCTGGAAGCCAGGAAATTCAGTCAGGAGCTGCACTTACTTTTGCGTTATTTAAAGGTTTCTGAAGCGAATATGGAAAAGGGTCAGTTAAGAATAGAAGCTAATATATCAGTAAAGCCCGAGAGTTCAAAGACTTTAGGCACAAAAGTGGAAATCAAAAACCTTAATTCTTTTAGAATTGTTGAAAAAGCAATTGATTACGAGATTAAAAGACAAAAAGAGGTTTTAAAAAAAGGTAAAAAAGTTGTCCAGGAAACAAGGGGTTGGGATGAGAAAAAATCAGTAACAGTTTCCCAGCGTGAAAAAGAACAAGCTCATGATTACAGATATTTACCAGAACCTGATTTGCCGTCTCTTAAGTTTTCTAAAGATGAAATTAATGAAATTAGGGCTGAAATTCCTGAACTTCCTTATAATAAAAGAACAAGGTTCTTTGATGAATACAAATTAGATGAAGATAGTGTTGAGTTTTTTGTTTACAATAAAGATTTAGGAGAATATTTTGAAAAAGTAGTAAGCGAGTTTGAACCCAATCTTTCTAAGGATAAGCTCCATACTCTCATAACTTTAGCAACAAATTACATAATCACTGACTTACAAAGCTTGTTAAAAGAAAGAGGTGTTGAAGGTGAAGATTTTCTTATTACTCCAGAGAATTTCGCTGAATTTATTAGTTTGATTGAAAACAAAACTATATTAAGTAAGGTTGCTAAAACAGTTTTGCTTGAAATGTTTCAAACCGGTGCTGATCCATCTAATATTATTGAAGAAAAAGGATTAACTCAAATGACTGATGAAGATGAAATTATTACTATTGTTAAAAATATAATTTTAACTAACCAAAAAGCAGTTTCAGATTTTAAAAAAGGAAAAGAAAATGCCCTCCAGTTCTTAATCGGTCAGGTAATGGCTAAAACAAGAGGAAGAATCAATCCAGAGCAAGCTCGCAAGATTTTGAAAAAGAAAATCGGAGCTTAACTGTAAAAGTTTAAATAATAAACTTATTGTATGTGACGAGGAAAGACCTTGTCATATTTTGTTTTGTATATAAAAGACAACTTGACAAATAAGAATAATTTTGTATAATATAAAATTCACGAAAAAAAGGGATAGAAATGGAAAAATTGAAAGAAGATGATTTAAAAATGGCAGAAATGCTTAGTAAGACGATAGAAAAATTGGACAAGATAATCTTTCCGGAGAACCCTATAGAAGTTTTTGTACTGACTCACCCTCCTCCGAACGAAAGCGAAAGATTTTATTATTGCTCTCAAGCTCCTTCTTTTATTACTGATTATAAGGGAGAGCTTTATTTAATTTTTGGGGGCGGGTTGGCTAAAAGAATTGAAGAAGAAGAAGAGCAGAAAAGTATTATACTTTTCAAAGATTCAGACCTTTTAAAAACTATTCCTCCTTTGTTTACTTTGGAAGAAATATTGATTTCTCTATCTGTTCATGAGACAAGGCATAGATTTTATAATCATTTTCCAGAGAGATTTTTTTCTCCACAGGACTGGAAAAATACAGGCAATGAGTACGAATACTTAAGGAGAGTATTTAGATACGTTGAGCTTTTGTGTAGAGAAATCTATACTTCATCGGAAGAATTTAAAAAGGAGTTTGACGCGGCAATCGTGGAACACATCGTTGTTGAGAAGTGGCATCATGGTATGAGAAACTTTTCCGACATAGCAAACATTGTCAAATCAAAACCAGAAGAACTCTTAGAGACTTTAAACAAATTTAAATGAGAACTTAACTCTCATTTTTTTATTTAAGAAAACTTTTCATTAATTTATCCGCCTCTTTATACTTTTTTATCCAATGAATTCTTAAATTTTTCTTAAACCAGGTCATCTGGCGTTTAGCAAACTGTAATGTGTGAACTTTAATATTTTCTTTAATTTTTTCTTTATCTTTTTTAGTAACAGGAAAAGGTATCCATTCCCGATAACCAATTGTTTGGAGCAGGGGAGAAGCTCCATATTTTTTTGTTAGTTTTTTAACTTCTTTTTCAAGTTCAAGTTTGAACATTTTATCAGTTCTTTTTGAGATTCTTTTTTCTAATTCTTTTTTAGGGAGCTTGATTCCGATTTGTAAAATCTCAAAGGCAGACTCTTTTTTTTGTCTTTGCTGCCAGAATGGTTTTTTTGTAATTTGACAAACCTCAATTGCACGCACTAATCTTCTTTTATTGTTTTTGTCAATTAATTTAGCGCCTTTAGGGTCTAATTTTTTGTAAATTTTAAATAACTCTTTAGCATTTTTTCTCTCTAATTGTTTTCTTAATTTTTTATTAGGTTTTACTTTTGGAAAATCAATATTATCGACAATTGATTTTATATATAAACCCGTGCCCCCAACTAAAAATGGTAGCTTTCCTTTCTTATAAATTCCTTCTATTATTTTAATTGCTTTTTCTTTATAGAGAGCTACATTGAAATCTTTATTTAGAGTAAGGAAATCAATTAAATGATGGGGAACGGCTTTCGTTTCTTTTTTAGTTGGTTTAGCGGTTCCAATAGCCATTTCTTTATAAATCTGTCTTGAGTCAGCTGAAACGATTTCTCCATTGAATTGTTTCGCCAATTTAATAGCTAAATTTGTTTTGCCAGTTGCGGTGGGTCCTAAAATTACAATCAATTTTGGTTTAGTGAGAACTCCTTCAAGCCCCCAAGATAAAGCTTTTGTAATTTTTACTTTTATTATTTTATCCATTAAGCCTTTATTCTCACTCTGTATCTTCACTGTTTTATAAGTTCTGGTTTTTCCAAGAAAAGATCCTTTTTTGTATTTATCTATTAATACTTCAACATCTTTTCCAACATATTTTTTATTGTTTTCTAAAGCAGTTTTTTCAAGAATTTTTGTCAAAGCGAGCCACCTGATTTGCTTTTCTTTCTTGGAAATATCATCTTTTAACTCTAAGGCCTTTGTATGAGGTCTGGGAGAATACTTGGCAATATATGCCATATCAAATTTCATTTCTTTAAACAATTTAACTGTGTTTTTGAACTGGTCTTTAGTTTCAGCTGGAAAACCAACAATAACGTCAGTGGATAAGCTAATATCCGGGATTTGCTTTCTTATTTTTCTAACTAAATTTTTATATTTTTCAACTGTGTAAGCCCGATTCATTCTTTTTAAGATTTCATTGTCTCCAGACTGAACTGGTAAGTTTAAGTATTTGGTTACTTTACTGCATTTTGCCATTATATTAATTAATTTATTCGAAAAATCTTTTGGGTTTGGAGATGTAAATCTTATCCAGAAGTTACCATCAATATCATTAATTATTTCTAAAAGCTTTGCAAAATTTATCTTAAAATCAATAGGGGATTTATAATCATTAACGTTTTGTCCCAAAAGCCATATTTCTTTAATGTTATTTTTAATTGCTTTTTTAACTTCTTTAATAATTTCTTTATGGTTTCTGCAAATTAAAGGTCCGCGAGTAAAAGGAACAATACAATAGGCACAAGCGTTATTACAGCCTGAAGATATTGGAATTAAGACTGAAAGCTTGCTAACTTGTTTGGCTTGTATTTTAAAATATTGATTATTTTGTTGCAGTAAAGGTGGCCATAGATTTGATAAAAATCCAGCTTCAAAGTATTTTGGCCATTGAGATAAATTTTTAATACTCAAAACCAAATCAAATATTTTAATGAATTTTTTGTGGTCTTTTTTTGAAATACAGCCAGTTAAAATTGTTTTTAGTTGCTTGTTTTTTTTCTTTAGTTTTTGAAATTTTAGACCAAGCCCATAGATTCTGTCTACCGCTGACTGTCTTACTGAACACATATTTACCATAATTAAATCAGCTTTATCGTGGTTTAAAGCGGGCTTGTATTTGTGTTCTTCTAAGAAAGAAGCAATTCGTTCGCTGTCGCTTTTGTTCATTTGACAGCCATAGGTAAAAATAAAGTATTTTTTCATAATTTCTTTATAGCACTCTGTGATATATCGGGCAACGCCCGTTATAACGTACGTCAATATATCAAGCAAGACTTGAGACAACAAAAAACAGCCTTATTCAAGGCTGTTTTTAAATCATTTCTCTATTTACTGGTTAGTTTCTAATCCATCTCTTGCATCTTCAATTATTGGCCTTAACTTATCTGAAAGTTCTTTTCCTTCAAGTGCTCCTATAATATCTAGATGTTTCACCTTATCTCCGCTAATTTGTTTAATGTATGGAGTAAAGTTTTCCAGTTTTTCAGTAGGCAAGGCTTCTAGCTTTTCATGTAACTTTCCAAGCATCTCTTCCTGTTTTTCTTCGATTTTTACTCTAATGTCTTCGGGAAGTTTTTCTTTCAAAGCTTCAACTATGCCTATGTTTATAAAATACTTAAAATTACTTCCCTTAACCAAATCTAGATTCTTTTCTAATCTCTCAGCTATTTTATCTTTATCTTCTAGTTTCTGCATTACTTCACTAAACTTTTCCAAATGCAGTTCCCTGGTGGCTTGTATTTTCTCAAGCACTTCAGGAGGAACTTGTTCTTCTAATTTTTGAAGAAGTCTTTGATGAAGAACTTGATGTTGAGTGTATTTGTCTAAGAATTTTCCTACTTCTTCATTTTCCTGAGCGTTTTCTCTTATTCTTTCCGTAAGTCTTTTCACTGTCTTTATTTCTCCTTCATAGTTTTCAGCAGCTCTTTTTATTGCCTGAGCGCTTTTTTTTCTTTGAATTATTTCTTTTAATTCCATCAATTTTTCATTCGCAAACTTTTCTCTTAATTCTGCCTTAGCTACTGCGTTGAAAGTGAATAATGATCGGATGTTTCTGCCTAGGTTCTTGAAAAAATAAAAAGGGCTGTCAGGCAAAATTGTTGGTGGATAAACTTCCAAGTCAGCTGGCTGAACATCTTCATCAAGATTAATGACTTGTTCTACAGTTTCAGCATCTTCAGGCTTTTCAGTTACAACTAATGGTGAACAGATAACTTGAAAGGGGTAGCTCTCGCCTACAAGACATTGAGTATCCTCAGGACATTCATAATAACTACAAGCAACAGGCTTTGCACATCTCAGACCTATTTCTGGAAAGCTGATACATTCTAATTCTTCAGAACAAGGTTTTTCAATGCTACAAATAATCTCACTGATTTCCTGTGAAAGAGTTGCTCCTTGAGCGTAAATAGCTTTTCCTAGGGCTAATCCTAAGATTGCTAGAATAAAGAATAATTTAATTTTATTTGTCATGTTTTATAAACAATGATTATATTAATTAATTTTTCTTTTCCACTTCTATTTTTGCTTTTTCAATAAATTGTGTCAATTTAATTTTGCCCAAATCTTTTCCTTTACTTCTTATTCTAACTGATTTTGATTTTAACTCTTCATCTCCAACCACCAGCAGGTAGGGGATTTTCTGAATTTCACCATTCCTTATTTTTTTAGAAACACTTTCATTCTCGTCTTTTAATTGATATCTGAAATTATTTTTAGCCAGATTTTTTGCAACACTTTTAGCATATTTAACATGTTGTTTTCCAACTGGAATTACCCATATTTGCTCAGGAGCCAGCCAGAGCGGAAAGTTTCCTGCGTAATGTTCGATTAAAAATGCCATGATTCGCTCTAGTGCCCCGATAGAAGATCTATGAATCACTATCGGCTGTTCTTTTTTACCTTTTTCATTAGTGTATTCTAGCTTGAAGCGGGATGGCATACAGAAATCATATTGAACAGTAAAAGCAGTATCTTCTTTGCCATTAATGTTTCTCATTTGAACATCAATTTTTGGACCGTAAAAAGCAGCTTCGTCTTTAGCTGTTACGTATGGAGCTTTAACGCTCTCTAAAACATCTTTAAGAATCTTTTCTCCTTGTTTCCAATTTGCAGGATCATCATAATACTTTTTTTTATTTTTTGGATCACCCAAAGACAATCTGAACCAGTAATCTTTACCTTTTTTTAGTTTTAAAGTTTTTGTCGTGAAATTTATAAGATTGATCACTTCCTTGATTACTAACGCTGCCTGATTTTTTGTGCAGAAAATATGTGCATCAGACAAACAAAACCCTCTTACTCTCATTAGCCCTGTAAGCTCTCCTGATTTTTCATAACGATACATTTTAGCTAATTCAGCAATTTTAAGAGGGAGTTCTTTGTAGCTTCTTGGTTTGCTCTTAAAAAGCATGAAATGGTGAGGGCATGACATTGGTCTTAAAATTAGTTTATCGTTATCAATTTTCATGACAGGATACATATCGTTTTTATAGTATGGATAGTGACCGGAAATTTCATAAAGTTTGACTCGGGCTAAATCAGGCGTACAAACGTGTTTGTATCCTCTTTTGATTTCTTCATCAACAATAAACCTTTCAAGTTCGCGCCTAATAGTTGTGCCTTTTTCAGTGAAAAGAGGCAGTCCAAGGCCCACTTCTTTTGAAAAAACGAATAAGTTAAGCTGTTTTCCAAGTTTCCTATGATCTCTTTTCTTAGCTTCTTTTTGTATTCTAATATATTCATTTAATCCTTGCTTTGTTTTGAAAGCGGTGCCATAAATTCTGGTTAACATTTTATTTTTTTCATCTCCTCTCCAATAAGCACCAGCAACAGATAAAAGCTTAAAGGCACCAACTTTGCCAGTAGATTTAATATGAGGTCCTCCGCATAAGTCAGTGAATTCATCTCCTGTCTTATAAATTACTGCTTTTTCTTTCCTTTGTTTTATTTCGTCCAGCCATTCTTGTTTATAAGGATTATCTTTGAAAAGTTTTCTGGCTTGAGATACCTTTAAAATTTCTTTTTTAAAAGGTAAATCTTTTTTAATGATTTTTTTCATTTCTTTTTCAATTTTCGGAAAATCCTTTTCGCTTATTGATTTAGCGTAATCAAAATCAAAATAAAAACCATCTTCAGTGGCAGGCCCCATTGCCATTTTAAGTCCTGGATAGAGTTTCAGCATTGCCTGGGTTAGAATATGTTCAGCGCTGTGGCGCATTGCTTTTATGTCCTTATTTTCTTTTTTAGCCATATTATTGTATTTTATTAATTAATTAATTATATATGTTTTCGATTTATAAAACAAAAACCTCTTTTTGAGAGGCTAGTTCCTGAATAGTTTAAAACTTCAAGACCTAGTCTCCTAAAAAGAGGTTGTAGTTGTAGTGTTAAGTTGTTTCAAAATTCTTAACATGTCTTTAGTTTAAGATTTTAATAAGTTTTGTCAAACTTCAATAATTTCTTCAATGTCTTCGCAAATTAGTTTTGGAGTTGTGCTTCTACTGCTGTCTAATCTTCCCGAAACAAACACTATTTTGTTTTCTTTAAATAATGTTGGTTCTTTTTCGATCATTGACGGAAACACTACCACTTCAATTTTATCAGATAAATCTTCCAGGTTCATAAAAATCATTGGCTTACCAGTTTTAGTGATAATTTTCTTAATTTTGGAAATTATGCCTCCTATTCTTACACGCCTGCGCGACATGGAAGCGCCAAGGCTTGCTATCTGAACAGATTTTTTCTCTAAAATAGCCTTATAATCCTCTAATGGGTGGGAGCTGACAAAGAGACCTAAAAGTTCTTTTTCCCAGCTTAGTTTTTCGCTTTTACTTGCTGCCTCTGTGGCTTCAAGACGGATTTTAGCTACTGCTGTTTGTGTTCCGTCAAAAAGTCCAATCTGGCCATTCGCCCTTATTTTTTGATTTTCTCTGTTCCAGCTTAAAAATCTTTCTAAGTTGTAAAGAAGCTGGTTTCTTTCTGCAAATCTGTCAAAAACTCCTGCCTTGATAAGGCTTTCCAAAGATTTTTTATTCAGGTCTTTTGAACTTATTCTTAAAATAAAATCATTAATTGACTGAAAAGACCCATTGTTTTTCCTTTCATTAACAATTGTATTAACAATGCCTTCACCTACATTTTTTATTGCAAATAAGCCAAAGCGCATTTGTTTTTTATGGGGGATTACACTGAAGTTTCTCCAGCTTTCATTAATATCAGGAGGTAATACTTCAATTCCGATTTTTTTGCATTCATCAATTAAAAATCCAATTCTTTCTACGTCTGATTTTTCTGAAGTTAAAAGAGCTGACATAAACTCAACTGGATAATGTGTTTTTAAATAAGCTGTTTGATAAGCAATAGTAGCATAGGCTGTTGAGTGAGAACGATTAAATCCATAACGTGCAAAAGGCAAGATCCATTCCCATATTTTTCTGGCAACACCTTCTTCTATTCCATTTTTTTCCATGCCTTTAATGAGCTTTTGTTTTTGTTCAAGAAGCAGTTTTTTAATCTTTTTTCCAATAGCTTTTCTTAAAATGTCTGCTTCAGCTAGAGAGAACCCGGCTAATCTTTGTGCAATAAACATTAAATCTTCCTGGTAAACAGGGAGTCCGTAAGTTTTTTTAAGAATTTCTTTTAATTTTGGATGAATATATTCAATTCTGCTTTTGTCTTGTTTTCTAGCAATGTATTCAGGGATTAAGGAAATAGGACCAGGCCTGTAAAGCGCCAGCATGGCAATAATGTCTTCAAATTCATCAGGCTTTAATTGTTTTAAGTATCTTTGAAAACCAGCTGATTCCATTTGAAACACCCCGACTGTTTTACCTTTTTGCAATAACTTATAAGTTTGCCTGTCATTTAACGGAAGATTCTCAATATCAATTTTTTTCTTATGTATTACATATATCCTTGCCAGAGTGTCTTCAATAGTTGTCAGATTCTTAAGCCCTAAAAAATCCATTTTCAAAAGCCCTAAATCCTCAACTGCGTGCATTTCATACTGAGTAATAATTTCATTTTTATTCTGAGTTGGATGTTGTAAAGGAATAATGTTGTCTAAGGGTTTGGCTGAAATCACTATTCCGCAGGCATGGGTTGAAGCGTGACGGGCTACTCCTTCTAGTTTCTTAGCTAAATTAATTAATTTTTCAGCTTTAGTGTCTGTTTCATAAAGCTGGCGGAATTCAGGGATTTTTGCTAAAGTTTCTTCCAAATTGTGTCCAAAAGGAATCATTTTTGCAATTTGGTCACAGTAACTATAATTGTATTCAAGAGCTCTGCCAACATCTCTTATTACAGCGCGGGCTGCCATTGTTCCAAAAGTAATAATTTGAGCAACCCTTTCTTTTCCATATTTTTCAATAACATATTCAATAACTTCGTTTCTTCTTCTGTCAGTAAAATCCAAATCAATGTCCGGCATAGAAATACGTGCAGGGTTTAAGAAGCGCTCAAAAAGAAGCTCATACTTTAATGGGTCAATACTGGTAATATTCAAAAGATAAGATACTAAAGAGCCTCCGACTGATCCGCGTCCTGGACCCACAACAATTCTTTTTGATTTAGCCCAGTTAACAAAATCCTGCACAATCAAAAAGTATGAAGAAAAGCCCATTTTATTAATCATTTCCAGTTCATAATTAAGCCTCTCTGTAACTTCTTTCCTGGGTAAAGCGCCGTATTTCTTTTTCAGGCCTTCTTTACAAAGCTTTTCCAAATATTGTTCAACCGGCTCATTATTAGGCGTTTTAAATTCAGGTAGTCTTATTTGTCCAAGCTTAAATTCAAAATTGCATTGTTCTGCTATTTTCAAAGTATTTTCAATGGCTTCTGGAACGTCTTTAAAATCTTTTATCATTTGCTCTGGCTTTGTTAAAGAAAAATCATCAGCTTTTATAGTCAAGCGCTCAGGATCATTGGGATCAGCACCAGTATTGATAAGCATTAAAGTATCTTGAGCATCAGCATCCTCTGGTTTTAAATAATGAGAATCATTTGTTGCAACTAAAGGAATCTTTAATTCTTTTGAAAAAGAAATTAAAACTTCGTTTACTTTCTTTTGTTTTTCAATATTTGGATGATCCTGAATTTCTAAATAAAAACTATCATTGTTAAATATCTTTTTATATTTTAGCGCTGTTTCTTTTGCTTCTTTAATTTTATTTTGTAAAATCAATTGAGGAATTTTTCCTTTTAAACATGCCGATAGTCCAATTAGTCCTTCTGAGTGTTTAGCTAACAGCTCGTCATCAATTCTTGGCTTATAATAAAATCCTTCCAAATGAGCTTTTGTCAGCAATTTAACCAGATTCTTATACCCGATTTCATTTTTAACTAAAAGAATTAAGTGATAGATTCTATTATCAATGTGGGGTCTTTTTTGAAGCATTGATTCAAAGGCAGTATATGTCTCACAGCCAATAATTGGTTTTATTCCTTTTTTCTTTGCTTTTTTAAAAAACTCAACAGCACCATAAAGTACGCCATGATCAGTTAGCGCAACAGAATTCATGCCTAGTTTTTTTACATAATCCAAAAGTTCATCTATTTTTGGCAAACCATCTAAAAGAGAGTAGTGACTATGGACATGTAGATGAGTAAATTTTGACATAATTAAATCATTTTACTTTTTCTACCAAGGATGGTCAAATTTGCACTTTTTTAATTTATAATTTTCAATATAATTAAGATAATGAAGTATCCAAATTTTTCTGAAGAAAAAAAATTATTGAAAAGATATAAAACAGTGGTTGGGATAGATGAAGCTGGCAGAGGACCTTTAGCGGGTCCAGTATTTGCTTGTGCTGTTGTTGTTTACAAAATACCAAAATCTAAAACCCAAATGCCAAAGATAAGAGATTCAAAAAAACTAAGCCCAAAACAAAGAGAAGAGTTTCATAAAATTCTCATAAACCACAAACAAATTCAATGGGGGATAGGCAGGGCTTCAGAAAGAGTGATTGACAGAATTAATATTTTGGAAGCTACTAAATTAGCCATGAAAAGAGCGGTCAGAAATCTTGAGAAGAAATTAGGGAAAAGACGAATTGGCTTTTTAATCTTAGACGGTAGAATAAAGATTAATTTAGATATTCCTCAAAAGTCAATTATAAAAGGTGATAATAAAGTTTTTTCATGCGCAGCAGCTTCCATTATTGCAAAGGTAAGAAGGGATAGATTAATGAGAAAACAGCATAAAAAATACCCTCAATATGGTTTTATTAACCATAAGGGCTATGGTACAAAAAAACACATGGCTGCGTTGGCAGAATTAGGGCCTTGTAAGATTCATAGGAAAAGCTTTAAGCCAGTGATAAGGTATAGTTAAATTGCTTATTTCTGCTTGCAATTTCCATAAATTTAGTTTAAAGTTATAAAATTAGCCAGTTAATCATATGGCCATTGAGCCATTTTTATTATGGCCTGTCCAAAGAAAAGAGGCACAAAATCAAAAAGAGATAAGGGGAGACTTCACCTTGTTTTGAAAGAGCCTAATTTAAACAAGTGCCCAAAGTGCGGGGCTTTTCGTTTATCTCACACACTTTGTTCTTCTTGTGGCCATTATAAAGGAAGGCAAATTATTGATGTTTTTGCTAAATTAGATAAAAAAGAAAGAAAAAGAAGAGAAAAAGAGATTCAAGCAAAAGAAGACAAAGAAAAGGCACCCAAGAAAAAATCTCTGGATTGGAAATCCTTATCCAGAAAATAATTATTAACAATTCAATTATTTAACAATTTAATTCATGGCTAGTCGTCATCTTTCGCGTTCAATAGCAATGCAGTCTCTTTATGAGTGGGATTTTTCTGATAAAGAACTGGATTTGAATACTATTGTTGAAAGAAATCTTGAGGAGTTTGGTCCAGGACTGGAAGATAAAACTTTTGTTTGGGAACTGGTAACAGGTGTGGTTGAGCATTTAAAGGAACTTAATAATATTATTAAAACAGCTGCTCCTCAATGGCCAATTAACCAGATTTCAATTGTTGATAGAAATATTTTAAGACTCGGGATTTATGAATTACTCTATGAGGACAAAAAAGCTGTTCCTCCAAAAGTAGCCATTAATGAGGCAATTGAGCTGGCAAAATCTTTTGGCGGAGAAAATTCAGGCAAGTTTATTAACGGAGTATTGGGAACAGTTTACAAGAATCTTCCTTGCTACGAAGAGGATAAAGAAAAGAAGCCAAAAGATAAAGAAGAGAATAAAAAAGAAGTAGAAAAAGTAAAAAAATAATAAATGATTGCCAGGTTGCTATATTGCTAAATTACTTTTCACAATTTAACAATTTAACAGCTTAGCAATTTAACATTAATGAAAGACATTTCAATTCTTGAGAAAAAATTAAATCTTAAGTTTAAGGATAAAAACCTTTTAACCCAGGCATTTGTTCACCGTTCCTATTTAAACGAGAATTCTGATTTTCACTTGCATCATAATGAGAGACTGGAGTTTTTAGGAGACGCTGTGCTGGAGTTGGTTGTTACAGAAGACCTTTACCAGAATTATCCCAAAAAAACAGAAGGAGAGTTAACCAACTGGAGAGCAGCTTTAGTTAATTCGAAAATACTTTCTGTAATTGCTCAGGAGCTTGAATTCGGTGATTTTATGCTGCTTTCCAAAGGTCAGTCAAAAGAAGCAGGCAAAGCTAGAAAATATATTTTAGCCAATGCTTTTGAAGCAATAATTGGAGCAATTTATCTTGATATCGGATATGATGCTGCTAAACAGTTTATTAAAAAGAATTTAATGAAAGAATTACCAGAAA
>Ga0114923_10001805_pt1 | contig 14672 bp, 10 predicted proteins | sample SumtaG_FD_89578 | JGI IMG/M metagenome (GOLD analysis project Ga0114923, IMG submission 89578) | Deep subsurface microbial communities from Indian Ocean to uncover new lineages of life (NeLLi) - Sumatra_00157 metaG | ecosystem: Environmental > Aquatic > Marine > Oceanic > Sediment | place: near...
GTATCACCGCTCCAGACCCAGATACCCTGATTTTCGGAAATAAGCGGGTCCGGCGCGATGCCATCGTCGTTGTCATCGAGTGCGGTAGTACTCTGCATCAGAGATTCGTTGACTACGGAGTTATCAAGGTTGAGAATTGAGAAATAGATGACCTCATTGTATCCCTCGTTGTTGTGCTGGAATATTTGATAAGCATAGATGTATTGTCCATCTCCCGGCGCTTCGAAACCTTCGATTGCGGCGAGTTCGTCTCCGCCAAGTGTGTCGTAGACGGCGAAATCAATTCTCAGGTTAAAGCCATCATCATCATGATATGAAGTACCCTGCCAGAGTCCGCCGAGATATGAACTGTTGGGCAGTGCGAGAAGCGTTGCCGAAGCGTTTTTTGGTAGTATCACCAGCACAAGCAAAAAAGCAAGATATGTAATATTTCTAATCACCCTCATTTTTTTATTATCCTTTCTGTTATTCAACAACAAATCCACCCCATCAAAGTTGATCTCTTTAGGAGTTACCGCGTACGCTTTTTTCTGTTAAGAGCCAATACCCCACCAATTCCCAGGATGATAACGGTAGCCGGCTCAGGTATACAAATAGTGTCGATAACCAGCTGGTCAACCAGGATGTCACCTTTTATAGTAATCCATTCCTCGATTGGATTGGGCCAAATAGAGACCATGAAGAGCGAATGTGTCCAGCCACTACCGAGGTCGATATCATCACCCCGTTCTATTTGCATGTAATCAAAAGGAATAACACTCACGATGGGCACATTCGGCAGGAACGGGTCCGGGTCAAGGTCCATTGACATCCATGTAAGTTGTATCCATATTTCCTTGTAAGGTCGAATTTCCGGTAGGTTTGGAATATAGACATCAATTTCACCTGATAGCGGCCATGCACCGGGGTCCGGTATCCATTCTCCACCAGCAAATGGAGTTACCCTTAACATTGGATGCCCAAAGCGGTTATTGACGATGTCGGGAAGCGGCATCGGGTCAGGGGTTGAGAAATTCCAGAGCTGGAAAGTGCTGTCATTGTGTCCTCGCCAGCCGGGAGATCTCAAGTCGTCAGCAAGAACGCCCGAGCACAACACCAAGACTACCACCGTGGTACATACACTGAGTATTTTTTTGTTAATCAGTACTTTTTTCATTTATCCATTCTTTCATTGAACTGAGCCTCATTAATGAAGAGGCTTTTTTCTTTTAAGCGCCAACAGTACACCAAAACCAAGCATAGTAATCGTCGCCGGCTCGGGGACGGATGCTACGATATTGTCGATAGCAAGTTCCTGGCCGCCGATGGCGAACGAGTTTATGTTACCAATTATGAAGAGCGAGCCGGTGCTTTGTCCGGGTGTTCCTGTATCCAGTGCAAAGACAGAAGTTCCCGCTACGACAGGCGCGACGTCTGCAAAGTTCAAGACGTTTACAAGAGTGCCATTAATTTCAAGGTTTATATTCCCCCCGAACTCGCCGTATTGCAGTACCAGGGCGTCGAGAGGAGCACCGAAGTTAAATCTGAAATTGATATTGTTTATCGAGCCCAGTTCCAGCCCTGTACCCCCGGCCAACGCTCCATTGCCGACTGTGGCAAAACCACCAGTGGTTGAGCCGCTCGGCAGCTGGAAAAACTGTTCGCCGGTGATTTGGACACCTGCTGAGGTAAAGGTATCGCCAACATTGTAAACGGTTCCGAGCGTGAGGTCTTCAAAATCGATTGTGGTCGCAATTGCAATCTGTGCAAACATTACGACCGCAACTACCGCCGTGCAAACACACAATATTTTTTTGTAAGCCAGCATCGTTTTCATTTTTTCAAAAATCCTACACACATTACAGTTACATTTACTGTGCGCAGGGATTGTGCGCACAAGTAACCAGAGCTTTCAGCCCCAAGGAGTTTCCACTTTCCCCAAATCAAGGTCTAACACAGAAGCATTTACGGCCTAATTTGCCCCCGAGGGAGCAAATATCAGTTTTCTGTGCATTTCAAACCTAATTTTTTTTGTGCAAAAATACGACTGCACAAAAGTCAAACAACGCAAAGAAGTAAACTCAAACAGTTCCTTCAGGTGAGTTTTCTTACAGCCCCCAAGCTGATGTTGCTATTAAACCATATTAGGCTTTGAATGTCAAGTCTTTTCTTGGGATTTTTCAGAAATATTGCAGAAATAATTTTGTCGAATTTGGGTTATTCTGATTGAGTTTTGAGGCCGATAAAAGGCTGCATTCAGGTGTTGCCTTTTCCTTTTCTTCTTATAGGCTTTTCCTGAACGAAACGGCCGATGTTTCTAATTGCCTGGCGTAGTCGCTGCTGGTTTTCGACCAGTGCTATTCTTACATATCCTTCACCGTTTTCGCCGAAAGCACGACCGGGGGCGAGGGCGACTTCGGCATGTTCCATGAGATCCATGGCATAATCGATGGTTCCTTTTCCTCTTAAATGTTCCTGTGGGATTTTTGCCCAGACAAACATAGAGGCGCGAGGTTTTTCGACACTCCAGCCGATTCTTGTAAGGCCTTCACAGATGACGTCTCGTCTTGACTGGTAGAGTTTGTTCTGCTCGATTATGTCCTGGTCACAGTGTCTTAGTGCGATGATACCTGCAATCTGCAGTGCCTGGAAGATGCCGTAATCGTAATAGCCTTTTATGGTGGCAAGGTAGTCAATCATGTCTTTGTTACCAACGGCGAAACCTATTCTAAAGCCGGCCATATTGTATGGTTTGCTCAGGGTTATGAATTCGACGCCGATATCCTTTGCGCCTTTTACGGAGAGCAGGCTTGGTGCCTTGTAGCCATCGAAGCAGGTTTCGCCATATGCGAAGTCGTGAATGACAGCGATTTTGAAGCGTTTTGCCATATCAACTACGGTTTCAAAGAAACCCTCATCGACGGTCATAGCCGTTGGGTTATGCGGGTAATTCAGTATAAGCAGTTTAGGTTTCGGGTACATGTGTTCGATGACTTCGGCGATATTTTTCAGGAAATCCTGGTCGTTACCCAGAGGAACGGTTGCGACATCAGCACCAGCGAGAGCGACGGAGTAGTTGTGTATTGGGAATGAGGGGTCCGGGACAATTGCGCTGTCACCGGGTCCCATCATTGCCAGGCACATGTGGCTGAACCCTTCCTTCGAGCCGATACATGCGATGACTTCAGTTTCCGTGTCGAGCTGTGTGTTCCAGAGTTTCTGGTATTTTTTTGCGATTTCGCCGCGGAGATTTTTAATTCCTTTCGAGGCACTGTACCGGTGGTTGCGGGGGTCGCGGGCGGCTTCACAGAGTTTGTTTACAACAATTTGGGGTGCAGGGTCAGAGGGGTTACCCATGCCCAGGTCTATTATGTCGGCTCCCTTCCGGCGTTTTTCGAGCTTCAGCGTGTTTAGTTGTCCGAAGAGATATGGCGGCAGGCGTTTTATTCTTTGTGCCGGCTCTATTTTAAATTCAGGCATTTTCTTAACCGCTAATTAAATAGTCTCTGCTTTATTACAATCGGAATAGTTTACATTCAGAGGACAGATTTTTAAAGTTTTTTATCAATAAAAGGCTGAACGGCAGAGGTTGGGGGATTTTATCCTCGCGGGTTGAAGAAAGACTTGTTTTCCGTGGAGGGGTCAGTAAAGCAAGAGAGTACCAAAAAAGAAGTCAAATATATTTGATGAATATGACGATAACAAATACATATGACTCCAGGACGAGGCAATGCGAGAAGAGAATATTAGGAGATACTGTTAGTCAAGGGGGTAACCGGTTTGTGAGCAGGAATTTGCCCTTGCGGCATTACTTTGATAATGTTAAAATCACGGTTAGCATGGAACACAAAGGGCATATGAACCGGCTTATAAGAAGACTGTGCTGCGGGCTTTTGCTTTTGCTGGTGGCGGGTCAGTACGTCAATGCCGACGATAAGGACCCAAACGACCCAAATGAGCTGTTGCGGAGCAAGTGGGATGCTGTTGTTTCGGTCCTGCAGAACAAAGATATCGAGCAGGAGGAAAAGGAGAGTGAAATCAGCAAAATCGTCAACCCGTCCTTCGATTTTCCACTGATGGCCAAACTTGCGTTGGGCAGGAAGAACTGGCCAAAATTGAGCGAGCAACAACGTAAGAAATTCACAGAACTTTTTATCGAAAGAGTTAGTACTTCATATTGTGATAAAATCTCGCTTTATACAGACGAAAAAGCTTTGTTCAAACCCGCGGTGTGGAACAAGAAGACTATCTCTATCCTGATGGAGCTTATATCCAAGGACAAAACGATAGCCATGCTATACAAACTTCGCAAGGTGGACGGATGCTGGAAGATATATGACGTGGAAATAGAGGGTGTCAGTATTCTCTTAACTTATCGATCGCAATTTGACGATATTCTTCGCCGCGGCACGGTCGAGGAGCTTCTTTCACGGCTGGAGAAACCAGCACCTCGTTGACCTGCAATTTGGTGAGCCGGACTGATATCATGACGAAACACCACTCAGTGACACAACTTTTTTTCGACCGAGTGGTCCTGCAACATCCCAGGACAGTCATTATCTGCGTGATGGCAGCGGTCGGTTTTCTTGGGTTCCAGGCCAGAGGTTTCAGACTGGATGCCTCGACAGAGACTCTGGTTTTGGAAAACGACGAAGATTTGCGTTACTCACGTTTGATTAATTCCCGCTACGGACAACACGACTTTCTGGCCTTGACATATACTCCCAGAGGCGACCTATTCTCAGAGAAAACGCTGGCGACCTTAGGGCGGCTACGCGATGAATTGCTGTCTCTGGAAAATGTCTTATCGGTGGTTTCGATTCTGGACGTTCCTCTGCTGGAAAGCCCGCCCGTCTCGCTCAAAGAGCTTACGGCGGAACTACCCACTCTCGAGTCGCCGGAGGTGGATAAGGAACTGGCCAGAAACGAATTTCGCGAGAGTGCCCTTTATCAAAACCTGCTGCTCAGTTCAGATTTGCAGACTACGGCCCTGCTGATAAATTTTTCGGGCGATGATGTCTATCGCAGCTTGCTTGAGCGTCGCAACGAGTTGCGGCAGAAGAAGGCCTCCGGTACACTGACTTTAGCAGAGCGAGTGGAACTAAAGCGTGTGGTTGAGCAATCCCGGCAACACAAGGACAAAGCCAGGCGGCGGCGGCATCAGGACATCGCTGCGATACGGGCTATCATGGACGGGTATCGGCAGGATGCCGAATTGTTTCTCGGCGGCATCGGTATGATTGCGGACGACATGGTTACTTTCATTAAAAACGACTTGAAGGTGTTCGGTTTCGGGATTCTGCTGTTTTTAGTTCTTATGCTGGGGGTTATCTTCAGGAGAATACGCTGGATATTTTTGCCGACGCTCTGCTGCGTGGTCTCGGTGGTTTGCATGGTGGGTCTATTGGGGTGGTTCAGGTGGGAGGTGACGGTCATGTCCTCCAATTTCATTTCTTTGCAGCTGATAATGACCATGGCCATTACGATTCACCTGATTGTGCGGTATCGGGAACTATTAGCCAAGAGTCCGCAAAAGCCTAATCGCCAGCTTCTTCTCGATACGGTCCGGCTAAAGCTTAAGCCCTGTGTATATGCGGTACTAACGACGATTGCCGGTTTCGGTTCCCTGGTGCTTTGTGACATTTTACCCGTCGTGACGTTCGGCTGGATGATGATAGCTGGTTTGATTGTTTCTTTGATTGTTACTTTTTTGCTTTTTCCCGCTGTGCTGATGCTGATACCGAAAGACAGCCCCCCGGCCGAACGAAGGTGGCATTTCCCGGTGACATTGGTCCTGGCGAGATTTACCGAAGGCCATGGTGTGTTGATAATGGTTATCAGCGGCCTGGTCCTGGTTTTTAGCCTTATTGGCATCTCAAAATTAGAGGTCGAGAACTGTTTTATCGATTACTTCGACGAAACCACCCAGATTTATCAGGGGATGAAAATAATCGACCAGCGTCTGGGCGGTACGACTCCTCTGGATGTCATCATAGAGTTTGGGGGACCCGACGTACTGCCAGGCGTTACCGAGCCTGCCGCAGCGGAAAGTGACGACATATTCGATGAATTCGAAGAATTCGACAAGGCCGCAACGGACGAGAAGTACTGGTTTACCTCCGACAAGATGGACCGTGTCAAGGTCGTGCACGATTATCTCGACAACCTGCCGGAAACCGGGAAGGTATTGTCATTAGCCACGATGTTGAGTATCGCAGAGAAGTTAAATTCCGGCAAGCCTCTGGACAGTTTTGAACTTGCCCTGCTTTATAGTAAAACGCCGGACGAATTTAAGGCCCTTCTACTCAAGCCCTATATGTCGGTGGAACATAATCAGGTTCGCTTTTGGGTCAGAATCAGAGATTCCGAGAAGAGTCTGAGGCGCAATGAACTTCTGAAGAAGATAAAGTCAGACCTGACCGGCGTGCTGGGGTTTGCAGAGGAAGATGTTCATCTTGCGGGCCTTTTGGTTCTGTACAACAACATGCTGCAAAGCCTGTTCCGTTCCCAGATATTGACATTGGGCATCACTGTTGGGTTACTGACGGGGATGTTTCTGGTGCTGTTCAGGTCGTTGCGAATAACTCTGATAGCCATTTTTGCGAACGTTCTTTCCATCGCGGTGGTTCTCGGTATGATGGGCTGGCTGAGCATGCCTCTTGACATGATGACCATAACCATCGCGGCCATCGGTGTGGGGATTGCGGTCGATAACACGATTCACTATATTCACAGATTCAAAGGTGAATTTCAACAAGACCGCAAGTACCTGCCCACGATGCATCGCTGCCATGGAAGCATCGGGCATGCGATGTACTATACATCGGTAACTATTATCATAGGTTTTTCGATACTGGGCCTGTCCAATTTTGTTCCGATTGTCAATTTCGGTTTGCTGACCGGATTAGCGATGTTCGTTGCGCTTCTTGCGGCGCTTACGCTTCTGCCGCAAATGCTGATTCTGTTGAAACCTTTCGGCAGGGAGAGTTGAGGATTCGGCATGAGTAAAATCAGATGGTATTAAGAAAACAAGAGACAATAGTCGAGAGGAGCAGTATGAACCTGAAGGTTTGGGTTATCTTTGTTCTGGTTGTCACTACTGCGGGTTGTGCAGTTTCCGAGAGGAACGTATCTTCCAACTTCGTCGGACAAACTTCAGCAAACCAAAACGATGTTCTTGTTGACCCTAATGGAGAGGACTTTGCCGACGAGGATTTTGATTTGCTGGAAGAGGAGCTTACCAAGAAGAAGGTTGATATAGCGGACCCGCTGGAGGGATTGAATCGGCTAATGTACGGTCTCAATGATGTACTTTATTTTTGGGTGTTGAAGCCCTGCGCTTCGACATACAAGGCGGTTGTTCCGGAGCCTGCTCGGATTGGAATTCACAATTTCTTCAACAATCTCACCACGCCGGTGCGTTTTGTCAATTGCCTTTTGCAGGGTAAAGGAGAAGAGGCCGGCACAGAATTTGAGCGTTTCGTGGTCAACACCACTGTTGGAGTTCTGGGTTTCGGTGACCCGGCGAAGGACCAATATGGTTTGGAACCGGTAGAAGAAGATTTGGGCCAGACACTGGCGGTGCATGGCTTTGAGAACGGCTGCTATATCGTCCTGCCATTGCTCGGGCCATCGACTGTGCGGGATTCGGTGGGTAAGGTAGGCGATTTGTTTCTGAATCCGGTGTTCTATTTGGAACCTACGGAAGCGGCGGTCGGCACATACGCCGTGGAGATTACCAACGAGAACTCATTTCGCATCGGCGAGTACGAGGTCTTTAAGTCTGCGGCGGTGGACCCCTACGTGGCGATGCGCGAAGCTTATATTCAATACCGAAACAAACAAATCCAGGAATAGCTCGGAGGGGGAAAAGATTTGCTATTCCCATTCGATAGTAGCAGGGGGTTTGCTCGATATATCGTAGACGACGCGGTTGACACCGCGGACTTCGTTTATGATTCTGTTTGAGATTATACCGAGGACTTCATAAGGTATCTGTGAGAAATCAGCGGTCATGAAATCAGGCGTTTCGACGGTTCGTATTGCAATAACATTTTCGTAGCTTCTTTCATCACCCATCACTCCGACGGTTGATACGGGCAGGAGTACTGCGAGAGCCTGAGAAATTTTACGGTAGAGTCGGGCTGATTTAATTTCGTCGATTAATATTTCGTCAGCGGCACGGAGTATTTCGAGTCTTTGAGTTGTGATTTCACCGATAATTCTCACAGCCAGTCCCGGCCCTGGAAATGGGTGTCTCCATACGATATCTTCGGGCAGTCCGAGGTATTCGCCGACGACCCTGACCTCATCCTTGAACAAATCTCGCAAGGGTTCGATGAGCTCGAAGCCGAGTTCGGCGGGCAGGCCTCCGACATTGTGATGTATTTTGATATTTGCGGCGAGGTTTCCTTCTTTAGAGCCGGATTCGATGACGTCGGGGTAAAGCGTTCCCTGAGCGAGGAATCTGGCGTTTGGTATCTTGGAGGCTTCGGACCTGAAGGCCTCGATGAATTCGGCGCCGATAATTTTTCTTTTTTTCTGCGGGTCGGTGACACCCTTTAATTTTGTAAGGAACTGTTTCGAGAAGTCGACGACGCGGAGGTCGATATGGAAGTGGTCACGAAAAGTTGCGACGACGCTTTGGCATTCATTTTTTCTGAGCAGGCCATTGTCGACGAAAATACATACGAGCTGGTCGCCTATCGCCTTGTGGAGGAGCGAGGTAACTACGGAGGAATCGACACCCCCGCTGAGGCCGCATATTACAGCGGCGTCACCGACCTGCTTTTTTACAGCCTGTACGGTTTCGGAGACGAAGTCGCTCATTTTCCAGTCGCCGGCACAGTCGCAAATATTGTACAGGAAGTTTTTTAGAATTTCGGTTCCCTTTGGCGTGTGCGAGACTTCGGGGTGGAACTGAACGCCGTAGAATTTGTTTTTTTTGTGCCTTACGGCGGCAAAGGGACATGTCTGAGTGGTCGCGAGCTTGACAAAGTCACCGCTTAGCCGGCCGATTTGGTCGCCGTGGCTTGCCCATGCGGTGATGGTATCGGGCAAATTCCGGAAGAGGTCGGTATCGTCGATGACGGAAAGCTTTGTTCTGCCGTACTCTCTTTTTTCGGCGGGGATGATTTTAGCACCGAGGATTTGGCAGCTGAGCTGCATGCCGTAGCAGATGCCGAGGATTGGCACACCGAGGTCGAAGATTTTTTCATCGCACTTAGGCGCGTTTTCGTCATAGACACTTGCGGGTCCGCCTGAGAGGATAAGGCCCTTTATGTCCATGTTTTTTAACTGCCTGGCAGAGGTTTCAGGGCGGCAGATTATAGAATAGACATTCTGCTCGCGCACACGTCTTGCGATTAACTGTACGTACTGGCTGCCAAAATCCAGGATGGCGATTTTCTCGCGTGGCATAAATTCCCCTGATAAAATTGATATGAACAACTACTGCTATTACTCAAACAGTGTATCATCAATCCTCGAAATGTTCGGAAGCGGAGTAGTTTGGCGCTTCTTTTGTTATCTGGATATCGTGCGGATGTGATTCGCTTACGGATGCGGTACTTATTCTGACGAACTTTCCATTGTTTTTAAGCTCTTCGATGTTTCTTGCGCCGCAATATCCCATGCCTGCGCGGAGTCCACCGACGAGCTGATAGACGAAGTCGCCGAGGGTACCTCTGTATGGTACGCGTCCTTCGACACCTTCGGGAATGAGTTTGTCTTTTTCTGTGGAGGCTTTCTGGCCGTACCTTTCGGCCGAACCCTTTACCATCGCACCGAGTGAACCCATTCCACGGTATTCCTTGAACTGTCTGCCGCGATAGATTACGAGTTGGCCGGGACTTTCCTTTAGTCCGGCAAAGAGCGAGCCAACCATGACGGTTGAGGCGCCCGCGGCGATGGCCTTCGTGATATCGCCGGAATGTCTTATGCCGCCGTCGGCGATAACAGGTATGTTGTGCTTGTCTGCGGCGGAGGCACAATTGATGATGGCCGAAACCTGCGGGACTCCGACACCTGAAATGATTCTTGTGGTGCAGATAGCTCCGGGGCCGATGCCGACCTTGAGAGCGTTTGCACCGGCTTTTATGAGGTCCTGCGCGGCTTCTGCAGTGGCGATGTTTCCAGCAATGATATCGATGTCGTGTTTGCTCTTTATTGCTTTTACGGTGTCGATGACGTTTTGTGAATGGCCGTGTGCGGTATCGACAACGATGACGTCGACTTCGGCATTGATGAGTGCCTCGATTCTTTCGTGGTCGTTGACTCCGACAGCGGCACCGACGCGGAGTCTACCTCTTTGGTCGCGGGCAGCCCTTGGGTATTGCTGGACCCTCTCGATGTCCCTCATTGTGATAAGGCCTGCCAGTTCGTTTTTTTCGTTAACCAGAAGCAGTTTTTCGACCTTGTGCTTCTGGAGGATTTCCTTAGCCTGCTCGAGCGTGATTTCGGCAGGGGCGGTGATGAGATTTTCTTTTTGCATAACGGAGCTGATTTTGACGTCGTAGTCCTTGAGGAACTTTAAATCCCTTCTGGTAAGTATTCCGACGAGCTTTTTTCCGTCGATGATGGGGACACCGGAGACATTGTATTCATCCATGAGCTCACGAACTTTTTCAACGGGTTCAGCGGGGCTGAGGACGACAGGGTCGAGGACTCGCTCGTTTTCGGAGCGTTTTACCTTTTCAACTTCAATTTTCTGTGCCTCGACGGAGAGGTTTTTGTGGATTACACCGAGACCTCCTTCCTGGGCCAGCGCGATAGCGAGGGCTGCTTCAGTGACGGTGTCCATGGCGGCCGAGAGAATCGGGATGTTAATTTTTATGTTGTTCGTCAGTCGGGTGTGAGTTTCGGCCTGGCTGGGCACAAAATCGCTCTTTGCGGGAATCAGCAGGACATCATCAAAAGTTATACCATCAGCGGTAATTTTGGTTTTATCCATGTTTTTCTCCCGAATTATTCGGCGTCAGGGCTTTTATTAAACTTGATAGTATAATGAAAGCGAATAGAGGAGTCAAATTTAATTTTTTGATGTTGTCCGGCTATCACAGCAGTTTTTTACAGGAATCGGCGCAGTTTTTGGTTTTTTTAAGCAAATGAGCAAACTTTCACTATAAGTTAAGTTTATATAAAAATTATATTTTCGCAAAACAAGTTGACACCAAGTTAGCAGTGCCGTTACAATCTCTCGGTTTTTTGAACAAAAAATAAGAATCTACAGGAGGCAACCTCAAAAATGTCTGATGCGAAAGAACTGCTGAAAAACAAGTTAACAGATGAACATTATGGCAGGCTAAGTGCCCTTGATAACGCGAAGCTGCACAAGTTTGTTGCCGACGCGATAGAGCTTTGCAAGCCGGAGTCTGTATATGTATGCACAGATGCAGATGAGGACATAGCATACCTTCGTGAGTTGGCAATAAAGAACGGCGAAGAGAGGCCCTTAAATATAAAGGGACATACCTGCCATTTCGACGGTTATAACGACCAGGCGAGGGACAAGGCGCAGACAAAATATCTCCTGCCTGAAGGTTCGGAACTCGGCGAGAGCTTAAATTCGATTGATAAGTCGGTGGGTGTTGAGGAAGTTCGCGGCTTTTTGGCCGATTCGATGGTGGGTCGCGAGATGCTGGTGTGTTTCTGGTGTCTTGGGCCGACGGATTCGGACTTTTCTATTGCCTGTGTGCAGATAACGGATTCGCCTTATGTGGCACATAGTGAGAGTATTTTGTATCGGCGAGGTTATGAGCAGTTTAAGAAAATCGGCGATTCGGAAAAATTTTTCCGCTTCCTGCATTCGGAAGGTGAGCTGGAGAACTTCACAAGCAAGAACATCGATAAGAGGCGTGTTTATATCGACCTTGACGAGGAGCTTGTTTACAGCGTTAATACTCAGTATGGGGGCAATACGATAGGCTTGAAGAAGTTGGCCTTGCGTCTGGCGATACAGAAGGGCTCAGGTGAGGGGTGGCTGGCCGAGCATATGTTCGTTATGGGAGCACACGGGCCGGGCGGACGAGTGGGCTATTTTGCCGGAGCGTTTCCGTCGGCGTGCGGCAAGACCTCAACATCGATGCTGCCGGGACAGACGATTATTGGCGATGATATTGCTTACTTTCGGAAAAAGAGCGGTGAGATTCGTAGCGTGAACGTGGAGAAGGGTATATTCGGCATTATCCGCGACGTGAACGCCGAAGACGACCCGATTATTTACGAGGCTTTGACGAATCCGTGCGAGGTGATTTTCTCGAATATTCTACTGGACGGTAAAAACAGGCCACACTGGTTGGGTATGGGTAAAGAGCTACCGAAGGAGGGTGTTAACCATTCTGGTAAATGGCAGGCAGGGAAGAAGGATGCAAAAGGCAACGAGATTACGGCCTCACACAAGAACGCGAGGTATTGCCTGAACATTCCGGACTTGAATAACCGTGACCCATTGCTTCACGACCCGGAAGGTGTACCGGTCAGTGGTGTTATTTACGGCGGCAGGGACAGCGATACATGGGTGCCGGTGGAAGAGGCCTACAGCTGGGAAGAAGGTATAATTCTCAAGGGGGCTGCGCTGGAATCGGAAACGACGGCGGCGACGCTGGGCCAGGAAGGCGTGCGGATGTTTAACCTGATGTCAAATCTGGATTTTCTTTCGATACCGCTTGGCAGGTATATCCAGAACAATTTAGATTTTGTTAAGGGGGTGAAAAATCCTCCATTGATTTTCTCGGTGAATTACTTTCTGAAGGGCAAGGACGGCAATTACCTCAACGGTATGGCAGATAAGAAGGTCTGGATACTCTGGGCCGAGCTTCGTGCCAACGGAGATGTTGAAGTTATTGAGACACCGACCGGTTTTATTCCGCTATATGAAGATTTAGCGAAGCTGTTCAAGGAATCGCTGGGACATGAATACAGCAGGGACGATTATGTCGAGCAGTTTACGATTCGGGTGCCTGAGAACCTGGCGAAGCTTGACCGCGTTGAGAAAATCTACAGAGAAAAGGTGGCGGACACTCCACAGGTTTTATATGACACATTTGCGGCAGTTCGTGAGCGGTTCAAAGCGGCGGCCGAAAAGCACGGCGATTATATCAGTCCATTCGATTTGATTAAGTAACTGGACAGCAGGGCGGGTCGGCAGTATAATACGTTCTTGTTATCTGCGCGGGATTCGCATCTATGATGGTAAAGACGTTGTTTTCCTAAGCTTACAGGAGTTACCATAAAGATGTATTTGAGAATGTCTATCCATGCCGAAAAAAGTAATTAATCGTCGAGAGTTTTTGAAAAAGACCACGGGCATTGCAGCCGGAGTTGTTGCATTCCCGTATATTGTGCGGTCTTCGGCACTGGGCAAATCTGGCACTGTGGCGCCGAGTAATCGAATTACGCTCGGTTGTATAGGTACGGGAGAGCAGGGCCGGTATGTTATGAGCAACTTTCTTCAGATGCCGGATGTTGAGATTGTGGCGGTCTGCGATGTCAGGAAATCGGCGAGGGACGAGGCGACTGCGATGATACATAAGCAATGCGGGAAGAAAGATATCGCCGAATACAACGACTTCCGTAAGCTTTGTGCGGACAAAAGTATAGATACCGTGCTGATAGCGACGCCGGACCACTGGCACGTTCTTCAGGCACTGGAGGCGGCGAGGAACGGTAAGGACATGTATATGGAAAAGCCTTTCGGCATGAGTGTCGAACAGTCGCAGGTTTTGCGCAGAGAAATTAAGCGTCTCGGGCGGGTGTTTCAGTTCGGGACGCAGCAGCGTTCGGACAGGAATTTTCGTTTTGCGTGTGAGCTTGTGCTGAACGGGCGGCTTGGAAAGGTCCACACAATCAAGGTGGGGGCGCATCCGAGCATAAAGAGCCCGAATTTCCCGGTAGTTCCGGTACCGGAGGGAACCGATTACGAGATGTGGCTGGGGCCTGCACCATGGGCGCCTTATATGCATGAGCGTGTTGAGGCGGTTGAGTTATGGACGAAGTACTGGTGGCATGTAAGCGACTATACTCTTGGCTGGATATCGGGCTGGGGGATTCACCACCTTGACATTATGCAGTGGGGCAACAGCAGCGAAATCAGCGGGCCTGTAGAGGTGGAAGGTACGGCGGAGTTTCCCGACGACGGGCTGTGTGACTGTGCGACAAGTTGGGACGTAAAGATGAAATATTCCAACGGGACGCAGGTTCTGTTTAAAGACAGCAACCAGAACAAGCAAGGGGTGGTTTTCGAAGGAGAGGACGGCTGGGTATTCGTTGACCGGGGTGTGCTGGAGGCCAGTCCGAAATCTCTTTTAAGTGAAAAAATCGGACCGAACGAGATAAATCTTCCGGTTAGCACACACCATCAGCAGAATTTCATAGATTGTGTAAAGAGCCGCAGCAAACCGGTTTCGCCGATAGAATCCGCGGTGTGCTCGGATATAACCTGTCAGCTTTCGGACATAGCGACACGGACGGGGCATAAACTCAAATGGGACCCGCAGGCCGAGAAGTTTATCGGCGATGATCTGGCCAGCGGGATACTGAAACGTGCGGTGCGCAGTCCGTGGCATTTATAGGAGGAAAATTTATGAATAGAGTAATGGCCGTATTTGTTGTTTTTCTTGTATTGGTGTTGCTTGTTTGTTCGTGCAACAGTTTGCCTGAGACGCAATCCTGTACTGCACGACAGACAGAAAAGA
>Ga0114923_10001806_pt1 | contig 14672 bp, 16 predicted proteins | sample SumtaG_FD_89578 | JGI IMG/M metagenome (GOLD analysis project Ga0114923, IMG submission 89578) | Deep subsurface microbial communities from Indian Ocean to uncover new lineages of life (NeLLi) - Sumatra_00157 metaG | ecosystem: Environmental > Aquatic > Marine > Oceanic > Sediment | place: near...
CACTTACCGAACGCGATCCTTTCTGTGCTATGGTCATAATAGGTAAGACTGAAGTAACTCCATCATAATTTTCAAAGGAACGGAAAAATTTGTAATAATCAACCTGATGGGTGCTTGAGACTTGAATCCAAATAATGATACCAAGTGATGTCACATTGTACATCACAAGAGGAAGGTGGGTTAAGATTGATACAACCCGATTTTTCCAATAATCATTGCATAAGATTTCAAAACAAAAGTTCGCATCTAGTCCAAGTCCGGATACGCTGATGTAAGGGCTGTGAAGTTTATATTTTTTAAATTTCTTAATTGAATTCGTGATTTGTTTTGGGCTAATTTCATAACCTTTTATTTCCAATATTCTGCTAACCGTTCTCGGTGCAGCACGATAACCAAGTTTGTATTCTGAACCAATAAGGAAATCAATTTCCGAAAGACTTGATATTCTGCCAGTATTCCAAAGAGTGTTTGTTTCAACCGGACGCTCGTCCTTAACCATCGATTCCAGTCCTTCGGGATAGGACCATTCACCGTTCTTGAATAAAGACAAATTTGTAGCGGTTCCAATCCCCGTCTGATGGTGGACACTCGTGTAATTGAAAACCGTTTTAGATAATGTTGCAATACTTTGGTCTAGTTGGAAGAGTTTTTCACCGCTGGTGGGCATAATAATGGAAATGTAACCCAAATCAACCATAGTAGTCTTCAACATGACTTTTGTTAAAGGGTATGAATAGAGCGCGTCTTCTACTGAAGGCCAATCGATATCAGAACGAGGTGTGAAGAAGACCAATACAGTTTGCAATCCGAAGGCGGAATGGTTCATGAGTGAACTGAATCGAAGCCGATGTTCCTTTTTTAGACGATCAAGTGCTCGGGATATTGTTCTAGTTGCTAAATTCAAATCCAGAGCTGCTTGTTTTATCGAGGACATGGGTTGTTTCGAAAAGTAAGTTAAAACTACAGACTCTTGTGTGTTTAATGGAACTATCTCGGATAAAAATGCGAAACTGCAAGCAGATCTAAGGGCATCGGTTGTTATGAGATTGAATTTCGAAATTGTTCGTATGTTATCTAGAATGTTTTGTTTGAAGCTATCTCTAAGAGACATCAATGTTGGATCTGTAGGAGATCGTGCATATTCAGGATTTTTTTTAAGTTGTTCGACAACGATTTGGGCATCTTCTAATGATAATGTTTTGGAAACAATGCCCAAATATATTCTCATGACATCAAGATAGAAACGTGCTGATTCATCCTGAATATCCGGAAAGATATCATCATATGGAGTTTGAAATGAAGTTAATGTGATAGGTTCTGAATTGGTCAGACTCGTGTGCTTGCGTGAACCATATCTCTTCAATATTTCCAGCACCGTTTCATTTTTGTGAGTATGTTATCTTAGATTGTGTAATATCTCATGTAACTCCTTTTTTTCCAGTGATTTCCTTGCTATAAATGTGCATATTGTCGTACTAGAATCAGCAATTCGAGAGAGGTTATGCGCAATAGTAAGGTATTCACCAGATGTTGGAACATCCACTTCCAGCACCATTAATTTCTTACTAGAAACTAGATGTGTTCTTGGAAATGAAGAAGCCTGTGCATGAAACACTTTAAGTAAATTAGATTGATTGGGATCTTCTTCAATACAAATTATTATTTTATTGGATAGGCCAATATCAGTAATGTGGATATATGGGGTAGCAATACGTTTTCTGAATGTTACTAATTGTCGGCGAATTGTTCGATTAGAGGGGGGTTCCTCACCGAATAATTTGAGTAATCCAACAATCTGAGGAGTGGTAACACGGTAATTTTCTCGCAAAGCAAAAGCAATGATTTTTTCACTAAAGGAACTATATCTATAATTAGTGGGGGATAACATCGAACGTGTTGGAAGAATTTCAGCATAATCACTTGCAGCATCTATTGTTACACCAAAACGAAACTTGCTTTCAAAATTCCATGAATCTCCATCGTATAAACCCAGATTTGTTGTATTAACACTGCTCAATATATCGTCGTACACAACCTTCAAAGAATACGGACGTTTCCGAAATCTGTCAAGCTGGTTTACGAAATGTTTGTGCGGAGCTCCAATCTGAACAATAGCTTTGAACATCACAATATAATCCATTTTGGATGTGATTGTAGATTCTGTAATGAAATCAACAAATCTATTGGAGTGAAGCCATTTAGAAAAATTCTCTAATTCAGTAGAGTTTGTAGTTGTTTCAGCCCATCCAAAAATACCCCTAAGTCCAATGGATGGATAATTGATGATGCTTTTGATTGCAAGATTCTTTTCGTTTTCCAACCGACTCCATGATTGTGTAATTGCAGATCTTGTAACTCCAAGACTTTTTGCTAATTCTGATTTGTTGATAGCGGGGTTAATTGCGAGTTTAGTTAGAATCCGCTGTTCGCTAAACCGGATAGGCCTCATCTTGTAAACATCCTTCATATTAGAGGACATATTTATGGGATAAAAGTGTATGTCCGAATGTTTAGTAGAGTCTCTTAAGTATGTCCGATTCCTTTTGAAAATGTTTTTGATCATATTCGATTGTTATTAGAAACACAGTAGAATGCCGCAAAAGTGATGTTTTATCAATGAAAATCAATACGAATTTCTTCTTATAGTGGATAATGTGTTATTTCTAGTAAATTACTCCGCGAAACGAGTCTTACATGAAGGTGAGATTCTATAATCTGAAAGGAGCTAAACGCAATTTCGGAGTTTACGAGAATAGGCTTCTTTACGCGCTACTGCGGAAGTATCTATGATTCGGAGGTGAAAGGGATAAACGCAGACATGGAAAGAATAATCTATGAGAGCATGACAAAGAATCGTTTTGCACTCAGGTTATTATCAATTGGTGTCATTAAGGACATTTCTTCAGTGGTACAACTACCATGCGAAGATCCAAGTCCATTCTAGATCGCAGTTTGTAATCTAGTATTGGTTTTGGTACTTGCATTAGTTAAATTCCACATTCTTTAACGAATTTAGTAAATCCAAGTTTCGCAATCAGCACTAGCTCTAACAAATCAGACTAGAGAGAGACATGGTGACATGCGTAAATCCTAAGCAATTGAGGAGTTGCAAACACCTCATGATGAAAGAGAGAAGTCTGTGGAGATGGATTCATTGACACAGCAAAAACATGGAGAGAGAAAAAATGATTGGCCCATACGATGGAAATCCAGATGACGAACCTTGGTAAAATCCGAACTAAAGGAGATAATAAACAATGATACGAAGTGGAATTGAAACAACGTTCACAAATATTGTGACACCCCAAGAAGGACGAGAAGTTGATCCATTCACAGATCCTGAAATTATAAGACTAGTTGCAATTAATCTAGAACTAGCCGTAAGGAATCTGATGAAATCTTCGACCTCACCGGAGTGTCTTGTGCTCACTGCTGACATTTGTACACATAGACTAATGGCTATGCCTACAGAAGATGGCGATGTGAGCGTGTTAGTATTTGAATCATGAATTAGTAAAGAAACACCATATGGGACTCTACCCAGTACATCGTTTCTGGGTATATCGTCCATTATTAGTTGACAAAAGGAGGCTAAATAGTTAGGAACATACTCCACTCTGCAAATATAGAAATGCAGATGGAGATTAATGATGGCCGAACTTGTCCAGGAAACGATTGATGGAAAAGATAAGGAAAAACTGAGAGATTATCCTGAAGAGAAATTAGGGGAGGACGCGAGGGTGAAGCGAGAAGAGTCTGCGGAGCAGCTGATAGTTGAACCGGAGAAAAGTTTGAGAGCATCAATCAAATTTATTTTTGCAGGAAGGAACTATTCTATTTATTTAGCAACTGCATGGGTATACAACGCATTCGCATACATGGGCTCATTCTTCAATTTATATCTGCGAGCAATGGGTTGGGACTTTCTGCTTATTGGAACAGTATTTTCTATCACAGCTGTTCTAGCTTCCACAACACGATTACTAGGAGGCTACGTCGGCGATTTAGCCGATAGAAAGAAGCTATCAGTGATTGCAATGTTTATGATGGCAGGGTATTATTTAATCATCGGTATATTTACAGATGCTTTTTTCATTTTCATCGGATTAATACTTCTATCATCTTTTGATATAGTAAAAAGTGGATCTTCAGCTTATATTATGGAAAATATCCCTAGAGAGCATAGCGGACTTGCCCTTTCCCTATTTACAGCTGGAAGGATTCTTGGGATAGGTACGTTGTTGATATTTGGAATCCTCTCACCCGTTATTGGTTTTCCAGAATCATTTCGATTGATCTATTTAGCAGGTGGAATCCTGTTTCTATTCTGTACAGTGATACGGGCACGATTTCTTACGTCCAGTGTAACAAAGAAGAGAAACACTGAGAGGTCCGTATTTAGAGATTTTATAGTGGAAAATAGAAGAGCTGCAAAACTTCTGGTGGTATCAGTACCAGGACTTCTATCTGTGGTGGTAATCGATTCAATTAGTGATTCGCTCTTCAAGTTTGGAGCTTTAATCTATGCAAACGAAGTTTTGATGATTGACATCTCTGGAATTAATCTAATGCTGCTTGCAACATTGATACTATCAGTTCCATTATTGCTAAAAATTGGTAGACTCTCAGATAAGCGAGGGATAAAACGCGCAGCGCTGCTAACGTATGGCATGATGCCAGTTAGTGCCGCATTATTGATCATAGCACCAATTATTCCAATTTGGGTACCTGAAAGTTGGTATCTTATGATAGAGAACACTGTTCCAGGATTTGGGGTGCTATTTACTACTGCTTTTGTAGCAATTGTAATGAAATTTACCAATGACACAATTTGGTGGCTAGTAGTTCTGAGTCTGATACGGAAAAACTTACCCACACAGGACACCGCTAAAATTCTTTCAATATTCTGGGTGGTCGTGTACATCTGTTCATCCATTGGCCCAATCCTAGCCGGTGCAATGTTCACATACTTGGAACCTAATGTTCTGTTCATGGTAATTCTAGTGCTTAATCTAATCATCTTGATAGCAATCGGTTCAGGTAGATTAGGTGAAAATCAGAAAGAAAATCGACAGGAAGATGTCGGGTAGGATTTTAATATTCAGAGTAGTTTGGAAATACGAGGGATGTTATAATGAAAAAGAAATCTCAGAATGTGCTTACTCTCCTTTCTAAGGCCTATCCCGATGCCCCTACAACCTATCTTGATTACAATAATGCATTTGAGATGCTTATAGCAACAATACTCTCCGCAAGATCTACTGATGCAGGAGTGAACAAAGTTACACCTGAGTTGTTCAGTAGATTTCCAAATCCTAATAGCCTTGCTGAAGCTTCAGTGGAAGATCTCGCACCAATAATCAAGAGGGTTGGAGCATATAATAGGAAAGCAGCATATATTCGGGATACTTCAAAGATTTTACTTGAGCGATATGGTGGAGAAGTGCCTAAGACAATTGATGAGTTAGTTGTATTCCCCGGTGTGAGTAGGAAGACAGCAAATGTTGTGTTATCAGTAGTTTTTGGTATCAATGAAGGAGTCATAGTAGACACGCACATCGGCAGAGTAAGTCAACGACTTGGATTTACTACACAAGAAAAACCTCCAAAGATTGAGAAGGACCTGAAGGAATTACTTCCACAAACAAAATGGGGCGAATACGCAGTTCTGATAGGCGCACACGGAAGAAGAACTTGCAAATCTCGAAAACCATATTGTGCAGACTGCGCAGTGGTTGCTCTATGTCCCTCAGCTGAATTATGATAGGTTTGGAACTTTCTGCGTAGCAATGCACTAAAAAGACAAGCCAAAACTCTAAAGATTGAGAGCATATCATAAAGCTTACGCATTTGGTGATGGAAATGTTGGATATTCGTTTCATTCGTGAGAATATAGAACTGGTCCGCAAGAATTTACAAAGAAGACGTGACACTGAGAAACTAGAAGAGTTTGAGCGCCTTCTTTCACTGGATGAAAAAATCAGGAAGCTGAGACAAGAGATTCAAGAATTACGTACACAGCGAAATCGTTTGTCGAAAGAAGTTGGACAATTGAAGAAATCTGGAAAAGATGCATCCAAGATAATTGAAGCAGTAAACAAAGTGAACGAGGGCATAAGCAAAACAGAACAGGATGCTGATTCACAAAGTGCTGAACTTTTGAAAATTCAAATGAGCATTCCTAATATTCTCCATGATTCCGTACCGTTTGGAGCTGGAGAAGAAGATAACGAAATCGCAAGCGAATGGGGAGGAAAGCCCACTAGAAATTTCGAAGTCCAAAGTCATGTTGATCTCTTAGAGAGCCTTGATTTAGCAGATATCCCCAGGGCATCAAGAATAGCGGGAACTAGAATGTATTTTCTCAAAAACGAGCTTGTAATGATTGATTTAGCAATGCAACAACTAGCGCTCACAATGTTGATTGAAAAAGATTTCACACCAATGTATCCACCGTTCATGATGAGGAGAGAGCCATATGAGGGAGTAGTAGACCTCTCAGACTTTGAGGATGTAATGTATAAGATTGATGGCGAAGACCTCTATCTCATTGCCACGTCAGAGCATCCAATCGCTGCAATGCATATGAAAGAAGTATTCGAGCCAACAGATCTACCGATAAAATATGCAGGGATCAGTACATGTTTTAGAAAAGAAGCAGGAACTCATGGTAAGGATACCAAAGGAATTTTCCGGGTTCACCACTTCAATAAGGTAGAGCAGCTGGTCTTTAGTCATCCTGACGAATCATGGAAAATACATGAAGAACTACTGTCCAATGCCGAGGCCTTTTTCCAATCGCTGGAACTACCATATCGTGTTGTGAATGTTTGCACCGGTGATATTGGAATTGTTGCAGCAAAGAAGTATGATTTAGAACTTTGGATGCCTGGACAGCAAACCTATCGAGAAGCTGTTTCTTGCAGCAATTGTACTGCATACCAAGCAACTAGATTAAATATCAAATACAGAATTAAGAAAGGTGGAACTGAGAAGGCGTACCTACATACTCTCAACAGCACGATGATGGCAAATACAAGAGCTATCGTAGCGATTCTTGAGAACTGTCAGAAAGGAGATGGTAGCGTGTCCATTCCTAAAGTACTACACAAGTACCTTCCAAAAAGTATGCGTGAGATTGTCCCAAAGGATACTAAGAAGGACTAGTTTTTATCTCGTTGTTCAAGATGAGGGTTATCTTGTGCGTAGACCACTCTACATAATCATCGCAGTGATTCCTAATTGTGTCGTCCTTCTCTCGCTGGTGGCCTTCAGGAATTCGTTCGCCTTTATCCATAGCAACGAGATCACTACATCTTAACGAACCCCAGTTATCTTCAAAATCTTGTAGAAACGCTTGTATCACGCCACGTATCTTACTGCGTTTTTCCTTGAAGATGTCAGGGGTTTCATTTCCTTCCGTCCCACCACTTAATCCGAGACAGAGAACCCCACCACTAACGGCACCACATACCTCACCGGCTCCTGAGATACCACCACCAAGCACAGACGCAATTTTCATGCAAGATATGTCACATCCTGGAATAGAGTGATTATCCTTGACGTTGAGCAGGACACTTTCAGCGCAGTTGAATGATAGATTGTCATGTTGCCTCATTTTCGTCACACTTTCGCATAAACAGTGAGATAAAAAGTAGATGGAATGAATATGGAACAAACTAGAACATCAGGCTTAATACTGATGAATCATCTTCTATCCACGGGAATTATTATGTCAGTCCAGAAATCATTTGAACAATTGATTTCCCTCGCTATACTGCGAGAGGAGGAGGCCTATGACTTCTATATGGAGGCAGCCAAAAAAGCAGAATATTCATCATCTTCTAAACTTCTTGAAGAGCTAGCCAAACAAGAAGTCGGGCATAAAGAGAAATTAAAAGAAGCCCTTGGGGAAGGAGTTTGTGATACGTTTACTTGCGCGACAGTTAAAGAAGTTGAAGAAGCAGATCTCAGTAAATACTTGGTTGATATCCCTCTAGAAGCATCGTCATCACCCCAAGATATTCTTGTAATAGCTATCAAGAAGGAAAAATCAGCTACTAGTTTTTACAAGGCACTGTCCGAGCTAACACAGCATGCTGAACATCGAACCGTGTTTGAAACTCTTGCAAAAGAGGAGAAAAAACACCAAGAAATTCTTGAACAAATGTATGACGATATTTTTCAACCTGATAATTAGTTACGTTTTCTGAATGAATCGGCTGATGAGGGAAGTCCCCTCATCAGTAATTTCTAACATTTGCTATTTTTTGTGAAGATGTTCTGCGGCTAAGAAAGTTAGTCCTTTCTTTGTTAGTTCTTCGGCGGTTCTGTTCAAAGCATTGTGTTTGTCCAGATAGTTTCGAAGATGTAAGGGCATTTGACCAGATTCAATGATCTCATCCTTCTGACGGAAGTAATCTAAGATGTCACTTGGATAATCCCGGCTAGCGTCAATTTCTGGGGTGCCACCCTCGTGTTTAGCGCTTATGTTCTTCACGTGATCGGCAAGCTCAACCAGTTCGTCAGTTCTATCATAAGGTTGACGCACTATACTCTTGTATGTTTCAGTGATATGATGTTCAATTCGAACTACATCTTCAAATCCGAAATCCTTCCGGATGTAAGCAGCCAGTTCAATAGTTTCATTATTGACACTATTTGAGAGGTTGAACCCAATAAGCGGGGACGTTCCATCATCCCTACTAAACAGATTCGCAGTAAGAAGAGTCCAAAGACATGAATATGGATTATCGTTGCCCATAAAGACGCTTATTTTGAATTCCATATCAATTCCTAACTTGTGCATCATATAACCGACAAGTACACTACCAGGATTGATGTTCAATACTTGTTTGATACCGTATTTTGTATAATAACTAAGGAACTCATCAGCCCATTTTAGTGCATACTCGTTAGGCATACCAACACCACCAAAATAACCTGTGATTGTAGGAGGACCTCCAAGATGAACGTTTATTGGTGCACCATCGGGACCAGGCAGTGTTCCTTTTGTGTCAAGTGTTTCAACGTACGAAGCCCCCACGATTTGCATTCCTGCAGCAAAAGCAATGACTTGGTCGTCAGCAGTTTGCTCAGCCATATTTCGGACTCTGATAAAACGTCCAGGCATAAGTTCGCCGTTTTCAATTGCCTGTTTGGCTTGTTCAATCAGCCATGGGAAATATTGGCACGCACTAATCTCAAGGGTCACTGCGAATGATTCATCAAAGGTCATTGAATCAGCCTTGTCCCCAACAATCTTTCGACGGTAATCAGAGATACTGATGAATGCTCCATTATCTTTTTGTTCTTGAAGCCATAGAAGATCCTTCACATAGGGGGAATTCTTGGATTCTAGAACACTCATTAGATTGTCGAGCTTTCTAGCTTCATTTGCTCGTTTATTAATCTCATCAACACCACCGTGTTTTTCGATTATCTTCAGCAAATCTGTAATGAGTGGATTATCAGCGTTCATCAAGAAGTCGTTGATTTCATTTAATCTTTCGACATCAATCCGTAGTTTTGATCTGTCAACCATATCATAACCATCCGTTGCATAAGATTAGAAAATGGGTATCTGTTATACCCACCATTGCGATAACTTGATTCCTTAAAAATGGGATTCCTGAAATTGTGTATCGCGAAATATTGGTTTGTGAGTAATCAAAGTTCTATTCGGTTCCTAATACGCTTTTCAAATAATTACGTATTGTAGGCCCTATCAGAATCGTGACTAATCCACCCACAATGACCTGGACAGAATTAACTAAAACGAGTTCTGCAAGTGCAAATTCAGGCGCATATCCTAGAAGAAGAGTCTCTCCCAAATAATATCCACTGAGCATCATTATAGCTCCTAGTACAATGCCAATAACATCCCAAATATTCACCCTTTTTGAGGTCCTAAGTTTGTAGCTGAATAATCCCACCATTAAACCTTCAAAACCTTTCGCTACAAAAGTAATAGGTGCAAATTGCAAATAACCTAATGCAACATCACCCATGGCTGAACCCACACCTCCAGCTATGAAACCACCAATAGGCCCTAACAGAAGGCCACTTAACATAACGAATGCATCTCCCAAGTTGAAGTAACCTGCAGTTGATGGAAAAGGCACTATTAGAATAATAGTTGCAACAGTCGTAAGTGCAGTGAATATACCGAGTAGGACGATGTATACAGTCCTATTGAATCCTCCAAATATGGAGGGCCCGCCTCCAACTAGTACTAATTTTTCTTCATTATCAATTGACAGATTTTCCACCATCCCCAAAGTGCTTCAGATGATAGTTTGTGACGAAATGAACCTGCATATAATATTGCGTGTTAGAATGGATAAGTTAATCGCTTGCTGACGCACACGAAGTGTTTTAACATATGAGCGCTAATGTCATATTAGTAACAGAGAAATCTGTTCATAGTTAAATTCTGAGGTAGAGATGATGTCAAAGAGATGGATCCAGCATGCGGATTGGAAATCTGAGAAGCATGTACCAGCAATAGAAGTTGAAAAGAAAGATGGGCTCTACTATATCCATGTTAGTGTGGGTAAAGAAATTGCACATCCTAACACTATTGAGCATCATATTCGATGGATCAATGTGTGGTTCTGGCCCGAGGGTGGAAAATTCCCCATTGAAGTTGGCTATTCGACGTTCGATATTCACAATGAAGATATGCTATGCGAACCCTATACCATGTTCACACTCAAGACCGATAAGAAGGGTACAGTAATGGCAACAAGCTACTGCAATATACATGGGATATGGCAGTCAGACGAACTAGAGATTTGAGATAACCATATTCACATTCTGGAGCTGGTGTGCATTCTGCGTTTCGCAGAGCTGGTTTCCAGATTGTGTATTCTTTTATTAATTCGTTCAATCAGAGAAGACATTATTCAGGTGGGGCCAATGTCGCACTCCAAATTGTGCCGCCATCTGAAAATCCTCTTGCAATCATCCGACGACCGATATTTTCTGCAAATTGTCCAGAATTATAGTCTGGAGAAACGGACTCCCAGGGCTTGATGCTGGAAAGTTCGTATTCTATACCATCATCAGCGGTAATAACGTACTTGCCAAATATTTTCGAAACCAAGCCAGTTACTTCTATCTCCTTTAAACCCAAACTCAATAGGCATCTTCTCCTAAACAGGTTTGAACTTTGGTATGAATTGCTAGTTAAATACTAAGTCATTTTTGATAGACTAGAAAAATCGAATCTATCCTTTGGTGACCCACCACACCAGCTCTGCGGTCATTTGATTTTCAGCGATAAATGCTTCACGATATTCGGAATTCTTGAAAAATAAGAATAAGTTTCTGAAATCCAAATCAAACCCAACTATTCGTACAGACGAACGAAAAATATTGGGACGGAAAGCATATGCTGTTACAAACAAGCTTGTGAAGAAGATAATGGCAACAGCGTAGAATGATGTACTGATTGCACGCCCTGACCAGAGATCTCCTCCGGCAATAAGTACAGCGAAGAAAAACACGGAGAACATGATGCTGTCTCCAAGCGTGCAAAGAATTCTGTAATTAACTTCTCCATCATCAGTTCGTTTGTGATTCTCGCACACAGGAATGATGAAAGACCTTGTTTCAGGATTCCCAGGAGTCATACGCTTACCTGAGCGAGTGAAATTTGGGTCCAGGTAGGGTCTAAGATATCGACGACGATTGGTAGAAGCTGTAAGTCTTGTTCTCTGAGTGGTTTGAATTCCACAGACAGGACATATTTTGGGAAATCTAATATTACTAACAGGGACTCTGATAACCGGATGATTGAAAACTTCCCGACGTGACATTCTATTCTCTAACCTCTAATAATCCATTGTACAAGTTCAGCATGCATCTGATTCTCTTTTATAAAAGCATCTCGATATTCGGATAATTTGAATTGAATCCAGATGGTTTGAAGGCCCATATCAAATCCAACAATCTTGATTGCTGATTGTAAGGGGCCCAAACGAAACGCGTATATGGTAATTCCAATCGCGATGAAATATATCCCAATAAAGGCAAAGAAGTACGAATCTATTGGACGACCAGTCGAAATATTACCGCCAATGATAAACAGAACGAAAACTAACATCGCAGAAAGACAACCATCTCCAACAAAGCAAAGTAACTTGTAATTCGTATCACTAGTATCTGAGCGATAGTGCGCATCACATACATGAACAAGCAATGTCTTAGTTTCGGGTCGTTGTAAGCCCCCCATCCTTCTACGTACAGAAGGATGAAAAGCAGGGTCCCATTCGGGGCGTAGATATTGTTTTTTTCCAGGAGTTGAAGTTATTCTGGATGCTTTGGTTGCGGAATCCGCACATATCGGACAAATTCGAGGAAAGCGAACTTTATCAAAAGTTGCTCGAACAATAGGTTGCTTGAACACATGCTTTTTTGGATTCACTATTTCGCCTCGTGGGATATTCTGTACTGTATTAGAAAGTGAAAGAAGTCAAAATAGGTCTATCGAATCGCGTATTTACTAAGTTTAACAACAGGATTACCTACTTTTTCAACAATAATCGATTTATTACAATTCGTCATTAGATTCTTGTGTAGGTATGATAAATCCTTCTTCAATACACTCACAAATGACTTCATTGAAACCGGGACATTTGCTCCATCTCATTTTGTAATCGCATGATTCACATGTTTTCATAATTTCTAAGCCACGTTTTGCCATTAGAATGGATAGCACTAGGAAGAAAAGTAAAGATATCAAAACGTACTTCTCCTGAATCATGTATTCTATTGTGCCACCTATTGTGACGACGATGAAGAAGACTGATGCAAAAGAAAACCCTAGAATTAGCTTGCTGATTATTTTCATTCTTATATTTTCATTAAGATGAAGAAGAGAAAGAACGAAGTACAAACCAAGTCCTCCAATGCCACCATAGAAGAGCACGCGAAGGTTAATTATTGAAGGAACAAATATCCACTGAAGAAATAGCATTAGTAAAGCAGTAAAGAAGAATAGAGTGTTGAAGAAGCAACCAATGCACCAATCGCGATTCCTGAATCTAAAAGTATGACCATCAAAATCAGAGCAATTAGGATGATGAGAAAAAAGAAAGGGGCTTAGAACCTTGAGAAAGTCTAGAGGACGTCTGAAAATCCGACGTACATCGAATTTCAGAGGCCCTCTTTTCTTATCTTCAATTATTCGTTCGCAGTCCCTTTGTTTTGGGGGGTCATCAATATTCGTCATGTATGTTACCCGTCTGAAGCAACGAGTTCCATTAATCCTAGAATGGAAGACCGCCAAGTAAGGCTAGAATTCCACCTAAAGCGACCATTGCGATTATGATGATTACTATAGCAATCAAGATTATGGTAATAACCCACGCAACAATTGCACCACCCCATCCAACTTCGTGACGGGATTTAATGAAGTACCACTGTAGGATTATCACTATACAAAATAGGAAAATCCCAATGATAGGTATTAACATAACTAAATATGTCAGAGCGATAAGGAAAGCAGTGCCAAATGTTGAACCAAGATTTCTGTTTTCACCGTGTACAGGACCTAGTGCAACTCCAAGTAAAAGCCCAATTACAATAAAGGCAACAAGGAAGCCGATGATTGCAATGACACCAAATAATCCTAAAGCCGCGATTAGCCATTCTAATTGCATTTTTGAAATTCCTCCAAGAGAGATGAATATATTCTACCGCAAACACCTCGTATAATAAATGCTTGTGTGCAAGTTTCGGATGGTTTTTCAGATTTCTATTGTAATTATATTAAATCAGGATTCAAATAGTTGGAGAAATTCAATATTCCATGATATTGAAACAAGAAGGAAAGAGATTATCAAGTAATGTGTCATGGGTATTGTGATGTATTACGGAGATAAGGTCCATCTTAGATCACTTGAGATGGATGATTTGGATATCATTCTGAAGTATTGGAATAACGTAGAAATCAGACGTTATCTTGGTTCATTGTTGCCTATGTCTAGGTCTGCTGAAAAAGAATGGCTAGAACGCGTTACGAAATCAGACCCTTGGAGAGATGGGGAAATAGTCTTTGCGATCGAAAATAAAGAAACTCGGGAATTCCTAGGCACAGCTAGTCTATTTGATATATCAAAACAAAATAGGCATGCGGAATTTGGAATAGCTATTCACAATCCGGAAAACCTTGGGAAGGGATATGGTACAGATACAACGATGGTCATCCTTTGGATCGGATTTCACGTGCTTGGATTGAACAATATCTATCTCTACGCATTATCTAACAACAATAGGGCGATTCGCGCGTATGAAAAAGCAGGATTCAAAAAAATTGGTGCTTTCAGGAAGATGATGTTTTCTCTAGGTAATTTTGAAGATCTACTTGCAATGGATATCTTGCAAGAGGAATTCTTTGAAAGATTCCCACCTGGTTCTACAATAGGTAAATCCTAGAAAAAGAAAGGAGTAGGGGACAGATGTCCCCTTAAACTGATTTTATTTCTGCCTCATCAAGACATATCCACCGACTAGGATAACTACGGCTGCGCCTACTGCACCAGCAACAACTGCTAGTGTAGGATCAAAGTCGCCGCCAGGACCTGTGGTGGTAGTGGTTGATAGGTCATGGTCAAGCCCATAGAAGTAGTTTGGATTGTATGTCAGCTCAGTGAATTCACCAGGGA
>Ga0114923_10001807_pt1 | contig 14654 bp, 14 predicted proteins | sample SumtaG_FD_89578 | JGI IMG/M metagenome (GOLD analysis project Ga0114923, IMG submission 89578) | Deep subsurface microbial communities from Indian Ocean to uncover new lineages of life (NeLLi) - Sumatra_00157 metaG | ecosystem: Environmental > Aquatic > Marine > Oceanic > Sediment | place: near...
ATCAAAGTTAACAACATGGGGACAATTTGTGGACAACTTAAATCCTTGCCTTTTTGGATAAAAAATGTTATTTTAATAATAACTAATTATAAGCAAAGCTTGAAATTAAACTATTATTGTATAAAAATTGATGTAATTTAATTATAATAAGATTAATATGGCCTTACCAACACAAAAAACATCAAAATCTCGTAAAAGGGTTAAACAGTATAAAAATCGATTAAAAAAGAAAATTTTATCAGTTTGTCCAAAATGCAAAAAACCAGTCCTTTCTCATCACGCCTGTCATTTTTGCGGTACTTATATGAATAAAGAGGTTATTAACCCGAAAAAAGATAAGAAAGAAAAAAAGAAAGAAAAAGAAAAAAAAGAAAAAGAATCAACAAAAAAATAAAAAAAGAACCTGATTTTATTAGAACCTTGAAATTAAAATTCTATTATATAAATATTAATGTAATTTAATTTTATGTCTCAAAGACATTTGGCGCGAACAATTGCTGTACAAATATTAGCAGAATGGGACTTTAATCAATCCGTTCTTAAAAAAGAATCTGAAATTAAAAAAATTCTTGAACGCCACTTAAAAGAATCTACATTGCCAGAATTTGAAGGAAAAAAATTTACTGAAAAACTAGTTGAAGGAATTTCTGCTGGATTTTCAAAAATTAATGCATATATTAAAAAATATGCTCCGCAATGGCCCCTTGAACAAATAACTCTAATTGATAGAAATATTCTTAGACTTGGAATTTTTGAGCTTATATTTTTCACAGAAACTCCTCCAAAAGTAGCAATTAATGAAGCAATTGAAATAGCTAAAGCTTTTGGCGGAGGAACTTCTGGTAAATTTATTAATGGTGTTTTAGGAGCGATTTATGAAGATATAAAAAAACAAAAATCTAAAACCGAAAAATGAAAAATTTATCTACCTTTGAAAAAAAACTTAATCTAAAATTTAAAAATAAGGATCTTTTTTATCAAGCATTAATTCATCGATCTTATTTAAACGAACATCCGACCCTTAAACTTGGACACAATGAAAGGTTAGAATTTTTAGGTGATGCCGTCTTAGAGCTTATTATTACTAAATTCCTATTTCAAAACTTTAAACAAGAAGAAGGACAATTAACCCGTTTTCGTGCTAGTTTGGTTAATACAAAAACATTAGCTCAAGTTGCCAAAAAATTAAAATTTAATAACTATATTTTTTTAAGTAAAGGGGAAATTAAGTCAAAGGGAAAAGCTCGGGAGGTTATTCTTGCCAACACCTTTGAGGCCTTGCTTGGCTCTATTTATTTAGACCAAGGCTTTGGTCAAGCAGAAAAATTTATTCACCAACACCTTATCCCTGTTTTAGATGATATTTTAAAAAATGAATCATATCGAGACCCTAAAAGTGAATTTCAAGAACTTATTCAAAACAAATTAAAAATTACTCCTACTTACAAGCTCATTCAGGAATCTGGATTGGATCATGCAAAAAAATTTACCATTGGGGTATTTTTAAATCAAAAACTAATTGCTAAAGGAATTGGTAAAAATAAACACGATGCAGAAACAGAAGCAGCTAAAAAAGCCTTAAAGAAAAAATTATACATTTAAACAATATGATTCTAAGGCCCTAAGGCCTATTTTCTATTAATAAAATTTAATTCATGTATCTTAAACGCTTAGAAATAATTGGTTTTAAATCTTTTGCCCATCGTTCTATTTTAGAATTTCCTAAACCTAAAAAAGGAAATTTAAGTATTGCAGCAATAGTTGGACCAAACGGAGTTGGAAAATCAAATTTAGTGGAATCTATTCGCTGGGCTTTGGGCGAACAAAGTTTAAAGAGTTTGCGAAGCAAAAAATCACAAGACGTTATTTTCTCTGGTTCCATTAAAAAAACTCGTTTAAATTTGGCCGAAGTTACTCTATTTTTTAATAATGAAGACGGGGCAGCTCCCATAGATTATAAGGAGTTTACAGTCACCCGCCGAATCTATCGCAATGGAGAAAGTGAATACTTAATTAATAAAAATAAAGTCCGGCTTCAAGACATTTTAATTTTATTAGCTAAAAGCAATTTTGGACAAAAAAGCTATAGTGTTGTTAGCCAAGGAATGGTTGATCGAATTCTCCAATCCTCTCCTTTAGAAAGAAAAAAGTTTTTTGATGAAGCTACTGGTATTAAACAATATGAAATAAAAAAGGATGAAGCGCTTAGAAAAATTGAAAGAAGTCAAATAAACCTACAACAAGCTAATATTGCTCTCTCTGAGATTTCTCCTCATTTGCGTTCTTTAACTCGTCAAATAAATAAATTAGAAAGACGAAAAGAAATAGAGGAAAAACTCATTAAGCTCCAAAATAAATACTATGGTGTTTTGTGGCAAGACTCTAATGAAAAAATTTCTATTCTAAACAAAGAGATTGATCAAGAAATTCAAAAACAAAAACAAGTTGAGGAAATACTAGAAAATGTTCAGAAACAATCTGAGGCCCTGGTTTATGAAAAAATTGACGATCAATATGAAAAAATACAAAAAGATTATCAGCGAACTTTGGAAGAAAAAAATAAATATTTAGGAGAACAATCTATATTACAGGCTCAATTAAATTTCCAAAAACAATTAAATCAGAAAAAGGAAGAAAAACTTGAAATAGAACTAAACGAAGAAGAATTGTTACTTGATTTAAAAAAATTAAAATCTGATCAAAAAGAATTTTTAAATAAAATAGAAAAAATTTCTCAGATTAAAGAGTTAGAAAAAATAAAAAATTTAGCTAAAACGATTTATGAAAAAATTATTCTATGTTTAAAACAGTTTGAACCGGAAAAAAACATAAGGACCACCTCAACCAATTCAAAACAAGAACAATTAATTAAAACATTGGAAGAAGAAAAAACGCAAATTGATAGAAATATTAAAGAAGTAGATAAAAAATTAAAGCAAATTAATCAAGAATTAAATGAATTTAACGAAAAAGAAAGAGGGAAACGAAAAAAATTATTGGATTGGCAAAAGAAGGTTCAGGAAAAACAATCCAAATTAAATCAATTTACTTATAAAATTAATGAATTAAAAATTAACCTAGCTCGTTTAGAAACTAAAATGGACGTTTTAGAACAAGAAATTAATGAAGAGATGGGTGCTCAGGGTAAAGAAATTATGAAAATCAGAAAAACTGATATTAAAATAAAGCCTGAACAAGAAGATCTAGATAAAATTCATAAATTAAAACATCAGATGGAATTAATTGGAAGCATTGATCCAGAAATTACCAAAGAATATCCTGAGGTTCATCAGCGCTATGAATTCTTAAATTCACAAAGCAATGATTTGACAAAAAGCCTTAAGGCTTTAAATAAAATTATCCAAGAATTAGATGAAAAAATTAAAGAACAATTCAAAAAAAACTTTTCTCAGATTAATCAAATGTTTGATCGTTATTTTAAAATCATCTTTGGTGGTGGTGATGCAAAAATAATTTTACAAAAACAAGAACCAGAACTTGAAAAAACTGAAGAGGAACAAGAATTATTGATAATGAATAAAATGATTAATGGAATTGATATTTTTGCTACGCCTCCGGGGAAAAAAATAAAAAGCATTGAAATGCTTTCTGGCGGAGAAAAAGCCCTCGCCTCTCTTGCTCTTATTTGCGCTATTATTTCTATTAATAAACCTCCTTTTGTTGTTCTTGATGAAGTTGATGCCGCCTTAGATCAAGAAAATTCTTTTAGATTTGGAAAAATTTTACAGGAATTGAGGCATAATTCCCAGTTTATTATTGTCACCCATAATCAGCAAACAATTGAAGCGGCTGATATTCTTTATGGTATTACCATGGGCAGTGATAGTATTTCTAGATTAATTTCTCTGAAATTAGAAGAATAAGACAAGAAAAGAAAAAAGAGATTTTTAGGCCTCTTTTTTTGCTTTAAAAGTTTAATCTCTAGCCGAAGGAACAAAAACTTGTCTCAAATTTTCAAAATCCTCTAGTACTAATCCAGTCCCCCTAATAATGGCTGTGGCCGGATCATCTGTTACTAATACGGGGATATTAATCCTTTTTTGAATCATTTTATCTAAACCACGTAACATTGCCCCTCCCCCCGAGAGAATAATTCCTCTTTCATAAATATCAGAAACCAACTCTGGTGGAGTCGCCTCAATGGTTTCATGAATCCCTTCAACAATTGTCTTTAATAGTGGCATAATCGCTTCTCTTATCTGGCTTTCGTTAATAAGCACCTCTTTAGGCAACCCCTTGATTAAATCTCTTCCCTTCACTCTCATTTCTTGATTTTTATTACCAAAGGCTGTCCCAATCTTGATTTTAATTTCTTCAGCAGTCTGATTTCCCACAAGAACCCCAAATTTTTCTCTAATATAACTAATAATATTTTTATTAAGTGATTCTCCTCCAATTTTTAATGACTTGCTAGCAACAATTCCGTTTAAAGAAATCACTGCCACCTCAGAAAGTCCTCCCCCAAGTTCAACAATTAAATTACCAATTGATTCTTGAATAGGAAGCCGTACCCCGATTGCAGCAGCTACTGGCCTCTCAACCAAAAAAACTTCACGTGCTCCTGCCTGTATAATAACGTCTTCTAAAGACTTCTTTTCTACCTCAGTTACATCAAGAGGAATAGCAGCAACTACTTTTGGTCTAGGAATAAGAGTAAAGGCATCTCTATGTACTTTTTCAAAAATTGATTTAAGCATTTTTTCTGTCACCTCAAAATCTGAAATAACCCCATGGCTTAAGGGTTCAATAATTGAAATATGACTGGGGACTTTACCCATCATTTTTAAAGCATTATTTCCGATGGCGATAATTTGATCGTTTCTTAAGTTAATAGCAACAACAGAAGATTCATGGATTACCATCCCTCTCCCACGAACATAAACTCTGACATTAGTAGTCCCTAAATCAATTCCAATGTCTTTTGAGAATAAACCAAAAAACTTTTTTAACATAAAATATATTTATTTAATACTATATTTAGAGTTTAGCCGATAATAAATTAATTGTAAACTCCTTTAATAACTCTGAGCAAATAACCACCTATGTTTAGCTGACCTTCCACAATAGATACATTTTCCCTTTAAAGTTTCTTTAACTTTATTTATTTCTAAAACCCGCGTACTAAATTTAGTTTCTTGCTTAATTTTTTCTTCGCAGCTTTTATCTTCACACCAAAAAGCCCTGATAAAAACCTTTTGAGCTTTACTAATCTTTTTAAATTCTTGATAGGTCTTAACTTCAACCGTTAAGTCTCTTTTAATTTTCTCTGATTTTGCCAAAAGACTTTTTTGTATTTGATCCAAAAGACTTTTGGTTTTTATAATTAAATCTTTAATAGAAACCAAACTCTGTGAAAAAGTATCTCTTCTTACATATTTTATTTTTTTATCCTTAAACTCTTTCTGCCCAATTTCTATTCTAAGGGGAACTCCCCTTATCTCCCATTCGTTAATACGATAACCTAAAGAGTATTTAAAATCGCTATCAAGCTTAACTTTTAATCCGTTTTTAGTTAATTTTTCATAAATATCTTGAGCGTATTTTTTCACCTTTTCCGACTGAACCTTTTCTTTATCAGCTATTGTTAATATAACCACTTGAGGGTCTGCCACCTTTGGGGGTAGAATCAATCCAGAATCGTCTCCATGAATCAAAACTAATCCTCCAATTGACCGTGTAGATAATCCCCAAGAAGTCTGAAAGGGATGACATTTTTTCTCCTTATTGTCCAAAAAACTAATATCAAACACTTTAGAAAAATTATCACTCAAATTATGTGAAGTAGCCGCTTGTAATGCCTTCCCATTAGGGATAACCAATTCAATAGAATAAGTGGTTTTAGCTCCGGCAAATTTTTCCTGTTCGCTTTTAATGCCTACATAAGGAGATATGGCAAAATAGTCTTTATAAAAATCTTCATACCACTTTAAAGCGTCTAAAGCCATCTTAATAGCTTCTTTTTCTGTTTGGTGGACTGTATGGCCTTCTTGCCATAAAAATTCTGTTGTTCTAAGAAAGGGATAGGTTCTTTTTTCCCATCTAATTACATTACACCATTGATTTATTTTTAAAGGTAAATCTCGATAACTGTGAATCCAATCAGCAAAAGTTTTATACATAATCGTTTCAGAGGTTGGCCTAAGAACATATGGTTCAGATAGTTTTTCTCCGCCAGCGTAGGTAACCACGGCTAATTCAGGAGAAAATCCTTCTAAATGTTTTTTTTCTTTTTTCAAAAGATGATTAGGAATTAATAATGGAAAATAACAGTTTTTAATATCGTTTTGCTTAAATTTTTGATCAAGGGCCGTTTGAACTTTTTCCCAAATAGCATAACCATTTGGCTTAATAATCATACTTCCTTTTACTTCAGAATAATCAGCCAAATCAGCGTGCAAAACAACATCGTTATACCATTTAGCAATGTTTTCTGATTTTTTTGTTAAACCCTTTTTTCCAAAATCCTTTTTTTGACTCATATAAAACTTATTTAAATTAGATTGAAAATTTCTCTAACAGTAATAAAAAGTAAAAGTAAAAGTAAAAGATAAAATCCTATATTAATTGAAATTAACTCTACTTTACTACTGATTGGCTTTCTTCTTACCCCCTCTATAATAGAAAAAACTATACGCGAACCATCTAATGCGGGAAAAGGAATAACTTGAAAAACACCAATAGCAACGGAAAGTAAACCAATAAATTGTAAAAGATAAATAAAACCAACGCGGGCCATATCACTAGCCATAGTCGTTATTCCTACTGGTCCAAGTAATTGGCCTATCATTTGTTGGTGGACCACTAAATTCTTTAAAATCAGCCATAAACCTTGAAAAAGCCTTCCTGTTAAAGAGATAGTTGTTTTAACGCCAAGAATGATAGACTGATGCCAAGGATATGAGACAATCACTGTTTGAGACAAAGCAATTCCAATAACTCCTCTCGACTCTTTCATGTCGTCAAAAATTTGCTCACTCGGAACCACATTAACAACCTGACTAATTATTTCTTTTTGCCTCTCAACTTTTATTTCTAAAGATTGATTAAGCTTTATTTCAATATAATCTTGAATTTCTTTTACTTGTTTAAATTCTTGGCCGTCCAAACTAAGAATAACATCTCCAATCTTTAGGCCAGCTTGATCAGCTGGTGAATTTGGCATAACCATTCCAATTTGAATTCCCACTGGACGAAGAATTTTTCCTCCATTGATTTGTTCAACATCCTGAGGTAGGCCGACAAAATAGCAAAGAGCGAAGATAAAAAAAGCGAGAAAAATATTCATTAATATGCCGCCAGCAGCAACTAAAGCTTTTTTCCACCAGACTTGAACAAAAAAACTATCTGGATCATCATTTGATTTCCCTCCTAATTCCCCTTTAAGTTTATTAAATCCACCAAAAGGTATCCAATTTAAAGAATAAATTGTTCTGGTTTTTGCCTCTAATGGTTCGTTTTTACTCCAGAAAAACTTAAATCTAAATTTTTTCTTTGAAGATCTAACAAAACCACAAACTCTCGGCGGATACCCAAATCCAAATTCTTCCACCCTAATTTTAAAAATCTTAGCCAAAATAAAATGACCTAATTCGTGGAAAAAAACTACAATACTTAAACCAACAATAGCTAAAAAAATAAACATAACTTCTCTTCTGTATTTAGTGTTCGAGGTTCTCAGATTTGCCTCGGCAATTACTTGATAATCTAAATAGTATTAATTTCTTTTTCTCTACGTTCGCCAATTAATTTAATCTCTTCCTGATATTCATTAGTCAATTTATCTAAATCTTCAAAAAATCGATATTTTTCATCTTCGGTAATTTCTTTTGACCGTTCAGCTTTAATAATTTCTTCACGAATAGAATCACGAATATTTCGTAAAGATTTTCTTACATTCTCTAGTTTACTATGTAAAATCTTTATCAGATCTTTTCTTCTCTCCTCATTTAAAGGGGGTAAAGATAACCGAATCGCCCCTTCAACTGAATTCACAGAAAAGCCTAAATCAGTTTTTAATAAAGCCTGCTCAATTTCCTTAACAATATTTTTATCCCAGGGCTGAACAACAATTGTTCTTGGCTCAGGAATATTTAAGGTAGCTAACTGCTCTAAGGGTGTTTTTGTTCCATAAACTTCAACTAAAAGATGGGTAACTAATTCTGGGTTAGCCCTATTTGTTCTTAAACTTTGAACATCTTTTTTTAAGAAATCAATTGCTTTATTAAATTCTGGTCTATGAGATTCAATAATATCCATAATAAATATTAAACTTATTTATTTAGAATTAATCATTCCTAAATAAAGAATGTCTGAATTAACCGGATTAACCAATATTTTATTTGGAACCTTTTTACTGGGAATTGGCTTGGTTATCCAATTTTCTCCATTATCAATTGATTTATACAAAGTCTTATTGGTTGCATAATAAATAATATCTGCATTTTGAGGATCAACCGCCAAGGAATAAATTTCTACTTTATCTCCTGAGGCTACCAGTTTGTACTCTATCCAATTCTGGCCACCATCTTCAGTATGAAGCAAACCAGCTTTACTAATACTAATTAAGGCATCGGGAAAATGAGGGTTAAAGACTAATTGAGAAATCTTCTCAGCCCCTGAAAAGGAATGATAACGTTCTTCTAAAGATTCCCAATCAATCCCATGATTTTCTGAACGAAAAATCTCTTTATTTAATAAAGTAATATAAATTATCTGAGGATTATATGGATTTATTAGAACTTGTCCAATTCTTTTCTCAAAATTCCTTAAAGGGGTCCAGCTCAGTCCTCCATCTTCGCTGCGAATAAGTCGACCGTCTGAAAGTCCGGCCGTAACAATATTCGGAAACAAAGAATTAACAGCTAAAGCACTTATTTCTACATCAGAAAAAGTATCTAAATAAACACCTTCCCAGGTTCTATTAGCGTCCTTTGTTTTAAAAATTCTATTTTCTATGCCCACATAAACAATATGTTTAGCTTTTGGGTCAATGACCAATGAACTAATCTTTCCTTCAGGCAATTTTTTAACTTCTTGCCACGATTCTGCTTCATCAAAACTAATAAAAAGGCCATTCTTTTTTGTCCCTAAATAAATAGTTTGAGAATCTTGAGGATCAAAAACAAGAACGTTTGTTTCAATGTTGTCTAGATATTTTTGTTCTTGGGATAAACTCAATAAAGATATTTTTTGCTGCCAATTATTACCTCCATCCACCGATTTATAGACACCACCTCCTGTTGGTGTATTTTCCACCCTAATACAACCACTGGCTAATATAAAAACCAGTAATAAGGATGATAAAATTGTTGTCTTTTTTAACATAAATCTATTGATTAATTATTAAATTCTCAACCGCCAATTTTTGGTTAACATTGGCTGCCAGCAAAAGCTGAGTTTTAAAAATTCGATTAATTAAATTTTGCAAATCTTTTTGAGTATATTTTTGGGCTAAACCCTTTAACTGAATGGCTATCGACTGATCAGCAGGACAAAGATTTAGTTTAACTAAAATCATGTCTCTAAGTAATCTTGCTAAATTATCTAAAACTTGCTGCGGACTTTTTTTTGTATTAAGAATTAAATCAACTAATTGAAATTTACTTTCTGAATCATTTTTACTTAAAAGAGATATAAAATCATTAATTAAAGCCCTCTCTTGTTCCATCTCTTTAAAATCTTGAGCAAATTGAATTGCTAAGCCTGGCCGACCAAGGGCTAAGCTTAATATTTCTTTGGCTTTTTCTTCTTTTAAAGAATATTCTTGCTTTAAAAAATTAATTGTTTCTTCTTTTAAAGGAAAAGAAAATCTTAAAATCTGACACCTTGAACGGAGTGTTGCTGGTAAATAAGTAAAACTCCGTGAAATTAAAATAATAATTGACTTCAGTGGTGGCTCTTCCAATAATTTTAAAAGGGCATTAGCAGCCTGAAGAGTAAGGTTGTCTGTTTCTTCTATTATAACAACTTTATACGGGGCGGAAAAGGGGCTAGAATAAAGAAATGCTTTAATTTGTCGAGCTTGTTCAACACCAATTTTTCCCTGTGGAGTTAATTCAATAGAAGAAAAAGAACTACCTAAATAAATAAAGTCTGGATGAATTTTTTTTATGAGTTGCTGACAAGAAGGGCATGTCCCACAGGGAACAAAAGAGTTTTTCTTTTTATTTAAACAAAATAAATTAGAAATAAAAATTTCTGCTACTTTATTTTTACCAATATGTTTAGGGCCATAAAATAAATAAGAATGGGCCAGCTGATTATTAATAGCGCCTCTTTGTAAAAATTTAAGAATTTTTTGATGACCAACAACTTCCATTTTTTAAATTAAACATTTAATAAAACTTTTATTGTTTCTTGCGCACATTTTTCCCAAGAATATTTTTCAATATTTTTTAATCCTTTTTCTCTTAACTGATATTTTAAATTTTGATTAGTTAAAAATTCTTTTAAAATACTGGTGATTTCTTCAATTTTGTTTGGATTAAAATATAAAGCCGCTCCATTACCTACTTCAGGAATTGATCCTGCATTACTAGCAATCACTGGGACTCCACAGGCCATTGCCTCTAAAATAGGCAGACCAAAACCTTCATAAAGTGAAGGAAAAATAAAGGCCTCTGATCCATGATAAAAATGAACCAACTCATCAATCTGAATATAACCAATTTGATAAATTAATTGTTTAAGTTTCTCAATTTCTAAGGCAATCTCTTGATAGTCAACTCCTGGAGTGCCTATTAAAACCAACTTAGGCAATGATGTTTTAATTTCTGAGTTAGAAAGTCTAGAATATGCCTTTATTAAATTTGCAATATTTTTTTTCTTTTCTAGTCGTCCAACAAAAAGAAAATAGGGCTTTTTTATTTTATATTTTTTTAAAAGTTGGGTTATTTTTTCTTGATTTTTATTTAAATTGAAAATTTCCTTGTCATAACCTTCGTGAATAACTCTTATTTTCTCTTCTTTAGTACGATATAACTGTATTAATTCTTCTTTGGTAAACTCTGAAGGCACAATGATTTTAGCTGCTTTTTTATTTGCCCACCAATGTACAAAATAAGCATAAATTCTTTGAGAAAAGGAATAAACCTTTTTAAACCTCTTAAATCCTAAATCATGGATAGTTATTACTTTTTTGGAACGACAAAAAATTGGCAAGGCATGAGCGGGAACAAATAAAACATCTGGTGAATTAAAAAATACTTCCCAACACAATCTTATATGTGTCCAAATATATTTAAAGGGCCATGACAAAATTTTACTTTGCCAATTATCAGGCAAATGAGCCAATTCGCCCTTTAATTTATTTCTTGAATATAAAACAAATTTATCCCCTGGTTTAAGGGGAATTTTTTTTAACGCCTGGATTAAATGATATGAATACCACTCTATTCCTGTTTTATTTTTTTTATTTGCCCGAGAGGCATCAATGCCGATTAGCATTATCTCATTGCTAAAATACTTCTTTTATACGATTCTAAATTATCTAAAGCTGTGCCTGTCCCACGCGCTACAGAAAGTAAAGGCTCATCAGCTAAATAAGTGGGAACCCCAATGGCTTGAGTTAAAAGTTTGTCCATGTTTCTTAAAAGCGCACTTCCTCCAGATAAAACCATCCCTTTCTCCATAACATCAGCAGAGAGTTCTGGAGGAGTTTCATAAAGAACAGATTTAACAGCCAAGATAATAGATTGGAGTTCGTTTTGAATTGCTTCTGTAATATCGTCTGAATTAATAGTAAGAACCCGAGGTAGTCCAAGGATCATGTCTCGTCCCTTAACATCCAGTTTTAATTTTTTCTCCAATGGTAAAGCTGAGCCAATCTTTATCTTAACATCTTCTGCTGTCCTTTCCCCTATAGCTAAATTATATTTTTTTCTAATAAAAGTAGTAATAGCCGAATCAAATTTATTTCCAGCTACTCGAACAGAAGTACAAGCAACAATTCCCCCTAAAGAAATAACTGCTGCCTCAGTGGTCCCTCCTCCAATATCAATAATCATATGACCCGAAGCTGATCCAATGGGAATATTTGCTCCAATTGCGGCCGCTATTGGCTCTTTAATAATATAGGCTGCCTTAGCCCCTGAACGCATGGTTGCATCAACCACCGCCCTTCTTTCTGAAGAAGTAATTCCACCGGGAACAGCAACCATTACCTCTGGTCTAAAAATATTAAAACGGCCGATTACTTTGCCAATAAAATATTTTAACATCGCCTCTGTGGTCTTATAATCAGCAATAACCCCATCTTTCAGGGGTTTTTTTGCAATAATAGTATCTGGGGTCCGCCCAATCATTTCTTTGGCCTCGTCACCTACGGCTAAAACACTTTTATAATAGTAGAAATGGCGACTACCGAAGGTTCGTTGGTAACAATACCTTTATCTGGTAGATAAACCAAAATGTTGGTCGTTCCTAAATCAATGCCGACTTTCTTAATAAACATATCATTACTTTATCTAAATATCAAAAAAAGTCAACCTTTCTTATTTTTATGAAAAACGATAAAAACTAATTTTCTATTACCTTTTCCTTATATTTTATATAATATCTAATCAAAATAGCCACGATCGTTGCTGCTGGAACAGCTAAAATCATACCAACAGGGCCAGCTAATTTCCCCCCCACCAATAAGGCCAAAATAATAACTAAAGGATCAAGACCAACAGCCTTGTGCATTATATAAGGAGAAATCAAAACGTTTTCGATCTGTTGAATAATCATAAAAAGAATTAAAACAAACAGTGCCAAAGTTGGTGACTGAGTGAGAGCAATTAAAACAGCTGGGACAGCTCCAATAAGGGGCCCAAGATAAGGAATTACTTCTGTTAAGCCAGCAATCACTGCTAAGGTTAAAGAAAATTTAACACCCAAAATCAATAAACCCAAATAAACCAAGACTCCAACAAATAAACAAAGTAATAACAGTCCTCTAGCCCATGCCCCAACATCTTTTTGTACTGATCCAGTAAAATCTGTTAAAAAGTTTCTATATTTAGCTGGTACTAAAGAATCTATAAAAGACCTCACTCCCTTTTTTCTGACAGAGATATAAAAAGATAAAATAAACACCATAAAAACAGACATGATCTGACCAGCTACCGTCCCTAAAACAGAAAAAATTGACTTCGCGCTTAAAGACGATTTATTAAGCCAAGTATTAAACATGTTTAAAAACTGTTCTTGTGAGCCTGCCTGAATACCTGTTTGAACTTTATCTAAAATCGAGGTTAAAAATTCAGGAATTTGATCAACAAAAAGCCTGGTTTGTGATACAACAGCAGGAACAATAGCCATGCCAACTAAAATCAAAACTAATAATACACTTAAATAAACAAAAAGGGCTCCTGCCCAACGAGGAATCTTCTTTTTTTCAAAATAATTAACCATTGGATTAATAATCGTAGCTAAAAGTATGGCAACCAAAACAATAAGAATTACATCACGTAGTATGTATAAAAGCCAAAGGACGACAAAAATTAAAAGAATTTTACCAATTGACCAAATATCAAACTTAATTAAAGTTACATTTTCTTTGTTATTTTTATTTTCCATAGTTTATTTTTTAAATTTATAATCCTCTATATTATATCCTTTTCTCTAAAATCCGCAACAAAGATTGTTTGTTCTTAAAAGGCCCAATTAGGGCTAATTTTAGGCCTTGTTTGCAAAAAATGTCTTGAGCTACTCTTTGAACCTGTTTTTGAGTAACCTTTTTTAATTTTTCCAGTCGCTGACTTGGGGAAATAATCTTACTGAAAAAGAGAGATTGATAGCCATACCAAGTTGCTAAATTAGCTGAATCTTCTAAGGAAATTTTCATTATTCCTCCAATATAATCTTTGGCTCGCACTAATTCCTCTTTTGTTACAATATCTTTCTTAACTTTATTTAATTCGTCTAAAATAACTTTTACTGTTTCTAAAACCTTTTCTTTATCAACTCCTGCCTGAATAACATAATTCCCAACATCTTGATATTTACCTAGGCCCATTTTAATTGAATAAGCCAGTCCCCTTTTATCTCTAACTTGAGTAAAAAGGCGTGAACTCATATTTCCACCAAGAATTGTTGACAAAAGCGTAGTCGCTTCTGATTTGGGATGATTATAAGGATAAGCAAAACCACCCAAAGCAAGTTGGGCTTGTTTTAATTTTTTAAATCTAATTTTAATGTCTGGCTTGCTTTTTTTTCTTATTAAAGGTGTATATCTAATTTTTTTTGCCCTTCCTTGATAACAAGCAAAATATTTTTTAACCAGTTTAATAGTTTGAGCTTTTTCTATCCCTCCGGCCACTATTATTAACATCTGATTAGGTTGATAAAATAATTCTTTGTATTTAACTAAAGATTGTCTGCTTAATTTTTGAACATCACTAAGGTGGCCGCTAATTAGCTGTCCTAAGGTATGTTTATTAAAAAGAGTACTTTCAAAAAATTCATTAATATAGAATAAAGGATTTTCTTCATACATTTTAATTTCTTCTAAAATCACTGTCTTTTCATGATCAAATTCCTTCTGATTAAAAACAGAATTAAAAAGCATATCAGATAAAACATCTAAACTTATGCTTACTTTTTCTTTGGCTGATTTTACCCAATAACCAGTATGATCTTTTCCTGTAAAT
>Ga0114923_10001808_pt1 | contig 14639 bp, 10 predicted proteins | sample SumtaG_FD_89578 | JGI IMG/M metagenome (GOLD analysis project Ga0114923, IMG submission 89578) | Deep subsurface microbial communities from Indian Ocean to uncover new lineages of life (NeLLi) - Sumatra_00157 metaG | ecosystem: Environmental > Aquatic > Marine > Oceanic > Sediment | place: near...
CTTATACAACTGCGCCAGGTTGTTCAGGCGGATGGCGACATTGGGATGGTCTTTTCCGAAAGAGGCCTCATCGATTTTAAGCGCACGCTGCATCAGGGGCTCTGCCTCTTTGAGGCGATTGGTGGCCTGATACAACAGCGCCAGGTTGTTCAGTTGGATTGCAATGTGAGGGTGGTTAGGACCCTTTGACTTCTCTTCAATCTGCAAACCTCGCTGCATCAGGGGCTCTGCCTCTTTGAGGCGATTGGTGTCCTGATACAACTGCGCCAGGTTGTTCAGGATTCTGGCGACATTGGGATGGTCTTTTCCGAAAGAGGCCTCCTCTATCTTCAGTGCACGCTGCATCAGGGGCTCTGCCTCTTTGAGGCGATTGGTGGCCTTATACAACTGCGCCAGGTTGTTCAGGTCTCTGGCGACATTGGGATGGTCTTTTCCCAAGGACGCTTCATCTATCGTGAGAAGGCGCAGGAGAAGGGGTTCTTCTTCTTTGTACTGGGCTTGGACGTGGAGTATCTCGGCCAAGGCGATGAGGAGGCGTTTCTCGTGAGCAAAGTCGCGTTGGTCTTCAGGTGCCGCCTGGATTTCGAGAAGTAGGCCTTTGAGTTCCTTGACACGACTGTTACGTTCGTTTTGGGAGAGTCCGGTCACTCGTTCGAGGCCAAAGCTCTGCGTGGTCATATCGCTCTGAATTAGCCCGGATGGTTCGCCAGCAACGGCCGGTACCTGTTGGGTCAGGCTGGCTCGAAGGCGAAACCACGAGTTCAAATCAGAAATGCGACCGGCGAACATCTCGATAATGTGTTGCGGCATCCACCATATTTGACAGAGAGGGAAGGATGCAAAGACTTCCCGACGCAGGTTAAGAGCGTAGAGAGCCCGTTGGCGTTCGGGATCCTTTTCAGGCAAAGCGATGGCGAAACCATTGATTGAGGCTACACCGGGGGGAAGTTTTTCCAGTTCTTCAACGAGCCATTGGGCCAAATCGTCCGGCCGGTCCGTGGGTAGTTCGATTTCGTGGACGGGAATCTTGCCGTTTTGCAGTTCGGCTTTAAGGTTTTGCACAACTTGTTCTCGAGCGAGTTCGTCGATAAATTCTACGCGCAGCAAAACCGGAATGCGCCGCCGGGCCCAAAGCAGGAGCCGTCGGGTGACTTCCGATACGCTACCGGGTTTTGGTTTGTCGTCCCCATCTTCGGTCATTTAGATCGTCCCGCCAAAAGGTTTGTCGTCTTCGGGTTTTATGATATGTTCGTTGCGGACCAAGTAATCGACGACCAGAGGGTGAACGCCGAACCATCGTTCGCCGTTGAACTCCTGCACGGCGCGGGAACGCAACAGAGAATAGAGAATATTATCAGTGCGAGAGGAATCCGGTTTATTGTGATATATCTCTTTGAGTCGTTGGATTTTTTCAGTGAAGTCGATAGGTTCTTCGGCGAAACGGTCGGTTCCGAGTCGTCGTTCGTATTCAATACGCTGAGTAACTATAGCATTTCGGGCGTGGTTTTCTCCGATTTTGCTAAGTTTATCACCAATGGCAAGGTCTGTAGCATCGAGGATCATGGTGAAAAGGTCGCGGAGATTGCCGCCGCTAGCGACCAGTAGATGCTCCAGAACATCATTCTCAAAAAGTGCAATATCCATTCGCCGTTCGAGTACTGCGCGGAGAATGTTGCGTCCTTGCTTATGCGGTCCGTGATCCTTATCGAAAACAGGGCTGTCATGTAGCAAATAGCGAGGAGTCTCGTCGATAACACCACGTGCTTCGCCGGAATATCCCAAGGTGATCGGTATATTTGTGATCATGTGGGCATTAAGATCGTTGAAGATGTGACCGTATTCAAGGAAAAGCTGACGGATGGAATCCTTTGGAATACCTTCTTTGTCGAAGTCTTCCCAGACAATCAGCCATTGCTTTTGGATGGTCTGTCTGAGCAAGTTGTTACAGGAATCGATGATTTGGTTGGCGATCTGAATGAGTTCGGAGATGTTGTTGAGGCGATAATCGACGGTTTTCTGTTCGCGGGCACCGGCGTATTTGGCTTCGGCGAATACCTTGGCTTTCAGTCCGATGAACTTGCCCCAAAGCGTACTTCCGCTGTCAATGCCCGCACCGACGCCAGCAGTTATTTCTTCTTTCTTCGTTTCTGAAAGTTCGGTGGTGGCGAACCAATCCCACAGAGGACGAATCAGGTTGTCATCGACACGAACGCCACAACCGCCTTCTTTAATGGGTTTGGCGCATTGCTCAGCAAGCTCTGTAACGGTCAGAAGTAGGACATCAAATGCTCTAAAGTTCACCATATCAAGTTGTTCTTTTGCGGAGAAACGAACTGCTTGAAAATGGTCTTTAATTTCTTGAATAAGCCAAGTGAGAGCCGAAGATTTTCCAACGCCGGGGTGCCCCATAAGAAAGGCTTTGAAAGGTTTGTTTTTGTCGGCACGTAGCAGACGTGTTTGCATTTTTGACATGACCTTTCCGCCCCGAATTGCAATTATTTCCGGATTATAGAAAGCATTAAGTTCTTGGGAATTCATCAATGGTTCTGGGAAAACGGTTTTGTAAACTTCGGATAGGAGGGTCGCTTTTTTGAGTTTTGACATAATGATTTCCTCGAAAACCTGTAAAATCTAAATTTGTATTGTTTTCGCTTCGTTTTTCAACCAGTTTGAGTTAATATCCCGAATTGTAGCCTTTACGGTCAAAAACTGCAAGATTTAATTCACAGCTAATAAAAATCCACACAATCTGTGTACCGGGGTCACGGGGGGCAATCAAGGAGAAAGATTAAAAAGGCAGGACACCTCTGCCTAATGCTTGCAGGGGCAGGCAGGACAAGAATTCCCCCCCAGGACGTAGCAATAAAGAAAGACCCCCACCGCAGGGATGACAAAAAACAAAAGACGACTGGGTTCCTGCCTGCGCAGGAATTTGGAAAAGAATTGCGATTTTTGTGGGGTGATTGTAGTATATAAGGGATTATGAGTGAGGCCAAGAAATTAACAACGCCGCTTTCGGAAAAAGATGTTCGTTCATTACAGGCAGGTAATGAGGTCGCGATAAACGGAGTGATATATACAGCGCGTGATATGGCGCATAAGCGTATTTGTGCGGCAATAGAGGCGGGAGAGAAGATGCCTTTTGAGCTTGAGGGGGCGATTGTTTATTTTATGGGGCCGACGCCTGCTCGGCCGGGGAGTGTTATAGGTGCGGCGGGGCCGACAACTTCATCGAGGATGGACGCTTTTAGTCCAAAGCTGATTGCCAAAGGGATGAAAGGGATGATTGGGAAAGGATACCGAGGAGAGGAAGTCAGAAGGGCGTTGAAGGAATATGGTGCAGTGCATTTTTCAACGATTGGAGGGGCGGGTGCGCTTTTGAGCAAGCACATCGTGTCGGCAGAAGTGATTGCGTATGAGGATTTGGGGACCGAGGCGATACGGAGGCTTGAGGTTGTGGATTTTCCGGCGATAGTGGCATACGACTCACACGGTAATACCGTTTTTAAGGAGAGGTAAAATTGAAGGTAGCGTTGCTGGGTCTGCTGCAGAGCGGTAAGAGCACGATATTGTCGGCGATAAGCGGCAAGGGGATACCGGCGATGGGTTCGACAACGATAGAAGAGGCGATGGTTCCGGTGCCGGATGAAAGGCTTGATTGGCTCGGCGAGTTGTATAAGCCAAAGAAGACGACGCATGCGACGATAGACTGTCTTGATTTGCCGGGGTTTAATTTTCTCGATGAGCATGGTCGTGCGGGTGCGCGGCGACTGATTAATCAAATCCGAACGGTCGAATTGCTGGTATTGGTGGTTCGTGGTTTTGAAAGTACGGCGGTACCGCCTTACCGCAACGAGGTGAATCCGGCGAGGGACCTGGCAGAATTGAAGACGGAGCTTTTGCTTAGCGATTTGGAGCTTGTTACGACGCGCATAGAGAAGCTCGAAAAACAAGTGCATAAGCCAACAAAGACGCAGGCACATGATAAGGCGGAGCTGGTACTTCAGAAGAAGCTGCAGGATGTGATTGAATCGGAGAAGCCTATAAGCACGGCAGTTGAGAACGAAAAAGACCGGGCGATGATTAAGAGTCTGGGATTTCTGACGATGAAGCCGATGGCTGTTGCGGTCAATATAGGTGAGGGGCAGTCTGGGCAGGAGTTTGATTTTTCCGAACAAATCGACGAATCAGTGCCGGTCGTGAAGATTTGCGCGGAGCTGGAATATGAACTGGCACAGTTGGATGCCGAGAGCAGGAAAGAGTTTATGGCGGATATGGGTCTTGTGGAATCGGCGACAGAGAAGTTTGTTAAAAGTTGTTATTCGGCGCTTGGTCTGATTAGTTTTATAACGGTTGTCTCTGGAGAGCTGCGGGCGTGGCCAATAAGGAGAGGAACGATTGCGGTTGAAGCGGCGGGCAAGGTGCACAGCGATATACAGCGAGGTTTTATCAGGGCTGAGACGATGGCGTTTGATGAGTTGAAGGCGGCGGGGAGCGAGAAGGCGCTAAAGGCAGCTGGTAAGGTGCGGCTGGAGGGCAAAGAGTACATTGTTCAGGACGGTGATGTTATTAACTTCCGGTTCAATGTATAGGGGCGGTTATTTTCTGAGCAGCTTTGCGGCCTGCTTGGCGAAGTAGGTAATTATTATGTCGGCTCCCGCGCGTTTGATTGCGTAGAGGGTTTCTATCATCGCAGCTTCTTTTTCCAAAAGGCCGGCATCGGCAGCGGAGTTTAGCATCATATATTCACCGCTGACATTGTACGCGGCGATGGGAGTGTCGAAGCGGTCTTTCGCACGGCGAATGATGTCGAGATAGCAAAGCGCGGGCTTTACCATAACGATATCGGCACCTTCTTTTATGTCCATTTCAATTTCCATCATGGCCTGTTTGGCGTTGGGCGGGTCCATTTGATAAGTTTTTCTGTCCCCGAAGGCCGGCGCAGAATCGGCAACGTCACGGAAGGGGCCGTAGAAAGCCGAGGCGTATTTTGCCGAATATGCCATAATGGCGGTGTTGTGGAATCCATTTTCTTCCAGTGCCTCATGAATGAACTTAACACGACCATCCATCATATCTGAAGGGGCGACAATATCGGCGCCGGCCTGGGCATGTGAGAGTGCAGTTTTGGCGAGGAGTTCACAGGTGGCGTCGTTATCGATTTGGTTATTTTTTACGATGCCGCAATGGCCGTGTGTGGTGTATGCGCAAAGGCAAACATCAGTGATTACGAGCAGTTCAGGACACGCTTTTTTGATTTGCCTTATTGCCCGCTGTACGGCACCATCTTCCGCCCAGGCTTCGGAGCCTTTTTCGTCCTTTTTTTTGGGAGTGCCGAAGAGCAGGACGGCTGGAATTCCTAAGGCGGCGACTTCTGCAGCCTCGGCTGCGATTGTGTCGGGAGAGAAGCCGAAGCAGTCAGTCATGGATTTAATGGGTTCTTTGAGGCCCTGGCCTGGCCGGACGAAAAGAGGATAAATGAAATTGTCCGGGCTTAATGAAATTTGACGAACCAACCTACGCATGGAGCTGGATGCTCTCAGCCGGCGAAGTCTTTTTTCGGGAAAGCTCATTAGATGCCCCTTTCTCTTATTATTACAGGACAGCAATTTTGACAGTCTAATTATACAATAATTTTAAGCCTGTGGATAGTAATATTTGAGCAGTAAATCTCCAAGAGGGGCTTGTAGCTTATCTTTGAGGGTGACGGTAAAAAAGTATTGCAAGTTTTGTTTTAGGCTATATAATGGTTTGCTTTAACTAAAGAGCAGTCCAATATAAAGAAAAGTTTACTTTACAGGAGTAATTTCCTATGGAATCTATTTCAGAGTGTCAGGTGGATTTGTTTGCGGACAAGTTGCCGCCTATTGAGGAAATTAAGGAGTTGTCTGGATTTGTGCACTCCAGCGAGAGCAGTCTTCTGTCATTTAGAGAGCAGTTGGAGGCCGGCCTTGAGAAAAGCTCGCCGAAAGCGAATTTGGCGTCAGGTATAGGGCTTTATATAGCTGGACGAACTGAGGAAGCTATCCAGAAGCTTCGAAAGGTGAAGGACTGCAAGGAGAAGTATATTTATCTGGCCCTTGCATTTCGTCGTGTTGGCAATTACGGCCAGGCAATAGAGATGTTTGAGAAGGCCCGTGAATACGAGGCGGACACACTTCAGATAAGCCTGGAGAAAGTGGCGACATATCGGTGTGCATTGGACTTTGAATCGGCATCGAAAGAGCTGAAGGGCTGTGCGAATTTTGCAAACGTGAGCGCCGACTATCATTATCAGTTAGGCCATTTGCAGGAAGAGCAGGGTTTTTATGGGGATGCGATGGACAATTATAAGGCAGCCCTGGAACTTGTACCGGGCCATCGGGAATCGCTGTTCCGTCTGGCTTATCGGAGCGACCTATCGGGCGACGAGGAAGCGGCGATTGATTATTACAAGCAGATAGTTACAGAGCATCCGGTATATGTAAGTGTATTGCTGAATTTAGCGGTTCTTTACGAAGACCGGGGTGAATTTGAGAAAGCTGCGCAATGCATTGATAAAGTTCTGAAGTATCATCCGAATCACCAACGAGCGATTATGTTCAAGAAAGACATCGAGAGTTCAAAGACGATGTATTACGACGAGGAGAAGGAAAAGAAGAAAGACCTTAAGGTCCAGATACTTGAGACACCGATTTCGGATTTTGAGCTTTCCGTTCGAAGCAGGAACTGTTTGAAGAAGATGAACATCAATACAATCGGCGACCTTCTGAACATAACAGAAGTGGAGCTGCTTTCTTACAAGAACTTCGGTGAGACTTCATTGCGCGAGATAAAGGTAATACTGGACTCGAAGGGGATGCATCTTGGGATGGCACTTGAGGAAGAACAGAGAGCTTCGGCGGAGTTATCCGAGACGGACATTGTCGGAGAGCTGGGTGAGGACGAGGCTTTACTGAACAAGCCTGTCGATGATTTGCAGTTGTCGGTCCGTGCCCGGAAATGTCTTCAGCAGTTGAATCTACGCACAATTAGCGAGTTAATACGAAGGACGGACGCGGAACTGCTGGGTTGTAAGAACTTTGGCGTAACCAGCCTCAACGAGATTAAACGAGCTATCGGCAAAATCGGGCTGTCGTTGCGGAGTCTGGATTAAGATTAGAGAAAGTTTATCGGTTTGGCGTAAGAGTCCTGGGGGCTCTTGCGTCGGGACGAAAGTGCGTAGGAGAACTATCAGGTAAATTAGCATTTTTCACAACCAACCTGGGGTCAGGTATCAAAAGGGGATTTCTCAGCAAATATTTGTCCAGCGCAGGTTTTGTGTTTTCCTTTAACGTGGGACTGCTGGCGCTTTATCTTCTGAGTTTCAACGGGTGTAAAGGACGGCAGATAATTCGTGTTACGCCACAGATGAATATAGAATCGCCTTTTTGGGTACGAGTACTGCTTGCCGACAACGTGAAAAAGTGCCAGCTCGGAGTTCGCAGTTCATTTCGTGTTTTTAATGAGGAGAAGGGGGTATCGGAGGGTTATTTTGACGGTTTTTCAGGTGTTGTTGAGATTTCAGCATCGAGCGGGTCGATAGCTATAGGGCGCCGACGATTTGGAGCAGGTAAAATAACTATTTTGCCGGATAGCCCGCATGTTTTCAAATTCAGTGGTGATGTTTACCGGGGCAACTTGCGACTTGAGGTTAAGCCCGACGGGCAATCCTTCTCTGTTATAAATGTTGTTCCACTTGAGCCATATCTGGCTGGAGTTGTCGGGGCGGAGATGCCGAATTACTGGGAGCCATCGGCGCTGGAGTCTCAGGCGATTGCGGCTCGGACTTATTGCCTTTACATCAAGAATCGTTTTGGGGGTGGTCGGAGCTGGGACGTAAGCAGGAGCCAGTCGAACCAGGTTTATCGTGGTGTCGGTGCGGAATCAGCCCAGGTGTGGAACGCGGTCAATGCAACATTCGGCCAGGTGTTATACAGCAGGTACCCAAACGGGCGAGAAGATTTATTTCCAGCTTATTATAGTTCTACGTGTGGTGGGCATACGGAAGCCAGCGTTAGTGTGTGGGGTGAAAGCTTCGGGCCGCTTGTTGGAGTTCCGTGTCCGTACTGCGAGGGAGTGGCGAAGCCGAAATATTTTTTCTGGCCAATGGCGGATTTCGATAAGGCAACGGTGGCGTCAAGGCTTGTAGCAAAGTATCCAAAGTTGAAGAAGCTTGGAGAAATCAGTGATATAGTGGTGTCGAAAGAAAGCAAATATGGCAGTTTTTCCCGGTTGACGCGTGTGAAAGTGGCGGGCTCCGGTGGTAAGAGTGATTTTATTCGTGCGGAAGACCTTCGTATGACGCTTGACCCTACTGGTCGTAAATTCCGAAGCACAATATGCGAGATAATAGACATGGGGGACAAATGGGCATTTATATCGGGGCGGGGTTGGGGACACGGCGTCGGGATGTGCCAGTGCGGTGCGCAGGGGATGGCGAGGTTGGGCAGGAGTTCAAATGAGATACTGTCTTACTATTACCCGGGTTCGAAGGTCGTAAGCATATATTAGAATGAGCGAAACAGGTTTGAATTTTTCGGTTTTGCATAAAGATAGCGGCAGCGGCGCGCGGTGCAGCGTGTTGCGTACCGCCCATGGGCAAGTGGAGACACCGGTTTTTATGCCGGTTGGTACGGCTGGCGCAGTAAAGGGTATCACGCCTGATCAGGTTGAACAAAGCGGGGCAAGCATAATTTTAGCAAACATATACCATTTACTTCTTCGGCCCGGCATTGATACGGTGGAGAAGTTAGGTGGTCTACATAAGTTTATGGGGTGGGGCAAGCCGATACTTACGGACAGCGGCGGATACCAGGTTTTCTCTTTGAGCAGCCTGACTAAAATCGATGATAAGGGTGTTGAGTTTGCCAGCCACGTTGACGGAGCAAAAGTGTACCTGGACGCGAGGCGTGCGACGAAGATTCAAAACCGTCTCGGGGCTGACATAATAATGTGTTTTGACCAGTGTGCGGCCTTTGGGTGTAAGGAATCCGAATTGCGAAAAGCGGTAAAACGGACGATTTCATGGGCGAGCGCGTGCAAAGATTCTCACTCGAATGACAAGCAGATGCTTTTTGGTATTGTTCAGGGTGGTATAGAACTGGACTTGCGGGCAGAGTGTGCTTCGGAGTTAGTAAAGCTGGACTTTGACGGATATGCGATAGGTGGTCTGAGCGTGGGAGAAGGGCATGAGAACATGATAAAAACGACAGAGTATACTGTAGATTATTTGCCGGACGATAAGCCTCGTTATTTGATGGGCGTAGGTACGCCGGCAGATATTATCGCGGCTGTTCGTATGGGAGTTGACATGTTCGACTGTGTTCTTCCTACCCGAAACGGCCGAAATTCTTTTGCATTTACGGGGGCCGGGCCTGTGAGGCTGCGTAACAACGCGCATATAAATGATGGTTCGCCGATAGAGGACGGTTGCGACTGCTATAGTTGCCGGAATTTTAGCCGGGGAACGATAAGACATTTCTTTAATGTTGGTGAGATGCTCGGTCCGATTCTGGTCTCGACACATAATCTGCGGTTCTATCAAAGACTAATGGCGAAAATCCGCGAAGTTATTGCTGAGGGTGGATTTTCGGACTGGTCGGAGGTTCAGTTAGGCAAATACCGTGCATTTGGGGGCAAAAGGGGGCAGTTTTGAAAGAATTAATTGTCAGTTGGGGGAATTTTCTGTAATTTGGTTGGATTTTCGGTTATAAAGCGGGTTTTTTAAAGTCCTAAGCAGGAAAGGAATACCGAGATGGAAAATATATGGATATTGGCGCAAGGCATCGAGGAGCCGACAGGTATAACGGCCGAATCTGTTACAGAACAGGAGACATCAACAACGGTTGCCACAGATCCAAACGCAGTGACGAATACGCGTTCACCACAATCGCGTTTTCCGTCGTTGATTCTTTTGGGGGTTATGTTTTTGATAATGTATCTGTTTCTTTTCAGAGGCCCCCAGAAACAAAAACAACAGCGAAAGAAACTGATTCAATCCCTAAAAAAGAACGACCGCGTCCTGACTGCGGGCGGGATTATCGGTACAATCGTCGACATCAAGGATGAGGAGGTTGTTCTAAAGGTGGACGAGGCAAACAACACGAAAGTAAGGGTACTGCCGGGGGCAATCAGCAAGAATATGTCGGAGGAGAAGAGTTAGTTATTTCACGGGTTGTGAGAATCCGTCCGGCCGTATAAGCGAAGCAGCAAATATAAATTGATATGGAATGTCACAGGTAAAAGTTATGGATAAAAGTCAGTTTTGGAAAATCATTCTGATAATAGTTTTGGTAGTAGTATCGGCGTGGACGTTGTATCCTGCGAACAAGACGTTAAAGCCCGGGATAGACCTTGCCGGCGGCACAAGTCTAATATATCAAATTGATACACAGGGCCTTGAAGAGTCCGAGAAGCGAGAGATTTCCGAAAGGATGATAACTGTACTTCGCAGGCGTATAGACCCCGCCAACATACAGAACCTTGTATGGCGACCACAGGGCAGCACGCGTTTTGAGATACAGATGCCTCTTGCAAGCGAGAAGAGCCGTCAGCGGCGTCAGAATTTTGAGGAGGCTTTAAGCACGCTTTTGGAGCGGAATACAAACCCTGCAGTTATAATGCGTTGTTTGACAAAGGCCGAACAAGAGCGTGCGGCGGATTTCGAGCGGTTTGCGATGAATTCACCGGCGAGGCTTGAGATTCTGGAAGCACTCGGGGAGGTTTATGACCAGCGCAAGGAACTGCAAAAGAAGCGAGACGAGCTTGCAGCGAAGCTTGAAACCCCTGAGAACATCATTAAAGTGGCCGAGTTAAACCTTGAGGAGATAAGAACCAATGTAGGAGACTGGATGCAGCTTGATGAAGAACAGCTTGCAGAGACTCTTACGGCTTATCTTGGTTCGGAGGACAATCTTGAGCTGCTGACGAGATATGTAAATATGTACTCGGAGTGGGCGGAGGTGATGGAGCAGTTGACAGACCCTGATACGGGGAAAAATATTCAGTACAATGCCGCCAAGCGGGAGCTTAATAAGTTAAATCTAACGGAGGAGCAACTCGATTTTGTTCTGGAGATGCCAGCAAAATCTCTGAGGCGACAACAGGCTATAGAGGAACTTAAGACAGAGTTTTCAGACAGAGCCGATTTGATTGACAAGGCGGTTATAGCCTTCGATGAGTATTATGATTATCGCGGGCGACTTGATGACCCGAAAGACCTCCAGCGGATGTTAAAAGGCGCGGGGATACTGGAGTTCAGGATACTTCCGACCATTGGTCACGCCGAAGTGGACACGGACGAGATGTCAAACTATGTTGAGCTGCTGAAGACCAAGGGCCCGAGATACGCATCGGACAAAAAATATGTGTGGTGCGAGATAGAGAATATAGAGGAGTGGAAAACGCAAGGTTCTGTCTCTGCACAATTTGGCGACAAATTTTATGTACTGGCGAGCAACAAGCGAGAAGAGGTGATGCTTCACGGTTTGGAGAAGCGAGAGTGGAAGCTTGAGCGGGCCGAGCCCAGCCGGGACAGGATGGGGCGAAGAGCGATAGCATTTTCTCTTGACGAAAGAGGCGGGCTCCTGTTTTCTCGTGTCAGCGGGAAGAATATCGGTCGGCCGCTTTGCATACTTCTTGATGGGATTGCGATATCGGCACCGACGCTTGAGTCAAGGATATACCGTCACGGCATAATTACAGGCACCTTCATCGAGACGGAAGTGAACGATATGGTCAACAAGCTAAATGCCGGTTCACTGCCTGCCCGCTTGATTGAGCAGCCGATATCATTGAAGACGATAGGGCCGTCAATCGGTGCAGACAATCGCGACAAGGGTATCAAGGCAGGTTTGATGGGGTTTGGTTTAGTGGTTCTCTGCATGGTTGTTTACTACCGGCTTGCGGGCTTTGTGGCGTCATTAGCGCTGCTTATGAATCTGTTGCTGGTGCTGACGGCAATGGTGGTTTTGCGGGCGACGTTTACGCTTCCCGGCATAGCAGGTATTATCCTGACAATCGGCATGAGTGTCGATGCGAACGTTCTTATATTCGAGCGAATACGAGAAGAGCAACAGAAGGGCTCTTCGCTTCGTATTGCGATACGAAACGGCTATCAGCGTGCGTTTAGGACGATTCTGGATGCGAACCTGACAACCTTTATTACGGCGACGATTTTATACTGGGTGGCGTCGGAGGAGATAAAGGGATTTGCGATTGTTCTTATGCTGGGTATCATCTCAAGTATGTTTACGGCGTTGTTTGTGACGCGTACAATATTTAACCTTCTGCTGGACTATCGGATAGTCAAAGACCGCTTGTCGATGGCACTTTTGATACGTAATCCGAACGTGAACTGGATGGCGATACGGGGTGTTTACTTTACGATTTCTGTTTTGCTTATCGTGGCAGGTCTCTATGTTTTCTTTACTCGTGACGATGTGAAGAACAATAAGTACGATATAGAATTTACGGGAGGGACAAGTGTTCAGATTAATTTGAAAGACAAAGTCAGCCTGTCGAGAGCTGATGTTGCAGAGCGGATGCGTAAAATCGGGGATGACTTAAAGAATCCTGCATTAGGTGCTGCAAATGTCTACAGTGTCGGAAAAAGTGGATCCTCATATGAAATCAGCACAACCGAAACCAACAAGACCTCTGTTACGGTAAGATTTTCGGAAGGTGGACACACTGTGGAGGAAGTGGCTGCGGCGATAAAGAAAGCTCAGGTTCAGTTTGGAGGCAGGCTTAGCAATCTTTTAGTTAGTCAAAAAAGCGATGATTTACAATCGTTTGTGGTCACGACGAGCCAGGTTAACAAATCACTGGTGCGCAACATCCTTATGTCGGCATTTGCTGACACGGAGATATCCGAACCGCAGGTGGATGAAATAGTCAATAATTCGATATTGTCGGCATTTGCGGGTGAGCTTGAAATCCAGGAGAACCTCGAGCCAAAAGTCAGTTCGACGGAAAAAATAACAGGTGAGCTTATCGAGACATATCCGGAGCTGACGGATTTTCTGGGCGGTATCAGAATTAGCTGTGAGATTAAAAAAACAGCAACCGGTGAAGAGATTGACGCTCGGTTCAAGGATTTGCGTTTCAAGCCGGATATGCGAGAGCTGAACTGGTATAACTATAAGCTGCTCGATTCGGAGTTGAACCCACTGGAGGCGGGTAAGGCCACCAACAGTTTTGTTTACGTCAGTACCGAACCGGAAGCAGGATTTCGTGAGCTAACCGAGGACGAGTGGGAGAGGTTTGTTGAGAATGAAACTACGAAAGTGCTCTCGGCCGGCAGTCTTGAGACGTCTCTTCCACGAGTGACCCAGATAGACCCGTCAGTCGGGGCCGAGGCAAAGACCCGGGCGTTGATAGCTATAGTTTTGTCGCTTTTTGCAATTGTTGCCTATATCGGGTTTCGATTCGGTAGTGTTCGTTACGGTATTGCAGCGAACGTTGCGTTGATTCATGATGTGTGTATCACTCTTGGAGCGGTCACTGCGTGCACTTATCTGGCATCGACAGTTATCGGAGAAAGGCTTTTGATAGGTGATTTCAAAATCAGTCTTGCGATGATAGCGGCATTTTTGACTATTATCGGTTACTCGCTCAACGATACGATAGTTGTATTCGACCGTATTCGAGAGAACCGTCATAAGGCCCAGCTTGTTCCGGCAACTGTAACCAACAGCATTAACCAGACCCTGTCGCGAACGCTTTTAACGTCATTTACGACGTTTATAGTAGTTCTGATTATGTATATATTCGGCGGACAGGGGCTGAGAGGTTTTACATTTGCGATTGGTTTTGGTGTTATCATCGGGACGTATTCTTCCATCGCGATAGCGGCACCGATATTGCTGTTCGGTATGGGAAGCAAAAAGCAGAGAAGCGTGAAGTAAGCAATGAATCAATCTGCGAGAATTAAACCAAAGACGGCAGAGAGATGCCGAAAGATTTAAAGACAGGACTGGTTATTGGTCTGATAGTGGTGGGGGCTGCAGTGCTATGGTTATCGACGCGCGAGAGCCTGAGCATCAAATCAAGAATGCTCAGGGGAGAATCTGAAGCGGAACCCAGGTATGTGACGGATTTGCCGGTTAGTGATTCTGCTGGGTATAATGAGAGAACAGTTGACCAGGACGGGGGTGAGAGGGCAAGACCTGCAGTACCAAGGATTCATGTTGTTCGCAAGGGCGAAACTCTTTCAGAGATTTCGTACAGATACTATGGGACTGTGACCGAGTGGCAGAAAATTCTGGGTGCCAACAGGACAGTTATAAAGGACGTGAAGAACCTCAGGCCTGGGATGAGATTAGTTGTTCCGGAATGATTGTGGGGCTTTTATTAAAAATTGCAAATCATTCTTTAGTACAAATCCATTATCCAGTGTCTAAAGCAATTTTGCGGCTTCGGCATCAACGAGCCACGTGACCTTATCGAGTATTGACCAGAGGACATGTATTGGATATCGCACCTCATCCGGTTCACTGGTGAGGACCTGTTTTAAGATTTCGGCCTTTTCGGCTCCTGAGACGAGCACAGCAAGATGCGAGGCGGCACACAGTACGGGATGCGTGAGGGTTATCCTGTTAAGCTTTTCGTCGAGGACA
>Ga0114923_10001809_pt1 | contig 14635 bp, 10 predicted proteins | sample SumtaG_FD_89578 | JGI IMG/M metagenome (GOLD analysis project Ga0114923, IMG submission 89578) | Deep subsurface microbial communities from Indian Ocean to uncover new lineages of life (NeLLi) - Sumatra_00157 metaG | ecosystem: Environmental > Aquatic > Marine > Oceanic > Sediment | place: near...
AACATTGAGCAAACACAGCGACGTAGTGCTGTGCAAGGGCGTCACCGATGGCCAGTATGCAGGCGGTGGAAACACTTGGCGCAACGCCGAGCGGACAGACCTCAGATATCTTTCCCATGCACAGCACTACGTCGCTGTGTTTGCTCAATGTTGAATCGCTGTCGCCGGTAATAGCCAGCAGCTTGATTTCAAGTTGCTTGACCATGTTTATCAGGCGGCTGATTTCGTCTGTCTCACCACCGTAACTTAGGACAAGAACAATATCGTCTTTACGCACTCTGCCCAGGTCGCCGTGCACGGCTTCAGCCGGATGGAGAAAATGACTTGGTGTGCCGGTGGATGCAAGCGTTGCGCTTATCTTCTGCCCAATCAGACCCGCCTTGCCTATGCCGCTTACTATCACAGAGCCGGTGCAGTTATAAATCATCTCCACCGCTGTGTTAAAAGACGAGTCCACAATCGGCGTAACAGATTTTATTCCCTTGGCTTCAGCTTCGATTACCTTCCGTGCGTAATCAAGGTCAAACTTCACCTATCATATGCTCCTTAATTTCCAATAGCAAAGTATATCAGTCTTACAACACAGTATTATAAAAGAAACGCGTCTCGTCAAGTGTAAATGCATTGTGGCGGGGCAGGGCAAAGAGTGTTCGTTTCGAGTTCCAAATCATAATTTCACGATGCTGCCCCGGCTGTTGTAGCAGACCAGATTGTGTTTTTCGCCGGTATAGTTTGGTGCAGAGTGAATTATTACACTTTTATTGTTGAACTGCTCTATTTGTGCGATTGCTGCTCGCTTTTCATTCTGCAGGTAGTGCGCAACTACGGGCGATACGAACAACTCAATGCGTTTTATCTGGTTCTTGGCAGCCGAGAGGTTCAACAGCCGGATAATCTCGATGGCAAGTGATTCCGAGCTTTTGATAAATCCGCTTCCTGCGCAATGTGGGCATGCCAGATATGTACTTGATTGTAGTCAAGGCCGCATCCGCTGGCGTGTCATTTCCACTACGCCGAATCTGCTTATTCTCAGTATTTTCGAACGTGCACGGTCGGTCTTAACCGCGGCTCGAAAGGCTTTTTCCACCTCTTTGCGATGTTTCTCACTGCGCATGTCGATGAAATCGCAGATTATTAGGCCGCCTAAGTCGCGCAGTCTGAGCTGGCGGGCGATTTCTTTTGTCGCTGCAATATTAATTTTGTAGGCAGTTTGTTCTGCGCTTTGCTGTTTGCGGTATTTTCCGCTGTTTACGTCTATTGCCACCAGTGCCTCGGTCTGTTCGACTACAATCGAACCGCCACCTTTTAGTTCCACGACCCGCGACTGGACCTTGGTTATCTCGTCCTCAATCTGGTATTTGTGGAACAGTGGGACCTTGTCATCATAAAATACAACCCTGCGTTTCATACGTGGATAGGCCTGTGAAAGGAAATCCTTTATTTTGCGAACCACGTTTTCAGAATCGCATATTATCCTTGATATCTTGCTGTTAAAGACATCTCTTAGCGTTCTTATAACCAAGTCTGATTCCTGATAAAGCCCGCAGGGAGCTTTGTCAACTTTCATTCTTTTCTCAATGGCCCACCAAAGTCGTTGCAGGTATTTTAAATCGTTTTGAAGGTCTCTTTTTGAACAGCCCTGCCCTGCTGTTCTTATAATGAATCCCATTGCCTTAGGAGGCTTGCTTTCTTCGAAGATTTTTCGCAGCCTTACCCGTTCGTCGTCGTCTTCAATCTTGTGTGAAATGCCCTGCTTTCGCATCCAGGGCATCATCACGATGTATTTGCCCGGCAGCGCAAGATATGTGCTGAGTGTCGGCCCCTTAGTGTTTATTCCCTCCTTGGTTACCTGAACAATTACTTCATCACCCTTGTGAAGGCATTGCTGGATTGGCAATCGCTCTTTTAGGGCTTTTCTTCGGCCTATGGTTTCGGTATCTTTGACCGCTTTTTGGGAGAAGTATCGGGGATGCAGGTCGCTGATGTGGAGGAAGCCGTTTTTCTCTATGCCGAAGTCAATAAAAGCGGCCTGTATGCCGGATTCGATGTTAACGACTCTGCCCTTATAGATGTTTCCGACATGGCTAGTCAGGCTGGCCCTTTCGATGTATAACTCTTCGAGTGAGCCGTCTTCGACAATCGCGACCCTGCACTCTTCTTTCTCGGCCATATTTATAAGCATTTCTCTGGCCATAGTTTTTCCTTATCGACTTATTTGCTTATATATAAATAGTTTAGGATTAATCAATTTTAATTTAGCCATTTTACATTTTTACGTGAGATTGGTGCTGATAGTTTATCATAATCGAGGTGTAGTAGTTTTAAAATTTCGTCCGGCCGGACAGTTCCGGTGGGTGTAATGCTGCATTCGACAATTACATCGTTTTTGCGTAAGTCGATTGCTTTAATGAATTTGCGGATGTTTATGTCGCGGGTTTTGTCGGTTTTCTTTGTTCGGCGTTTGACGTGTAAGGTTTCGCTTTCTAAGGTTTTGTGAATGCAGGACTTAAGTTCGTCAGTTACGTATTGGTTTCGGATGGGCAGTTCGTACGTGGCGGCGGTCGGTTGTATAGAGGTTTTGGGTTTGGTGATAGTGATGTTGAGCAGTTCGCAGCCTTGTGGTAACTCTTTTGTTAGTATAGACTTAAGGAGGTCGGTGTCGAATGCTTTTTGGTCGGGCAATTCGATTTGCATGACGAGGATGTCATCGGCGGATTCGATGCCGACGGTGCGCGGCAGTGGCAAGGACAGTTTAGGCCGGGGGTTGTAACCTTTGCTGTAACAGAGGTTTATGCCGGCACGGGTGCAGGCACGCTGGAAGAGCGTGAGCGTTTCAGCGTGTGAGAGAAAGCGGAGGTTGCCGTAAATCTTGAATTTTACGAGGGTTACAATGGTTTCTACCGCAGTTGTTATGTTTTTACTCGCCATATTTTTTTGCATATTATGGTAATTTTTGGGTAAAAAACAAGGATATTTTTAAGAAAATGGTGATTTTTTTGTTCTTTTTTTGACATATTTAGTCAAAAATAAACAGGTGTTTCAGTTGCCGGCATTTAGTATTTAGTGCGTAAGTTCGATTTTCAGTTTGTCGCAAATTGGTAGGTTTGGGGCGCTTTTGCGACAAAAAAATGGTGAAAAATTGGTATTTTTTCGTATTTTTTTGTAAAAAGCGCGCACTTTTTGTGATTTTTTGGTAAAAATTCGTATTTTTTGCGCTTTCTATGACAATTTTGGGCGGTTTTGGGGTGGTCGTTACATGAGGGGTTGGTAATTGGACACTTAGTTATATAGGAAAAAGCAGTGGTCAGAGATCGGGGGTCGGGGACAAACCCGTCTACGCCAAGGCTACGACGGGCAGGCTTCTCTCTCAAAAGGCGATTAGATATATAGCTATAATTTAGAATTGTGGATTTTTTTAGGTTGAAAAGGGAAGGGACATGGTTTATAATATTATGGCCTTTGAAGCTCGATTTGTGGAGGAGCTGAAGTGGAGGTTTCGTAGATATTAAACTGTGGAAGGGAGAATTAAGATAGAATCAAGTCTCAGATTTAAAAGCTTTTTAGTAATAGTGGTAGTGGTCTGCTTTTTCAGCTTGCCGGTCTATGGTCAGCCTTGGGATGGGAACGGGATAGAGGGCGATCCGTACCAGATATGGGATGCAAACGATATGCAGGCGATAGGGGTGGATGCGACTTACTGGGGTGCACATTTTCTGCTGATGGCTGATATTGACCTGGGTGTTTATACGGGGACAAGTTTTAATATTATCGGGAAGGGGATGCTGGCATATCAAAGTGGTATCGCTTTAGATATAGTCGGCGGGAAGTTGTATTGGACAGATTCCGGTACCCAAAGAATCCTGCGAGCGAATCTGGATGGGACAGGGGCGGAAGACCTTGTAACAACAGAACTAAGTTATCCCTGTGGTATAGCTCTTGATGCAGCCGGCGGAAAGATGTATTGGACGGATTATTTTACAGACAAGATTTGCCGGGCGAATCTTGACGGAACGGTGATTGAAGACCTTATAACAACAGGACTAAGTTATCCCTATCGTATAGCTATTGATTCAGCGGGTGGGAAGATGTACTGGACGGATGCTCACTATTCTCCCAAAATCAGCAGAGCCAATTTTGACGGGACAGGGATTGAAGATCTTGTAACAACAGGACTAAGTTATCCCTATGGTATAGCTCTTGATGCAGCCGGCGGTAAGATGTACTGGACGGACTACTATACTAACAAGATTCAGCGGGCGAATCTTGACGGGACGGGGGTAGAAGATGTTGTGACGGATTTAGGCGATCCAGGGGGTATAGCTTTGGATATATCCGGCGGTAAGATGTACTGGACGGATCTAGATACTGATAAGATTCAGCGAGCGAACCTTGATGGTAGTGGAGTTGAAGATTTGGTCACGACAGGATTGGATCGTCCAAGAGATATTGCTCTGGACGTAGCAAGCGGAAAGATGTACTGGATAGACGAAGGCAGCGGCAAGGTGCAGAGGGCAAACTTTGATGGGTCTGAAATTGAGGACCTTATTACCAGATTTGTAGGTGTATTTGATGGTGGTGGTCATACGATATCTAATTTTACATACGATTCGAACGGAGTGGATTATGTCGGGCTTTTCGGGTTTATCAATGACCCCAACGGTGAGGTGAAGAACCTTGGATTGCTCAATCCCAATGTCAATGCCGGAGACGGGCGTTATGTTGGTGCCCTGGCTGGCTTTTTATTTCAAGGAAGTGTCACCGGATGCTATGTTGAGGGGGGCAGTGTTACAGGTGGAGATTACGTCGGTGGTCTGGTCGGATACAACACCGGCATTATATCGGGATGTTACTCTACAGGTGTGGTTTCCGGAGAGGGTTATGTTGGTGGTCTGGTAGGATGTAATTGGTACAGTATATCCAACTGTTATTCCACAGGCAGTGTTACCGGAGATGATGATATTGGCGGTTTGGTAGGACATAATGACTTCGATATATCCAACTGTTATTCCACAGGCAGTGTTACCGGAGATGATGATGTCGGCGGGCTGGTGGGGTCGAGATGCAGAGTTGCAGTGGGGTCGTTTTGGGACGTTGAGACAAGCGGGGTCGATTACAGCGCAACAGGGAGAGGCTTAACCACTGCGCTGTTGCAGGATTTTAGCACATTTGCAGCGAGCGGCTGGGTATGTGATGAATCTGAGGTTTGGACGATTGACGACGGTAACGATTATCCGAGGCTGGCGTGGGAGAACAAGCCGGGAGAGTTATTAAAAGACATTCTTTATGGTGGTGGTAATGGGACAGAATCTGAACCATATCTTATTTATACGGCACAGCATCTTAATGCGATTGGCTCGGCCGAGTGTAACATGGACAAGCATTTCAAGCTTATGGCAGATATTGATTTGTCTGCTTATACAGGGACGAGTTTCAATATCATTGGAAATCACACCTTCTCTGACAATGAGCCATTTAGCGGGGTGTTTGACGGCAACGGACACAGTGTCAGGAATTTCACGTATCATGATATTAACGGAGAGGGGGTGGGGATATTTGGTTACTTAGGGGAGAATTCGGAAGTTAGAGATGTATATGTAGAAGATGCAAATGTAGTAGGTTACTACTGGGTCGGCTTGCTAGTCGCATTAAATGCAGGAACGGTAAGTAACTGTAGTGCAACAGGTAAAGTGTTAGGAGAGCAAAACGTGGGAGGTCTTGTTGGGATGAACGTGTTTGATAGCGTAATTGAAAACTGCAGCACTAACATAGTAATTGAAATTAAAGGGGATGATTTTGCTTTTTCTGTAGGTGGACTTGTGGGCTATAATTTTTACGGGAAAGTAACGAATTCGTTTGCAAATGGAATTATCTTAGGTGGTACGAATACATCTTATACCGGTGGGTTAGCTGGTTTCCACAGGGGAGGAGAAATAACAGGCTGTTATGCTAATGTACCTGTTTCAGGTACAGCGAATATAGGAGGGCTGATTGGTACGAATGAAGGAGCTGTTAACAGTTGCTACTCTACAGGAGATGTAAATTGTGTTTTTTATGGTGGCGGTTTGATAGGGCGTATGGGTGTAGGAGTAGTTGATTGCTATGCAACAGCTAATGTGAATGTGGAAGAGTATGCGGGAGGTCTAATCGGATGGGACCTTTGGGGAGGAGCAACAAACTGCTATTCAACAGGGGCAGTAAATGGTACCACGGGCGTTGGCGGGTTGGTAGGAAACACACTTGACGAGAATGTCATTTACGAGAGCTGCTTCTGGGACAGCGATAATAATCCAGATATGAATGGAATTGGGAATAGGAATGACCCTAACGTGACAGGTCTGCCGACGGTTTTGATGCAGACGGAGAGTACGTTTACTAATGCGGGGTGGGATTTTGTCGGTGAGGTGATTAACGGGCCGAACGATATATGGAAGATGAACTGTGAAGGGATGAGCTATCCAAAACTGAGTTGGTGGGAGCCGGCATTGGGTGATTTTATATGTCCGGATGGGGTGAACTTTATAGATTATTCTTTTTTCGCGGAGCACTGGTACGAGACTGACTATGGCGACGTTAACGGGGTGGAGCTCAGCGGTGACGGGAAGGTGAACTGGGAAGATTTTGGCTTGTTTGCAGCGTACTGGATGGTGAGCGGGTGCGGTAATTGCGGGGGAGCGGACTTTACGGGTGAAGGGGACGTTAACTATCTGGACCTTGGTGTGTTTGCCGGATACTGGTTGGAGAGCTAGTACGGCGATTGTAGCGGGGCTGAGCTTACGGGAGACGGTGTTGTTGGGCCGGAAGATTTGCGGGAGTTTACCGAGAACTGGCTGGAAGGGGTGTAATTGATTAGGGATTATTGATGATTGATTAATGGAAAGAGGGGCAGGTAGGTGGAGGATGGATAGTTCGTAGTTGGTGGTTGGGGTCAGTAGAACCAGTGCTGTGAGCGGGAAATGGGGATTTGCAGAGGAATTCGTAATAATTTTGAAAAAATTTGAAAAAAAAGTGTAACAATTTGGGCAGAAGGTGGACTTATAGGATAGAGCAAAGGATAGATAAAGATGCGGTGAGCGGCTTGTCCGGTACCACCGCGAGGTACTTATCATGCATTTTGGCAGGAGCAGGAAAAGGACGCAGCGAGTCCGGGGCGTTTTGGTGGCGCTGGCGGCGGTATGTATTTGCGGGATGGCGCATGCCCAGTCAATCGATGTCAACAACTTTAGTTTTGAGATTGACGGCGAGGGTGCGCAGATTGAGGGCCACATAATAGCAGGGTGGGGAGTGGGATTAATGGGGTGGACCAACGAGGGGAACTGGATCGGCGCGGACGTGGCGTGCTGCAACGCGGTCACTACGCCAGAGCACTGTCAGGCCTGGCCCGCTACCGACGGCATTTCATATTGTTATATTCAGAACAGAGATATAAATATCTATCAGGTTCTTGAGCATATCATCGGTCCGCACCTGCGATACACGGTTGTCTTCGATGGGATGGGCTGGGATTATGATGTTATTGCTTCGCTGTTTTACATTGTAATTGAGGGCGGAGTTAGTCATGTTGAGTTGACGAGCGAGACTTACCTTCTGCAGGGGAGCGCAGAAGCAAAGGACGGGCCGTGCGCAAACCCATTGGGCAGCGAGTCGAACTGGAACTGGACTCGCGACCTGATGGTTGCATTTACCACCGAAGGCGATGGAGACTACATCGGAGAGCGGCTGGGTATCAGGTTTGGGACCGCAGATACTGACAGCAGGTACATCTTCATTGACAATGTTCGGGTGAATTGTGTGTGGAGTATGTGTGCGTGGGACCCCCGGCCGCGTGATGGTGAAGGAGGTTTGCGGGGCGACGTGACGCTGAGCTGGAGGGAGGGTACGTATACGCAGGTTACAGGGGGACACCGAGTGTACTTCGGTACAAGTTTTGCGGAGGTTGATGCTGCCACCACATCAACGGCAGGGGTATATCGGGGAGCGCGTGACGTTAACAATTATCCTGTTGAGGAGGACCTTGATTCCGGGAGGACTTACTATTGGCGCGTTGACCAGGTGAATGACGCATATGTTGGAAGTGATCCGCCTGCCGGTCCGTGGAAAGGTGAAGTTTGGAGCTTTAGCGTCAGATATGCGGGTGATTTTTTGTATCCGGACGGTGTGGACTTTATAGATTATTCTTTTTTCGCGGAGCACTGGGGAGAGATTGATTACGGTGACGTTAACGGGGTGGAGCTCAGCGGTGACGGGCGTGTGAACTGGGAAGATTTTGGCTTGTTTGGCGGTTGGTGGATGGAGAGCGGCTGTGGCGGGTGCGGAGGAGCGGACTTTACGGGTGAAGGGGAGGTTAACTATCTGGACCTTTATGTTTTTGCGTGGTACTGGCTGGAGAGTGAATACGGTGATTGCGGCGGTGCAGAGCTTACGGGAGACGGTGTTGTTGGACTGGAAGATTTGTGGGAGTTTGCCGGGGACTGGTTGGAAGGGGTGTAATTGATTAGGGATTCCGCCGGAGGCGGACAAGTATTGATGATTGATTAATTGGATTGAGATTGCCGCGTGGTCTTATTATTGAATGGTGTTTTTGTCTTTTTTGTTGGCGCGGAGTCGTTTTACGATTTTTTCGACTTTTGCCAGGCCGATGAGGACGCCAATGGCAGTTAAAGTTGCAATAAAGGCCAGGGCGTAAAAATTCGCTCCGCATGCCATTCCGATGCTGGCGACGAGCCAGATGGTGGCGGCGGTAGTCAGGCCGTGCACACCCCCTCGGTCCTGAATAATTGCACCGGCACCGAGAAAACCCACGCCCGTAACAATCTGTGCGGCGATTCGCGTTATAGAGTGATTTTGGCCGCCTATCTCTCTGGAGATTATTGTAAAGACCGCAGCGCCGAGACAAATCAAGACGTTTGTCCGGAGTCCGGCGGCTTTGCTGCTGAGCTCACGCTCGAAACCTATAGCTGAACCAAAAATAACAGCTAAAATTATCGCGATTAAGTCTCCCGGCCAATCCATAGATGTCCCTTTCTATTTAGTGTTTGGATTTTGGATTTATCTTTCAATCAAAGATTCGTCGACCTTCATGCCGAAATGTCGTCCGGCCTTTTCAATATGGGCGAGCACCTTGTCGCCTTTTTTCAAGTTGGTGACCGAAACGGCGCTGCCATCGGGTTTGACGAGGCGGATAGTTTCGGCATTTTGCATTACAAGAGTTATCGGCTGGCCCTCGGCCTTAGCTTCAATGAGCATCATTGGTCTTTTTTCGATTTTGTTTCGGCCGAGATAAGCGATTTGGCTTGTACCTTTAGAATCCACGACGAGGACATCGTCGCCGGCTTTCAAATCGGCGAGATACTTTGTTTTGCCGCCTGGTGCGAGGGTGTATGCGTGGACGGCGCCTGCGTTGACCCTGAAGGGACGCGAAGCCACATAAGGGTTGTCGATGGATTCGGAATGAACGAGGAAAAAACCCGAGGCGGTGTTGCCAACGAGTATTCCCTCTCCAAGTCCCATTTGAGTACAGGTATCGAGGCAGGCCCTGTCACCCATGCCAAGCTGTTTTACGGCGGTGATGGTTGCGGTGACAAGGGAGACCTTTTCGCTGATGCCGTGGATGATTTCGGCGGTTTTCTTTAGCTGGTTTATATCGTTGCTTTTCAATACGACGCCGTCGACACCTTTTTCGAGAATCTCTACCATAAGCTTGGCCTGCTCGCTGTTTGTGACCTGGACCATAATTCCGCCGGCTCTGCGTGCGAGGAGGTTCTCAATTGGAATAATCGTCCAGTCGAGCATTTTGAGTACGACGATTTTGTTTTCCGGTACGGCGGCGGCCTTGTCCTCATCGGCCTTGCTTGAGATGTCGACGAATTCGACGTCTTTGCCGGGGACTATGTCACCTTCTGCTTCGACAGTTTTGATTTTGCCGAATTCCCTGACAGTGGGGTTTTTACCGTCCGGTATCACGACCGCGTCTGCGCCGCTTTCCAAAGCTGAGATAACGAGCTCTTTATTGTACGGTCTGGCATCTACCCATAGTTTTTTCATTGAAATTTTTCCTGTCCTTTTGGTTTATGCCCGCCATGGGCGCTGTCTTGAAATCTCTTTAGACAATATTTTCTTTGCGACTGCAACATCTTCTTCAATCTGAAAGTCGAACATTCCGGCGACGATGAAGTCGGCGCCATTATCAAAGGCGTGCTTGAAGCCGTCCCGCGGGTGGATTGCTCCTGCGGCGAGGACCTTATATGCAAGCCAGGGCTTTTTGACACTTTTCATAAATTCGATTGTTTTTTCGGGTTGCTTGTCCCAGTAATTATCGACCATGTAATTGTCGATTACATCCAGTTGCTGGCCGGGGCGGCGTGTGGACCAGTAGTTTGTGCCGTGCAGGGTTTTCATGTAAAAGTCCACTTCAATGCCGGCGTCCTCACACGCCATTGTAGTTTCAATATTGTGGCCTGCGACGCCGGCAACGAGTCCGTTATTCCTGATGTATGAAATGGCTTTCTCTATCAGGTCAATGCGGCCGTCACGGACGAGGGTGTCGCCGGAGTTGCCTGTCATGAACACACCGACCGCACCGTTATCAATGGCTTGTTTCAGGTAGCCGGTCAGGTTCTCCTCGGTGACATCAGCCTGGGCGAGCCATTGAATTTTCCCGCCGGTCTGCTTCCAGTATTTGTTCAGGACGGGGACCGTATTTCCCGACGCGACGTGCGCTATAACGGTATTGATGCCGGACCGCTCGGCGATTGAAAGGGTCTCAATGATTTTTTCATCCGTAAAATAGTGCTGCAGGAGAGTGGAGACGTAAGTCAAATCCCTGCTGTGCGCATAGCCGTTTATGAGGTTTCCGCCGCAAATGAGCCTGCTTATCTGAAGATTGCCGATTTTTCCCATGGGTATGGATTTGGCGGATTTTTCCGGGGCATTGGGTTTGTCTTTTGCTACTGCGGCCAGTAGTGTTTTTTCTTCGAGGCTCAGAGCGGCCGTAACAGCCGCAGAGGCAGCAAGAGAGCGTTTTAAAAACTGTCGCCGATTCGGACGCTTTGACATTTTCGAGCCGTCCTGACACATGATTTGTTTGCTAATACTTTCTGTCTTCAGCCCTGCGATATCGCGACAGCTTCTTCGAGGCTTGCGCCGTTGTGTACGATTTTGCTGAGAGCTTCGACAATCTTTTCAGGGTCTTTGTGTTGGAACGCATTTCTTCCAATAGAAACACCAGTTGCACCTGCTTTCAGGGCACCTTCCACCATTTCAAATATATCTTTGTCGCTGTCCATTTTGTCTCCGCCTGCAATGACTACCGGCACGGGGCAGCCCTCGACTACTTCCCGGAAACTATCTACGCTGCCGGTGTAAACGCATTTGACGATATCGGCTCCTAATTCGGCTCCAACGCGAGCGGCGTGCTTGACGTTGTTTACGTCAAACTCATTTTTGATTTTGGGGCCGCGTGTGTACATCATCGCGATGAGAGGCATCTGCCACTGCAAACATCGCTCGGCGACAAAACCCAACTGGCCAAGCATTTCCCTGTCGGTTTCGGCCCCAAGGTTGATATGAACAGATACGGCATCCGCTCCGAGTCTGATTGCCTCTTCAACGGTGCAGATGAGCTCCTTTGCGTTTGGGTCGGGACTCATCGAAGTGCCGCCTGAAAGGTGGATAATCAGCCCAATGTCTTTACCCGTACCCCTGTGGCCGGCGCGGACGATGCCCTTGTGCATCAAGATGGCGTTTGCGCCGCCGGCGACAATCCTGCTGACGGTGGTTCGCATGTCCTCAAGGCCCGCGATTGGCCCAACAGTGACACCGTGGTCCATGGGGATTATTACGGTCCTGCCGGAATTGCGGTCGATTATTCGCTCAAGCCTGATTTTTTTGCCTATCATAGCCAAATCTCCAATTAAAATTTCTATAGCAATGTACTCAAATCAGGCCAAAAGGCAAGCGAAAAACGCAGACTTTCCAGATGGCCTGCCGTTGCCGGGTTTCGGTCGGTGAGGACGAACCCGGCTACATTGTCGAAATTGGTTTCAATAATCATAACTTCTGTATTCTTATTGGCCCATAACGTTATTTCGGAACACGTACAAAAAACATAGAATACCTTATTTGGCCCGTTCGTGCAAGTTTTTGCGGGGCTTTTTGGACTTGCTTTTGGTTGTCATCGCGGTTATACCTCTGGACTATTATGACCTATTTAGCTGTACCAATCTCGGCGGAAAACGTAAAAAAGGCGAAACAGCAGATTAAAACCGCAAAAGACGCCAGCGCGGAACTGCTCGAGCTGCGAACGGATTATCTCGAAGAGTTGAGCACCTCGGTGGTCGAGGGTCTCATCAAAGCGTGTCGTCCTCTTCCCGTAATTGTAACGTGCCGCGATGTTGCTCAGGGTGGCGCACGGGCATACCCTTCGCTGCTGCGAGTCGGTGTACTTACCGCCGCCATATACGCCGGCGCCGAGTTCGTTGACCTCGAATATGAGAATTTTCTGCCGGCCCAGAACCAGGAAAGAATCCTTGTCGCCCTTGCGAAACACTCAAGGGCCAGACTAATCCTCTCGGTGCACAACTTCCGAACGCGTTTCGAGAACATCACCAGAATTAACCGTGACATACTCTCGGTCTATCCCGCAGCCATTCCCAAGCTCGTCTATACGGCGAATCATATCAACGATTGTTTCGAAGCTTTTGATTTGCTTCGTCAAAGCGGCGGCGAAAGAATCGTGTTTTGTATGGGGCAGGCTGGCCTTATCAGCAGGATAATCGCGAAGAAACTGGGCTCGCTCGTAACTTTTGCCAGCGTCGATGACAAGAGCGCGACCGCGCCTGGGCAACTGACCATTGAAGAGTTCAAAGAAACGTACCGATTTGATAAAATCGATTCCAATACGGAACTGTATGGAGTAATGGGTTCACCGGTCGCACACTCGCTTGGCCCCGTTGTCCATAATAAATGTTTTTCGAAAATACGCGCCAATAAATTGTATCTGCCCATACAACTTGAGGGTGGCAAAGAAGAGTTCGAAACCTTTATGCAAAAAATTATCGCCCGACGCTGGCTGGATTTCAGGGGCTTTAGTGTTACTCTCCCGCATAAACAAAACGCCCTTAGTTTTGTTCGCAAAAGCAGCGGCGTGATTGAACCCCTTGCCGCAAAAATTGATGCCGCCAACACCCTGCTTGTTGACAGGCACGGCAAGGTAAGTGCATATAACACCGACTATGCCGGCGCCCTTGAAGCTATAACCTCAGTGCTGAAAATCACAAATACCAAGTTGGCGGGCTTTAATGTGGCGGTGATAGGTGCCGGCGGAGTCGCTCGTGCTGTGGTTGCGGGCCTGAGTGACATCGGTGCGAAAATAACGATTTACAACCGGACGGTGGAAAGGGGTCGGAGCCTTGCCGACGAATTCAGCTGTGATTTCAAGCCTCTCGACGAGCTGCCCGGGATAAACGCCGAACTGTTGATAAACTGTACCAGTATCGGGATGCATCCGGGTGTTAAGCATTCGCCGCTGTCTAAAAAGTACCTTCGCAAAGGGATGGCGGTTTTTGATACCGTGTATAATCCGGCGCAGACCCTCCTTCTGAAAAACGCTGCCGACAAAGGCGCAAAAACCGTCGACGGCCTGTCGATGTTTGTCAGCCAGGCCGCCGCCCAGTTCAAACTCTTCACGGGACAGCAGGCAAACACAAGGTTCATGCGAAAAACAATTTCTGATTGTCTCGCTCGAAAATAGCTGGTGTTCAGCGTTACTCGGTTTAATCGTTATTTCATATCTTCGTGCCTCTGTGGCTGAATTCCTCGTCTTTGTACTGCTTTTAATTGTCTTTTGCCATGATAGCCGATATAATTCTTAACAGCAAAAACGTGATTTCTGAGGTTTAAAAATGTCAAAGAAGGAAAAAGTTGTCCTTGCATACAGCGGCGGACTTGACACGAGCGTTATACTGCCGTGGCTGAAGGAGACGTACGGGTATGAAGTGATAGCATTTGCCGCTGAGCTCGGACAGGGTGACGAACTGGCAGGAATAAAGAAAAAGGCGCTCGATAGCGGGGCTGTAAAGTGCATTGTCAAAGACCTGCGCAAGGAATTTGTCGAGGACTACATCTGGCCGATGCTAAAATCCGGCGCCGTCTATGAAAACGACTATCTGCTGGGAACAAGCATTGCCCGGCCTTTAATCGCCAAACATCAGGTTGAAATTGCCCAGGCGGAAGGCGCAACCGCTGTGGCACACGGTGCGACCGGAAAAGGCAACGACCAGGTGCGATTCGAGCTGACTTACATGGCGCTGGACCCGACGCTGAAGATTGTCGCTCCGTGGAAAGACCCGAAATTCACGCTCACCAGCAGGGAAGCGGCTGTTGAGTACGCGAAAAAGCACAAAATCCCGATCGAGCAGAGCAAAAAGAAGATATACTCGCGCGACCGTAACCTTTGGCATATCAGCCACGAGGGCGCGGACCTCGAAGACCCAGCGAATGAGCCGAAGGACAATCTGTTCGTAATATCTCGGCCTGTTTCAGAAACTCCGGACAAGGCTGATTATGTCGAGGTAGGCTTCCGGCAAGGTGTGCCCGTGAAATTAAACGGTAAAGCTGCCGATGGCGTCAAGATAATCGA
>Ga0114923_10001810_pt1 | contig 14635 bp, 12 predicted proteins | sample SumtaG_FD_89578 | JGI IMG/M metagenome (GOLD analysis project Ga0114923, IMG submission 89578) | Deep subsurface microbial communities from Indian Ocean to uncover new lineages of life (NeLLi) - Sumatra_00157 metaG | ecosystem: Environmental > Aquatic > Marine > Oceanic > Sediment | place: near...
AACTTTCTAAGATTATCCGGGTCATTTCCATCAAAGATGTATGTCTTTATCTTTGACCTTTCTATCACTCTTAATGCTACAGGGTCAAAAAGCTTGTACTCTCCAGCGCGAGTTCCTCCACCAGACAGTATCATTTTGAGTTCAGAGATATCTACCTTATCCAATTTCTTGGCGTCTGGTAACTTGGGATCCTTGTCATAAACTCCATCAACATTAGTCGCATTCAGCAACATTTCAGCATTCACGGTTTCGGCAGCCAAAGCAGCGACGGCATTTGTGGACTGTCCCGGATTAAGTCCACCCATCAGGACAATCTTTCCAAAACCCATTGCAACTTCAAGTTCATCTAGGCTCTCAGCTATCTTTGGATATGCGATATCGCCCAGTGCTGCGCATAGTAGTTCTGCATTATGTCTGGCCATCTTTATACCCAACCAGTCACATTGAGCCTCATTTGCACCAAGTTCTCTGGCTGCAGTAATAAAGGTTCGAGCTGCCTTACCCCCACCAACAATAATGACAAATTCGTTTCCATCCTTTACAAGTGATTTGATGGTATCAGCATACACCTTGATACGGTCTGTGATTATCTCGTCCGCTTCGCCGTACAGGAGTGACCCTCCGAGCTTCAGAACTGCTCGCATGATAAAACCTCTCTTGAGTTGTGTCTACAATTAGACCTCCTGAAGGAACCTAAAGAAGCTTTCGTGAATGAACCAACCATTCGAAATTTCGGCATCTACTTTTCGCTTGATAGGGTTCTTTCAATCAAGCAGAGTTTCATTAAGCGCTATACTGTTTTATATAGAATTATGATAATCTTAAATTACAGGTGATTTAGATGCACGCGAGGAGGAAATTCTTAATTCCCATTTTGGTTGTTGCTCTACTTCTAGCCCTCTCACCCCAATCGGTACGGGCTGATGTTGCTGGAAGTGTTTACAATTATGTTGCAACATGGGAAGATACTACTCTAACTGTAGACGATGTTATAGTCTATGAAAATTCGTTCAGCGGGACTTTTGCAATTGAGGTATATAATCTCACATCAAGTGATAATTATGTATACAATTTTGCTGGATTCAACTACTACGAACATTATGGTCCCCCTTTCATTGACGATCAAAATGATTCAGTTGATTTTCTTGACAATAGGGTCTATTTTGATTTAGATGCCACTGATGATGATGACGATAATCTTGCGGATGATATTGATCTTGACATGTATCCGCACTTTTCTCATCACACTCCTGGGAATCTTTTCATCGTAAATCCCACTTGGAGCACTCATGATTCCAACTGGAATGCAGCAATTTCAGATCTAGAGAATGAACCCACAATCACTGAACCAATAACAGAATCCGCAGAAGAAGGAGTGTTTACATTCCGAATTATTGTCAATGTGGAAACTGAAAACAGCTTCTATGGAGAAATGGAAGGTACTAATACGATTGATTTTTGGGCCTCATATGATCCTGATGGAGTGCTCTACACATGGGATTTGACTCAGACAATAGCAATGCAGAACGAGAATCATACTACAGTTCAAGTCACATATGAGATATATTCCCGAGGTTCAGTAGTTGCTCCCGTGGGTGATCCTCTACTTGGAACCCAAATTGCACTTCTTGGGGGCGCAAGTGTTGCTTGCTTAGTAATTGGAGTAGTTATCGGTAGAAAATATTAGAATTACAACTTCTAGAGTGGGGTTTTTCAAATCCCTCTCTCACTCTTTTTTCTTGGTTAACACAAATTGTCCATAACCGTTGCTCAAAACCTCTACAACCCTGGACATTAAATCCTAGATTGTTGTTTGATTCCTGATTCATCGAGGTTGCATCTTGCAGATCTCGAGAGATTCGCGAAAATGTCTTACACCATCTCCAAAGGCATTTAACGTCGCCGGCCAACTGACGGTGACAGTAGGATGATCTTGGACTTGACTCTCGTCTTAGGATCCATACTACATCTTATGGTCCTCTATGGAGTATATAAGGACCTATAGGATGAGAAAGGTTTGTTATAATACTCATCTAAGAAATGTCTATCTTTGCCTAGGTTAAAATCAGTTGTCCATAACCCTTTTAGGAGAACTTTCTTTTCGAAACATCGTGGACTCTAGTCCCAAGCCTTGCTGACATCAAGGAGATGAAAATTTTGTCAATGAAGTTCAAACCCACAATCGAATCCAAGAGATGGAAACCTCCTGCAGAGGAAGAATTACTAGGAAAATGGAAGGAAGAATGGGTCTACGAGTTCGACCCTGACTCTGGAAAAGAAATCTATTCGGTTGATACACCTCCTCCATATCTCTCAGGTTATGCACATCTGGGTCAGCTTATTCACTACACTCAGATTGACATGATTGCTAGGTTCAGAAGGATGCAAGGAAAAGAAGTTAATTTTCCAATGGGTATTGATAGGAACGGTTTACCAGTAGAGCTCCGAGTTGAGAGAGAGTTCAATTTGGATATGCATACCACTCCTAGAGATGTTTTCGTAGACAAGTGTAGGGAACAATTGGATATATACGAGATAGAAATGGTACGATGGTTCCAACGCCTTGGGATTGGATTTAATACGTTTGAGAAGGAAGGTAGTTATCAAACTGACAGTCCAAAATACCGAGCTATTACTCAAGCCACCTTCATCGAACTATGGAACCGTGGACTGATTCATAGTGATTACCGCCCAAATAATTGGTGTTTTGAATGTGGGACTACAATAGCTGATGCTGAAGTAGAATACGCTGAACGCAATACTACACTCAACTACATTTACTTTGAAGTAGATGGAATGGACCCAATCAAGATTGCAACAACACGTCCAGAGCTTCTTTGTGCCTGTGGTGCTGTATTTATACATCCCGACGATGAACGTTACAAGGGATATGGTGGAAAAACTGCAAAGATCCCTATCTTTGGATTCGATGTACCAATTATCGAAAGCAAGACTGCACAGATGGAGTTTGGTACAGGTGCGTTGATGATATGTAGCTATGGCGATATGGGTGACGTAATGGCATTCCGTGATTATGCTTTGACTCCTATTCAAGCAATATCTCCAGATGGCACAATGACAGAATCTGCAGGTGAGTATGCAGGAATGAAGGTCGCTGATGCAAAGAAAGCAGTAACAAAGGACTTGAAGGATAAAGGAGCGCTCTATAACCAAGAAGAATCATTACAGAGGATCCCTCTTTGCTGGAGAAGTAAAACGCCTATTGAATTTCTAGCAATGGATGAGTACTACCTCAAACAGATCGATTTCTTAGACGAACTCATGAAAATAGCAAAGGAAACAACTATTTTCCCTGATCACAATCGACAAATTCTCATAGACTGGATTAATCGAGTAACGGTTGATTGGCCTATTAGTAGGAGACGCTACTATGGAACTGAAATCCCCATCTGGTATTGTAATTCCTGTACTGAGCCAGTTGTCCCTGATAATAAAGAGATAAAATATTACCAGCCATGGAGAGAAGATCCGCCCTTCAAGAAATGTCCAAAGTGTGGTGCGCAAGATGGTTTCAAAGGTGAAGAACGTACTTTTGATACTTGGATGGACTCATCAATTAGTGGACTTCAGATTATTGGCTATATGAGAGATGAGAAGTTATTCAAGAAAGCATTTGGTTCCGTCATGAGACCTCATGCAAAGGATATCGTAAGGACATGGCTTTACTATTCTTTACTTCGAACCCTTCAGTTAACAAACAAACCCGCATTCATTGAGATATGGATTTCTGGAATGGTGATGGATGAAGATGGTCGACCAATGAGCAAGTCATTAGGCAATTCGCCAGATCCAGGTCCTATTATCGATAAATATGGTGTTGATGCACTTCGTTTCTTTGGAGTTCTTGAAGCCGGACTCGGGAGTGATATTAGATTCTCGGAAGACCGTTTAGCTGGAGTATCCAAATTTATGACTAAGATTTGGAATGTAGCCCGATTCATCTCGATGTTCCCACAACAAAAAGACCTTGATATCACGAATTTAACAGAAGTGGACAAGTGGGTTTTAGCTGAGTTGAACCAGCTTGTGGAACGAATCATTCCTGAATGTGATACACTTGACTTTCACAAACCAGCTGTCGAAATTCGTAGTTTCACTTGGAATCTTTTTGCTGACCATATCCTTGAGATGCTTAAAGGACGTGCATTCAATTCTGCAGGTACATTCAATGAAACTGAGCAGAAATCAGCTTGGCTTGTACTACACACAGCTTTAGAGACATTGCTTCGGACGATGGCTCCAATAACCCCCTTTGTGACAGACAGTATCTACAGACAGCTTTACAATCCCAAAGGCATTCATACAGAATTGTATCCAACTCCAAACAAAAGATGGGTATCTAAATTAGTTGATCACACAGATCTCTTGCTTAGAACCAATAGCGGTTTTTGGAAATTCAAGCGTGAAATAGGTCAATCTTTGCGTGAAGGTCTTCCTGAGGCTTCTGTTTCTAAAGAGTTGGAACCATGGGGTAAGGATCTACAGGCAATGCATGGCATAGAAGTTCTACACTTCGCTAAACCAGAAACAGATGGTTTTGTTGAAGTAGTCCTTCCTGAATCTGAGGATGTTATTTACATCCGGGCTCCAGAGTCCAAGGAGTAGATAATACTCCTTTGGATTCCGTGTGCTTGGGGCTATCCAATCACAACATTGTTCTCGTGTTCTGTAGCACATTTCATGCTGTTTGAAACTAAGCAATACTTTCCTGCTAATTCCAATGCACGTTCTGCTTTGTGCGTGAAGTCTTCAGATTCCACTGCAACTGTGGCCTTAATCAAAATCTTCGTGAATTGGAAACCTTTCTCAACTCTTTCAAGAGTTCCTTTCGCTTCGCATGAGAATGATTTGAAGTCAATTCGCATCTTTTTCGTGAACGTGATGAACGTAGTCATGAAACATGATGCAGCGGCTGAAGCAAAAAGGTCCTCTGGTGATATGATTCCTTCATGGCCATCAAACTCAGGCGGTGTCGCAACTTCGACAACAGGTTTTCCCTCAACAAACATGTTCCCTATACGGTCGTGTGCCCAATCAACTCTAACAACGTACTCATGTGACTCATCGCTCAAAATTCTTCACCAATTACAGTTCCTATTCAATTACAGGAAAAGCATTTTGGTCACATCGTTTCATCGACTAAAATGATATTCTCATGAGTTGTTGGGCATTTCATGCTATTTGAAATAAAACAATACTTAGCGCCAAGCTCCAATGCTCTTTCCATCTTTTTCCTAATGTCTTCAGAACTAATTACAACTGTAGCTTTAGAATGAATCTTTGTCACCTCGAAGCTTCTTTCAACCTGTTCTAAGGTGCCAACTGATTCCACTTCGAATGATTTGAAGTCAATTCTCATTTTTTGGGTGAAGTGAACAAATGAATTCATGAAACATACTGAACCTGCGGCCACAAACAGTTCTTCTGGTGTGTACATTCTAGAAATATCCTCTTGATCTGGGGGAATTCCTGTTCGAATAGTGGGTAATCCCCTGACATCAACATCACCTGATTTACCACCTGTCCATCGGACATTTACACTATATTGCTTTGGATCTTCACTCATCAACATCACATCTTCTGGGTGTTACACATTTGATTACAAATGACTTCTGAAATAGCATCAATTTTTCGTTGCTTTGATTACAATAAAGAACGGAATGCGGTTCTCACGTTCAAAGAAACCATCTCCATCAACCGGCAATGGTTCTTCTACCTTAGTTACCTGAAACCCTGCCGATAGTACTGCATTCATGTAAGTAGATAATGTACGGTGGAAGAATGTGATTTCTTCAGGGAAATTCTCTCCTTTTCGCGTCTTCCAAAACCGCTGGTAATCTTTCTCATCGAAGTAATTATCCATCTTGAAAAACAATCCTTTTCTTCTTCTTGTTTCGGGGTCTTTATCGCCCATCTCCCACGCTCCTGGCCCATAGAAATTGAACGCAGGGTGTACAATTGAGATAACAAGAGTGCCTTCTGGAACGAGTACTCTATTGAACTCTGATAGAGCCTCTTTGAAACATGGAACATTCAGGATGACTAAGTTACATAATACGATATCAAAGGATTCGTCAGCTATGGAGTCCAAATGACAGATGTCGCCCACCTTGTAATCGAGCAGTAAATCTTCCGGACTTTTATCCCTGGCAATTTCAACTAAGTTCTTTGAGATATCCACTCCAGTTACGTCTGCACCCCTACTAGCATAGTATCTTGTTAGATATCCCTCTCCACAACCAGCATCTAGAACTCGCTTTCCCTTGACATCACCCAAGAGATTTTCGACGCAGGGATTCAGTATCATTTTGTGATGAGGAGTTCCCTCGTCTGCAACTAAATCCGCGAATGCTTGAGCATTATTTTCCCACTGCTCGCTAATTCTATCTGCCATAGAGAAGAGTCGACATACGTACATCTGAGTCTTTCGTTTAACTAAATCCGATCCCAGACCTTGTGTACTCTCTTACTGGTTTCCTCAATGACAGGTTGCATCGGGCCTTCAGGAGCTAGACCTAACTCTACTCCCATTTTCATAACTGATGTGTGCGAAACAAAGACCTTGCCATCTTCCTCAGACACAATGAAACTACATGGCATGACAAACGCCATATTCATTGAAACATCCATTGCCATCTTTGCTAGCTGTGCTGAGCATGCAAGTATGAAAGTTATCCTTGGATAGTCATCAATGTTCAACTTCTTCATGAACATATCATGCATACCTTTTGTCAGCAATATGGTGAAGCCCTCTTCTTCAGATAGGCGTTCCACTTTTTTCACTGCATCTTCAAAGCTCATCTGAACTTCTTTACGTAAAATATCGACCATGAATTTACATAATTGTCTATAGTTAAATGCGTTAGGATTGGTACTTTCCTTTAAGATTAGTAATTTTCTTCAATCTCAAATCTTTCCTATTACAAAATCTCCTGTGTCTATTACCAGTTCTTCGTTTAGCTCCTGCGTTGTCCCAAGTACAAGCGTTACGTCAGAGAACTTGCATGGAAGCGGAATATCACGCAGGAAGTCTTTCCCATCCATCAACTGATAATGCAAGTGGGAGTATGTTGTGGCAGCTCCAGAGAACCCGATTCTTGCCATGGGTTGTCCACGTTCGATTTGATCACCGATATCAACTTCAACACTGCCTTTCATCAGGTGAAAAAGATGGCTAAACTCTTTGTTGTTGTGCTTGATGACGATGTAGTTGCCTGCTATTTCTTCTACTTGGTTTCTCTCTATTGCACTATCCATGCTGAATGGGCTCTCGTATAGATCTTCAAGTTGGTTCGCAACCTCCACTATCACTCCGTCTGCAGGAGCATAGACCATTGCACCGTGAGTATGAAACTTGGACACGTCATCAAAGTGAAAATCATAATTCGTTTCACCATCACCTGAATCAAGTGTTCTGGTGTTTCCGTCGGGCCCCAATAATGTGAAATCAACAGCATACCGACTGAAGTTAGAGGAAAAACTCCCATTAGTGACATTTCTGACAATGGACATTGCGAATCTTCGATGATGAGAATAAAAATCATGACCATCAAGAACGGTGAGTAATCCTTTCATAGGGAGGGTGAGTCTGACTTTCTGTTTGTAAAAAACAGGTTTGACAATTATATTTCCGTAATAGTATTCTTTCTTGGTTTCAGGCTCATAAAACGTGAACATATATCGAAGATGATCTATCGGAAACTCCTTGGGGAAGCTATAGAATGGATTAAAGACGTCAAGTAGTTCTTGACCTTCAATCTTGAATTTTCCGATTGTGTGAATGCTTGGTGTTCCTACTCCATTGTGATTCAGATGCCTAAATGTGAATAGGTTACCTTCAGCGTCATAGGCTGCGACCTTAATGAATCGAATTACTAGTTTCTTCTCGGTTAGTCCCTGTATCAGAAAATCGAAGTTTAGATTGAGCGAATCGCGTGCCTCCTCAAAATAGACGGTTTCCGGTTCAATTGTGATGGAAACTACTTCTTCTTCAGAATTATGATCCGAAAGAAACCCTCTCAACATCGGTCGTGCAATGGATGGTTTATCTGTCATAGTGAGAATAACCTCTCATATGACCATTCTTAGAAATCTCTTAAAAGAAGTGGTGGACCGGGCGAGGCTCGAATTCGCGCCTTGTGGCTATTATGTCCACAAAGTCTCGCGACCTCTTGATTGCGAACCAAGCGATCTACCAGCTGATCTACCGGCCCATGCTAGATTCTTTAGCACATATGCATTTCTTAAAATCTTGTCTGCATTACATGAAACAAAACTAGACATCTATTCCGAAAGCAAGCGAGAATCTTTCAATTTTGACATATTCTCTCAGGAACTCTCTCCCTTTGTCAGTGAGGAGATACGTACGATTGTCTCCGTCTTGTAACTCCGTAACGAGTTCTTTCCGTAGGAGCTCATCAATATATTGTGTCAATCTGTCATGGGATAAATTGGCTGCGTAGAGGATTTTTGTAGGGCCTGCTCCTATCTCACCTTCTCCTTGTATGGAGCGCATCATATCTGCAAGGATGCGTACCTTTGAGCGGTAGGTGCGTTTCCTACTCATCCTTTCCGGCCTGCCTTAACATGACCAAGAACGCGATTAAACCTAAGAACTGGAACACTTGACTCAGCAGGTACACAAAATAACTGCTTGTGACTTCCTGAACGTATATTCCACTGATATGACCAAGTAACAGTAGCACGAATCCTAACAGAACGAAGAATGCATATCGATTTCTGACAGATGCATAGTTCACTAATGTTTGGATGACGATTATTAACAGAATGATGATTGCTATCATTTCAAGAGAGGGCGATATTAGGAATGGAAGTGCCATTAACATCATTACTTCCATCTGAGGTCTTTGTGGTCGTCTACCTGGATGTGTAGCATATACAAAAACCGCATATGCCATAATTTTCAATACGCCATATGCAACAATTACAACTTCCATTAGCGAGGTTGCTTCTGGAGTCATCTCTCCCATTCCTGGATATAGAACAAAGAAATACAGCGTGCCAATAACTCGACTGAACATGCTTGCTGACAGAACCATGAATCCAGTTGATAAGTCTGAAAGTTTTTTCTGACCTGTCAATCGAAATGCAGTATTGGCATAGTGCGAAATCACCATCGCAATGATGCCTGCAAGTATTTCCAAAAGAAGGTCTATTCTGATGATGGTTATTACTTGCTCCTGCATAGATCCACGCCTGTCCTAAGCTAATCGTATCTTGTATTGATATCCAATGTACAATATTCCTTTTGGCTGATTTGGTGATGAACTAACAATACGGTAATCCAATCTTTCCTTTTGTTATTAAAACTCGAATGGATGATTCATCTAGTTGATTGATTCTTTCTACCTATATAGCAAAACTCCCTCTGAAATTATGAGTCAAATGAAGCATGTCATAAAACTAGCATCAGCTGTAACCGCCTTTTCGGTTCTCCTCCTCTGTGTGATCTCAACGATTACAATTTCAGCGGATACAGCTGGTGTCCTGTTGTCGACTCATGCTTTGAGCTCTAACAAGATGGAAGAGACCCAATAACTGCGAGTAGACGATGAATCCATCGCTACTAATTGAATGGCGAGGTCCCCTCCTCGCCCTTCCATCACCTTCTTCAATCCTTATTATCCGATTTTTCAATTAGTGCTTCGACCTTAGAAAGTCGGTCTTTGAGGTCTCTATTCTCTTTTTCAATCTCTTCAACACTTTTCCTGATTGAGTCGATCTCCTGGGATTCCTTCTTCTTGCTCAATGCTCTGACTGACTCTCTTGCATAGTGAACGATAGTTGATTCAACTTCCCCTTCTGCAATCTTTGAGAGTGCAGGGATTAACGAAGCATCACCATATGCTTTTGCTGCTATGATGGATGACAATCTTACTCGATACGAGTTATCTCGTAACAACTTCTCAAGGAGGTCTTTAATTTCAGGCCGTTCTTTCTTGTACCTCTTTCCCAATTTAGCTAAAAGACTTGGAACGGACCTTCGGATAGAATCATCATGCCCGAACTCGATATATTCCTTGATAATATCAATTGCATCTTCTTTCTCAGTGGCTGCTAAACCTGCAAGATATCCTCTGATTACAATCTCTGTCCAGCTGGAATATGCATCTTTGAGTCCGTTCTTGAGAACTTCTACTGCTCGTTTGTGCTTTGTTTTTCCCAAAGATGCTGCTGCAGCAGATACTACAAAATATGAATCAGTATCTTTCGCGAGCTTCTCTAGTGCTTCAAAAGCTCTATCATTCTCATAGAAATCACCAAGTGCTCGAGCAACTGAGGTTCGAGCTCGGGAACTCTCAATTTCTAATCCCTTAAGGAGTTCATCTAGTGCTGATTCGCTTTTTACACTGCCAATTGCTTTCGCAATTTCAGCTTGAACTCCCCAGAACTTGTCTTTGACCAGAGCTTCACCTAGTGCTTCAAGTGCCGTAGGTGTGACCTTCTTATTCAGTGCTTGAGCGGCCTTTATCCTCTGCATGATATTTGTCCCGTTGTGAAGTTGATCAATCCACATTGGTTCGGGTTTTATGGTTTCCAAATCCATGAGTACCGTATAATCGGGGTCGATGACTATCTGCTTGGGTTTCTTTGGTACTGAATAATAGAAACTGTGTATTCGTTCAGACACCTGCATCGTGAATCTAGTTCTATCTCCATCGTCTGCCACAAACTCAACCGTCAGTGGAAATCTGAAAACCTTTGGAGTCATCGCATCATCATGTTTCTGAGTTTGCTCAATCTTAACCAGAGCATGTCCTGACTTCTCATCATGAGAGCATGTGATTTTGCATTCAGGGTATCCTGCTTTGTATAACCACTGCTCAAAGAACCAACCAAAGTCTTCTCCGGTCATCTCTGTGAAAAGAGCTTCAAAGTCGTGAGTATAAGGTGACTTGTGAGCGAAACGGGTCATCCATTCACCTAGGATTTGCCACCAACGATCCTCACCTACTAGGTGTTTTAGCATGTAGTATCTCCAAGCAGCTCCTGGATAGAGATGAGCATCGAAAACATCTGTTCCTCGTTCCCACTCGTTTTGAACAATGGATCGTCTGTATCGATTTTTATCCTCGTTGAAATAGGAGGTTTGTTTTCCGTATTGTTCATAGAGATATTCATCAAATCCCTTATCATGCAGTTTCCACTCATTCTGCATTTGGGTACCCCAACCTTCGTTGAGCCAACCATGTGACCAGGTTCTGCATGTAACTAGGTCGCCTCCCCACATATGAGAAAGTTCGTGGGCGACCAATCCGTCAGATTCGTAGTCCTTGTGCGCTTTTTCATCATGAAGAGTTACATCAGTTTGAGTAGTCGCACTTGTATTCTCCATCCCACCTATCATAAAGTCAGCAGCAGTGATTTGTGCATACTTTGCCCATGGGAATTTGACACCAAGCTTCTCTTCGAAGAACTTAATCATTTGGGGAGTCTTCCCGAAAGAACGGTATACTGTATCTTTGTCCCATTTTTTATGAGCATAGTAACTAACTTCCAAACCGTCAAGATCTTCTTTGTACTCTACATATTCAGAAGCAGCCATCGTCATCAAGTACGCTGGAATGGGTAATTCCTGCACCCAGTGAAATGTTTCTGTCCCATCATCATTCTTCGTACGTTCTTTCAGAAAACCGTTACTCATAGCAAAATAGCCATCAGGAACAGTGAGGATAGTTGTCACAGGAAATTTGTGACTTGGATTATCGTAAACGGGGACCGCATAACGAGCATAATCATCTTGCATTTGAGTCCAAAAACTTGATTCGATATCTGGAAATTCTGGACACGGATTAGTGAACCAGAAACCTCCCCTAGGTTTCTCAATGGTATAAGTGAAGGTTAATTCCTCAACATCACCTTCCATTATTGCTTCCTTGAGAAAAACAGTCATAGACTCCTCTTCTGGTCGGGTATCAAAATCTAACTCTTCATCATTGGAATTTCGTATTCCGGTGATATTCAATTCAGCAGCATGCAAAAAGATCTTTGATAGCTTGGGAACAATTGATTTGATTTTTAGTTTGGAAATCGCATCGACCTGCTCCTTCTTTATATCGAATCTCATATCAATGGTCAGCAACTCGATGTTGTAATGGCGTGTGGGTGTCCATTGGGGTCGTGCTGTTGGAAAAGTAAATGCTTCTCTTTCTGCAGCATACCTGCTCTCAGATTCGATAAGTTCGCCTTGTAATAATGAATCTAGATAATCGTGAAAATCTGTCAATTAATGTCCTCCAAAATATACTGGGGATTTACGAGTTTTGAAGGCAAAGTTGTTGAATAACCTTTGCGAAATAGCAACTATTGACTTTCATCAGAATATTCAATCGAATTATTTCTTTTTCTTATCTACTCGCTTCTGTAATTCTGTCCGAAGATGTTTTGAATCCTCTCTTACTGCAATTTCTACATCCCCATCTACCTTAGTTTGAATGATGGGTTTGAGCTCAAGATCAATCTCATAACCGATAGCATTTCTTTCTAGCTTGTGGGCAACTTTCATGGTTGTGCCTGAACCTAGGAACGGGTCCAGAACAGTTTCTCCGTGATACGAGAATAATGTGATGAGCCTATATGCAATTTCATCAGGAAATGCGGCAATGCCTTTCTCCAATCGACCATTTACTGGTGAGACATTAGTGATGTTCCATACACTAAGATACCATTTTTTCTTCTGATACTCTTCTATGCTGATTTTGGATTTCTCTCTGACATCTTGAGATATTGACTTGTAATCAAATTCACCATTCTGAAATAATAGAATTGACTCTTGTAGATTATCTGGATAGAAATACATGGGATAGGGATGTTGTATGAGTACTCCACTTCTTCGACTGATTCTGATGTATCCCTCTGGTTTGACCCAAACAATTCTCTCTCTGTATTTGAAACCCGCTTCGACAAAAATTCTTGTAATGTCAGCGACCACTGGATACTTTCTCTTGTCGATCAGAGTGTCATCAATAACAAATGCTGCAATTCTCCCCTCTTGAAGAACACGTTTCAATTCTCTTGCTACATCTCTAAGTAGGTCCAAGTAAATCTCATAGCTTTCAAACAGACCCGGATAGTCGAATGGCGCGTTGTAATACGGGGGTGAAGTCACAACAAGATGAACACTATCATCTGCAACTTCTTTCATGTCACTGCAGTTTCCGAAAATCACCTTGTTTAGAGTCGAATTTTCCTCTTTCTTTTCTGTCATGACTGGAGCTCTTACATGTACGGGGATATATGAATTATAGCGTTTGAAAAAGGCGGTTTTAGAGCCTAACGTAGCACTTATTACATAAAAGGCCAATTAGATATATTGTACCCCTTCGAAAAGGTTTTTAACCGACTTCATAGGGGAAACATTACTTCGCATCCTAACGGTGTCAGGCTGGATGCTGTAGGCAATAGCCTAGCGATGATAGCCCGTGATTTCCAGATGCGAGGACAAAATGCGGACGTGAGATAGACTGGAGCTAAGTTCCAGAATACCCTCGTGTCTAAGATATGCTTAACAGTGTGCAGGTGCATTTGGGTAAGAACACTCCTTCTATCCCCGTTTGTCGCCTGTACTTCACAAGTTTATACAAATCATCGTGTGCTTTAGAAAGTTATACACAGGAACTGCGCAACTACTCCAGTTCGACCTTGCCGGTCGTGTATGATTAGATCAACTCTAGTTGATCCTGCTAGAGGACACTGCTATCGGTTTGGGGATAAGACATGCAAGTGGAACGGGCTCGCATCCGAGTCCGTCGCGAACGGCTCAGTAGTGTCGTTAACCCACCCTGTAGAGGTGGACAACGCCGGGAAACTGGCGGTAATCCACCGTAGGAGCATTGTTCTGGAAATGATTTTGCTCTCATAAGGAGCCCAAGGTATGTTGGGATTTCCGCTATAGGACGGGACGGCACCGGATCATACTTGTAAGTGGGGTAATTGCCCACTTAGGTTATGACCCGAACGGGCGATGTAAGTCGTGGCCCGGAGGAGGGCACTGAGACAAGGGCCCTAGCCCCACGGGGTGCAGCAGTTACGAAACCTCACCAATATGCGCAAGCATGAGTGGGCCAAACCGAGTGATGGGGGATAACTCCATCTGTGGCGAAACCGTAGTAAGGTTCGCTAGAAAGGAGAGGGCAAGGCTGGTGCCAGCCGCCGCGGTAAAACCAGCTCTTCGAGTGGTGTCCATGATTATTGAGCTTAAAGCGTTCGTAGCCTGTTTTGTAGGTCCCTGCTTAAATCCGGTCGCCTAACGGTCGGTCTGGTAGGGATACCGCATTACTTGGGGACGGGAGACGACAACGGTATTCCGGAGGTAAGGGTGAAATCTAATGATCTTCGGAGGACCACCAGTGGCGAAGGCGGTTGTCGAGAACGTGCCCGACGGTGAGGGACGAAACCCAGGGGAGCAAATCGGATTAGATACCCGAGTAGTCCTGGGCGTAAACGATGCCCGTTAAGTGTTGCATTGGCCACGAGCCACTGCAGTGCTGCAGCGAAAGCGATAAACGGGCCGCTTGGGAAGTACGGTCGCAAGACTGAAACTTAAAGGAATTGGCGGGGGAGCACCACAAGGGGTGGAGCTTGCGGTTTAATT
>Ga0114923_10001811_pt1 | contig 14624 bp, 14 predicted proteins | sample SumtaG_FD_89578 | JGI IMG/M metagenome (GOLD analysis project Ga0114923, IMG submission 89578) | Deep subsurface microbial communities from Indian Ocean to uncover new lineages of life (NeLLi) - Sumatra_00157 metaG | ecosystem: Environmental > Aquatic > Marine > Oceanic > Sediment | place: near...
CCACGCCATGAAACTGTCGTATGTGTAAATCGTGAATGTTGGTTTGGGCCAGACTACAAATGCGTATGTAGCCACTATCAGTATCGTGATGGCAGCAACTCCAACGATTATTTTCCTAGGGTCTGTTCTTGTAGGATATGACACAATAGTACACCTTTATATGTGTGTTATACAACTCAGTTATAATTTACAGTCAGATAAATATCTTTCCTTCGGAGGTCAATGAATGCGACCACCCTGTGAACTTGTACAAAGAGAGTATTTGCCTATTCTCAGAGCTGAACTTGCAAGAAAACTAAAAGAACGTGGATTCTCTCAAAATGAAATCGCCCAGAATATTGGTGTGACTCAAGCCGCTGTGAGCAAGTACCTAAACCAACCGAGTTCGAAAACGCGATTAACCCAGCTTGTTTCCTCTCCTGTAACAACTCTTGTTGATATGATCACAGACAAATCTAGCTCTAGTGACCAAATTGTCAAAGAAGTATGCTCCACATGTATGAGATTGAGGATAGGTTCTGAGATATGTCGTTTACACAAAGTCCAGATTCCATCTCTAAGTAAAGCAAATTGTAGCATTTGCTCTGAACTCTTAGGCGGAAATGAACCTAGCTTTTCCGAACACCTTCAAGTATTGGATGAAATGTTTGAAGCCCTATCGATTATAGAGAATTCTGAAACATTCAAACTTGTTATTCCCCAAGTGAGAGCAAATTTAGTTGCATGCGACGAATCCGCAGAAACTACTTCGGACGTTGTAGGGATTCCAGGACGAATAACTCTTGTAGGTGGAAAAGCAAAGGCAACTGAGAGTCCAAGATTTGACGCATCTCACCATACTGCAAATTTGCTTATACAAGTAAAAACATCGTGGCCTGGAATTTGTTCATGTCTTTGTATCAGTGGACGGGATGATGTGATCAAAGCCTCAGATGATATTGGTCTGGTTGTTGTTTCCATATCTGATTCGACAAGCGATGTGCAATCAATTGCAAGTGCTTTTGCAAGTGAAGTGACGAAAAAGAATTTCAAAATACCAATTGCTTTGCATGTACCTGGTGGAATAGGAGTGGAACCAATTCTCTATTTGTTTGGAGCAACTGCAATTGATCTTGGACATCTAAGTGATAGCATAAGCAGAGCGCTAGTTAATGTTTGAATCGTGTTACATGGTTTTTTGTTCATTCTATCGCCTGTTCACTTGCAATTATACTTGAGGCTGTCAGAATGGTAATTATCAGAAAAGGAAAAATACGTGATTGCAAAGATCTTCTTACCGTCTACCAAACCACACGTTGGTTTTATCGAACTACACCTGATGGTTATAGAACTGTTGAACAAATAAAAAAAGAACACAAAAGTGTAGGATTCAAAAATTGGGGTTGGTTAGTTGCGGAGATTGATGATACCGTTGTAGGTGAAATCGTTTTTAGAATTGAGAAGAATCCCACCTCCGGACGACTTGGTATAATTAGAAATTTGGATATCGACGTGAGATATCAGAAGAAAGGAATTGGTACTAAACTTACTGTTGAATGTGAACGGATTCTGAAAGAGCGACGAGCACTTCGAGTTGTAGCTACTACTCCGCCTGAAGCATATAACTATTGGATGAAAGTTGCTTATTTTGCGCGAGGATCCCTTTTGACAATATCATCTCCACATGCAAAAATATCAAAAATCAAACCCCGAAGGATTAAAACGACTGAATTGAAAGAAGTAGCTAAGCTTCCAAAATCTACAGCTTTCTCAAACATTGCTGTACCTGGTGCTATGTTAGAAATGATCAGTAAAATTGTGGATTACAAAACTAAAGGGCGATTGTTTGAATTTCATCTTGACGATAAATTACTTGGTTCTGGTGTTATAATAAGACGGGGTGATGGGTTGGCAGATTTCATTGTAGATGTAACAAAAACGGGTTCCAAGTATCTTGATTTCATCGTGTCAAAAACTGCCAGCGCGGCTTCTCGATTAAAGTGTACGAGAATTAGCAGTACAATCCTAAAAGACCAACTTTTCAGGTACAATGCTACACAGAAGTGGTCGACTGAAATTGCAAGTGCTATTCCTGTAACTAAACTCCTTTCTTAGTTACTCTTCAGTATCCATTGATAAGAATGGAAATGCCCAATTTGCAAACACTAACAAAACCCCAATCATCCAGATACTGCCAAGATTGAGATGCCACATTGCATATGAGAACGATGTCACTCCTAATAATAGAAATAGACCAATTATCACCGCACCAAAAATCAGGTCTAAAACCAACACACCCTTGATGGGTTGACCATTCTTCTTTCTAAAGAGCGGGATGAAAATCGCAATTCCAATTAATAATCCAAGACTAAGAACTTCTTCTATCTTCAAGTTTGCAAAACCGAATATTTGAGTCACTTCAGCTTCCTCACCCTCATCGGTATTGACTACAATCTTCAAAGTATGTTCTGCGTCTGAATACAAGTTGGTATCAAGACTGAAAGTGAAAGTCCCTGCTGGGGTAGTTAAGTTTGTATATCCCACAACAGCAACGTCATCAACATAAACAGTGACTACGACGTTGGCCCATGTGGTATCAATATCAATTGTGAATGTTGTATAACCCAGGACAATATCGTTATCAGGAGTAACAAATTGAATAGTTGGTATCCCGTGATTATCTACAACGAGAATTATGGTGAACTCCCACATATGGCCGAACGCATCGTATGCTTTGAATGTAACATTATGTTCACCTTCACTATACAAGGACGCATCGAACGATAATGTGTCAGTTCCTTCTGACATTGTTTCATTAACGACATCTGTAGAGATTACATCGTCGACATAAATTGACATTGTAACTTCATCGTATGGAGTAAACGTTCTAACACTGAATTCAACTGTTCCTGCAATTGAATCATAGTTTGATAATCCCACTATTGTGAATCTAACATGGTCTAGAAATTCAACTTCTATCGTTTTAGTGTCAGTCAATCCTTCTTCAGTATACACAATAACATGAATTGAATGAAAACCGTTTTCGTAGCTACTGCCATTAATACTGTAGTTACCTACTCCTGCGGGAATCAATGTTGCATTGTAATCTTCTAGCAACTCACCATCAACTGTCACATTCAAGAAGACTTCCGCATAATCCGTTGTGACATTGATGTAGAGGTCGGTGATTCCTGACAGAATATCCAATGTTGTGGGTGCAATGACTTCTAGAGTGGGGGCTCCGTGATTATCAACTAGAAAGTCAAGATGGTAAGTTTCATTGTCCATCATCCCTATGCTGCTATTTTGAAACAGAAATGTGAAATTAAGAAGACCTTCAGCGACAAGTGTTGTGTCAATCGATACATTCACACTTACGGCAGTAATTAACGAACTGTTGTAAGTTAACGTATTGTTATAGTCAGGATAGATCTCATCTTCAACAAATAGAGTGAGATTCAGAAGATCATAATCCGAAGTGATATTGAGTTCAATGTCAAAAGTGCCTGATACTGTGCTTTGGTTCGCAGGATTTAGCAGGATTATGGAAATATTTTCTGAATCAAATCCTGATACGCTACGAACTTCTTCAGGTGCTTCAGTCATCACTAGGTCATTGGATTGGCTAGTAGATGTTGGTTGAATTTGGATAGTTCCAATAACCAATACGGTAATTACCATGAGCATTAACAGACTTTTCTTTTTCATTCTGAAGCCTTCTATGCACCCAGTATCATCTAACAGGGCGGATGGAGCAAAAGAATTTAGTCCGCTTTTAAGGCTAGCGCAGGTTTGATAGTTGTACAGGCGAGGGTGACAAACATCTACAAAAAACTTGGAATGATATGGTGTTATGGCCCGAAGAATCGAGTCTAGGACGCCATGAAAAGAAGTTAGCTGTTAACCAATATACGGTAACAATCTCTAGATGTAATGACGATTTTGATGCACTAAAGACGTAGAAAAGAAACCAAAAGATTATTATGCTAATTAACCAATATGTGGTTAACTCGGTATGGGGTTGAATGAAATTCTTAGGTCATTACGGTTTCCGACAAAACAGCAAGACATCATCTGGCTCAAGAGACGTCAGAAGACCAGTCCGTCAACCATAGCAGAGAATCTGCAGGTTTCTCGACCTTACGTCAGCAAGGCTCAACGTGTCGCAGAGCAAAGGATAGAACGACTACTCAGAAACACTGCCAATGTTTCGAGAATCGAGATTTCAAATCTTAGTGGGAAGTATGGTTTCGCCGTTGGTTACTCTCCTATGCATAAATCGAAGACATATATTACATATTCACCTTCATTTGGTGTCCATACGTGGTTTGACCATATTGGACCTTGCGATGAATGCGAGATGAATGATGAATGCCATAGAATACTACGGATGCTTGCTGAGGAATGGCAAGTCCAGATACCTGTGAGTGATCCGCCCACAGAGGCAGCAGCTTATCTGTTTGACAATATCATGGAGCGATTAAATTGGAGTTGATGTGTTAATGACAGGTGAACGGATTAAATCAAGACATGTTGAGAGTGCTTGTCGGATTCCACCATCTATTGAATCAAGGACACTTTCTATACGATGGTCAAAACTAGGCTTGAACTCTAAACGGGTTCAGGTCACAGTTAGTGCTGTGATAGTACTCCTCTTCCTCACGCCTTTATTGCTGGGCATCTACTTCATATACGTGAATTCCCCTAGAGGTACACTGGAGCTTGATTCTGGTGAAGACACATTTGTAAGCTCTAGTTACGATCAAGAACACTCCCATGAGCAGTTCCTCAAAATCAGTAACTACTCACAGGATCATGAGGACCTTTCCGAGGTGGGTTTCTTCAAATTCGTCTACGTACCTCCACCAGGCGGCGGTAGTTTGGTTGATGCTCTCTTCAGTTTTCATTGCAGTGTTGTATCTACAGGTGAGGTTGGGCTACATATCATTGACTCAGATGGTCTGTGGGACCCGTTTGAGACAGACCTCGATAACTTGACCTACTCAAGTATGCCCCTCTATGAGCCATTACCATTTACCACTTTGGCAGTCAATTCTAACGGGAGTTATTCCGTTAATATCTTCGGTCCAGGAGGTTTGGTACAAGAGTCCCTGAATGGCATCAGCATCATTGGGTTTGCAATCACCGCAAAACAGGACACGCGTATCGAGCTATATTCCTTCGATGGACCAGTTGAGAATAGACCAAAACTCACGATGATAGTACGAGCAGGGCTGGTGGTTCAGAACCCATTTGTATACTACCTTACTCCATTGTTTATCATGCCCGCGTTGGCGGGGATTGTTCTCATGTTAATTGTATTTCGCAGGTCAAAGAGAGCGTCATAAAGAACTCACCTCCGAGAGATATCGCGAAGCCTATCTATATCTCACAGTCCTGTAATGGGGTATTATATGACGCTCCAACAAATATCGTTGTCCTCAACATTGAAGTAGTGAGAGTAACTTCTTCTTGCATAGTGGTTCTCAGTTAGTTTGGGGGCACAGTATAATGCAGAACACAGGAATAACAGTGCCTACAAGTCCTGACCCAATTCAGGGATTATTTAATCCAATTTCGGGATTACTAATTCTCATTGCTGTAAGTATAGTTGCTATCGCTGTATGGGTGTACAAAATTGGTTTCCCAGAAATAGAGAAAGGTCAGACTAGAAAACCTCAGCTTGGAGTCATCATATTGGTAATCTTAGCTGTCCTGAGTCCAGAGGCTATCCGTATCGGTACAGAGATCTCTCTTGCGGCCATGTGGTTGAACGTATTAAGCATCTTATTGGCAGGTGATGGATTCATGCCAACGTTCTTTTTGTTCGCAATTCCCATAACCCTTCTCAGACTATTCTTCCCTCTGATGATGTATAGGTATTATCGAGGAATGACCTCACGCATACGTGTATTATTGACGGGGGTTTTTGTTGAACTTCCAATGGTGCTTCTTGGTATTCCGCTTCTGATACTCCTCATAGTTGGACTTGTAATACTTGGGCTTGTACCTGTTCCTAAACGCCCAGTCAGTTGGCTAGAACATGAGGAATCTGGAGAGTCAGAGCAGGGGACTTCCGAGGAAGAAAATGGGAACAGTTCGAGATGATTCAGGTCACCTCAATGGAATTTAATAGACATCGCAAGGATAAATGAGTTGGATTAAGACGAAGTCGATTCATACCAAGAAGGAAAAGTGTGATGCACACTTTCATGCCGATGTGAATGCGGCAAGAAATATTATTCACGTGCAAGATAAAATGTCCAGTGTCGTTCCTGGACGGCAAACTTGATGTCCAAGTTTACCCATTTAACAATGAACGATAGCGCCAGTTTCAAATTAATCGTACAGGCGATGTTTATTAGGGTTATTCAGTTTCGGTGCCTACCAATAATTCAGAGGACCCAACTATGGCTATTGGCGAAAAATCTCCATCCGTGAGTGGTATATGGTCACCCTCCGAAAATCTGTCGGAACGTGTAAAGAAATTACGGAAGCATTTCTATTCCTTTCATGAGCGTGAAGAAACAAATGAACCCTATTCATTTACAACAGGAACACCCTGGGATGAAGTGTATTCGCTTCATGACTGGGCTAATGAACCTTCAATCTACATCTTCCTTCCTTCAATAGATCAAACATTGAAAGCGATGGCGGTGAGTGTAAAATTGCCGGAAACGTATTGGAAACATGGATTATCCATGCGTAAGTCAATTTTCTTCCACGAGGTTATGACTAAGCATATGCCTGTAACGATACTTGATGGAGAATTAATTGTCGGTTTCAATTTCAACACGGCATTATCCAAATCACTTACTAAAGGCGAAACCAAGAAACGCAATAAAGAGATGAAAAAATGGTTCAAAGAAGCTAAGAAATTCTCTGATTTAGGCGTTGGTACTGCCTCTTCCGCAGCTGGTCATATTATTCCAAATTATGCTAAAGCTTTGCGAGTTGGGTTGAAAGGAATAGTAGATGAATTCAATGAGGTTCTTGAAGGCGACTTATCAAAAGAACATCGAGAATTTGTGCAATCGCTTATTCTGAGTTGTGAAACAGCGCGTGACTTCAATCTGCGTTATAGCGAAAAAGCAAATGAATTAGCGAAGTCTGAAAACGATCCTGTTCGTAAATCTGAACTCGAAACCATTTCACAGGTATGCGCCAAAGTTCCTTGGAATCCCCCTGAAACTTTCCAAGAAGCTCTCCAATCACTCTGGATAGTGCATATGCTTGTAATGGCTGCAGAATCTTATCCGGGGGCGGGGCTCTCACATGGCCGATGGGATCAATACATGTATCCATTCTACAAGATGAGCATAGATTCTGGCGAAATAACTAGAGAAGAAGCAAGAGAATTACTTCATTGTTATTGGATAAAGCACAATTACGTTTACGATTATCAAGGCCGTTTAAGTTTGAATCAAGGAATAAACTCTAGTTTTGGTCAACTCATCACACTTAGTGGCTGCGGTCCTAATGGTGAAGATCTCACAAACGATCTTACTTGGCTCACCCTAGATGTTATCGAAGAGATGAATCTACTTGAACCTAAACCGAACATTAGAATTCACAAAAATACTCCGCAAGATTTTCTGATTCGCGTTTCAGAATCACTTGCCAAATCTCAAGGTTCTCCTTTCTTGTTGAACTTCGATGAACATAGTATCGATGGTATGGTTTGGCAAGGTGTACCGAGGGACGAAGCTTGGGACTATGGGATTGTTGGATGTTTGGAGAACACCATGCAAGGGAACGATCGTTCCGGAACGGTGGACGTGAATATCAATCTCGTGAAGGCAATTGAATTCGCATTGAATGATGGGAAGGATTTGAGAACTGGTGACCGGGTTGGTGCAAAAACTGGTGATCCACGTGCCTTTGCATCGTATTCCGATTTTCTTAATGCTGTAAAAATTCAACTTACAAAACTTGTTGGATTACTTGTTGATTGTGGAAACCAAGCCGATACGTTACGAGCAAAATATCAGCCAACACCTTACCTAAGCGCTTTGATGGACGGGTGTGCATTGAGTGGAAAGGATGTCAATCAAGGAGGGACTATTTGGAACTTCAATACTTTGGAAGGCATGGGCATTGCTACTTTGGCAGATTCAGTAGCAGCAGTCAAAATGATGGTCTTTGATAAGAAACGTCTAACGATGGATCAATTGCTTGCAGCAATCCACGCAAACTATGATGGATTCGAAGAAATACGCCAACTGCTTCGTTCTAAAGCACCTAAGTTCGGAAATGATGATGATTTTGTAGATGATATAGCTCGTGAGTTATCTGTTCACTGGGCTGAAGAAACTTTCAAACATTCAAATCCTTATACTGGTCGGAGATATCGTGCAGGATACCTTAGCTGGAACTACTACATTCCTCTTGCTCCATTAACAGCTGCCACCCCGGATGGTAGACGAAGAGGTGAGTTTCTGTCAGGTGGCGTTGGAGCTGTTCAAGGAATGGATTCCAAAGGGCCAACAGCATCAATTCGTTCGGTTGGGAAACTCAGTTTGGAAACTGTACCTAACGGATCATCACAGACGATCACACTTAGCCCTTCAATGGTCCGTACACCGGAGCATATCGAAAAACTTGCTGCATTGCTGAGATCCTATAATGAGGTGGGAGGTACTGCACTCCAGATTAATATTATCGATGCTGAAACATTGAGAGCTGCACAATCCAATCCTGATGACTACGCTAACCTATTGGTTCGTGTTACAGGATACAATGCCTTCTTCACTCAAGTAGGCCGAGAACTTCAAGAGGAACTCATTTCCAGGACGGAGCATCAACTCTAATGACTTCAAAAGGACTTATCACACGAATCCAGCGGTGTTCAACAGAGGATGGTCCAGGTATCCGAACTACTGTTTTTCTCAAGGGATGTCCTCTTCGTTGTACTTGGTGTCATAATATCGAAACTATTGAATCTAAACCCAGAATAGTTTGGCACCCCACAAAATGTATTGGTGATAGGGCTTGCATTGAAGCATGTACCGATAACAACTTGGACTTGACAGCGGATGGAATGATAATAGACTGGGATAATTGTCAACTGTGTGTGAGTTGTGAGGATGTATGTCCAACGGGTGCTATTGAGTTCATTGGAATCGAATGGGATTCAGATAAGCTAGTGGAAGAATTATCTCGTGACAAAGTATTCTTCACAACATCTAACGGTGGAGTTACAATCTCGGGTGGTGAACCATTACTTCAATCCGAGTTTGCAATCGATTTAGCTAAAGGCTTACGTAGCAAAGGTATACACGTAGCTTTGGATACTTCAGGATACGCGAGTGAGAAAGTATGGATTGATATTTTGCAATATATTGATCTTGTTCTTTTTGATATCAAGAACATGAACTCAGAAAATCATCTAGAACAAACTGGAGTTCCCCTTGAAAGAATCCTCTCCAATGCTGAAATACTTGCTAAGACTGAAATCCCTGTTTGGATTCGCACTCCAATAATTCCAGATTGTACTGACAGTGATGGTAACATCCAAGCGATTTCCAAATTCATTGTTGAAAAAATCCGAAATGTTGAACGATACGATCTTCTAGCTTTTAACAAAATGTGTGTTGAGAAATATTCTTTATTTGGACTCGAGTATCCACTGAAGGATTCTGAGCTCGTTCAAAAAGAAACTATGGAGCGTCTTGCTTCCATTGCAAAACAATTCGGTGTCCAGAACGTTACTTGGTCTGGAATGACCCGGACTGAACCTGGTGAGAAAAATAATCGAGTACAGGAGGTACAAACCTGTGGATAATATGATAAATAGCGAACTTGCTGAAGCCTTGAAAATATTTGAGAATCCCAAGTTTATGATTACTTGTGACAACGCTGGAGAACCAAATATAGTGCCTGTTATGTCTTGGACTGTATATGATAATGATACTTTAATCATGGGCGATTTCATGATTTGCAAGACTCGCCAGAATCTCATTGACGGAAGTAAGAAGATAGGATTAATGGTTCTTAATATGGACCTTGAAAGCTGGCTAGTTCAAGCAGATTTTGAAAACTTTCACACGAATGATGAATATTACGAGTTCATGGCCATGACTCCCTTGTTCAGGTACAATCAATACACCAACGCGCGATCAGCTGGAGTGGCTCATGCAATCAATTCAAGTGCGAAATTCTCGATTTCCAAAGTCAATGTGCTTCTGGAGTTCTTAAAAGTAAAGAGAGCTAAAGGTAAAGTTCCATTAGAGGAAAGTGATGCAGGTAACCTCCCGCTAAATGTCTTCGAACGATTTTCAAAGATGGCAGCCATCAAAGTCATCGCTTTCTACAATGAGGATGGATACCCTTCAGCCTTTCCTGCTTTCGGTATGGTTCCAGTTTCGTCAAACCGGTTGGTTATGAGACGTAGTGAAGAAAAGAGGCGTGGGTTCAAACTTACTGATGGTCAGCGTGTAGCGATATCTCTCGTGACATTAGAACCTGCTGCGTTTCAGGTCAAAGGAACATTTAGGGAGATTGATGAGAATCTCGGTTACATTATTCTGGATCGTGTCTATGCCTGTTCACTCCCACGACCTGGCGTCAGGGTTGACATTCCATTACTCTGAGAATCGAAGTTGAGATGATAATATGAAGGAATGGACATACACTTCAAAACAGGGAACCGATATTGTTGTCAGCCATGCCCGAATCAATGATGCACGCGACATGCACAAAAGCTTCTGCGAGGTCGTGGAAGAAGGGCTATACCTCCCCACATTCTCACCAAATTCAACAGTTCCTGATTGGATTGATTGGATTCAACGCTGCATTGGAACACGTGAATTACTTTTGGTCGCAAAAATAAGTAACAAGTACGCAGGACACCTAACACTTCAACCTGAAGAATGGGTTGCTTCCCGACATGTTTCTCGATTGGGTGTGATTGTTCAAAAAGATATGCGAAATATTGGTATCGGTAAATCATTAATGATTGCTGCAGAGGAAGCTGCTCTCGAATTGAGATATGAAAAAATCACTCTAAGCACATTTGATAACAACGAAATAGCTCTTGCTTTGTATAAGAAATTAGGCTACAAAACTGTTGGTACACGGGTGAAGCATTTCAAAATGTCTGTGGCATCTAGTGATGGTTATATCGGTGAAATACTAATGGAGAAGCTACTTTCAGAATAGATTCAAAGAGAGTGTAGAGAAACCACGCGCTGTGATACAACATGCATAATAGAGCAGCGCAAACCGTGTTGCGCAGCCCTATGTCTTACTTTCTCCGAATAATATAGAATGCGACTACTACCACACCAATTACTCCAACGCTTACTAGAATGATCAGCAACATTTCGAGAGGTTGTACAGCTGGCACTACGTCAATGGCATAAATTGGACTAGAAAACTCAAGCCCTGAATAATCAAAAGCAAATATCTGAAACTCGATTTCTCCTGAAGCGTTATGTTCCAAAGTTATGCGCCATTCCATTCCACCTGAGCTCATCATCGTATATCGGTCGAGTAATTCACCATCCATATCGACATCAACTTGGACATCCAATATTCCACTTGAAGGATTTGTCAGATTTACACTGATTACATACTCCTCTTCAATATGAACACTTAGGGGATATTCGATATAGCTAATGCTTGGTGCAGTTGCATCATCAGGAAAGATTCGAATTGTTTTAGATTCTCCCGCATCAAGATCAAAACCTACTCTAATCAGAAATGCGTCTGTTCCATTTATTGTTGAGAGAACATTAGCACCTGAAACAATGTAATACCTACCGCCTGATATTGGTTGAACAAGGAACTCCCATATTTGATTGGCAACTGAGTAGTTCAGATTGTTTGTTATTGATAGATATGCTCCCACGTCAATGTTACGAGCATTCGTAGGTTGTCGGTCGATTGTGACTGAATCCCATGGTTGCGACCAAGGTTGATTGATTGTCCAATTCCAATATGTGGGAGTTCCATCTTGAAAATCAACAACTCGAAAACCATTGCGTCCATGACCACCAAACGACATATCAGGACCCAAACCCGTAGTTATAATCCAGAGAGTTCCATTCGATTCATCAACTCGATCTATATGGGAGTGTCCTGTGAGAACAACATCCACATTAGTTTCGTTACAGATTCGGCTTAGCTCTAGCAACTCTTCTTCAAAATTTAATAAGAGATTTTGACCTGAATAATGGAAACTGAGAATCTTAGTCTGGGCGCTACTAGCAGCCATATCTCTCTCAATCCATCCAATCTGAGTAGAGTTTAACTCACCTAGATGAGAATTAGCCATAGTCATGAAGATATCTGGTCCAATATTTACTGTGTAGTAGTCATCTCCAAAAACAGCTACGTAGGGTGCAAAATTCAAATTTGGGTCATGGTCATGATTTCCGGGCACAACATAAATTGGAACACTACTTTGCGAAATTAGATTATAGAATCGATTGAATGGGCCAAATCCACCATTTTGAACAAGATCACCGGAGATTATGATCAAATCAGCTCCAGCTGCTCCTGCTTGATACAGTACGGAGAGTAGTTTAGTATCACGGTCAGGCATTCCCGAATTAATATGTGTGTCAGTTATGTGAACTATTCTCAAATCATCAGGAAATGCATTTCGAATCTGGACCGCATTCTTCTCCACTAAATCATAGTTTGATACTCCATCTGATATTGACATCCTAAGGTCATATAGATTTACTAGTGCATTTGATGGGATACGCGCATTGATATGCCAAACGCCCGTACTTGTGTTTCTTGTTGGGCTTTCTAATACAAGTGTATACTCAATATATTCTCTATAAAGCTCAATATCCCAGCTTGAAATGTTAGCTGGACCTTTGACACGCAGCTCAATCTCACTTCCGTTCAGAACAATAGCCGGGTTTCCTATGCGTGGCCAATCAATGTTTGATGGACTCTCGGAATTATATTGTGATGGAACTATTAAGGAATCCAAATCCTGAATTGTTTGTGGTGATTCCGTTCCCTCGGAATTAGACTGAATCATAGGTGAAAATAGAAACAGAATCAATAGTGAATATAGATAGAATCTCTTAACCCGCAGGTGGATACTCTCCTTTGAAAGTGCAGTAGATATTATCCCTTTTGTTTTTAGTGGTTGATTGTATTTCACTCAAGACAAAGGTTCACTACTCTGTTTTCAAATGGATTCAGGAAAACGTGTTCTACCTTTGTTTTAAGGATAAATTCATTACATAATTATTCATATGATAAATGAAATATAATAATATGTGAGCAAAAATGGCATTCGCTAAAGATTCGCAATCATCCATGAGGATGGATATGAAAATCGTCGTTTCCTTCATAGGAGGTTCTCTAATCACTGCGATTTCAGCATTGTTACCTAATTCTGCAATAATTGGTGCTATAGCGTTCGGATTCCCTTTCCCATGGCTGAGTCAATCATTCTTTCCATCGGGAGGTCCAATGATTTTAGACTTCACTGGTCTGGTACTAGACCTCCTTGTGTGGACTATCGTATCTTTCATATTAATCACACTCACTCTGAAGTTCAGAAAAGACAATTCTGATTCTGATCCATCTGTAATGTAAGGTCCAGACACGTTGTGGGTTGAGGATGAAAGATTTCAAGATGTCTGGCACATCTAGTGATGATTATATAGGCGAACTACTAATGGAAACTCTGCTTTCTGAATAGATTCAGAGAAAGGTGTAGTATCCATGTGGCGCAAAATCGTTGAGTTTTTTGCAGAATCCCCCACTCGACTCAAAGTTGCACAAGCCCTTGTCCGGCACGGTTTCAAAATTGAAGGTCCCGGTGTGATTAAATGCAATGAAATCCGGATACCATTGAAATCGATTGGCGATGCTTTGAATATTGACAGAAGAACTGTGCGAGCAACCACTGAGGATATCTGTGCAAACAAAGATCTTTTTGCATTCTTCAACTCTCTTCTTCCTGCAGGTCCTTCTTTGGAAAAAGCAATTCGAATATTGGGCTATGGCGTAGTCACAATTTTTGTAGAATCACCAGAGAATCCCGGGATACTTTCAGAAGTTACTTCAACTATTGCAGGGTATGGAATCCCAATTCGGCAGGTCATCGCAGAGGATGTTGCAATTTACCCCGAACCCTGTTTGAAGGTCATCACTGAGAAACACCTTCATGGTTCCGTAATTGAGAGCCTCACTAGTATCAAAGGTGTAAGTAGGGTCATTATCGATAAGTAATCTTACGTATAGTTGGGAAGACAATGTAGAATCGAACTCAAGAGTTTAAAAGGAAATGTAGAATCGAGTTCAAGAGTTTTTCAGAATGGATTCCGAGCTTCAGACTTCTGATTCAGAAGACATTGTAGATGAAGTAAAGGGCATGCATCACGTGTGGATGCTGGCTATTTCTCTTAGCATTCTGCAAATCGGTTTTGGTCTGATAGTACCGATATTCCCATTTTATATTGTGGCCTTAAATGTAGGAGCGATAGAACTTGGGTTCCTAGCAGCATCATTTGCATTGACTCGCATCATACTTGCAGGGCCTTTCGGTGGCCTTTCGGATAAACTTGGGCGCAAACCTGTTATGATGGGAGCTCTTCTAGGGTTTGCTTTTGCCAATGTAGTTTATGCTTTTGCACCCAATGTTGAAGTAATGATTGCTGCTCGAGCTTTAG
>Ga0114923_10001812_pt1 | contig 14615 bp, 26 predicted proteins | sample SumtaG_FD_89578 | JGI IMG/M metagenome (GOLD analysis project Ga0114923, IMG submission 89578) | Deep subsurface microbial communities from Indian Ocean to uncover new lineages of life (NeLLi) - Sumatra_00157 metaG | ecosystem: Environmental > Aquatic > Marine > Oceanic > Sediment | place: near...
GGCATCCAGACCCGCAAGCACTCGGCGCCCGATCCCATGGCGGTCCGCAACCTTCAGCGCGCCCATGCCGCGGGGTTGCCCACGGCGGTCTACCATTTTGTCAGGGCCTACCACGGTGCGAAGGAACAGGTCGCGCTCATCCTCGACGTGATCCGGAACGCCGCGGTCCCGATCTTCTGCGTCGCGCTGGACCTCGAAGGCCGGCCCGACGATCCCCGCACGCCCGACACCGACGAGAGCCGGGGCGCATGGTGGAGCCCGGACGATGCCGAGGGCCCGGTCAACACCGCCGACGTCATGGACGACCTGGTCGAGATGACGCTGATGCTCCAGGCCGCAGGGTTCCGGGTCATCCTGTACACCGGGGCGGCGTGGCACTGGTTCGTCAGCCAGAAGCGGATCGAGGTGCCTCAGGTGCTGGCGACGCTGGGTCTCTGGTCCGCCTGGTACACCCGCGGTGACCGTCCGAAGCTGCCGGTCGGGCCGAACGGGAAGGCGTGGCCCTGGGCGGAATGTCTCATCTGGCAGTTCTGCGGTAGCAAGCCGCTGCCCGGACGGGTCGAAGGGATCCGGGGCACCTGCGATCTAAACAGATTTAGAGGCAGCCCCGAAGCGTTCGCCGCATGGGCCGCGGACGCAGCGCACCGGCCCACCGATCCGGCACCGGCCTGCCTCCGCGCCGACCTCGTCGAGCAGCTCCTCGAGATGGCGGTCCGGGCCAAGGCGGGCGGCGATCCCGACGCGGCGGGCGAGCTCCAGCGCGCGGCGGAGCGGATCGAGAAGCTCTGCTAGGCTTGGCGCATGGCGGGTGAACAGAGCGGGACGGGTGGAGCACAGTTTCCAGGCGGCATGGTCACGGCGTACGGGGTCGCGCCCTACATGGGCCCGGACTATCCCGACCCGCGGATCACGCCGCAGCCGTTCATCATCAACAACTCGCCATCCCGCGTGACCCGCAAGGTCACCGTCACCTGCCGCATCGACGACGACGGCGTCATGTGGCTCCGGATCAGCGCGGAGGGTCGCGTCATCTCCGAGGTGTCGGGGGACGGTCGGAACCTGAGCATCACGGAAGACCTGTAGGCCCACGAGGATCGCCCCTATCGCCGCCCACCGCTCCGGACGCACGGTTCGGCGTCGGGCGCCACGGGGCTTCTGGGGGCGGGTGAGCGGCGCGCACGGGAGTCGAACCCGCAACACCCCCGAGACCAGGCGTTACCCCGAACGGACGCGCCGAGACCAGCCTACCCCGACACCACGACCGTGAACACTACGCCGGTCTCGGGCCAGTCGCCCCGCTCCGCGACCTGGAGCCCCGGCATGTCGCGGTAGGCCCGGCCCATCAGGCCGACCCGGAGCGCGTCGTCGTTGGTGGCATCGGGCGCCCAGATCCGGATCGTCTCGGTCTTGCCCTTGCGCCAGGTCAGCTTCGCGGAGGGTTGGCCGGGTGCGGACCACGCCACGACGGGGCCTAGCTGGGCACGCTCCCGAACGGTCAGGTCTCGCATCGCTCCACCGTACCCGCCTTGACCGTCCGCCGCGAGCGGTGCTACCCATGTCGGGCGGGACGCTGGCTCTGGGTTACCACTTCAACTGCTACTCCCACCGCCGTTCACTTGCCCGCACTCACGCATTGGGGGACCGCGTGGACTACGCCGATCATTTCAGCCGCCGCTCGACGCCGCAGTCGGAGCAGGCCGACCCGAAGCAGGTCGAGAACTCGGCGGGCGGCTACTCGTTCACCGTCGATTGCTGGACCCGGCTCGACCGGTTCCTCATCCTCGGGTCGGAGGGCGGCAGCTACTACGCGACCGAGCGGAAGCTGACCCGCGAGAACGCCGCGTGCGTCGACGCGTGCCTCGATGAGGCCCCGGTGCGCGCGATCAACCGCATCACGGAGATCAGCCAGAGCGGCCGGGCTCCGAAGAACTCGCCGGCCATCTTCGCTCTGGCCATGGCGGCCGGGCATTCCGACCCGCTCGCCCGCAAGCATGCGATGAACGTGATACTGCGGGTGTGCCGGACCGGGACGCACCTCTTCGAGTTCGTCGACACCGTCCAGCACATGCGCGGGTGGGGCCGCGGTCTGCGTCGCGGCCTCGGCGCCTGGTACCTCGACATGGAGCCGGAGCGGCTGGCCTACCAGATCATCAAGTACCGGAACCGCCACGGCTGGACGCACCGCGACGTGCTGCGAGTCGCACATCCCAACGCCAAGACGCCCGCCCACGAGGCGCTGTTCCGGTACGTGACGAAGGGGACCGAGCCGAACCCCGAGCACACGACCGACGGCGGCTTCGTTCGGGGGGTCAAGTACCCGCTCGACATCCCGCCCCTGATCGCAGCGTTCGAGCTCGCCCAGAAGTGCGACACCACGCGGCAGACCGCATCGCTCATCCGCGAGCACGGCCTCACGCACGAGATGGTCCAGACCGACCACCTCAAGTCGGCCGAGGTGTGGGCCGCGCTGCTCGAGCGGATGCCGATGGGCGCGATGGTCCGGAACCTCGGGCGCATGTCGGCGCTCGGGTTGCTCGCCCCGCTCAGCGAGGCGTCGAAGCTGGTCGTCGAACGGCTCGCCGATACGGACCGGCTCAGGAAGTCGCGGCTCCACCCGCTGTCCATCCTCACGGCGCAGGTGATCTACGCGCAGGGTCACGGGATGCGGGGCAAGCTGTCATGGTCGCCCGTTCCGCAGGTGGTCGACGCGCTCGACGCCGCCTTTTACGCGTCGTTCGGGAACGTCACGCCGAGCGGTAGGGCGCACCTCTTGGCGCTGGACGTGTCCGGCTCGATGAGTTTCTCCACGATCGCCGGCTCGCCCCTGACGCCGCGGGTCGCATCGACCGCGATGGCACTGGTGACCGCGAACGTCGAGCCGAACTACGTCGTGTGCGCGTTCGCCACGAACTTCTGCACCATGCCGATCAGCGCCGGGATGCGACTGGTCGACGCGCTCGCCGTGGTCGACCGGCTCCCGATGGGCGGGACCGACTGCTCCCTGCCGATGCGCGTCGCGCTGGATCAGAAGTGGGGCGTCGATGCGTTCCTCATCTACACGGACAGCGAGACCTGGGCGGGCCGGTCGCAGCACCCGCACCAGGCGCTCCAGACCTACCGGCAGAAGATGAACCAGCCGGCGGCCAAGCTGGTCGTGTGCGGCATGGTCTCGACCGACTTCACCATCGCGGACCCGAACGACCCGGGCATGCTCGACGTCGTCGGTTTCGATACTGCGGCCCCGGCGATCATCGCCGACTTCGTGAGGGGGTGACCAGCTCTGGAGCGGGACGACGCATGGCGGTTATCATCGCAAGTCTGGGAATGTCGGTATCGAGTCCGGCCCGCGGCCACCGGTCGCGGTAACACAACAGAGTGCACCAGAGGTCTTCGGACCATCTCCGCCCGCACACCTTGCCCGCTCCGCTTCTTTCAGGCTCGGGACGATGTGAGACGCTTACCTGTAATCCGATGGTCGCGGGGTGAAAGTCCCCGCCCACCCCACCCGGGTGCGTAGCTCAGGACGGAGCAGCGGACGTAAACGCGTCGCACGATCCCTTGACCGAGCCGCTCCTACTGCGCGGGACGATGTGACCCGGTTATCATTGGAGCCTGAGATGCGACCCTCGGGAACGCGCAGGGCCTTCGGGCATCTCCGGACACGAACCTTGACCGCGCTTCTCTCTGGCCCGTCCCGACTTGGGGCGGGCCGTTTCTATTTGAGCAGCGGGATCGACGAGAGCAGCCGTCTCGCCGCGGGCCCCACCGCGATCGCCGTCGCCTCACCGCCGAGGTCCGGCTCGCGGAACACGACCGGGCCGAGCGGCGCGAGACGGTTCGCGAGACCGAGCAGCGTCGGCTCGTCATCGACCGCGAGAACGACGAGGTTGTCCGGCGGGCGTCCGTGGGTGCACGCCCATTCGATCAGCGCGTGGCCGACCTGCGCCGTCCGCAACCCGACGTCGAGGTCGAGCCGGGCGACGGCATAGAGTTTGGTGGGTCCGGCAGGAGTCGAACCTGCAACGACGGGATCATTACTCCCGCTCCCCCTACACAGGGGCACGGACCCAGAAGCGCGCTCCGATGGACTTGAACCACCGACCTCCCGAGGCATTACTTCGGGCGCTCTGACAGCTGAGCTAGGAGCGCAAACAGAAGCGCCCCCGCTGACGTCTTGGTCGGCGGAGGCTTCTAGAGAACGGTTGCCCGAGGGCTGTCGGTCAATGCTTCATCGAGACCAGCCTCGCCATTCTGGACGGCGGTGTCAAGCGGGGGCGGAGCAGACCGCTCTTCCGCCCGCCTCACCCGCCCCGCCATGAACCGGGCCAGATCGCACCCGACGCACTCGGCCTTGTGGTCGGGCCGCCACCGGGGGAAGCGGCACGTCGGGCACTGCACCAGTCGGTTCATCGGGCGGGTGGTGGGCTTCTTCGGGTTGGCCGTTCGGAGGGGGCCGCTCATTCCTCGAGATCCCCGAGGTTGATCGTCAGGTGGACGTGCGGCGTCTGAAGCTTCTCGACGATCTGATCGGCGATGCGCTTCGCCATGTTCGAGCGCGTCCGTCCGAGGTGAGCGCGGACGCCCTTCCGGATCGTCTCGCGCTGCTCATCGATCCACGCTTCGACCTCCTTCGTGGCGACCTCGCGGACCATCTTCCGGACCATCTGCTGGAAGTGGGAGACCGTGACCCTCTTCCCCTTCCGGTACTCTGTGACCGGCTCGGCCCGCCCCCCGTGATAGCTGGACTTCGTCATCGCGGGCTCGGTCAGCACTGCGGCGACGATCGACTTGATGATGTCCTCGCTCCGGTCTAGCAGCGCGCTCGCGACCGCCGCCTGCACCTGCGCCTCGATGACCTCTTCCGGAATCTTCATCACGATCTGCGTGTCGTCAGCCATACGGAACCTCCATGAGCGGCAGCGGACTCGAACCGCCGACGGCGCCTCACCGCCCGCCCTGATGCGCACCGGAGCGCGCGGGATCAGTGCCAGCCGTTCTCCCTCCCCTCGTCCCGCCACCGCTCCTCGTCGGAGGCCTCGCGCTCGACGTCCCGGATCGCGCGGCGGAGCGCGCGGCGCTCCTCGTCGGTCTCCGCGTCGTCGAGTTCACGCTCAAGCCCGTCTATCTCGCGGTCGTACGGGTCACTCCCACGGGTCATCATCGTCATCCTCCTCGGCGCCCCCGAACACGAGTTCGTTCACGCCTGCGATATCCAGGTCGACCACGCACTGCGCGTAGGCCGGCCAGCTGTTCGAGTCGCGGCACACCACGAACCGCTCGAACCATGAGCGCCAGATCATCGCGCCCTCGGTGAGCGTCGCGGTCGGCAGCCGCATGCACGTGACGGCGTAGGGCGGCTTGGTCTCGACGGCGATGACGTAGACCTCTTGCGGGTCGAACCCGTTCTCCCGGGCCCCGACGGCGTACCAGTCCATCTGTGCGTGGTAGGCCATGTTCTCGGCCTGTCTGGTAAACCAGTTCGGCTCCGAGTTCGTGCTCGACTTCAGGTCGGTGATCAGCTTCGCGCCCATGACGTCCAGCCGCCCCGCGCACTTCTGGCCCTGGACCTCCCACCGCAACTCGACCTCCTTGGCACCGACGAGGAGCGGTGCGGCCACGGGATCGGAGAGGACCACGTCGGCTACACGCTGTGCCCTGTCCCGTTCCGTCGCGGTGACGATCGGGGCGGGGTACTTGCCGGCTGCTTTACGTGCGGACTGGATCGCGGCGCCGAGTTCGGCAGCCTCGACGTCGGCGCTGGTCACGATGATGCGGCCGTCGGCGTCCTCCTTGGCCTGCGTCCACGCCTTGCCGGTGTGCTTCTCGTCGAACACGAAGTGAGCCTCGCCCGCGAGCAGGCCTTTGAAGGCTGCCCACGGCGACCCCGCCCGCTTGCCCTCGAAGAGAACGAACTCACCGCCGAGGACCAGGACGTGCACGAGCGAGCCGAACGACTGCGCCGGGGTGCTCGCGCTGGGGTGGAGGATGCCGGCGCGGAAGTGCGCCGGGCTCCGGCCCATGCGCTTCAGCTGGGAGAAGTGGAGCTCGTCGGGCGGGAAGGTCACGAGCGCCCCGCCGCGAGCCACAGGACCCAGCAAATACCGGCCGTCACAACGACGAGCGCCGCGACATCGGGCCAGGTCATCACGCCCCCGCCTCCGCGACAGCCTCGAGCGCCTCTTGAAGCGTCGCGTCGGCCTGGTCCGGGTCGAGCCCGACCTCGCCGGCACGCTTCAGGACCCACGTCCAGATCTTCGCCTCGGACGCTTCGATCCACGCCGCCTCCCGGCGGATCGCATCCATCAGATCGGCCCCGGTCTTCGCGCTCTTCAACGCGTCGCCATCCTTCCACTCGCCTGCGCCGCGTCGCTGCGTCTCGCGCTGGTCCGGATCGACCGGGGAGGAGCGCGGGCCCGGGGTCGGTCCACCCTCGGGCGGGGTGGGCCGGATCCTGATGCACGGGATGTTCTTCCGCTTGCCGAAGTCGGTCGTCGAGGCGAAGAGGGTGATGCGTCTCCCGGCCCACCGCTCGACATGCGGGCTGTACATCCCGGCGATCGTGGAACCGTTCGTCTTGTTGACGACCATGGGGCGGTCCAGTTCCTCGAGTTGCATCACCGCGGACCGCTGCTTCGCGCGACCCTCCTGGCCACCGACCTCGCCCTGCTTCACGCGCTTGATGGTGACCACGCGGTCGTTGCCGTCGGGGAGGTCCCAAACCCCTACCCAGTCCGCTGAGTAAAACTCTCGGTAGTGCGTCACTGTCCGGTCTTCCCGCCGAGCAGGTCGAGGATCGCGGCGCGCACCTCTTCCCGGATGATCGCGCGGAGGCCGACCGGTGCGGTGTCGTCGGGCGGGGCGGGGGGCGCGACGATCGGCGGTGCATCCACCGGCTCGTACAGACCGACGAGCGTCGTCACCGCGACCCCGCCCTGATGACCGGCCGGCCGGCTCTCTTTCGTCCACGTGATCCGTGCCACCAGGCCGCCGTTGACCGACTCGATCTGACGCGGCTCCCGCGCTTCGATCTTCAGCGCGCTCTGTATGTCAGACCGTGGCGCCCACCACGTGCCGGGTGCGACCTTCGTGACCATGTCCTGCGTTCGATGCTTCGCTCCCATATCCTCTATCTCCCTTCGCCCCGGTGCGGGGCAGATTACTTTCCACGAGCCGCGACGAGGAACCCCGCCGCCTCAACATCCAACCGCGCCGCCAACGCCTGCGACTCATCACCCGGCCAGTACCGGACGACGCGGGCGAACTCGCTCAGCGCCGACGACCATGCCTCGGCGAGCGTCCTGGCGAGGCGCTCATCGACGAGCGGTTGCGTCATGGCGAACCGTACCGGCTCGGTCCGCGGCGCCCGATGCGGGCCACACCACGCGGCGCAGAGCGACGTGGCCGTGGCGACCGGGTCGATGCCGTCGGGCGACACGTCGTGCATGTAGCGCAGGACCTGGTAGAGCGCGCGGTATCCACGGTCGTTCATCTCGATGGGCAGCTCTTCCATCTCGGGCGGGACCGTCTCGTCGACAGGCTGCGTCATGGTGCCGGAGCAGCGGGGGCATTGGTCGGCGCGGGTCGGGATGACGTGGTGCGCGTGGGTGCAGGCTTCGTCAGGCACACGCTGCGTCCAGGCGCTCGCGGAGGCTGCGCAGGATGCGGTCGACCTCGGGCTCGGTGAACCGCAGGTCAGACGCGTGGTCGCGTGACCCCATGAGGACCCGCCACGGGATCAGCCCGAGGAGGAAGACCCGCGCCTCCCAGGCACACTGCGTGTGATGGAGGCGCGGGTCGCACGGTGGCAACGACATCAGGTAACCCCGCACCGTGGCGTGATGCATCATCGACTGTCGGAAGACGAGACACGGCGTTCGCAGCCCAGCGTCGCTTACCATCCGGAAGAGTTCCGCCCACTCCCCCGCGTTCAGATCGCTCGGCTTCGTCATGAGCACCACCCTTCTTTCCGCTCTCTGCGCGCCGCCGCCTCGGCCCGCGCCTCGTCGTCGGCCACCCTGCGCGCTGCCTCCTTCCCGCCCGCTTCGCACTCGGTGCACGGGACATCGATCGTGTGGTCCACGGCGAGCCGCTCCTCGACGGTCCCCTCGTCGCCGCAGTTGTCGCAGGTGGCGTCCCAGAAGTCGTACTCGCACCGGTCGTCGCGCACGGTGCTCTCCATGGTCAGCGAGCATGCGACGATCCGGCGACCGCGGTCCTCGGACAGCCACGCCGAAACGGCCGCGTCGCTGGGCCAGTCTTGCGTCGTCTCCCCACCGGGCTTGAAGCACACCCGGAGCCGGTCGGCGTGGTCCTCGTCGACGGTCATCTCGTAGGCGTACGGCCACTCCTCACCGAGCGTCTGCGGCCCGCGGCCCGGCACGTCGAGCCGGAGCGTCGGCGTGTCGTTGATCACCGTGATGCAGATCCCAGCGCCGCCCTCGCCGCGGAGCATGATGATGGTGCGCCAAGAACCGAGGGCGTCGTCGCGTTGGCACTCCCCGACCTCGATGCTCTCGACATCGAAGACCGAGATGAAGCTCGCACGCGGACTCACTGGCCCGCCCCGGCATGCATCACGGCCAGCGCCGCGAAGTCGGTGAGCGTGACGGCCGCAGCGGCGAGGACCGGGGCGAGCGCGCGCTCACCCTCGGCGAGGGTCTTGGTCTGCGCCATGGACGACACCTCGGCCGATGCGACCGAGCGGCCGACCGGTGCGGTGGGCGGCGACTCGCAGTCTACCGAGACGTGTAGGTTCCAGCGCAGCGAAGGGATGACCGGCAGGTCGGTCCACCTCACCGAGACCCGGACGCCGTCCTTCGTGGCGGTCCAGCGCTTCGAGGTCCGGTCCTTCTCAGTCGTCGTGCTGACGAGCGGCAGGCTGCGGCCGAACACGTCGAGACGGTCCGACTCGCTCCGCGCCAGGTCGGCCGCTGCGTCACGGAGATGGGTGCCGTCGGCGGTCCGGGTCGCCGCGTTGTGTAGGTTGCTCATGGTTCCTCCGGGGTGGAGAATGATAGGGGTCTGTATATACGTCAAGATATTTATTTCTTGACCCGCGGCGGTTCACCCCTCAATCTCTGCGGCATGGGCATAGGCGAACGGATCAAGCGTCAGCGTCAGTCACTCGAGATGACGCAGGTGGAACTGGCCGCGACGGTCGGGCGCAAGGCGAGGCGTGAGGTTGCGCAGGCTCTCGTGTCGAGGTGGGAGGCCGGGGCTGACCCGAGCGCCCGATACATCTCACCGATCGCAGCGGCCCTCGGCGTCGAGGTCCAGTGGCTGCTCACCGGCAGGGCGCCTAGGCTCCGCGCATGACTGAATACTGTTCCGAACCCGGCTGCGCTCGCGTCGTCGGACATGATGGCCCGCACCATGGCGGCCGGTCCTGGTGGTTCCGAGACTCCATGCTCGGCATCACCCGCGGCCTCTGGCTCGTCGCGCTCCTCGTCGCCCTCGCCGCCGTGCTGCTCTTCGTGCCGACGGTGCGGAGCGACCCGCCACGGGCCCTGTCGATCTTCGAAGAGCGGGTGGCATGGAACCACTCGGTGATCTCGGTCAACGAGGGCGGCTTCGACTCGCTCGCCGACGAACTCGCCATCTGGCAGACCATCGAGAACATCGCGGGCGGACGCGGCGCGATCATCGAGGACGTCGCCGACGCGATGGACCGGCACTCGGGCCGGGCGACAGGGGCGGAGCGTCACCGCACCCATGAGTACGGGAACCACCGCTGGTCACGTGACCTGACCCCGGCATGCGGCGAGCCGCGGCGGTGGGAGGAGATCACCCGACTGCCGTGGCACTTCTACGAGCCGCGCTGCCTCGCCCTCTTCGCCCGCTCGCGCCACCTCGTCCGCCGCAGGCCGCGCGTCCGGGTGTGTCGCGGCCGTCCGATCACATGGGGCGGCCGATACGGTCTCGATGCCGAGATGCTGGAGCGCCGCAACGCAGCGCGTGAGGCGAGGGGTCGACGGCCGCTAGTGCAACTCGACTGCCAGTACCGAGGCGTCCACCCGCACAACGGCTTCTATGGCGTGGCGCCCGAGACCGGTGACGGCGCGTGACCTCCCCCACACCCGACCCCGACGCGCCAACCCGCGTCACCATCAGCGCCGAGAAGCTGGCCCGGCTCAGGCGTATCGAGAAGGCGGCGACGTGCTGGGTCGCACTCGCCGAGGCCAACTCCAAAGCGCAGGCGGCGGGGTGGGTGAGCGGTGACGCTTCGCCGCTGGACACTGCGCAGCCGCGGGCCGTCACGAGTGAGGCGGCGCGGGCGCTGCGGGATGCGGTGCGATCGTGAGACTCGTCATCATCGAGAGCCCCTACGCCGGCGACGTCGACAGGAACCTCCGCTACGTCCGGGCGTGCATGGCCGACTGCCTCGCGCGGGGCGAGTCCCCCTACGCTTCGCACGCGCTTTACACGCAACCGGGCGTGCTCGACGACACGGTCCCCGAAGAGCGGGCGCTGGGCATCGCCGCCGGTTTCGCGTGGCGCGCGGTGGCTGACGCGACGATCGTCTACACCGACCTCGGGTGGAGTACCGGGATGCGGGCAGGGGTGGCCGATGCGGTCGCCGCGTGCAGGCCCGTGGAGTGCCGGACGATCGAGGGTTGGGCGTGAGCGACCTCGGGAAGTGCATCGACTGCGGCCGACACACCAGCCAACGGCGCGGCTTCGCGGGCCTCTGGATCTGCGACGCGTGCTGGCTCAAGCGGTGCGGGGTGCGGGGTGGCTGACGTCTACCGCAAGGGGCCCGTCGAGCTGCGCCTCGGGGACTACCGCGAGGTGTTGGCTGACCTACAGCCGAGCACTGACGGCTCCCATGTGTGGCCCAACACGGTGCTCGCCGACCCACCATTCAGCGCCCGCACGCACAACGGCCAGCGGCACGCCCGGAAGGAGCGGAGGTACACCCGTGACAAAGCGGCGACGTGCCTGGCACACCGGGGGATCGAATACACCGCGTGGACGGACGCTGACCTGCAGGCGTTTGTCGCGAGGTGGGGCCCGGTGCCTGGCTGGCTCGGTGTCCTCACGTCGCACGATCTGGTGCCCCGCTACGAGACGCTGCTCCGAGATGCCAGCCGGTATGTCTTCGCGCCCCTATCCTGTGTCCAGCATGCCCGCAACGTTAGACTGGCCGGAGACGGGCCCGCCAACTGGACGGACCACCTCGTCGTCAGCCGCCCCCGGACGCTCCGTGCGTGGGGTGCACTGCCTGGGGCCTACGTCGGGACGAGCCACGACAAGGGCGAGAACAGCCTGGACCGCTCCAAGCGCATAGTCCCGGGCGGCAAGCCGCTCTGGCTCATGCGCGCCCTCGTGCGGGACTACAGCCGCCCCGGTGACCTCGTGTGCGACCCCTGCGCCGGGGGAGCCACCACCCTCATAGCCGCAGCCCTCGAAGGCAGGCGAGCGATCGGCGCCGAGCTGGACCCCGACACCTACGCGAAGGCGTGCGCCCGCATCGAGCGGACGGCGCTGACCCCTCCGCTCCCCGGCCTGGAGCGCGACCCGATGGACGGCACCCAAGAGGGCCTCGACCTGTGACCAACCGCTGCACCCTCTGCGACCGCCCCGTCACGGTCTCGCGCTCGGGCCGCTGCGACGCGTGCCGCTGGCTCCGTGACACCGGGGCGCCCATCGACGCGACGACCCCGTGGGAGCGCGACGACCGGTGCTGGTACGTCGTGGCCTGCCACCCGACGGGCATTACGCTCGACCAGATCGGGACGCTCCTCGGGTTGTGCCGGGAACGGATCCGGCAGATCGAGCGGGACGCGTTGCGCAAGCTGGCCCAGGCGCACCCCGAGTTGCGGGGCTACCTGGCCGAACTGGACCGGCGCTGGCCGAGCGACTGGGATGATGCGGAGGATGTTGCATGACGATAGAGAGCGGGGCCCGGCGCGTGCGGGGCGGACTGATCGAGGTGAGCGGGCGTCCCAATGCGGACGGCACCCGCGGACCGTCCTTCGACGTGGACGACGACGAGGCGCGGGCGATCCGTGACGGGTTGGTCGCGTTGGTCGCGCTGCTCGGGCCCGCCACGCGAGAGGACGGGGGGAGCGAGGAGCCGTGCGACGAGTGCGGGGGTGACGGCCTCCAAGGCCTCATCGACTGCCACGCCTGCGGCGGCTCGGGCCGGAAGCAACCCAAGTCCAGCCTATTACGCGTCCCGGATGACTGGCACATGGTGACGGATCGCGACGGCGGCGTGATCGCCTACAACGCTGGCGACGCAACGCTGGTCCAGTACGACCCAGCCCGACGCCCCACCACCGCTACCCCAGAAGGGGAGCCATGACGAGGATGGCAGCCGCGGTCATCGCGGGCCGGGCGGTGTCGATCGCCGACGCCGTCACGCGTGCCAGAGAGTGCCCGGCGTGGGCAGATCGCGGGGGCCCTTGCAGCGGGTGCACTGACCGGATCCTCTTCCTCACCGTGGTGCCGTGGCTACCCATCGACCTCCCGGGTTTGTGGGGGTGGTGGTCTTCAAGCATGTCGGTGTGCGAGGTGGACGCGTGAGCGAGGCGTGGACCGACGAGGACCGCGAGACGCTGCGGCGGCTGCTCGAAGAGGCTGACGCACTGGATGACCCCAGCGTGTTTGGTTTCGTGTGGGCGCGCGACCTGACGAAGGCCGAGCGGCTGTTGTTCGGGCGATACATGGACGAACTCTTCGGCGTAGCAAGAGTGGGAGATGTAGAGCAATGAGCGACGAGACCGAGAAGATCAGGCGCCTCTACGCGATCGCCGGGACGTCCTACCCCCACTACCCCGGCGTTGAGGAAGACCTCCGAATCGCCGAGAAGGCCGCGCGCCTCATCTGTCGGCCCTCGCTCGACCTCGTCGAAGCGGTGGAGTCCGGCAACCCGGACCGTGTGCAGCGCATGCTTGCCCGATGGCGTGCCCTTGTTGCGGCCTGGGTGCCCGACCGGGACGGCGAGGTGCTCAGCTTCGACGGCGACGACAACATGGCCGCCGCCCTTCACGCTGCGTTGACGCAGCCGTACACGGTGACGATCGTGTCCGAGGTGCCGGATGACCACATTCGCACAGTCACCGAGATACACGCGTCGCGCGCGCTGACCGAGGAGGAGGAGGAGACCCTCACCACATACTACCTGCACCGCTACCCCGAGCTCTCCGCTGCTACAGAGGGGGACGGAACGTGACCGACCAACGCGAGAAGGACAACGCGAGCAAGCGCAGGCTGCGACGCGAACGCAAGGCCGCGCGGGTCTGCGTCATCTGCACCGAGCCCGCTGCGGACGGCTTCGTGCACTGCGCTGACTGTCTCGCCGACAACCGCGATCGCTGTCGCCAAAAACGACGCCGCGATCGGAGGTTTTCGTGAGCGACTACGACGCAGAGTCCGAGGCGATCGCATGGCTCACGAGTGAGGGACTCGACGCCGGGGGCGCACCCTGCGCTCGGGGCACGACGCTCGTCACCCTCATCCGCAAGCACCGCGAGGCAGGACGCCGAGAGGGGATAGAAGAGGCGGCGGCGATGGTGGTGCGGTGCCACCAGATGGGCGAGACCGACCTTCGCTGCGTGTTCCTCTTCATCCGCGCCCTACTCACCCCGAGCGAGGAGGCCCCGGCACCACTTGCGGCCGACGCTGACCCACCCGAGCGCTACGACATGCAGGGCCGACGCATGACGCGGTGCCAGGCCGACGACGATGGGCACTGCGACTGGGCCGGCTGCCCGCAGCTGCGCGACGTCGAACCGAAGACCTCGGGGCGTCACTGCCCGCTGGACCGCCTCACCCCGAGCGAGGAGAGAGACGATGTCTGACGGCCCCGACCCCGAAGTGCTGCAAGCCCGCGGCCAGCACGCCATGGACCCATGCGCCAGGCTCCGCACCGAGCGCGACGAGGCCCTTCGGAAAGCTGGGGAGTGGGAGACGCTGGCCAACGCTGCCCGCGAGGCACTGAAGGAGCAGCCGTGCGAGGCCCAGCTGCTCCGCTTCCTCGGGCGGGTACCACCGTCATGGCTGGAGCCCCCCAACATCTCGGCGCAGCACGCCTTCGACATCGTGAAGACCGAGCGCGACGAGGCCATCGCCAGGGCAGAGAAGGCAGAGGCAGAGGCGGACACGTGGCGGGGCTGTCACGAGGACGCGTCCGAGGACCGGCTTGCACTCGAGGCCCGTCTCGACGTTGCCCGTGCTCTGGTAGCGCGGTGGCGCAGGGCGACGAAGCTGCGAGACCCGGCGCTGGACCACAAGGCCACGTCGCTCATCTTCGGGGCCTGCGCCGACGAACTCGATACAGCGCTAGGGGGTGGAGAGTGACGGACCTGGACAGACTCGCGGAGATGGTCGAGGCGTGTGAGCCAACGCCCATGGAGGTGGACTGGGCCGACGAAACCGCGCCGCGCGCGCTCTGGGACGTCGCCCCCGAGTTGATCGCCTTGGCGCAAGACGCGCTGAAGCGAATCCCCGGCGCTGACCGGTGCCGGTTCTGCGCGGAGGAGTCGCCGTTCGCCGTCGCCCACCGCGGCGGCTGCCCTGTCGCCGCCCTCGACGCCCGTCTCGCGGAGGTGCTCGGTGAGTGAGATCGAAGACGTCCGGGCGGTACTCGGGGAGGCGACAGGGCAGCCGCC
>Ga0114923_10001813_pt1 | contig 14601 bp, 11 predicted proteins | sample SumtaG_FD_89578 | JGI IMG/M metagenome (GOLD analysis project Ga0114923, IMG submission 89578) | Deep subsurface microbial communities from Indian Ocean to uncover new lineages of life (NeLLi) - Sumatra_00157 metaG | ecosystem: Environmental > Aquatic > Marine > Oceanic > Sediment | place: near...
GTATTCAGACTGCCCCGCTGACTGCGAACATATTGTCCTCTATCACTCGTAAATATGTCATCAAATCAGCACAAAGTATCGCCATGACAGTAGTTGAAGAATCCATGACGCCCCAGCAGGCATTGCAGGCGGACGAGCTTTTTATTGCCGTTACTACCCGAGATATAATCTCGGTTGTGAGATTCGATGACAATGTGATTGGCGACGGCAAACCCGGAAAGTGCACAAGGCAGCTCATCGAGCAGTTTGCTGCCTTTACGAAATAAGTCAGAGTTATTCAGTCAGTTCGCCGAGAATCCGGTCTGCGATTTCGTCCAGCTTTTCAGCCAATTGAGGTGTAAGTGCTTCGGAGAATTTTGCCAATTCTTCGACTTCGATACCATATATACGAATATCAGCGGGAATCTCATATCCCCACTTTCGGGCCATTTCGAAGGCGGTTGCAAAATTGATATCGTGAGGGGAGCTGCCGCGAACAGTATCGGTCAACTCGTCGAGGCCAAAGCGATGAACCGTTCCAACAGCAGCGGAGCCGGTCTTTATGGCGTCAATTACAATAAGCCGGTCATAACCGGATATCCCGGGAACAAGGTCCATTGTGGCGGCTGAAGATTTGATAATATCGACACCGGGCAGCTTTTCTTCAAGGCGGTCGGCAATTTCATGCGCTACCGCGTCATCTGAGAGAATCGGATTGCCCAGAGCGAGAATCAGTTGTTTCATCACTCCTGCGCCCTAACGACTTATCGTCTTTACTAATTCCTTTTTGCTGTTGAAAACATTGAGCCGCATGGGCATCTGACCGGGCAAGGCGTGAGTCGAACAGGAAAAGCACGGGTCGTATGCGCGAAATGCCATCTCCAGCAAGTTCAAGATTCCGTTGCTTACCTCGGATTTGTGAATGACGGCCTTTGCGACCTTTTTCATTGAAAGATTCATTGCAGGGTAATTTATGCTGGAAGCAACAAGCAGATTCAATTTTTGAATCAAGCCCTTATCATCACACTCGTAATGATGCATCAGCGTACCGCGAGGTGCGGCAATGATGCCTATGCCGACCGTTGGTTTTTCGGTAGGAATATTTCGCACCTTTTCGGAAGTAATTTCCGGGTCTTCAATAAGCTCTTTCAGTCTTTCGGCGGCATACATAAGTTCAATTGCCCTTGCCCAGTGGAAGGCGAGGGTAAAATGTGCGGGTTTTCCACCAAGAACCTCAAAGAATTTGTCTGTAGCGGCCTGAGCGAGCGGCGTGGGGATTTTGTCCGCTACGTTGAGCCTTGCCAGAGGTGCCACGCGGACGATACCGCTGTCGGGACCATCCTTGAACCCGTGCCAGCCCACCTTGCGAAGATACGGCATCTTCAGATAACTCCAGGGGACAACATGCTCAGCCATATCCTCAAGATAATTTTCGGGTCCGAAGCGGCTGAATTCATTGCCGGCCGGGTCAATAATGCGGATTTGACCATCGTAAAAATTGAGCTCGTTCTTGTCGTTGACCATACCCATATAATAGGTTTCGTGGTAGTAAAGGTCCTTGTTGACTATGACATCGACAAGCGTTTTGTTTTTCAGGATAAAATCGTCAACGACCTGGAGGGTGAATTTGCCGAACTCAAGCAGTTCATCGGCCATTTCAGCAATTTTTTTGCGATTTTCCTTCGAGAGCGACTGAGAGACACCGCCGGGCAAACCAAAAATCGGATGGGTAGCCTTTCCGCCTATGATTTCCTGAATCAGTTGGGCATGTGCCCTTGCTACGAGTACCTTTTTGCCGATTTCAGGGCCCACTACATTGATTACGCCAACAATATTTCTTTCGGCAGGGTCGGCCGCCCAGCCACAGATAAAGTCCGGCCCTACTGCCAGGGCATAAATATGGGCGATATGGCTGTGAAGCATATGGGCGCAGTAACCGGCTTCGCGAAGCTTTTTTGCAGCAGGTGTCGGCTGGACGTTGTATGCCATATCGAGGGCCTTGGTCGAGGCCAGATGATGAGGCCAGGGACATACGCCACAAAGGCGGGTCGTAATTCGCGGCATCTCTTCTATGGGCCTTCCTTTACAAAACTCTTCAAAGCCACGAAGCTCGACAACCTGGAAATAGGTATCTTCAACTTCGCCGTTATCGTCCAGAAAGACACTGATCTGTGCGTGGCCTTCGAGACGGGTGGCAGGGGCAATTTTAATTACCTTCTCGGCAACCTTGTATTTTTCATCCTCGAGTTTGGGATAACTCATCGCATTTAACCTTTATTCTTTTACTACGCGCTTCAGCAGCGATTTAGGCAGCGTGAATCGATACAGCGTCCCCAGCGGGTCTTTGAGTTTTTCCATAAATTTCGCAATTTCTTCTTCGGGGATTTCGGTCTCGGCACCGCTTACTTTGATAATTGAAGCAAGGGCACTTAACATACTGCCGCCATGGTCAAGCACCGCCGCAGTCGGGCCCATACAGCCCCGGCACGGCATATTTACTACGATACATTTTGCGTCACAGCCGGCCCGCGTGGCGGGGCCAAAGCATATTATTCCCTGCTCGAGGAAACACTTTTCCGGGTCGAGCTTCGTATAATCGACACTCTTGATTTCTTCTATAACGACTTTTTCGGGCTTTTCCCGCGGGCACTCGTCACAGAGAGTTCTCTCGGAGGCGAGAATCACCCCCTTCGGCGGCAAAGGGGCTTTTCCGTTTACGAAATCAAGGATCACATTGAGCAGCTTGACATTCATTTCACGCGTTGGCGGACAGGCACAGATGACATAGTCTACATCCACGACGTCATCGAGTGTTTTTACTTCTTCGAACAGTTCGGGCAATTCAAGCTCATGCCCGGCTTCTGTTATGTGATGCGTTTGCGGCCGGGTATGGTCAGGATTGACCGTCGTTGCGGTATCTTCATAGACGGTATCGAGGATTTTCTTTTTTGAGGTGACATTGGCCAGGCCGGGAATGCCGCCGTAAGCGGCGCAAATGCCGTACGCAACCATAATCTTGGATTTTTTTCTAAGCAGCCTGGCGATATGTTCATTTTCACTATTGCGGACGGCACCATGGTAGAGGCAGATAGTGATTTCGCCGTCGGCCATTGCCTCGACGTCCTTAAACTTAATGTCAGTAGCCAGAGGTGCAAAAGTAAGGTCAGCCACTTCAAAGAGCTTTAGAAGTTCCACATCCAAATCGAGAATAGCAATATCGCAGCCGGAGCAGGTGGCCCCCTGGGCTAGAGCTAATTTTATCTTTTCAGGCATCAAACGGCCTCCTTCGAAGAGCCGGTCGCGTCAGCGGTTTTCTCTTTTCTATACGGGCTGGGCCCGAGTTCGATGACCTTATCAATGAAATCATTAACAGTTGCGGCAAACTTAGGGGCCTCGCCTGCGGATACCCATGCTAATTCGAGCCTTTGCGGGTCCAGGCCGAATTGGGTCAGCAGTGAGCGTAAAAGGGCCATCCGCCTTCTCGTCCTGTAGTTGCCGCCTATATAGTGACAATCGCCGGGGTGACAGCCCGCAACGATGATGCCATCGGCACCAAGTCTGAATGCTTCGAGTATCCATTCGGGGTCTACACGGGCTGAGCACATCGTTCTTATTACACGGAAATACGGTTTTATCTGCAATCTGCCGATGCCGGCCAGATCGGCCCCGGCATACGAGCACCAGTTGCAGCAGAAAACCAGAATTTTGGGCTTAAATTGTTCGCTCATTTCGTCACCTAATCCGCCAGTGCAGCCCTTATCATTGCCAGCATCTGTTCGTTCTTGAATCCCTTTTGTTCCATTGCCCCGCTCGGACAGGCGGCGACACAGCCGCCGCAACCCTTGCACATGGCCTCGTTAAGCTGTACTATTTTTTCACCTTCAGCGCCGTCTTTTCGGTCCACCACTTCCAGAGCGTTATATTCACAGACCGGCACGCATATTCCACAACCGTCGCAAAGGTCATCATTGACGGCAGCTATGGTGGGTTCGGCCTCGTATTTTTCTTTCGAGATAATCGTGCAGGCCTTTGCAGCGGCTGCCTCGGCCTGGGCGATTGTTTCCGGAATGGACTTCGGACTGTGGGCAAGGCCCGCAACAAAAATACCCTCGGTAGCAAATTCAACAGGACGCAGTTTGACATGAGCTTCGAGGAAGAACCTGTCCTCATTTAGCGGCACTTTCAGCATTTGCCCAAGCTTGTCATTGCTTCGGTCGGGGTCGATTCTACTGCTGAGCACGAGCATGTCGGGTTCCATGACCAAATCCTGATTCAGGACAGGCTCATTGACAGTGACTTTAAGGGTGCCGGTTTTATTTGCCTGCGGTTTGTTTTCAGATTCATATCTTATAAAAATAATGCCTTTGTCCCGGGCCTGCTGGAAGAACTGCTCATTTAGCCCGTATGTACGCATGTCCCGATACAATATGTAAACCTGCGTCTGAGGTGAAAGCTCCTTGATTTTCAACGCATTTTTCACGGCCGTATTGCAGCAGACTCTGCTGCAATACATGTGGTCGGCTTCTCTGGAACCGACGCACTGAATCATAACTACCGTCTTGACCTTTTTGAGCGGCTGTTTGCCGGCAAGGAGTTTTTCAAGTTCCAACTGGGTCAAGACCTTTTTATCCCTGCCGTAAAAATATTCAACCGGTTTGCTTTCGCTGCCGCCGGTGGCGACGACAATGACGCCGTGGGCCACTTTTCTGCGTCTGGCGCCGGCCTTGACGGTCGTTTCAAAGTTGCCGACGAAACCTTCCACGCTTTCAATCTGTGCCCTGGTAAAAACAGTGACGTTCCTGCGTTTGGCGAGGTCATCTGCAAGACGGTCACGGAGGAAGCGAATATCCGGTTCGGTCAACGTACTTTGCAGCCTGTCAAGATTTCCGCCGAGTCGTTTTTCGCGTTCGACCAGGGCAACGTTGAATCCCTGGTCGGCAATCGCCAAAGCCGCCGTCATACCCGCCAGTCCGCCGCCAATAACCAGAGCCGAGGGCGTTATATCCAATTGGGCAGCAGTCAAAGGCTCGACCAGGGCCACCTTTGCCACTGCCATTTTCACAAGGTCTTTGGCCTTTTCAGTTGCCTCGGCAGGTTCGGTCATATGTATCCAGGAGCACTGGTCGCGGATATTGGCCATCTCAAAAAGATGCGGATTGAGTCCAGCCTCGCGGAGTGTCTGCTGGAAAAGCGGTTCGTGGGTTCTCGGCGAGCAGGACGCGACAACCACTCGATTGAGGTCGTGTTCGGCTATCATTTCGCGGATGTGGTCCTGGGTATCCTGCGAGCAGGTATAAAGGTTGTTTTCAGCATATACCACGAAAGGCAGCGTTTTGGCATATTCAGCGGTCACGGGAACATCTACCACGCCGCCGATATTGATACCACAATGGCAGACAAAAACACCTATACGCGGTTCAGCATCGGCCAGGTCCTTTTCGGGAGGGAACTTGCGTTCGCTGGTTAGCGTCCCCCTTACATCCGCCAACACCCGGCTCGCCTCACAGGCTGCGCCGCTTGCCTGGACAACGGTCTCGGGGATGTCCTTTGGTCCGGAGGCGGCGCCTCCGACAAAGATACCGGGCCGGGAAGTCTTTAGCGGTTCAGTCGTCTCGGTCCAGATAAAGCCAGTCGGGTCCAGTCTGATGCCGAGTTTCGAAGCGAGACGGCGTTGCTTGTCGGCGGGCTCCATGCCCACCGAAAGAACGACCATATCAAAATTATCTTCAGCAATACAGCCGTCCGCAGGGGCATATTTGACGGTCAATTGACCGTCGCCGTTTGTACTGTAGACATCACTTACTCGTGCCCGCTCGAAACGGACACCGTATTCGTTTTTGGCACGCTCGTAATATTTGTCGAAGTCCTTGCCGAATGCGCGCATATCCATAAAGAAGACGGCGACATCGACATCTTTCAGATGCTCTTTGGCGATGACGGCCTCTTTGATTGCGTACATACAGCAAACCGAAGAGCAGTACCCGTTTCGGCAGGATATATCGCGGGAGCCTACGCACTGCAGGAATGCGATTCGCTTTGGCGCTTTACCGTCACTAAGTTTTTTGACATGGCCGGCAAACGGGCCCGATGCTGAAAGTATTCGCTCGAACTCAACGCTGGTGACGACGTTGGGGTATTTGCCGTAGCCGAAGTCAAATTCCTGCCTGGCAAGAAACTGCTCGAAACCCGGCACAACAACGACAGAGCCGACTTTGATATCTTCCTGCTTCGGGACATCGTCATCGATAACCGCCTTTGCCTCGCAGATATTGCTGCAGCCCTTACAGTCGAGTTTGTCGGTAAGCTTGAGACAATGGGCAGCATCCCGCAGATGGGTCCTGGGCACTGCCTGCGGATAAGGCACGTATATCGCCCTGCGGAAAGACAGACCTTCGTCAAATTCATTAGGCAGAACAATAGGGCAGCAACTGCTGATTTCTACTGCTTTTTCGGGACATTTTTCGACGCACTCCCAGCAGCCGGTACATTTGGTCGTCTCATAAATCGGCTTTTCGCAGTTGCACTCGGCCGTCTGCTGGTCGCTGCAAACGACACCGATAAAGGCAACGGCATTTTCACCCAGCAGCTTATCCTGGATGAGTTCTTTTATGGCGCGGACATCACAGCCGCGGGCCACAACGGCATATTTCCTGTCCGGCCGGGCCTTCAGCAGGTTGCGAACGAGCATCGCCATAGGATAGCGAGGCTCGACAACAAGCTCTTTGAGTTCGTCAGCTTCGGTGAAGATATACGGACCGATGTGTCCCCAGCGTTTTCGCAGGCCAAGGACGCCGTCGAAGCCACTACTCAACAGCCTTGCCGCCTCATCAGTTATATGTGTATCACCTGAGATCATTTTCAGCTTTTCTTTTCCACACTAACGGCGCAAACTTTAAGCACCGGTATTTTTGCGTCCGGGTCAAGAACCGGGCTGGTCAGCACATTTGCCGCACATTCGACAAAATGGAATGGAATAAATACGGTATTTTGTGGCACTCGGCCGGTTATCTTTGCCGCGATTTCTATGTGGCCGCGTCTGGATTTGACCTGCAGCATTTCGCCGTCTTTAACTTGCATGCGCTTTGCGTCAGCCGGGTTCATTTCCATGTATCCGGTAGGCACTTCATGGTCAAGCAGTGTTATGCGTCTGGTCATCGAACCGGTATGGTAGTGAAACATCGTTCGGCCGGTCGTGAGTATAAACGGGTATTGCTCGTCGGTTTCTTCGGCGGTGGGCTGATATTCGATGCCGTGGAAACAGCCCAGGCCTCTCGCGAATTTGTCCTTGTGCAAAAATTTAGTACCGCCGCTTTTTACATCAGGGCAGGGCCAGGCCAGGACTTCGCCTTTATCGAGCCGCTCAAAACTCATGCCGCCATACGAAGGTGTGACTTCGGTAATTTCGTTCATAACCGCTTCGGCGTTATCGTAGCCGAAGCTGTCACCGTCAAGTCTTTTTGCCAAATCACAAATGATTCGCCAATCAGGTCGAGCCTGACCGGGCGGCTCTACTGCTTTTCGCACTCGCAGGACTGTTCGGTCGGTATTGGTAAAAGTCCCCTCTTTTTCCGCAAAGCAGGCGCTTGGAAGAACCACGTCGGCCAGTTCGGCGGTTTCGGTGAGGAAGATATCCTGGACGATGAGAAATTCCAGATTTTGCAGTGCACGTCGGACGTGGTTGATATCCGGGTCTGACAGCATCGGGTTTTCGCCCATAATATACATAGCTTTGACTTCGCCGGCTTGGGCGGCATTTATCATTTCCACAACAGTAAGGCCCGGCCCGTCGGGCAGAGATTTGGCCCAGACCTTTTCGAATTTTTCGCGTACGGCAGCGTCAGCCACCTTCTGATAGCCGGAATATACGTTCGGAAGTGCCCCCATGTCGCAGGCACCCTGGACATTGTTTTGTCCTCGCAGAGGGTTAACACCGCTGCTCGGTTTGCCTACGTTGCCGGTCAGCATCGCAAGATTAGCGACCGATTTGACATTGTTGGTTCCGGTACTGTGTTGAGTGATACCCATAGAATACAGAATCATCGCAGAGCCGGCCTTTGCATAGGCGCGTGCGGCATCTCTGAGTTGTTCGGCATCGATACCGGTGATTTCATGGGCCTTCTCCGGCGAATAGTTCGCGACGGTGTTTTTCAAATTCTCGAAACCTTCGGTGCGTTCTTTGATGAAATGCTCGTCAGCCAGACCTTCGTTTATGATGACATTCATAAAGCCGTTGAGCCAGGCTACATCAGTGCCGGGTTTTTGTCGAAGGAAAATATCGGCCTGGGCCGATAGCGGTGTTTCGCGAGGGTCGATAACAATCAGCGTAGCGCCTCGAGCCTTTGCTTCGAGAACCCTTGTCCCTATCAGAGGATGCTGCTCGATTGTGTTACTGCCTGTTACCAGAATACAGTCTGCTTCGGTGACTTCGGGAATCGAGTTGGTCATAGCTCCACTGCCGAATGCCGCGACCAGCCCGACGACGGTAGAGGCATGGCACAATCTTGCACAGTGGTCAACGTTGTTTGTCCCGACTACGGCTCTTGCAAACTTCTGTAAAAGAAAGTTCTCTTCATTAGTGCATTTTGCCGAGGAGAGCAGACCTATTGAGTCGGCACCGTTAGCCTGCTTGATATGACTTAGCCTCTCAGCGACCAAATCGAGTGCTTCATCCCAGTCCGCCTCGGCAAGCTTGCCGTCTTTTCTTATCAGCGGGACGGTCAGCCGGTCCGAGCTGTGGATGAATTCATAAGCCTGTCTGCCTTTTATGCAAAGCCTGCCCAGGCTTATTCTGTCCGTAAAACAGGGCGCAACATCGACGGCCCTGCCGTCCACAACGACAAGATAGAAATTGCAGCCGCAGCCGCAGAAAGGACAAGTTGTCAGGACAAACTCATCAGTCATAACTTGCCTCCCCTTCTTTGCGACCAGGGAATGCTGCGATAATTTTGGTTTTCTGTTTTTCTGTTGCATTAGGCACAAAGGTAAACAGCTTGTGCGGTTCTTCGTGGCGTATAAAGTCAACCAAAGTCCTCAAGGGCAGATTGCTCGGGCAGGTCTGCTCGCAAAAGCCGCAGTGAGTACATCGCTCGGCCACGTGATACGCCCGCGCGATATGATAAAGCGGAGCAGGCGGCAGATGTCCCGGTACGGCCCAGTCCTGCAATCTACACTCGGCATCAACGAATACAGGGCAGACGTCCCGGCAACCGTAGCATTTCATACACTTTTCCATCTGCTCGGCCCAATACTCACGTCGCTGCTGTTCGCTCATTTCGCGTACTTTTTTAAGCTCCGCTGCTGAGTGGGCCTGGTCAGGTTCGGCGACTGCGGCGTGTGTCTGCTGCTCGTATACACTGGTCATTGCGGATTTTTCGGGATTTTCCTTCTCGCAGGCACGGCTGCAATCGCCGCACTGGACGCACTTAACCTCGTCAATGTTAATTCTTTTTACCCAATGCTCGCCGTCGTGCTCGATAATATCTTCCGGCTCAGGCACATCAACTTTTGCACAAAGCCCACAGCCTGTGCACTTTTCGGGGTCAACATATCGCGGCTCGACTTTTATTGTGACCGTGAAATTGCCGGGTCCGCCTTCGATTGCTTCCAGTTCAGCACAGGTCAAAAGTTCGATATTCAGATGTCGGCCGGCCTCAACCAGCTTCGGCGAGAGTATACAGGTTGCACAATCGTTGGTCGGGAAGGTCTTATCAAGCCTGGCCATATTGCCGCCAATAGCCGGCGAGCTTTCCAGCAGGTATACCTTTTGGCCCGTCTCGGCCAAATCCAATGCCGCCTGGATGCCGGCAATACCTCCACCGATTACCAGTACGGCACCGACCTTTTTGGTCTTGTTTTTCTTTGGCGCTATCATCCTGAACTGTCAGTTCCCTGAAACGGCGTCAGTGAGTTTCTTTTTGAGCGTTTCGAAATTCTTCCTGTCTGTTACCAGAGCGTTTACCAAATCCCGTCGCAGCTTCTGGCTGAATTCGTCGAGCTGTTCCACTTCATTAAGCAGCTTTTTATCCACGTAACCTTCCTGCGCCGCCATTTCACGAAGGGCCTTCATTACGTCTCTGAATTTGACATTCTGCGGGCACTTTGCAGTGCAGCTATAGCACTGGACGCACCGCCAAATCACCGGCGACGAAAGCACTTCTTTCCGCATCCCGAGAACCACCTGGCGAATAATCTTTCGCGGATTATAGTCGGGGTCTATGGCCGATACGGGACAACCTGCCGTGCACGTACCGCAGGCAAAGCACAACTTGATGTTATCGCCTCCGGGATGTGCGGCTACGTCATATTTGAATTGAGAATCGAGATTTTTGGCTTCTATCTTTTCCACAACAACCTCTTTATCTGCTTTTCAATCCTGCCTTTTCAATAATCCGGGGAACTATCTGTTCCCATTCGATAGCCATTATATGAACGCCGGCCACGCCTTCAATTTCGCGGAGCCGATTGATTTGCTCGACACAGATTTCAACCCCTTCAGCCTTGGCATCCTTAGCCTTCTGCATCCTCTCAATGTAGTAATCGGGCACGCTAACGCCTGCAACCTTGTCCCGCATGTACCTTGCCATCGGAGCGGATTTGAAAGGTGTCACACCAGCCAGGATTTTGCATTTTTTGTGAAGGTTGCGGCTTCGGACCTGCTCCATCCAGGCTTCGAAACGCTCCATATCATATATGCACTGGGTCTGGATGAAATCGACGCCGGCATTTATCTTCTTTTGCAAACGGACGACTCGAAATTCAAACGGGTCCGCGAACGGATTCGCTGCGGCGCCGATGAACATCTTCGGAGGTTTAACTTCGGCTTTCCTGGAATTTTTGATCTGTTCGCCAGAGGCAAATATCCCCGCATCCCGCATATCGGCGACCATAGAAATCAACTGTATCGAATCGAGGTCAAAAACGTTCTTAGCCGTTGGGTGGTTGCCAAAGCACTGGTGGTCACCGGTAAGACAGAGAATATTGCGAATGCCCATCAAATAGGCGCCGAGGATATCCGATTGCATTGCCAGCCGATTTCTATCGCGGCAGGTCATCTGCATAATGGGCTCAATGCCCATATCAAGGGCCAGCTTTGCGACCGCTATACTTGAGACGCGAACGATTGCCGTCTGGTTATCGGTGATATTGACAGCATCGACCAGGCCGGAAAGAATCTCGGCCTTTTCCTTTATGACATCGAGGTCGGCGCTTTTGGGCGGACCCAATTCGGCCGTTACGGCAAATGTGCCTGCAACAAGTATCTTCTCAAGACTGCTGCCTGATTTATATTTAGTTTCTATCATTACAGTCCAGCTATGTCCTCTCGTGATAGTTTCCGCGGACCACCATCATGGGTTTTGCTCCAGTCTTTTGGTTCAGGATTGTCCGCAAGCACATCGAGTTTACCCAGCGTCTTGAGTCTGTCATAAATCAACTGCCAGCCGCATTCAGTATTGTCCGGGTCAACCTCACACATCCCGTTGACCGAGCCGCCGCAGGGACCGTTCGAAAGCGACTTGGAACAGCGTGTCACCGGACAGACGCCGCCAAAAACACCGAGCTTGCAATCGCCGCAGGCAAGGCAGTTTTCCGACCATTGGCCGGCGGCATCATTGGTGCCGCAAAACATCGTATTAAGGGCAGGGTAAACGGGCTTGTCGGAAAAGATTTTGGCTGCCATTTGTACGCCGACGCCGCAGGCCATTGATAAAATGGCATCACATGATTCGATTTGCTGCTTTACGGCGTCAAAAAATTCAGCGTCACATTGTCTTTCGATGGTGCTCTCCGGCACATCCAAATCAGCCGCCATTCTCAAGACCGGCGCCAACGTGGCGACTTCCCTTTCACCGCCTGCCAGACAAACGGTAACACACGTACCGCAGCCCAGCAGCAGCACACGCTTATGGCCGGCGAGAAAGCCTTTTATCTCTTCAATCGGTTTTTGTTCGGCAACTATCATCTTCTTTTTAGATTAAGCCATTCGCCCTTTTGGCCGATTCGACCGTGTTGTAAAGCAGCATGGTTATCGTCATCGGGCCAACACCGCCGGGTACAGGTGTTATCAGCGACGCCTTTTGGCTTACCGACTCGAAATCGACATCTCCGACAAGACGGTAACCTCTTTTTTTTGTGGCGTCCTCAACACGATTGACACCGACATCAATAACCACCACTCCATCCTTGACCATGTCGGCAGTTACAGTATTTGGTCGGCCCGCCGCCGCCACTACGATGTCAGCATTTTTCGTATGCCAGGTAAGGTCTTTTGTCCTTGTGTGGCAGACGGTGACGGTGGCATTGCCTTTATCGTTTTTCTGAATAAGCATATTTGCCAGTGGTTTGCCCACGATGTTACTTCTGCCGACGATAACTACGTTGGCTCCTTCTATTTTTACACCGCTTCGCATCAGAAGTTGGATAATTCCATGCGGCGTACAGGGCAGAAAGGCCTTTTCACCAACGACCATTTTGCCGACGTTGGTCGGATGAAACCCGTCGACATCCTTGTTCGGGTCAATCGTCAGCAGTACCTCGGACTCGTTGAGGCCCTTTGGCAGCGGTAATTGGACCAGGATGCCGTTGATTTTCGGGTCGTTGTTCATCCGCTCGACAAGTAATATCAACTGCTCCTGAGATATTGAAGCGTCGAGCCTGTTGTCGTCGGAATAGATTCCTATATCCTCACAGGCGCGTTCCTTGGCGGTGACGTAAGAATTTGAAGCCGGGTCCTCGCCGACCAGGATTACCCCCAGACCCGGAACAATGTCTTTTTCTTTGAGCTTGGCAACTTCCTGTTTCAGTTCGGCCCGCATATCCGCAGCCACCTGTTTGCCGTCTATTATTTGTGCCGCCATCATATCTCCTTTACATATTCAATGAACCTACCTGCCTCCACTGAAGCTAAGGGCGCAAAAACGATTCTTTTTTTGTCGATTCCTGCCTTTTGCAGCATTGAATTCAAGCGTTCTATTCTTTTTGCCGCCCTGCCGGAACCGCTGAGGTATTGGCAGTTTTCCGGATGACAGGCGAGAACCATTACCTTCTCTGTCCCTGCCTCAAGTGTTCTTACAATTTCTCTCGGGTCCATTCTTCCGGCACAAGGCACACGAATCAACCTGACAAGCGAACTGTACGTTGCGCCATCAAGACCTGCTGCGGTCGCAGCAGGCAAGGCCGAATTCTCACATGCAAAAACGGCTACCGACGGCCTTTGCTCAGCCTCGGCAGATAACTGCTCGTCACGACAGCCGGGCAAATCGATGGCGTCGGCAGGACAATGCGTAACGCATATTCCGCAGCGTTTGCAGGTCACAGCCGAGACCGAAGCTGCCTTATTAGCTGTGTCAATATCTATTGCTCCATGCGGACAAATTCGCAAACAGGTCAAACAGAGCACGCACTTATCAGTATCCACTTCAGCGGCGTCATCATATACTTCGATATGTTTGTTTCGCAGCAGTTCGTGAATCTCACCGGCCGCTGCCAGAGCGTCGGTCTGGGCGTCCCTCAGTTCGCTGTTTGACCGGGCAGCACCGACAACAAAGATTCCGTCGCGGTTTGTACCGGTCGGCAAGAGCCAAACATTGTCGGCCTGCAAAGCCCGCCCCGGGCCGGGACGCAGATGATTAATCAGGCTTATGAGCCGCTCGTTCACGCCTGGCTCGGGCGCATCGGCTTCTATTACAAGGTCAAATTCCTCGGTCAGTTCCACCCCTGCTGTCGGCTCTTCGACACAAATTACTTTCGCAGAGCCTTCGGCCGAAATCCGAGGGGGTTTTTCGTATTTTACGAACACCACACCGGCGTCTCTGGCACGCCTGTACAACGCTTCCATGCCGGTCGCGGCAACTCTGATGTTACTGCAGAACACTTTTACCCGGGCGCCGAAGCGTTTTACCAGAAGTTCAGCCGCTGAGAGCACAGCGGCAAACACATCCCGGCCCTGCTCGCAAGTAACATCGGTCACAATCGCAATGGCGGCTGGGACATCCTTGCCGTTTTCAAAAATATTCGACCAGGCCTTGCCCATGACAGAAGGTGCCGAACCGACAGCCAGGACGACTGCCCCGGCGTTGATTTTTTGCTCAGTACCGTTGAACAGGCTCGCCGTAAAGTTGCCGAGTTCGCCTTCCAGAGATTTCAAGCTCGCATTGGTCCGGACCGTGATTCGCTTGTCTGCCTGCAGCCGGTTTATCAGTGCAGACACGCACGTCTGGACTGCCGAGCGAGCCTGCAGTGAATCGGCGGCTACATAGCCGTAAAGGTCCGGATGTTTCGCCGCCTGACCGCCCAGCGAACTTTCGCTGGTTACAAGCGTTACCCGATGGCCCAGGTCTGACAAAGCAATAGCAGCCTGCAGGGCCGAGACACCGCCTCCAACAATCAATACATCCTGATTAACGGCAACCTTTATTGCCTTTAGCGGTTTTGCGAGCCGGATACGGCGAACTGCCGCAGAGATGACCCGGTTTGCTTTTTCTGTCGCTTTAGGTTTTCCTTTGGTCACCCAGGCGCAGTGTTCACGTATGTTGGCACAGAAGACCAAACCAGGATTTATGCCTGCCGCTGCAATCGCCTCGGTCAGGTACCCATCAAAGACATCGCGGTCGCAGGCACCAATTA
>Ga0114923_10001814_pt1 | contig 14601 bp, 10 predicted proteins | sample SumtaG_FD_89578 | JGI IMG/M metagenome (GOLD analysis project Ga0114923, IMG submission 89578) | Deep subsurface microbial communities from Indian Ocean to uncover new lineages of life (NeLLi) - Sumatra_00157 metaG | ecosystem: Environmental > Aquatic > Marine > Oceanic > Sediment | place: near...
AGCCCATTTTTTTCGTTACCTTTCAGGGACTTCGGTTGACTGATACAATGACAGATGGTAGTTTTGGTGAACAAACCATCAATAGGAGGTATTTCCGGTCAAAGCTGACAGGGTTATTATCGTCCGCGCGGGAGCTTATCTGGTCAGTTTGCCCTTTGATCATATAGATGAGATCCTGGGTCCGGACAGGATCAAATTCGTGCAGGACCTCCCGGAGGGCGTTTCCCCTGAGGGTTCCTCCAGGGAATGCCTTGATGAATCCAAAGCCCTGCACTGGGTTTTATCCAGGGGAACCTGGCTTCCAGTGGGGACTCTCCTCCCGGGCACCGGTGTGTCCGGCACTTCCCAGATCGTTGTTGTAAGATGGGGAGATATTGGCAGGGCCTTTGCCGTTGACCAGGTACTGGGCATCGAGGCACCCAGTGAGATGGCCGCATTCCCTGACAGAGCCTATCCTTACACCGATGTCCCCATCGCGGGGGTTCGTTTCTGGAAAGATGGACCCGTATTGGAACTTGACCTTTCTCGGCTGATTTCATTAGATTCAGGGAGTTGATCCAATGCCGGAAAGGAGACTGATAAGTTTCACTGTAGGCAGTTACCGGTTTGCGGTTCCCATCGAAGCTGTTCGCGAGGTCGTTAACGTGGCAACCGTTGTGCCTGTACCGGGTGGAAGGCGTCCCCTGGAGGGTATCATTCCATATCGCGGTAATATGATTTTGCCGGTTTTTTCTCTACTCGACCTGCTGGGAATCCAGCACACTGAACCCGGCAATCTCGTCGTGGTGACGGGCCCGGAGGAGGCTCCGGTGGGTTTCAGGGTGCGTAACATGGGAGGCGTAATGATCAGCGGTGATAATGATGAGATCGCTTCCTACGAGGGTGACCTGTCGTTATCAGGCGGCTCGATTTCCGGAGTGCTGAAAAAAACAGGAGGTGAACTTATCCTCCTGGAGGTAGACCGGCTATTCGATAAATGAACTATGATAGGGTCGCAAAAAGGTTATTCGCGGCTTTTTGTGCCCCATGATTTCTTTGGGGAAAGCGAAAAATGTGATTTCCGCTTTCCTCACAGATCAACGACCAACATTGTCGGTCATTGATCTGGGCGCCCCGCCCGGGACGCGTTGATGACTTCTTGCGAAGTAGTCAACGGGCGAACACGCCATGATCCATTGGGTCGGGCATCAATGACACCTTTTACCCCCGAGGTGTTGCGGTGAGCGGAAAGGGGGGGAGGAAAGAAAATGAAAAGGATTCTTGTTGCTGACGACAGTGTTACGATCCAGAAAGTCATCTCACTGACCTTCGCCGATGAGCCTTTTGAGGTTCAGTCGGTAGGAACTGGTGCAGAGGCTATGGAGCTTATCAAGAGCTGGAAACCGGACATTGTCCTGGCCGATGTCATTATGCCCCAGATGAACGGTTATGAGCTCTGCAGGGCCGTCAAGCAACAGGAGGAGACAAGCTCGGTTCCCGTTCTGCTCCTTGCGGGCACATTCGAGGCTTTCGATGAGGAAGAGGCAAAAATGGCTGGAGCAAGCGATTTTATTACCAAGCCCTTCGAATCCGGCGAACTCATCGATAAGGTGAAATCGCTCATCGGGGGCATGCCTGAGAGTCCTCCCGCAGAGGCGGCGCCCGCGGCAGATATCGCGGCTGTTGTTGCCGATCCGGGAACAGCGCCTGAGGTTGTACCCCAGGCGATGCCCGAAACACCGGCATCATCTCCGGCCAGCGAAGTTTCAGAACCGGATATTTGGGATATCCTCAGTGAGTCGGGAGACGATTCGCAGGTACAAGTTACGGTAGGCGGCGCCACGGCGCCTGGGTTCGGTCCAATTGAGGATACAGGTGTTGTAGACGTGGGAAGTTTCGATGTCGGTATCGGCCGGCCTGAATCTCCTCCACCCGCTCCTCAGCCCCCTGCTGCAGCTCCTCCTGAGGTTATCCAGACGCCTGTGGCGGTCGACGGTGCCCCAGCACCCCGGGTCCCGCCGGCTCCAGCCTCACCTCCGGCCACTGATCAGATACAGGATGTGGGGGAGAGGAGCCGTGTGACGAGCATGGAGAAGGATTTCTTCGGTTTCGAGACCGAGGCTGTTCAAGAGGTTCCCACAGCAGACTTTTTAGATGATGCCGTTGAAGAGGTAACGTTCGAAATGGAACAGCCGCAGGCCGCCCCGGAAGTTGATGCTCGCGAAGTATCCTTCGTCGTTCCTGAACCGGCTGGGGATCAAGCTGTTGTCACAGGGGAGACGATCTCACCGGATCTCATGGCTCCGGAACCGTCGCCGCCACCTGCGCTCGAACCTGCACCCGTTCCCGAGGCTGTACCTGCCCCATCTGCCCCGAGCTACGCCAATGATGTGATCGAAGTTCCCTGGTTGGCGCCTGAGTCTGTCGGGAGCCAAGTCGAAGCGCCGGTATCTCCCCCGGTAGCTCCCATAGATATTACGGTTCAGCCGATACCCGAGCCGCCCCTGGAACTTTCAGTCGATCTCACTCCTGACCTACCGGAAAGTCTCTCTCCTGAACCGGTCGTGGAACCGGTGGTGGAAATCTCCGTTCCGCCGAGTCCGGAACCGGCCATGGAGATTCCTGTTGTTCCTGTCCATGAACCAATTGTCCCTGAATCACCAGCCGTAGCCCCTTCTCAGGCCGGTGGGGATATCCCGGACGATGCCGCCATAAGGAAAATTGTTGAGGAAAAGGTTGAGAAGATCGCCTGGGAGGTGATCCCGGAAATGGCGGAAGTCATCATTCGGGAGGCTATCCAGAAGATTAAAGACGGATCCTGATGATCCGGGACGCAGGGTTCAGGAGGGCTGACGGGAGACCGGCAGCCCTCTTTTATTTGGTGCGCCCTGCCCGGGCGCACCAAATAAAAGATGAGTTGGTTATTCATTCCCGAGGTTTGAAGCCTGCCCTGCGCAAGTCACGTCTGTGGCGTGATCGAAAGGTTTGATGTTTGAGAATCTCCAATCACGAGTCACGAGTCACGAATCACTGATCTTTGTGACTAGTGATTGGTTTAATGCACATTCGTAATTCTGCGGGCGTGAGCCCGTAGATAAAAGTACCCGGAGTCTTCCAGCACCTGGCAAGGTCAACGAACCAAAGTCAGCGTGCGGAAGACGGAAGGCAAGCGCAGCTTGGCCTTTATGATGCCACGGGCGTGAGCCCGTGGTAGTTCACTAATTTTTTATTAACACCATAAAGTAGGCCGAAGATCTTGATTTTACTAATCACAAATCACAAATTACGAATCACTGTTTTTAAGGAGCAATATGAGCAAAGAAATGCCCAAGCACTTTGACCCGGCCGGTTCCGAAGAACACTGGTACACCTTTTGGACGCGGAACAGATACTTCCATGCAGATGAATGCTCTGACCGTGCGCCCTACAGTATAGTCATTCCGCCGCCCAATGTTACCGGTTCTCTCCACATGGGACACGCTTTGAACAATACTCTCCAGGATGTCCTCGTTCGGTACAGGAGGATGATCGGACTGGAAACCCTCTGGATGCCCGGAACAGACCATGCGGGGATCGCCACCCAGAACGTGGTCGAGAAGGAACTGGATGCAATGGGTACCGATCGCCACGCTCTCGGACGTGAAAAGTTCATCGAAAATGTCTGGAAGTGGAAGGAAAAATACGGAGGGGTCATCCTACAGCAGCTAAAGCGGCTGGGTTCCTCCTGCGACTGGGAGCGCGAGCGATTCACTATGGACGATGGTCTTTCCATCGCCGTGCGCGAGGTGTTCGTGCGCCTCTACCACGAGGGCCTTATCTACCAGGGAGATTATATCATCAACTGGTGTCCGAGGTGCCACACGGCCATCTCGGATCTGGAAGTTGAGCACCACGACCGAAAAGGGCATCTCTACCACATACGATACCCCGCAGTAGATGGGGCTGGTGAGGTCGTGGTTGCCACAACAAGACCCGAGACCATGCTCGGAGACACCGCTGTCGCCGTGAACCCGGCCGACGACAGATATCGTTCGCTCATCGGTAAAAGTTTCCACCTCCCCATGACCAGGAGGGATATTCCTCTCATCGCAGACGAATACTGCGATATGGAGTTCGGTACAGGGGCGGTGAAGGTCACTCCTGCCCACGATCCCAACGACTTTGAGATCGGAGAGAGGCACGATCTGCCCAAGGTCGTCGTCATCTCCCTGGACGGCACCATGACCCACGAAGCCGGTGAACGCTACGAAGGGATGGATCGCTTCGAGTGCCGACAGAAGCTGATCGAGGATCTGGGTGAAGGAGGATATCTGGTAAAAGTGAAGGATTACGAGCACGCTGTCGGGCAGTGCTACCGATGCCAGACGGTGATAGAACCCATCCTGTCCCGTCAGTGGTTCGTCCGAATGAAGGAACTGGCTCAGCCGGCCATTGAGGCGGTTAAGGACGGCAGGATCCGGATCACCCCCGGGAACTGGGAGAATACCTATTTCGAGTGGATGTACAATATCAGGGACTGGTGCATCTCCAGGCAGATATGGTGGGGGCACAGAATCCCGGTCTGGAACTGCGGCGACTGCGGCAAGGTTATCGTCCAGGTCGAGGAACCCCGGACCTGTCCAGGATGTCATAGCCAGGATCTTAAGCAGGTGGAGGATGTGCTCGACACATGGTTCTCCTCGGCCCTTTGGCCCTTTTCAACCATGGGGTGGCCCGAGGAAACCGAAACCCTGAAGAAGTTCTATCCTACGAGCTGCCTGGTCACTGGTTTTGACATCCTGTTTTTCTGGGTGGCCCGCATGATCATGATGGGTATGAAGTTCATGGGGGAAGTCCCCTTCAGGGAAGTGTACATACACGCCCTGGTTCGGGATTCAGAGGGACAGAAAATGAGCAAATCCCGTGGGAATGTCATTGACCCATTGGACGTGATCGACCAGTATGGCGCTGATGCATTACGTTTCACCCTCACTGCCTTCGCGGCCATGGGAAGGGACATAAAACTGGCGGAAGACCGGATCGAGGGTTACCGCAATTTCATCAACAAAATATGGAACGCTTCCAAACTGGTCCTTTCCTACCTTGAGGACGTCACCGCCGAAGACCTCAATACACCATATGATGCCGAGGAGATCCACAACAGGTGGATCAGGAGTCGCCTGGCCACAGTTATCAGCCAGACCAGGGAGAGTATTGAAAGCTACCGGTTCAACGATACTGCGCACCTTCTCTACCAGTTCTTCTGGCATGAGTACTGCGATTGGTACCTTGAACTTGCCAAACCTTCTCTTTATGGCGACCGGGGTGAAAGTGCTCGCCGTGAGACCGCTGTGACCGCCGGGATGATCCTCGAAAACTTTCTCCGGTTACTCCATCCCGTCATGCCCTTCGTGACGGAGGAGGTCTGGCAAAAGTTGCCGTCCGAAGGCGCGAGTATCATGGTTGCCCCCTATCCAGAGCCCATGCCGGAAGACGCGGATGAAAAGGCCGAGGAGATCATGGGTGTGGTCATGGATTTCATCACGACAATTCGCAATCTCCGGACCGAACTCGGAATCCCTCCAGGGTCCAGAGTGCAGGCCACATTCGTGTGCTCTGACAGCGCCATAGCTGAAATACTAAATGGGTCTTCAACCGACATCATCCGCTTGGCCAGGCTTTCCGGCATCAGTTTCGCTGAATCAAGGGATGAGAAGGCCGGTCTTTCGGCGGCGGTCGTCAGGGGGCAGGAGGTGCTTATTTCAGCTGCCGATGATATTGACCGTGCGGCTGAATTTGAAAGGCTTTCAAGGGAGATGGAGAAAGTGAGCGTGGAGCTTGCCAAAGTAGAGAAAAAACTTTCAAACGCGCAGTTTCTGGATAAGGCACCGGCAAAGGTCGTCCAGAAGAACAGGGGTATTCTGAAAGAGTTGGTCACGCAGAAGAACAAACTTCAGGAAAACCTGGAGCGCTTGGATGATTAAACTGCCCGGACAGGTTATCAGGCTCATTGATCTCGCTCTCGATGAAGATCTCGGTACGGGGGACCTTACTTCAGAGGCTGTGCTGGATGACGGCCTGAAGGGAAGAGCGGTCATCGAAGCGAGGGAACCGTTGGTCTGCTGTGGTCTGGAAGTTGCCCGCGAAGTGTTTGACAGGATCGAGGCGGGAGTAGTGTTCAACCCCTTGAAGGCAGAGGGCGAGGATGCCGCGGGTGGGGACACCCTGGCGGAGCTCGAAGGTTCCATGAAGGTCCTCCTTGCCGGGGAGAGGACTGCCCTTAACTTCCTTCAGCGGACCTGCGGTGTGGCGACATTGTCTCGCCGTTATGCCTTCCTCTCCGCCGGGAGGACTGTGATCCTCGACAGCCGGAAGACCGTTCCGGGCTGGCGCTGGCTGGACAAAATGGCGGTGCGGGCAGGAGGGTGCTCAAACCATCGAATGGGTCTTTACGATGGAGTGCTTATCAAGGATAACCATATCGCCGCCTGTGGTGGTGTAGCCAAGGCTGTAAAAAAAGCCAGGCATAATGCCCCGGACGGCATCGATATTGAGGTAGAAGTTGATGATCTGGACGGCCTTGAAGAAGCATTAAGCAGCGATGCGGATATAATCATGCTCGATAATTTCACTCCGGAGGAAGTATCCATGGCCGTCAGTATCTGCGAGAGTCGAGCCAGGCTGGAAGTCTCAGGGGGTATTGGTCTGCACAATATTGAGACCTACCTTACTGTGGCTGGGGTGGATTTTATCTCGGTCGGGGCTCTGACCCATTCGGCTAAGGCGGCGGATATTGCCATGGATATCCTGGCCGACGGACCTTGAGGAAGGCTTTAATCTTGGGGAAACAACGGTTCCTGTAAAAGCGATACTTTTCACCACAGAGCCACAGAGGTCACAGAGAAAGACTTTATTCCTGGAAAAGACAGGTTTAATAAAGCGATGTTTTTTACTATAAAGGTTTTAGGGAATATAGTATTCCACTCACCTGACTTCTCCCGGCGGGAGAAGGATTTCTTCGAAATCAGATGGTTGAGCCTTGCCGAGCGGGATAGAAATACATTTCAATTCCGAGTGGTAAGGCTCAAACAGCTTCGGTGAGGGAATAGCCTCACTCTTTTTGTTTTCTCTGTGTACTCTGTGCCTCAAGTGAGTCACCTTCCTGTAGTGAGTGGCGAACGGGTGGTGAAAAAGAATTGAATCAGATGAAGTTTCATCATTTTACGGCTCTCGATTCCACCAACGACCACCTGCTCGATATGGCCGAAAATGGGGCTCCCGAGTGGACTGTCGTGGTGGCAGACCGGCAGACCTCGGGTAGAGGCCGTAGAAGAAGGGACTGGTGGTCCCCCGAAGGAAATCTTCACATGTCGATCCTTCTGAAGCCCGAGGTCAGTCTGCAGGAACTGTTGCGCCTGCCTGTGATAGCCTCTCTGGCCTTTCTGTCCGCAATGGGGGAGTCAGGAGCATCTCTCACCGTAAAGTGGCCCAACGACATCCTGTTCAACGGGAGAAAGTTGGCCGGGATTCTGGCGGAGTCGAGAAGCGAGGGAGTGAAAGTCATATGGGCTGTGGTCGGTTTCGGCGTCAACATGGTACGGAAGAGGGACGATATTCCAACCGAACTCAAGGACAGAATGGCTTTTGCGCACGAACTGGATAAAGACCTTGAGCCGGGTGAACTCGCCGTCCGAATAGTCCGGGGCATGAAAGCATGGTCGGGGGCAATGAAAGGGGAGGGCTGGAACAATGCCATGGAGGAATGGTCACGGCGCGCCCTTTTGAACATCCCTTACATTTACAGGGATGGCGAATGGGAAGTGGAGGGAGTTCCCGTAAGGTTGGACGAGAGCGGCGGACTGGTCATGGAAACGGAGGATGGGGAATTGACGGTGTATTCGGGGGAAATTGAAGAAATAGACCAAAGCCCAAAGTCCAAAATCCAAAGGTAGGGACTGGAGAAACAGGCCAAAGCCTAAAGTCCAATGCCCAAAGTTCAGGAACAGGATGGGTTTGTTTTAATTCCCTTTTTTGATACTGCATGTGAAAGTTTGTGAGGCAAGAAATACTTTTCTTTACTTTTGTTCCTCGATCCTATGTTTTTAAGAAAGGATCATTCGTTTAGAATTCTTTTCTTTGGTCTTTGGACTTTGGTCTTTAGGCTGGCGAGACAGTCGAGGTATTTATGAAGGACCTACTTTTGTGTATCGACGTCGGAAACACTCAGACCGTTCTGGGAGTTTTCAGAGGACGCGAGATAACATCGAGGTGGAGGATAAGATCCGACAAGGATCGAACTGCCGATGAGTACAGCCATCTGATCAAGGATCTCTTGCGTGGCGACGGTGTGGACGAAAGTTCCTTGAAGGGTGTGTGTGTAAGCTCTGTCGTACCCCCCGCAAGACAGGCTCTCATGGACATGTCCATCTCCGATTTCGATCTTGTGCCCCTCATGGTGGGGCCGGGGATAAAAACCGGGATGCCGATTCTCTATGACAACCCTAAGGAAGTGGGTGCGGACAGGATCGCCAATGCGGTGGCCGCCTATGAGCGTTTTCGACAGGCTCTCGTCGTCATTGATTTCGGTACGGCCATAACCTTCGATGTGATTTCGGCCGCGGGTGAATACATTGGCGGCGTGATCTTCCCCGGGGTTCAGATCAGCCTGGATGCCCTGTTTTTAAAGGCCGCGAAGCTGCCGAGAGTCGAACTTGAAAAACCCCCCCAAATAGTAGGACGGGATACCATCAGCAGTATACAGTCCGGGATAATCTACGGTTACGCCGGTCTGGTGGACAGTATTGTTGAGAGGATAGACCGTGAAATGGGTGTCAAGGCAACGGTGGTGGCTACTGGCGGGCTGGCAAGCGGGATATCCGGTGAAGTCCGTTGCATTAATGAGGTGATCCCCGACCTGACCCTCGAGGGACTCCGAATTCTGTTTGAAAGGAACGAAGAGAAATAATAGTGGAAAGGGGGGAAGATCGAGTGGAAAGTGGAAAGGGGAAAGTGGAAAAGGGAAAGGGACACCACTGCAACTTGAAACGGCGAAACGGGGAGTCGGCGAATCGGAGAAAAGGCAAAAGCTAATTTACCGCAGTACGCAGCGCGGCTGGCTGAAGACCGCATCGCAGGATAAAACAAGATTCCGGGGAGAAACCTTTTTGGATCTTGGATCTTGGATCAGATCCCTTTCGACAAGCTCAGGAATTTATACACCCTGCACTTTAGACTTTGCACTCTGCACTCCAAATGGTAACTTTACTAAATTTTATATACCCTGAAGTCGGCTTTCTTTCGAGACAACGGAAGATGCCCCCTTACGGGTCGTTCTCGTGGTAAAGTCCCCTGTGCACTGAATATCAAAGGAATTTTCAGACAGGATTCTAATATCAACGGCAACGGAGGAAGCATCACATGAAGGAAATCCAAACCGATCAGATCCGAAACATAGCTATCATCGCCCACGGCAGCGCTGGAAAAACATCCCTGACGGAAGCAGTGCTTTTCAACGCGGAGGCTGTGAACCGACTGGGAAAGGTGGAAGAGGGCAACACCGTGATGGACTTCCTCCCTGAGGAGATCTCAAGACAGATAAGTTCCAGTTCAGCGACAGCCACGCTTCCATGGAAAGATCATCAGATCAACATCATTGACACCCCCGGTTATCAGGATTTTATCGCTGACTCTCTTTTCGGCCTGAGAGTGTCTGACGCGGTGATCGCCGTAATAAGCGCTGTTTCGGGTGTCCAGGTCAACACCGAAAGGCTGTGGAAAGAGGCCAGAGAGCAGGATCTTCCGGGTGCCGTTTTCATCAACAAGATGGACCGGGAACGGGCGGATTTCAACAAAGCCATCGATGAAGTTGAGAAAACCCTCAAAACGAGGCCTGTACCCCTTCAGATCCCCATCGGCGCCGAGGCCGATTTCAAGGGTGTCGTGGACCTGATATCCATGAAGGCATGTTATTACGAGATGGATGGCAGCGGCAAGTTCACGGAGCATGACATACCAGCCGACTTGGCCGACATGGCAGACGATTACCGGGAGAAACTCGTGGAGTTCGCGGCCGAAGGGGACGACGCCCTGGTAGAGAAATACCTCGAGGGCGACGAACTGACAGATGAAGAGGTTTTTCAGGGACTCAGGGCAGGGGTCATTGCCGGTGATATCGTACCTGTTTTCTGTGGGTCGGCGACCCTTAACATCGGAGTGAGGAAACTCCTCGATGCCGTCGTTGCACTGATGCCATCCCCTGTTGACAGGGGCGTTGTGACCGGGACAGACAGCCAAGGGGCGGAGGTTGTAAGGAATCCGTCGGGTGACGAGCCCTTTGCCGCATATGTCTACAAAACATTGGCCGATCCCTACGCAGGCAAGCTCACACTGTTCAGGGTGCTGTCCGGGACGCTCAAGGCGGATACCGGTTTCTATAACGCGAGCCGGGAGGTCAAAGAACGCTTTGGCAATCTGTTCCTCCTCCAGGGAAAGAAGCAGATCAACGTACCCCAGGTAACGGCGGGCCAACTCGCCGCTGTGGCAAAACTCAAGGAAACGAGCACGGGGAACACTCTGACTGCAGAGGGCCAGCCGTTCATCCTGCCCTCCCTCAACCTTCCCGAACCGGCCCTTTCATACGCCATCAAACCCAAGTCCAAGGGCGATGAAGAGAAGGTCAGTCAATCCCTGGCCCGGCTTCTTGAAGAGGACCCATCTCTCAAGGTCAGGAGAGACGAGGCCACCCGGGAGAATATTTTGTCGGGTATGGGGCAGCAGCACATCGAAGTTACGGTGGAGCGCCTCAAGACGAAGTTCGGCGTAGAGGTTGAGATGGCTATCCCCAAGATCCCCTACAAGGAAACTATCAAGGGGAAGACCAGCCTCCAGAGCAGATATAAGAAGCAGACCGGCGGCCGCGGTCAGTTCGGGGATGTGTGGCTTGAGATCGAAGCTCAACCCCGTGGCGGTGATTTTGAGTTTGTGAACAAAATCGTCGGGGGCGCCGTCCCGCGGCAATATATCCCTGCCGTTGAAAAGGGCATCCGTGAGGCAATGGTCGAAGGTGTCCAGGCCGGTTACCCTGTGACCGATGTCAAGGTCACTCTCTTTGATGGGTCCTTCCACGCGGTGGACTCCTCCGAAATGGCTTTTAAAATAGCTGCCTCCATGGGTTTTAAGAAGGGTTTCATGGAGTGCAAACCGGTGCTTTTAGAGCCCATCGTCAATCTGGATGTCACGGTGCCGGATGATTTCATGGGTGCCGTGATCGGGGACTTGAACTCGAGGCGCGGAAAGGTGATGGGGATGGATCCCCAGAGTGGTGAACAGATCGTCAAGGCGCAGGTCCCAATGGCGGAGATCCTGACCTATGCTCCCGATTTGAGGTCCATGACCGAAGGTCGAGCTTCTTTTGCTGTCTCCTTCTCTCATTACGAGGAGTTGCCTGCACACTTGGCCGAGAAGGTCATCGAAGAGGCAACCGGCAGAAAAGAAAAGGAATAAAGTATGGGCGACGATTTTGATCTTTTCCCCAAACGGGAAAACCTGGACCCCTTTTCGTTCGGGAAAAAGGAAAAGACTGCCGAATCGGATAAGACGGACACTGTCGATGAGATCTTCGGCCTGGAGGAACAGGCTCCGGGATCACTGCCCGATCTTCCCCTTGGTGAACCTTCGGCCGCGGAGTCTCCACCGTCGCCCGTGATGCCCCCTCTTCAGCCGCCCCCTTCTCCTACACCCCCGGAGCCGGATGCAGCGCTGAGCCCCCTGGACGGGATCCTTTCGGATGGTCCCATTTCGGAGGAAAAGACCTTTGACGAACCGGTTTTCGAGCAGGAGCAGGTTGTGGAAGGGTCGGGGGAAAGGAGTTCCAGGAAATCGCCCTCTCCATTTGTGGTCATCGGCGGCGCCCTGATCATTATTATCGGCCTTCTCTATGGAGCCCTGACCTACCTGAAGAGGGATAAGGCAACGGTGCCCGTCGTATCGCTGCCGCCGGTCAGCGTTGTGGTTGTTCCACCCAGGCCGGAGCCGGCTCCCGTACCGGAACCTGAAACTGCCGTTACTGAAGTACAGACGGAGACCCAGCCCGCTACTGAGATGACACAGTCTGGCGAGGGTGAAGTTACATCACCGGAACAAGCGGTGGACCCGGTCCAGGAAACAGCATCGGTGGTCATCGAACCCGCCTCGAAGCCGTCCCCTGTGGCGGCAACGCGTACGGTCCAGTATTCCGTACAGGTGGGTGCCTTCATCCTCGATTCCAGCGTTGCCGAGCTTGAAAAGAAACTGCGCGGACTCGGTTACGACCCGTTCCTTAAGAAGGGGTCGACGACAGCCATGATGAATATGCTGACGGTGGGGCCCTTCGGTAAGGTCGATGACGCCAGGGCAGCGCTCTCACGTCTCAAAAAAGCGGGTGTGGAATCCAATATGAGACGCCGCAACGACGGGGGTGCCATCATAAACGCGGGCAGCTATCTACTCGCGGAGAACGCAACCAACATCATGAGGAAAATCCGGTCCCTGGGCTACCCGGTGAAGCTGCTCAAGCGGGAGGCCAGGCTGCCCATGACTTTCGTTCGCGTGGGGCGTTATTCCGGTATGGCTGATGCTACCGGTGGGAAAAAGGAGTTGAAGGGAAAGGGATTTGACGGAATCGTTGTCAAACTGCAGTGAGGTGGAGAAGAGGATTGTCCAACGTCCAATGTCCAATGCCCAACGAGGAAGAGCAGCCCCCTGGACGGGGACGCGGGGAGGATGGCATGGGGGCATGGGGGGGGAACAGTCCAATGTCCAATGTCCAAAGCCTGCCCCTGGCTTGAACAGGGGTCCAACGTCCAAAGGAAGAGCATGCGGAGTGCGGAGGGCGAAGAGAAACCGCCTGACACTCTGGATAGCATTGACATCCTTAATTCAACCGATAATCTGCCTATACCCTATACCCTATACCCTATACCCTATACCCTATACCCTATACCCTATACCCTATACCCTATACCCTATAACCTATAACCTATAACCTGATAAACCTTTGGAATCTGAAATGCAGAACACTTCCCAGCCGCCCGTCAAGATGGATGTTCTTCACCTCGGTGTTCTGATAAGAATGCTGGAATCCCGGGAGGCCAGGGAGAGGGACGTCGCGGTTCGGGCACTGAAAGAGATAACCCCCGAAAGTATTGCTGTTCTCCTGAGGGATCCAAAACTGACGCCCGAGGCCATCGAGTACTTTGCCAGACACGCAGGCGAGCGGCGTGACTGGATCGAAGCCTTACTGAGCAACCCGTCCCTTCACGAAGAGGATCGAGCATTCCTGGTCGCGGCAGATGCCGCGCTTCCCGAAGAGATAAAGGAGATCCCTGAGGACGAGGAAGATCTGAGCATTAGCCAGCGTATTCAGAGGATGACCGTCGGGCAGAAGATCAAGGCGGCCATGAAAGGTAATAAAGAAGCCCGTACCCTCCTCGTTAAAGACGCTAACAGGGACGTGTACATGGCTGTGCTGAAGAACCCCGGTCTCAAGGAGAACGAGGTCGAGATGCTCACCAAGAATACCGGGACCAATATCGAAATACTCCGGGCCATAGGCAACAACCGCGAGTGGGTGGCAACCCGCAATATCCTGAACGGGCTTGTCATGAACCCTAAGACACCGGTCAACATCTCCATCAGGCTCCTGCCCCGCCTGGGCAGAAAGGACATGGAGTTCATCGCAAAGAGCAGGTCGCTTCCGATTGCCTTGAGAAACAATGCCAAGAGGATGACAAGTTCGAAAGTGAAGAAGAAATAAGGGGAAACCAGGATGCCGGTCTTTAATTATCCAAAGAAGGAAGTGAACGTAAAAGTTGTTTACTACGGTCCTGGACTTTCGGGCAAGACCACCAACCTCCAGAAAATCCATGATGGGATCAAGCCTGATCACCGGGGCAAACTCGTATCGCTGGCCACCCAGACTGACAGGACCCTGTTCTTCGATTTTATGCCGCTGGAGCTGGGTTCCCTTGGCGGTTACAAGATAAGGCTGCATCTGTACACGGTACCCGGCCAGGTCCATTACAACGCCACGCGGAAACTCGTTCTCAAGGGCGTCGACGGAGTCGTTCTGGTGGCCGATTCGCAGAAAGCCATGGTCGATGCCAATATCGAGAGTATCCTCAATCTTGAAAAGAACCTTCAGTCCTATGGGAAATCCCTGGTGGATCTCCCTCACGTCATCCAGGCCAACAAGAGAGACCTGGACGAGGTGGTCACCATGGAGGAAGTCAACTCCCTGCTGAATCACCACGGAGCAATCGTGACCGAGGCGGTAGCCTCCGAGGGCATAGGTGTTCTGGAGACCCTCACCGAGATCGTTCGCATGGTCATGAGGGGGCTGCGGGACCAGTTTGTCACCGAATCGGAGGGGCGGGCTGAGGTCGAATCGCCGGAGCCTGCTCCGGCACCCAAGCCTGCCCCCGAGTCCAAACCCGCATCCGAGCCCGAACCCGTCCCCGAACCTGAACCCGCGCCCGAACCCGTACCCGAGCCCGCATCCTCCGTCGCCGAGGCTTCGGCGGACAGGCCCGAACCCGAGCCTGCGCCCGAGCCCGCATCCTCCTGCGCCGAGGCTTCGGCGGACAGGCCCGAACCTGAACCCGCGCC
>Ga0114923_10001815_pt1 | contig 14599 bp, 16 predicted proteins | sample SumtaG_FD_89578 | JGI IMG/M metagenome (GOLD analysis project Ga0114923, IMG submission 89578) | Deep subsurface microbial communities from Indian Ocean to uncover new lineages of life (NeLLi) - Sumatra_00157 metaG | ecosystem: Environmental > Aquatic > Marine > Oceanic > Sediment | place: near...
AATTTCAGTATAATTTTATTCTTTTTAATTGTGCCCACATCCACACCCACATTCATGAGTGTCAGGTGGATCTGGTTCGCAACCTGTTTCTAGAATTTTAATTTTAAAAATTAACGTTTTTCCAGCCATTGGGTGGTTCATATCAAGCGTTACAAGCTCGTCGTCAACCTCCTTAATCCAGACCACAGATGGTGTCCCGTTTGCATCATATGCGTTCAACATCATCCCAGGTTCAGGATCAATATCTTTTGGAAGTTGATCTTTTGAAATAGTTTGAATTAATTGTGGATCGACCTCACCATAAGCTTCAGAAGCTTTTAAAGTAATAGTAAATTCATCTCCAACTTCTTTACCCACAATTGAATTATCAAAACCTCGAATTAATAAACCAGCACCAACTTCAAACTTCATTGGTTTTCCCCCTTGAAGTTCCGTACTATCAAATATCGTTCGATCTTCTAATCGCCCTTCATATTCTACTTTAATTATATCGCCCTTCTTAATAACCATTTTAGTTTCCAACTTTTTAGATATTAATAAAATAATGGAAATAATATTTATTACTTAACGATTTATTTTTAAAAAATCTGATCTTATTAATAATGATTTCAAGGAGTTTTCATTTACTCTCGTTGACTATATCTATTTAAAAAGGAATTAGAAATCGCTCTTGTTTGTAAGGCTTTAAATCTTTTTTTTTCCCTACTTGGAGATTGATGATAAGCCCTTTCAAAAGCTTTTATAAACTCAATACCATCTCCAGTAATACTATAAACGCCAAAATCAACCTTTTCTATCAATTTAGCATTTATTAGATGTGATAGATGATTTGACAACGCTGTTTTTTTTAAGTTTATTTTAGACATTAATGCACCAAACGAATTAGTTCTCTTTAATAAAAAAATTAGTATTTTTAGTCTTTTTTCATTTCCTAATGATTTTGCAATCGTGACAATCTCTTTGAAAGATTCTTCAATAGATCCGATTAAATCGTCATACGGGTTTTCAGAATTCATTCATTATCACTTTCATTCTTTTTTTTAATAGGTATATACCAATCAATCTCAGATTCTTTATCCGTGAGGCCTTTATATCTAGGATGTTCATAAGCTTCAATTAAATAAGGATAAGATTGTTCAAATTCCGAACTCGGCAACCAATCATTATAAATATTACTACAAGTCTTAAAATCATCTGCTTTAGTAGTGAAAAATAAATACTTCGTTTTTGGAAGTTTCTTAATAATCATCTCTAATGGTATGAATTCGAGCGAAAAGACCTCGATTCCTACAAAAATATAAAAGTTCTTTGTATCCTGATATTCCTTAGGTTCAATATGGACTTCATATCCGATATTTGGATTTACATTAATTTTCTTTAGGAAATTCTTATATGTTTTTGCAAGCTCAATATATCTCTTCCATAAGAGTCCTATCTCGTTTTCATAGCTCCATGGAGCTGCAAGATGAAATGGGTTTCCATAATAAATACATCCTAGAAGATTGAATGTTTTCTCTTCTGTGATAATTGGCTCCATTTTTTTCGTTCAATATGAATTGTTTGAGCTTAATATTAGATAAGATAATAACCTTTAAAAATCTGCCTAAAAAAAATGAACATAATCCTAGAAATTTAAATACTAGGTATAATTAATATTTCTTACTAACTAAAAATGGTAAATTTGTATGAAAGAAAAAGAATATAAAATTAAACCGATAGGCTACGTTAGGATTGAAGGCGATGACCCAATAGAAACTAAATATTTCATAGATGTTCTAGAACCTTATCGATCGGCATTAAAAGAATTAGATAAATTCAGTCATATTATGGTTTTTTGGTGGGCACACGAAATGGATAAAGAAGAGTATAGAAATGCTGATGATTGGGCAATAAATGTTCCATATGCGGAAGGTGCACCAACCACAGGGATTTTTGCCACAAGAGCGGAATATCGACCAAATCCAATGGGATTAACTACATGTGGTATTTTTGATGTAGATGATAAGAAAGGGATAATTAAAATTGGGGGAATCGACGCGTTTAATGGAACTCCCGTTTTTGACTTAAAGGCATACTTCCCGATATGCGATCGTGTCCGGGATTGTCATATCGCACCATGGTTAAAGGATTGGCCTGAATACTTAGAAGATGGGGCCATTTGGTGGCAAAAACAAGGATTTTTTGAGGAAGAAACATAAACCTATACTTCTATTTTTTTTTATAAAACCTAGAAAAAAAAGAAGTGAAAAATATGGCAAAAATAATAGATATTAACGAGGAAAATATTGATGAGTTAGAGTTGTTTTGCAAAAAAACAAAAAAAAAATTAAATGGTTATCAAAATAAAGTCAAATGGATAAAAGAACGTTTTAAAGAAGGATTAAAATATAAATTACTTATAGTAAAGGAAGGCAATAAAGAAACTTCTCGGGGTATGATAGAATACATTCCAGGAGAATATTGTTGGCGAGGGATCCAAGCTAATGGATGGATGGTCATTCATTGTCTATGGGTAGTTGGAAAGCAGAAAAAAAAAGGTTATGGTTCAAATCTTTTGCAAGAAAGTATTAAGGATGCAAAAAAAGCAGGAATGCATGGAGTAGTAGGCATGTCGGCGGATAAAGGAGGTTTCCTACCAAAAACGAATATATATTTAAATAATGGATTCGAAAAAGTGGATGAAATAACACCTTATTTCGGATTATATGCCATTATTTTTAATGATAAAGCACCTAAACCAAAGTTTCATCCCATTTCAGATAAAAAAGTAGAAAAATATCGTAAAGGAGTTCATTTATTATACTCCGACCAATGCCCTTATATAGTTGATCTAGTTGACGAATTAGAAAAAGAATTTAATAGGAAGAATGAATCGTTGAATGTAATTAAATTTAAAAATTGTAGAGAGGCTCAACAGAATGGTGTCCATCCTTATGGAACTTATTGTATAGCTTGTAATGGAGAATTATCACTGTATAAACACACAACAAAAAAAGATATTCTTACATTTTTAAACAAGGAAAGAGTAGAGAGTTAAATAAGATGGTAATTACAATTCAATGGTTAACGCATGCCGCATTCTTGTTAAAACTATTACAAAAACATATACATCTGAAAGAACTGATTTCATTTATTTTATAATATCTGTTATAAAACAAGTTTCCATTATTTTAACTCCTTTGATTTGAGATATTTTCTCTTCAATTAAAGGGTTAAACTGTTCAATAGTAGGAATCTCAACTTTTATAAAAAGTCCACAATTTCCACTTAAGCGCCAAATATCTGTAATCTCTTCAATTGCTTTTAATTCTTTCATTATATTTTTCATCTCCTTAAAATCAGGTTCAATTTTAACAGTGGCTCTAGTTTGTGGTTTAGAATTGGCACTATATTCTATAGTAAAACTTCTTATTATGCCATCTTCCTTCAACTTATTAACCCGCCTTCGAACCGTAGCTTCTGTTTTTCCTACTCGCTCAGAAATGACTTTAAATGATATTCTACTATTTTCCTTCAATTCTTCTAAGATTTTTTCATCGATTGCGTCCAATATAATTTTCAGCCTCTTCTAAATATATTTAATATTTTACTAAAATGATCTATTTTATATATTAATTGTGATGTTTAGTTAATTGTTTTTTTGCTTTTTAGTATTTAAATTTTTATTTTTTATTTTAGATTTTCGAAAAAAAGCGATTTTGGTCGATATGTATTATATTTATATAATAATTTGAAAATTGATATTGTTAAAATAATCAAATATTTAGTATATTATTACCAAATTAATAATTTTAAAATTTTTTTTATCAAAACTCTCAAATACACAGACATCTATAACTACTAATATTACCACTATCAAGATAAACATAATTTTTAAAAAAATATATGAATATGGATTATTTTCTTGGTTTAGATTGTTCAACTCAAAGTTTAACGGCCGTTCTCATAAATTTGAGCAAAAATGAAATTATCATTAGGTATAGTATTAATTTTGACGAAGAACTACCACATTACAACACCCAAAATGGTACTTATAGTTTAAATGGCGGTAAAGTTGTTCACTCGAATCCATTAATGTGGGTAGAAGCTTTAGAATTATTATTTAAAGCGCTTGTTCAATTAAACTTACCTTTGAATAAAATAAAAGCAATATCTGGTTCAGGTCAGCAACATGGAACGGTCTATTTAAACAATTCTTTCGAAGCAACTCTAAATAATTTAGATTCTAAAAAATCTTTAGTAAATCAACTACAGAAAGTCTTTACAAGAGAAACTAGTCCAATCTGGATGGATTCAAGCACAACCAAGCAATGCGAAGAAATTCGCCTTAAATTAGGAGGATTAGAACCTACAATAAGTATAACTGGTTCAAATACTTTTGAGAGATTTTCTGGACCGCAAATTAGAAAATTTTACGAACAAAATTACGATGATTATATTCAAACTTCAACGATTCATCTTGTAAGCTCTTTTCTTTCTTCAATATTATTAGGTAAAAGTTCACCAATCGACCATGGAGATGGAGCGGGTATGAATTTAATGAACATTAGAACAAAACAATGGGATGATAAAGCTTTAGACGCTACTGCTCCGAATTTGAGACAAAAATTACCGTCCCTTATCAACTCTTACGATGTCATAGGAAAAATATCTCCTTATTTTGTAGAAAGATTTGGTTTTTCTCCAGAAACTATCCTAATCGTGTGGTCGGGAGATAATCCCAATAGCTTAATTGGAGTTGGTCTTACAGAAAAGGGTAAAGTTGCGATTAGTTTAGGGACAAGCGATACATATTTTAGTTATATGAAGAACTTACATTTTGATTTGAAGGGCGAAGGACACGTTTTTGGAGCGCCAACTGGCGATTATATGAGCCTAATTTGCTATAAAAATGGTTCTTTAGCAAGAGAGAAGGTTAAAGATAATTTTAACCTTACTTGGAAGGACTTTTCAGCGATTTTAAAAAACACCCCTCGTGGTAATTACGGGAAAATAATGCTACCTTATTTTTTTCCTGAGATCGTCCCGTTTGTATCGCAACCTAAAGTATACCGGTTTGGATTCGATGAAAAAGATTTAGAAGGAAACGTTAGAGCAATTATTGAGGCTCAATTCTTGTCTATGAGATTACACTCAAAATGGATTGGCGAAAAGCCAGAAGAAATTTATGCCACTGGAGGAGCATCTGCGAATCGAGAAATCTTACAAGTAGCAGCGGATATATTTAAAACTAAAGTACGCATATTTGATGTCCCTGATTCTGCAGCCCTAGGCGCTGCTTTTAGAAGCGCTAAATCTTATTACGATTCAATTAATGTTAAAAAGGAATGGACTGAGTTAGTGAAACAGTTTTTATACATTGAAGGTAGTGAAGTCATAAGACCGACAAAAGCTTGTAGACAATTATACGACGATATGCTTAAAATATACGGTAAATATGAGGACTTTATCTTGAAAGGTGAAGAAAATCCGGAAACTCATCGCCTAGAATTCGTTAAAAAGTATTTTGATTGATAAAAAAAAATAAGTTTAAGATTCCATGTTTCCTTATGTTACTATAAATTTTATAAATTAACATATTAAAAATGTTTTAAAAATGCCTTTAAAAATCAGAGAAAATAAAAGAAATAAAAAAATATTCATGGCTATTATTATCATAGCACTGGTTATTACTTTTGTTATTATCATCTCTGTAGCAGTCAATAATTTTATCCCCCAAGATAACAACGGAGGAGGATGACCTTGCTTAGCCAATGTTTATCAAAAAATATTTTTAAACCTAATATTAAAATAAAGAATGACTTTTGCGAGAAAATTCTAGTCGCAAAACGACTTACCCCGCAAGGGTAAAAAGAAAAAAAAATAATATAGTATGAAATAGTATGAAATATTTATTAATTTATTAATTAATAAAATTCTTATAAGTGCCCAAAACCTCTTAAATTACACGATTTTGTTTAATGGTGTAAAAAAATGTCAAAAGAAACTCCCGAGAATGTTAAAGAATCTCTACGTTCGATAGGTTTAACGGATTACGAGATATCAATATATTTAACTTTAATTTCAAAAGGACCTATGGACGCGAGAGAGCTTTCTGAAGCCTCCGGCGTTCCATATTCTCGAATTTATAACATTTTAACTCAATTAGAAAAAGATAAAATGTGGATTTTAAAAGAGGAAGAATCAAGACCGTCGAGATATTTTGCAAAAAGTCCTGATGAAGCTTTAGTAATCGCAAAGAAACAATACAACGACAGTTTTGACAAGTATTCAGATACAATTATTCGTGCGCTTACCCCTATTTACGAATCTCACGATACACCGATAAAAGTTGCTTTATATATTCACCGGGGAAGAGATGTTTGTATTAATAGAGCTTTAACTTTAATAAATACAGCAAAAATGGCACTATACTTTGTCACACAAGATTTCGAATTTTTAGATGTGTTTTACGAGGAAATAAAAAAAGCAAGAGCTCGAGGAGTCACAGATATTAGAATATTAGTCGAAGAAGTAATAGTAAAGGACAAAAATTTTAAAGAAATCCTCGAAAAATACGATCAAATCGCTGAAATTCGTTCCCGTGATCAAGTTTTTGGGACTAGCGTGGTAATGGACGAAGGGGAAGATGCATTTATAATTTTGACGCAAGATATTTTTAAAAAATTATCGTATTTTGGCGTTATGGCCGATCATATCGCTTTTGGTCCAGCTAGCAATTTTTATTTCATGTATTTATATAAGACGGCTGATATAGTTAAATTAAAATAAATGCTTTCTTAATAAACGAATAAATAAATAAAAATTTCTACATTATTCTTTCTCTGTAACCTTTCTTCTTAGGTGGAGGTGTAATTTTTATTGCTTTTCATTAGAAAAAACGGGAAGGATTACATGTGATCGATTAGCTTGATCGTGATATATGGTTTGCGTAGCAACCTTGTACCCAACCTCATTTTGTACCCCTGCAAGATTGGAATTTACATCGAATCGAGGGAAGTTGCTTGAAGTTATTTCTAAGCGTATTTTGTGGTTTTTTGGAAAATAGATACCAATTGAACCAATAGCGAATTCGTATTTATAAATTTTATTTGGTTTAATAAGTTTAGGTTCGTTCAAATCGCCATTAAGAAAGCGAGTTCTTATACCAGAATCTATAACATTTATTGAAGTTTTTCCATTAGGGTAGACATCAACTAGTTTAACCATAAAATCTGTGTCCCGTACGGTGGTCGAAGCATAAAGGACCATTTTAACCTCACCGATAATTTCTATGCCTTTTTCGAGCGTTTTTGAGGTATATATTAACACATCATCACGCTTTTCAATCTTAGTCTGATCTTGAGGACCACTTAAGAGAAAAAGATTTCTTCCCCCTTTTGTAATCATAGGGTTAGTAGGATCGAAATGATATTTATCGGGCGGTTCTTCTTTCGGTTCGTTTTTTGAAAGGAAACCATCTCCGTAAAGGCTATTGCTTTTCCCATTAGAATGCAAGTATAATTTTAATTCATTGGAAGAAGGCGGCCACTTTTTAAAACCTCTCCAAATATTTTTATTTAACACAAATACTTGTAATGGAGGTAATTTTGACAAATCTGCCTCTTCTCCTTTTAACCAAGATTCATACCACCAAAATGGAAGGATATTTTTAAAAAACCTGAAGTCATCTTTTAAATGGGCGTACTTTAGTGGCTTAATAAATAATTTATCCATATTCATATGTGTCCAAGGGCCAATGATCATCTTAAAATTCTCTTTGAAAAATTTTGGAGCCCTTTCTTGTATTAACTTCGCGTCTCGTACCATGTGTTCAATAAACATGTCGTACCAACCCCCAATAAACAGTATGGGCGTATCAAATTTATAATCAAGTCCAAAGACATATGGTGATAATTCGTGATTGTGAAATAATTTTCTCTCATAGAACACTTCTTTTATCAACTTAGCGAACGAACCATCGTCCTTTTTAGAAACATCTACATTCGTTTTATAGACTCGATTCATAATCTTCATCAAGTATTTAGCTCCTTCTATGCTTGCCATATCCGATAATTTTGGTATTTTTGAGTCTAAAGGTTCGTTATAAAAGCTAATAGAGGGATTAAAAAACAATTGTTTGTAATATCCATTTTTATCCCACTGATCAAAATCCATAGTTGTTAGTTTTTTCATGGTTGAGGTAGAATTCATGATTAAATAAAGAGATCCTGACAAACCAATCGGATACAAACCTCCAGGATGCCAAAAAACATTTGAAAAAGAACTATGAATTGGACTTAAACAAGTAAGTAAATTTTCGTTATTCCAAGATACAGCTAATTGTGTTATGCCCAAATACGACAATCCCCACATTCCTACTTTTCCATTATGCCAAAATCGTTTAGTAATCCAACGTAAAGTTTCTAGGCCATCTTGTCGTTCATACATGTATATCGAATTAGAGCTATAATCGCTCGATTGCGCACAACCTCGTATATCTTGGAGAACTGAAACAAAACCTTTAGACGCTAAGAAATATCCTAATATGCTAAGGCGATCTTTCCAATAAGGTAATCTTACTAGAATTGTAGGCCCCTTGCCTTTCTTTTTATAAATCTCTTTCGGTAAATATATATCGGTTGCTAACTTTCCTCCGTCTTCAAGAGTTATAAGAATTTCTTTTAATCTTATAACGTCATTTTCAGGTAAAAAACTAATATTTTGAAGTTTACCCAAACGCCCAATTATTTTAAATATTTTAAATAGCGGGGGAAAAACATAATCTACAAAAAATGCCATACGAATAATAATTGAGCTTAGAGGGGTCAAAATTGAAGGTAATTGAAGACCAATTTTGATTTCCTTAGGGTTAAATTTTTGTTGCATGCTTTAAAATTAATAAAAAGTTAAAGATTTTTGAACTTAATTGTTTCCTTTACCATGATATTTTTATAGCATTTTCAGGACAAACCTCAACACATTTGAAACAACGACTACATAAAGAACCCCAAATGGGAGTAATTCGCCAGTCTTGTGGATCGTATGGATCTTCTTGTTTGTCTTCCGTTCCGATTGTCGTATGCATTACAAAAACAGCAGGATCACATGCTCTCAAACATAATCCACAATCTCTTGGGTCTATTTTACCCTTTTCTCCACATATAGAATAATCAATCTTTATCTTAGTTCTTCTCTTTTTCTTTTTCTTTGCTTTGTTCATAATATCACCTAATAAGATCCATCAAATCCAGGATACTCCTCTCTGGGTATTAATTTTAAGGCATCGTGTTTACAAGCATGTCTACATATACCACAACCAAAACATTTATCGTAATCTATGATAACTCTGTTCATTGAAGGGATAAAACGAATAGCACTAAATTGACACGTAGCAACACACGACTTACATCCTTGACAATTATCTTGATCTAACTGGATGATATATTCTGCTTTATACATAGCGTTTAAATCAAAATTATTTCTTAGAGTAAGTCCTCCACATTCTGGACTTTCGCAAGAACAAATGGCGTTAATGTATGGTACTGGCTGAAACCAGACACTAGAAATATATCCTTTTTTATTAAACTCTTCTAATTTTTCCATCGCGGTCTCGCGATCTATTCTAACGGTTCGATCTTTTGGAATATAGCGCGGTAGTTTCTCTAAGACTTCCGAAAGCACACCGAAATTTATACATACTGCTTCTTTATTTTTCCTCTGCATCCAGCGACACATACAATAATTAAGGATTATTGGTTCAGCAGCTAATTCTGACATAATGATCTGAGCGTCTTCTAAAGGAATAACTTGCCCAAAATGACCATCAGCCCTTACAGGGTTTCGATTTTTCTTTTCGCTATGGATCATCTTCTCAGCTTTCCAACGAAGAATTTTGCCAACTATTGGCATTTTCAGCTTATATCCAAAGTCTTTAGACGAAAAACCCATTATTTTTCTTATAAAAACTTGTTCAAAATTCATCCATTGCTCGGTTAAATATTCTTTCATATTATATTCTTCGGCAAGCTCATTGGAGTAATTTCGAGCATTCATGTACCATTTTTTACCTGCCCCATGGGACAAACACCAATCACAAATCGTTAATCACATCCTTTTAATTAAATAATGTTTTATTATTACTTCGTTAATATCCTAATTAATAGAAATTCGACTTTTTAATATTTAAATCTATTCCTTTATTCTGTTTTAAAAGTTCTTAAGTGTTCCATCATACCAACACCAATCTCTCCACTTTTTAAATCCTTTATCATGGCCATTTGTTCAAATAATTCCGTATATCCCCCGGGAAAACTTCTAACAAAGCGAATAAACGAATTCTTTCCGAATCGCTCTGCTTTAATTTTATATTCTATGTCACTTGCATCTGTAAAGTTATAAGTTGTTGTAAGTGGACTTTTAAACTGATCAGAGTCATTTAAAGTTTTTATTTCCAAATTTAATAATGAAATATTTCCTTTTTTATTCGAAGTATGACCTGATAAATCTATTCGATTTTCAATATAATCTTTTCGAAATGCACATGACCAGTCTTTGAATTGGAAATGACCTGCGTACCATTTATCAAACTGATGCCAGTCTCGAAAACCCCAACTCTTATCACGTTGACCATATCCCGTGATATTAGTAATCTCTCCGTCTTTTCTAATTAATTTACCGGTGATTACTCCTGACGATTCAAAATGCTGGTGCCAAGATTTAGAAGAATCTTTACCGAAATTAAAAGTTGGAAATCTGGTTTCAAAGGTTATATCAAACTTTAATTTTCGCGATTTATAAATTATTTTCCATTTTTTAAAGGGTTTAACAAGCGTGTAAGAGAGTTTCTTATCTCGTAACATAGAATTAATATCGTTATCGTAATCCTGTAATGGTGGTTCTTTATAATATACTTCATTTCGATCTTCTAAGAATAATAAGAATACAAACTCTCTCCTATTTTCATGAGGAACTATCCCTATTGTTGAGAATCCCGAAATTTTATTTTTCAGATCTGCCCAATTAAAATAATAAGATTCCCTCCATTTTAGTTCACTCGAAGGTTGATGAAGTAATTCGTCATCTTCAACCAAAGTAGAACCTTTCTCGTTAATATCCATATAAATCAATCCTGTGGTAGTAAATAAAGGGACGGACCTTCTCTCTTTTTTTTTGCTTTGCTTCTTAATAATCTCGGAATTCCCGGATCGAAATCACTTTCCATAAAGATTGGTATGTATTTATTCATTATTCTTTCAGTAAGCTCCCAATTAATCTCATTAGTAACCCTAGCGAAATTAGTATACCTCGCGTATCCGTAACAATATGCGTAAGCCCCCGCAATTAATCTTTGTTTTCTATCCCATTTAGCAAATTTTAAGAATAATTCTTTATTGGCTTTTCCTGAATAAGCATTCAAGGAGTTCAATACATCTAAATCCAGTGGTTTAACTTTATTCCCCTCTCTAGTTAACAATGCAACTCCAGTTATATTATCAATAAAATCTGCAGGAACAGATTCTAAAGTAGCAAAATCGTCAAATTTAGCTTCTATATCTTTTAATCGAAAAACAAAAGCAACATTATTAAAGGGAGATATAGCATCCGTTTCAGACCAAGGAAAATGAGGTTTACCACCATCGTAGAGATGTGATATTTCTCTAAATATCAAGACTTCGTTTTCATTAATTTGATACGGGCCATGGTCGCAAATTTTTGCCCTAGCCTCGCACTCGTCAAGAAATGACACAACTTCAAGATTCGCCATTGTTCTTTTGATATTTATAGCATCTTCTTTTGATATATCAATAATTTGATTTTTAGTCCAATCAATATCAGATTGATTTATAGCAATATTTTGTTTGTTAGAATCGTACACTGATAATTTTCCTTCGGGAAAATATGAAGTTGCTAATCGTTTCCAGAAATCGAGGACAAATATAGTCTGTTCTCTTTTTTCTTGGGTTTCACTTTTCGGATCTCCGCCATTCCTTTGTATTTCGCCCATCCTTCCAACCATATAATACAATGGAATATAAAAAATACTTAAAGCATGAATTTCTGATAGGATTTTTCTACTCTCTTTGCCCATTTTTTCGGGAGTAGTTTTTTCTGAGACTTTTTTCAAAATATCGTACAAGATGTCGTAAGATTCATAAAAAGAAACGCAAATATAAGCAGTTACTGGAAATAACTTTGATTCTAAAAGTCCTCTTCGTGATACTTGGTAATCTACTAATTCGGAAGCACGAGCTATTAATTCATTCGCAGCTTTAATATCCATCTAAATCTCCTCCTAAACCTTTCCATTTAATATTAACTTTAAACTTAGTTCTATTTAAATATTTGAAATACTATCATTTTTTTTAAAAAAATTTAAGTAATATACAAAAAATTAAAATCTAATTAGTGGTAATAAATTAAGAATTAGATGGGGATATAGCTAATGAAAAAGATTGGAGAGGGGTTATCGTGTTCTACCAAATCCGATGTTATTGGTGAATTAGCGTATATTACAACTCTCGAAGATGTAATCGAATTATTCGATAAAGCTGCTGGAAAAATATGTTTAATTGATGATGCTGGAATAACGACACTAGGTCCTCTTTTAAATGAATTGGTAGCAACTATATGTACCACTGGAGGCGCGGGTTCACACCTAGCTATTATATCAAGAGAATTTGGGCTCCCGTGTATCATGGGAATAAAACTCTCATTAAAAAATTTATCTACTTTGAACGGAAGAAAAGTAAAAATTATTCATAATGGAGAGGATAGGGGTATCCTCTATCTAATCGACTAAGACTAGAAATAAATCAATTCATATGTTTTTTCGCTTTGCCCAAATAATAATAAGAGAAATGATTAAAAATAAATCACTTTAGAAACGCTCTTTTTCCTAAATAAATAAAAAGCTCGCCCAATTCAAAGATCGTGAGCGGATAGACTAAGTTAGCCATGTCAGTTCTTAACTGAATTTTGGTTTTACCGGCACAAATTAATTTTTCTATATCCTCTACGTAGTCATCCATGTTTAAGAAAAGTATTTCAATTTTATCACAACCGGTTAATTCTTCGATATCTTTATCTAAATGTTCTTCAACTTGATTTAATAGCCCTAATTTTAACTTAGGGCTCAGTTCATATTCAGTGATAACTACGTTCATTTCCTCTAGAATAATATTTAAAGTCTTGTTCCAATCTTTATTCTCCTTATATTTTGGAATTAACACTTCGCTTATTATTATTTCAAAAAGAGCTTTGGGCGCTTGTTCGTCGAATTCAACCTCTAAACCAGACCTTAATTTAATTTTTTTAACCAATTCGAAACTCAACTCAATAATTAATTTGCTTAAAATTTGCTTCTTATTAAATAATAGACCATTTTTTTTTATACTTTTTGGGACTTTATAAATCTTGAGTTAGAAATCAGCAATTCAAAAATATAAATATAAAAAATAATATAAACAAAACAAACCAAGTTTAATCTTATCATGAAAATCTTTAAGCAAGATAACTTCGTAACTGTGCATAGGTACAATGATATTGAAGTATGGAGAAGATACTGCGAGAAAATATCGGCCTTAAGAGTTTTCTCCGCTCTCGTAAATAACCAGTAAAATTTAAATAAATTTTAAAAATTTTTTTTAAATTAATAAATCGCTATGGTGCGAAAGTTAATAAGAGTGAATTTCTATGAAATTCTCAAGTAAGAAGCAAAAATTCTGAAAAAATTGTTGATAAATTGTGAAAGATAGAGAAAAATTGGATTGGCTTCCTTCGGATAGCGAGATTTCTTTAGGAGAGGAGAGAGACGCAAGTCAGGTCGTGCAGTCTGAGAGTGTCGCAATTCAAGATTTGGAAAAGATATTAGGAAAAAAGCTACGTATTAAAACAGACAAAGTAGTTGGTCGTTATTTTAAATTTGAAAACAAACATATCACCGATTTAAATTTAGTGTACTCTAATCTATTTCAAATTCCAAAGCGTATAACAGCATTTAAGCATTTAAAATCTCTGGATCTGAGTAAGAATAATATTCACGAATTACCTGATTTTCTTCTTGACCTCAAGAGCCTACAGAGACTTTTCCTCGAAGGAAATCCTATATTTGAATTACCTAAAATTCTAAAGGAGAATATACAGTCTGTCAAAGTTGCAGACATGTACGGTCGACGCATTACGATTACTTTTAAAAATAAGCATAAAAGTCAGTTTGAAGCCTTTTTGAGTTCAAACATAGAACTAGAAAGGAGTTTAAAAGATTTTTATAAAGAAAATTTTTCAGATCGTTTTGAATTTTTTATTGTTTCGGGTAAATTAAGTAAAATACTTCCGCGTGAAGAATTTCTAGAATATATAAACAATTTGAATATCACTGAATTAAAGAGCTATTTTTCAAGTACAGAAGAGAAAAATTTATTAGTTTATTTGGATGGATTACTAGCACATCTAGAATCCAGTGGAAGTCACGGTGTTTTTATTTACGACGCGATAAACGCCCTTGGACCATACATTACTCAGTATCTCTTAGATCACTTGATGGATCAAGATAATTATTTGAGAAGCTCTGTTCTTGGAGCTCTTACTCATATAGACGAAGTTAACAAACCTGAACTTA
>Ga0114923_10001816_pt1 | contig 14597 bp, 17 predicted proteins | sample SumtaG_FD_89578 | JGI IMG/M metagenome (GOLD analysis project Ga0114923, IMG submission 89578) | Deep subsurface microbial communities from Indian Ocean to uncover new lineages of life (NeLLi) - Sumatra_00157 metaG | ecosystem: Environmental > Aquatic > Marine > Oceanic > Sediment | place: near...
AACCTTTTTGTCGACGAGGAAACCTGCCAATTCATGGAAGATTCGGACATTCGCATCGATGGTTTGGCCGAGGACTTCCAGGGCATTGAGTCGGTGAGCGCCACGCCGTTCATGGATGATATCGCCAGGGATACCACCCAGCTCAAGCGGGAGTTGAACGGCCTTAAGGGCAAGTACGAGGTGGTCAAGCAGCAGTTGGCTGATGAGTTCCAGCAATACCTGGACCCTAAAACGGCAAGTGACGAAGTCTTTGGCGAAGCGTTGGCCCGTGAGGGGAAGGTCTCGCCGGGACTTGTTCAGTCCTATCTATCACTCAGAGAACGGATGTCGGAGCTGGAAGCACAGCTGGGCCAGTTCCAGGCGGCAGTCTTCAACGAAACGGTCCCCAAGATCCGGCTGCCGCGGGCGGTGGAGAGCCTGTCCCCTGCCATGGCCCTGGGCCTGTGAGAGGAGGTGCGCATGAGCGACAATGGCACTCTGCTGGATCAGGTGAGCGATGAGGACCTGCGGCAGGCCTATCAGACCCGGTTCCGGGTCAACACCGGAGATGTACTGGGCGATAGCCAGAAAGTGGCCGATCACCTGTCCACTTATCTCAACGGCCGCTCAAAGGAGACCTTTGCGGTCATCTACTTGAACGGCCGCAATGCCGTGATCGATACCTTCGTCATGTTTGAGGGTACGGTGAACCAGGCCGTGGTCTATCCCCGTGAGATCATCAAGTGCGCTTTGCTGTTTAACGCCGTGGCCGTGATCATTGGTCATAACCACCCCAGCGGCCAGCTCAGGCCGAGCGAGGATGACCAGGCCATCACCAGGAAAATCAAACAGGCCTGCGGGACCGTTGACATCACGCTGCTGGATCATATCATTGTTGCCAATGGAGAGTTCTTCTCATTTGCTGACAGCGGATTACTCTGAGGGAGGTTTCAATGAGAATCGGATTTGTGCAACCGGAAGATGACAAGCAGGTGCCAGAGGCTGGCTACGCTGAGATCAGGGAAGCGGAAGACACGGACAAGAGCCAATTTGGAGAGAATATCATGATGACGTTGGCTTGGTTCGCGATAGTCTATGGCACGACTGCAATTGTGCGGGACACGGTAGTTCTCCTGAGAAAGGAGCGCAGCCATGCCCTTGTATGAATACTGCTGCAAGGCTTGTGATATCCGTTTTGAAAGGTTCCTGCCCCAAAGTCATAAAAAGCCACGCTGCCCTGAGTGCGGGGGTGTAACCAATCGGATCTACAGGCCAAGCACTTTCCGACTGAAAGGTTCTGGATTTCATGCTACGGATTATGGGAAGCATGGACCCAGGTCTTCAGGTAAGCGGTAGAAGTCTTAGCCCTCCGCGCAAGGTCTTCCTCTTGCCTGAGTAGTCGTTAGCGGTTAACTTGTATTCGCGACACAACCGAAAGGTTAAACCTAAGCCCGAGTTATGTTCGTATCGATAGTCAAATACGCAGCCTTGACGCAGGCTCGGGGAACAAACGTTCCCCCTGTGAGCATTCCCGTCAGGGCTGCTCGGGCTGCGGTTGTGTCGCAACTTCCAATACCTGAGTCTGGCTTGCAGGGGGATCTCTATGCCTCTCAGCCTGGAGCCAGGCTGCTTCCCATTTCTCATTGTCTCCTGGAAATCCGCAAACGATCGCATTCGCATCGGGAAATTTTCATATCTAAGAGAATGCTCATGACATCATCGTCTCAAACTCAAAAAGGAATACATACATGAAAATCCAAGCAAGGGCTATCTTATTTCTTTTGCCACTCCTTTTTTACTCGTGTGGGACCAGTACCAGCATTAATAGCCTAGACACAGCCAAAGCATATGCAATCGGTGTATGGGAAGGTGAGGTGATGGACAAGAAGGGGACAATAGTCAATAGATTCATCTTTAGGGATGATGAATCGTACACTTGGACTATGATCAGAGAAGAGGCTCTAAATCTGTTTGGCTGGGATTCAGACCTTGCGGCAAGCAAATCTGGTACTTGGTCTGTAGGAAAGGAGACGGATTCTGAAACTGATGAGGAATCTTTTTATATCATTGTGACTCCGTATGAGAAAGAATATCTCCTTGGAGAATTGATTCATAATAAACTGATTTACGAAGGGTTGCAGCTACAAGTGCATAATTTTCGCGGTGCCCCGATAGGACTTCAACTATCAAAGATGGAATAATCTATGCGCACAGCTTGAACAGACTTTTAAAGAAATGTGGCTGCTGAAAGATCACCTGAGGCCGATTGCTCGGCAACTTGAGAAAATTCCTGATCAGAGAGAGGTTCTCAAAGACCAAGCAGATGGAATCTTCTTTATCGAAATCTCGTAGGAATGGAGGTGACCATGGGACGCTTACTCTTGTTATTAATTGTTGGGATGAACCTTGCCTGGTCCCAGAATACTGGAGTTGAGCAGGTGAGGCGAGCAGAGATCACAGAGGATACCAGACAGGTTGTTGTCAGTGGCATTGGAATAGACAGAGACAGCGCCATCAAGCAGGGTCTGCGAACTGCTGTGGAGCAGGCCATCGGTGTCTTTCTGAAATCAGAAACCGTTGTTGAGAACTTCCAACTCATTAGTGACAAAATCCTGTCTCACAGCCGCGGATATGTGAACTCCTTTGAAGTTATCGATGAGAAAGCGGAGAGTGGCCTCTACAGTGTCACTCTATCCGCCGTAGTTATTGTTAAACAGCTGGAGGCAACGCTGATAGAACTGAATCTATATAGCCGGCCTGTCGAAGGTGAGAACCTCTTCGCAAAAGCTGCAACAAAAATAAGGGAAGCCAGAAGCGCTGCTGCGCTCTTTGCAGATCTGCGTAGTGATTATCCCCGCAATGCTATCGAGGTGATCTTTGGTGAACCGGACTCTCGCACGGATCAATACGGTAACGTCTACCTATTGATCCCATATTCCATCGCGTGGAATGAAGCATATCTAAACCAGCTGGTTGATGTGCTTGAACAAACATCACACAAGATCGCAAATAACGATCGGGAAAGAGGGCAGTCTGGTGGTGAATTTCGCTTGGGAGAGTACGCCCAGATCGATTTGCGTGGGGTGCGCTATTACGTTCCCGCAGCTTCAGCTAAGGAGCTATTCTACCGGGTGCGCGGGGATGAATATTCAATGCTGATTCTGCTCGATATCCATATTTCCCTGGTTGATAGAAACGGTGATTCAATTGCTGCAAATACCTTCAAAGGGAGGACGGCATTATTGCGCAGAATACATCGAGACTACCTTTCATTCGAATACGCTACATCTCCACCCAAACAGAATCATATTAACCAATGGTCCAAGAATCTTGGGCCTGCTGAAATCCGGGTGAGTCTCGATCAGGTGGATGAAATTGTATCGGTCACCGGCTATGCAGTGGATCCTTCTACCAGGTGATTGCGGAATATTCAAATCCTACATAATCCCTGTAAAGGCCATCTCGTACTCCTCACCAGATGGCCTTTTTCAGCTCAACAACACGATATTTTGAGGTAATGGGGGAAAAAGCCGGGGTGCCTTATCAAGGTACCGCCCTGCAGCGATCGGGCTAGAAATCAAGAGATTTCATGTTCTCGAGCGCGGTTGTGTCGCTTGATCAAGTTGAAGTGAGCATAGTAGCGAGGATCCGGCAGACCCTATAAGGTGCCCGACTACGTTGTAACTGATAGAGTGAGGCCGCTACTATGAATCTGCATTTGGATGACATGGTGACATGTCCTCCAAATGCAGATTGGGAATCCGCCCGAGTGAATTACCCTCGAGGAATTACGGAGTACGGTGATCCACTGTAGGCCCAAAAAGATGCCAATAAAAGCAACTATCTGACCTTCTGCCAGGATTCATTTTTAGCTACCAGGAAATCGTAATAGCCGACAAACCCATGTACCCGGTTTAGGTTTTACGAGCGCAGAGACGCTCTCAGCGTCGTTATCTGGCTTTGTACGCAGTCGATCGGGGCGGTGGATGGGATCTGAGGGCAAACTGAGGCCTTTTCATGGGATATATGGTGAGTTTTGCAGCAAAATGGACGGTAATCTCCTGAGTTGCAGGAGTTTTCTGGTGAGTTTTGGACAAGTTTTGCTTGCCTCGGAAATACTCGACTCTGTGAACCTCTGCTTAGAAGGCAGATTGCCTCCCTTTTTTGTCCCAAATCATAACTTACGAACTGGTACAGCTTTTGGGGGGCAGGTCAGAAGTAACTTCTCGAACAATGTGCGTATGATCTACTCAGACTATCATGAAGGCTATATTTAGATTGTCATCTGCGAAGAATGAAAAATAAATAAAACTCAAGGATTGATGCCGATGGGTCCAGCAATTATTCTCGATAAAAATGCACTTCAATCACTATCTGCTGCTGAGTTATTTTTTCTGTACAAATATTTCAATGTTGTTATTCCGTCCGTATTGATTTACGAAATCCTAGGTGATCTACAGAAGGGTGAAGATAGTGAAATATCAAAACAGCAAGTAACTGACCTAGCAAACAAAATCTACTCATCAGATTCCGTTCTCAATGTTTCACATTTCCACTTAATTGAAGCGGAAATGGCAGGTGAGCAGATAACACTCGATTATCGACCACTGGTGGCTGCCGAACAGGTCCAGACGATCAAAGGGGAAACTGGATATGTAGTAGAACCTACTCCTGAGCAACAAGCCATTCAACGGTGGAGAGTAGGTGATTTTAGTGATTCGGAATTGCTGCTGGCGAAGGACTGGCGAGAAACAACACTAGAATTTGACTTAGATGGTTTGAAATCGAGATTGCAGCCTATTCTCGGCGATCTACCTAGGGTGACATCGCATTCTGATCTATCAAAAGTAGCAGATGAATTCATTCAAAGGTATGACAACAATCCTGAAATACTTCATCTGGCGAAGGGCATTTTCGATATAGAGCCGGACATCTTCGGGAAAGCGCTAGCACGATTCATTGCTAGCGAATCTCGAACATTACAGGAATTTGCACCATATACCCATTACTGTCTCAAGGTGACTTTGATACTCTACTTTGGGCTACATCTCATCGGGCCAAGATCAACCAATGTTCTTGATTTTCAGTATATCTACTATTTGCCTTTCTGCGAAGTTTTTGTCTCGAATGACAAACTACATAAAAATATTGTTCCGAGTTTGATTGGGCCAAACCAACTGTTTATTGATGGGGAATCATTGAAATCTGATTTGGCTAAGCTGGCGATGGAGTGGAACGAGATGGATGCCGATTCGAGAACGGAGCAATGGGACAAAAAATATGGTACGATACCACCCCCAAATAAGGAGTCACCGGTCTATCAAGCATGGGAGAATAGTAGGCACTGGCACTTGGATAATAACTTTGGCTCAGTAGACTCATCCACCGAGCCTAGGACTACAGAACCAGATTTCATTGAAATTAAAAGATACATAACCGCCAATGATCCATGCCCATGCAGGAGCGGTAAAAAGTTTGGGGATTGCTGTTTGGATAAAGTTGATCCCAATCATGGTGGTTAATAAAGCGGAAATGTGTCTCTTAGTCTTAACCACTACTGGACCACAGTACTTTGATGACGTACAGATAAACTATCTTGGAACCCACGAGATTACTCGTTGAATTGAGGAGATTACCAACCGTTTTGGGTTGAAACTCAGGAGATTTCTGTAGTTTTCTGGTGAGTTTTGTGTGGATTATCCCGCCGAGGAACCGAAGAGCCAGAATTAGCCCAAGTATTCGGGAGATTGTTTCTGCAAGAAACCGATTCCCGCGACTATTATTGACTTCTATTGCGAAGTCCTGTAAGTTCTATAGCGATGAAAGCGATTACTGCAAGGAATACAGCACTTAAGAAATCATCTTTCAGAGCCCGGCTGGGAGATATCGCTACTATCCGCCCGGGCTACCACTTCCGCAAAAAGATTGAACATAATCCCGATGGGGATATATGCGTAGTACAGTCGGCAGACATCACAGAGACAAACCGGGTGGCCCCTGAGAGGCTAGTACGGGTTTCCGGTGAGCGAATCAAGCCTGAATATCATCTCCAGACAGACTCGCTACTCCTGAAGGCAAGGGGCACGAACTACACTGCTGCGCTATTCGACATTGAGGACATCAAAGCTGTGGCTGCCTATCATTTCCTTGTTGTTACAATCCAAACTGATGAATTACGGCCAGATTATCTGATGTGGTTTGTTAACCAACCACAATCACAGTATTTCCTCTCACAAGTAGCCAGCGGTTCCTACATCAAGGCCCTCTCGCATCTAGCTCTGTCAAATCTTGAGGTGGTCATTCCATCTGAAGAACATCAGGAGCTGATCGTTAATATCGATCAGTTGATTGGGCGCGAGACGGCTCTTTTGGACGAGATCAAGGTAAAGAGAATTCAATTAATTCAGGAAATACTCAACCGTTCTATTGAACAGTGAGGAATTCGACAATGAACGATAATCCCCGACCCATCAACCAGGACGAGATCAACAACATCGCCTGGAAGGCCTGCGACACCTTCCGCGGTGTGGTGGACCCGTCCGAGTACAAGAATTACATTTTGGTCATGTTGTTCCTGAAGTACATATCCGACGTGTGGCGGGACCACTATGAGCAATTCAAGCAACAGTACGGCGGCGATGAGGAGCGCACCCGGCGGCGGATGGAACGAGAGAAATTCGTGCTGCCGGAAGGGGCCGACTTCTACACCCTTTACCGCAACCGTAACGCCGACAACATCGGCGATCTAATCAACCAGGCCCTGGATGCCATCGAAGAGCAGAACAAGGCCAAACTGGATAAAGTGTTCCGCAACATCGATTACAACAGTGAGGACAAGCTGGGCGAGACCAAGGAGCGTAACGCCCGGCTGAAGCATCTGCTGGAAGACTTCGCCGATGAGCGCATGGACCTGCGCCCCTCGCGGGTGGGCGATATGGACGTCATTGGCAACACCTACGAATACCTCATAGAGAAATTCGCCGTGGGTGCGGGCAAGAAGGGGGGCGAATTCTTCACACCGCCCCAGATCGGTTGGCTGTTGGCGAAGTTAGCCCGGCCCCAGTCTGGCGACCGCATCGGTGATCCAGCCTGCGGTTCCGGATCACTGCTTATCAAGGTGGGCAAGGAGGTAGGCACCCCCGACTTCGCCCTGTACGGTCACGAGAGCAACGGCGACACCTGGGCGCTGGCAAAAATGAACATGTTCCTGCATGGTATGGACAGCGCCCGCATCGAGCGGTGCAACACCTTTTCCAACCCCAAGTTGCTGGAAGGTGACCGCCTGATGAAGTTCCAGGTGGTGGTGGCCAATCCGCCCTTCTCCCTCGACAAGTGGGGCGCGGAAGACGCCAGCGAGGACCCCTACCGGCGCTTCCACCGGGGCATCCCGCCCAAAAGCAAGGGGGACTACGCCTTCATCAGCCACATGGTGGAAGTGGCCACGGCTACTGACGGCCGGGTGGTGGTCATCGCACCTCACGGCGTGCTTTTCCGGGGCGGAGCGGAAGGCAAGATCCGCAAGGCATTCATCAAGGAGAACCTGTTGGACACCGTCATCGGCTTACCGCCGGCGCTGTTCTACGGCACCGGCATCCCGGTGTGCATCCTGGTGTTCCGCAAGGGCCGCAATGAACAGGACATCCTGTTCATTGACGCTAGCCGTGAGTTTGATCCCGGTAAGCGGCAGAACCGGCTGCTGGATGAGAACATCGACCACATCGTTACCACCTTCCAGAACCGATCCGTTGAGGACAAATACAGTTACCTGGCAATCCGGGACGAGATCAGAGAGAACGACTACAACCTGAACATTCCCCGCTATGTGGACACTTTTGAGGAGGAGGAAGAGATCGACATCCAGGCGGTGCAGGGGGAGATTGTGGACCTGGAGGGGCAGCTGGCGCAGGTGCGGCAGGCGATGGACGGCTATCTGAAGGAGTTGGGGCTGTGATAGATGCTGGACCAGACACCGTAGTTGTATTAGACACCCTCAGGATAGCATTGACTCCGTCCCCTGGTGGATACTGGCCCGAGATAAAAGGTATTCTAACGCCAGTTTTGACAGGAGCTGCGGCGGCTGTGATTGCAACATGGCTGGCGATGAAGCGATTCAGAACCCAGAAATACTGGGAGATGAGATTAAAGGCTTACACCGATTCAATTACTTCACTTGAGAAAATGCACTCAGCTCTCGATGCCGACTTAAGAGAGGTATTTGAAGCGAAACAAATGAGTGACGAGGAGCGAGACCACTTTCGGAAGAAATGGAAAGAAGGAAAGGAAGAGATTAGAAAAACGCGAAGGATCGGAGCACTACTGCTATCGGCCGAGGCTCTAGCTCTACTCGATGTTGATCCACTATTTGCTGAAGTAACACGAGGGATTGATATTGGCAACTGGTTTGAGATAGCTGATAATGAGGCTGCTGTGCTTTCTGAAGTAATAAAGAAGATGATCACTCAAGCAAAGAAAGATTTAAAACTACGATGAACTATTTTGTTGGCGTCAACAATATGGTCAACCATTTCCCCAGCATTGGCCAAAGGGTACTTTCCCAGGTATGGCTGGAGATGAATGGGTATTTGAAGGGACTGGCGCTATGAAACTTGATCCGATATTAAACCTCGCCTTCTCAATGCACTCGAGCCCGGGAGTCTACGCAGTTCTGTTGGGGTCTGGAGTCTCAAGCGCCGCTGGTATCCTAACCGGTTGGGAAATCACACTTGACCTCATCACCAAGCTTGCTACTGCTATGGATGACGATGTCGGTGGGAATCCAGAGGCGTGGTACCATGATAGGTTTGGAATAGAACCTGATTATTCAGAGATCATCAGAGAACTTGGAAAGACTAAAGCAGAGAGACGGAACTTGCTGCAGTCCTATTTTGAACCAACGGAAGAAGATCTGGAGAACGGACTGAAAGTGCCATCCACGGCCCACATTGCCATTGCGCAACTTGTGAAAAGCGGCCATCTCCGGTTGATTCTCTCAACCAACTTTGATCGATTAATGGAACACGCGTTAAGCGATATTGGTATCGAGCCCAATGTTATTTCGTCTCCCGACAGCCTCAAGGGTGTCACACCACTAACCCACAGTAAATGCACTATCCTAAAACTCCATGGCGATTATCGCGATACCAGAATTAGAAATACTGACAAGGAACTGTCAAAATATCCTCCAAGCATAAATAACTATCTTGACAGCGCACTTGATGAATTTGGCCTCATCGTTTGTGGTTGGTCAGCTAAATGGGATATCGCACTTAGGAATGCTTTATTACGGCGGGTAAACAGGCGATTCACAACGTATTGGCTTGGCAGAGGTGAACCATCGCCAGATGCGAAAGGAATCATTGAGCATGCCAAGGCGGAACTAATTAAGATCGATGGAGCGAACCAGTTCTTCGAAGACTTAAGTACTAAGGTTCAAATAATTGATGAACAAGATCGGCCTCATCCCCTCTCGATTGGAGCAGCTGTATCAACGGTGAAAAAGTTCCTGTCTGAGCCCAAATACGCAATACAGCTCCGAGATCTGCTTGCCAAGGAGACGGAGGCCGTGTTTAAGTATGTCCATTCTGCTGAGTTCCCAATGAATCTCCAGCCATCGAACGAATCGTATCACGCAAGGATTATGCAGTTCGAATCTCGTGCTGAAAAGTTAGCAAATATGGGTGCTGTCATTGGAGCCCATGAGACGAAAGCAACTTCGGTATTGGTTGTAAAAACAATCGAACGTTTATTAGCACAAGAAGAATTACGTGGAGGAACATCTTACCCAGCGCTAGAGCGGGCAAGGCAATTGCCTGCAGTTAGGTTCGGATATGCCGTTGGGCTGGCTGCCCTGACAGAACACAATTACGATACATTAGCGGCAGTGTTGGTCAGGCCCACATTCTGGGATCAAAACATGAAAATAAAACTACCGGCCATCAATCTGCTGAATGCTTTTCATATCTTTCAGGAAAAGAACTGGGTTCCATTGAAAAACGCACAGGATTACAAAACTCCCCAGAGCGACTATTTCTACAATACGACCCAACCAATTATTCGCCCCTACCAACCTGATCCACATCAATACGAAATCCAGTTTGACATATTCGAATACATTTTATCATTGGTGTTTATTGACCTTGTCGATAGAGATAATGGTTGGTCACCTATTGGTGGCTTTGCGCGACGGTATAATATCTATACCAGATGGAAGGACTCCCCACCTGTGAGCTTCGTTGCAAATGTCCTGAAGCAGGGGGTAGATAGTCCATTGTTGAAAACCGGCTTTTTCAGTGGAAACCCCGAGCGTCTTAATGAGGTGGTAGCCAAGCACAACGAGTTTCTAACTCGCTTGGGTCCAAGAATGTTCTAATGGCCAGACTCAATATTTATCCAGATAGCGTTAAACCAGGTATTCCCCGATTAGGTGACCTACCATCTAAATGGAGTCGAGTAACTTTTCGTGATTTCCTGGATATTATCGAACGGCCCATCCAACCAGAGGATAATACAACTTACCAATTAGTCGTGGCTAAACGAAACCGAGGTGGTATCGTCCCCCGCGCCCAATTGCTCGGTAAGAAAATACTCACAAAAACTCAATTTGAAATTCATGCAGGTGACTTCCTAATCTCCAAACGGCAAATTATCCACGGTGCTTGCGGAATTGTACCGGCTAGCCTACATGGCGCGATTGTTTCAAATGAATACGCCTCACTTTTGGTAAACGGTAAGCTAGATCTTCAGTATTTTTGGTATCTGTCTCACAGTATTCATTTCCAACAGACTTGCTTCCATGCCAGCGTAGGGGTCGACGTGGAAAAGATGATCTTTAGACTAAGTGAATGGCTAGGGCATGAATTTGATCTCCCTCCTCTCCCCGAGCAGCGCAAGATCGCCAAAATTCTTTCCACCTGGGACCGGGCTATTGAGATCACTGAGCATCTAATCGCCGGCAAGCAACACCGCAAGAAAGCCCTCATGCAGCGACTGCTGACGGGCAAGGTACGGTTTCCGGGATTCACCGAGCCTTGGGAGGACGTGCGGTTGGCGGATGTTGCGGATATTATCACAGGTTCGACTCCGTCGACACAATCAACTGAATACTTCGGTAAGGAATATATGTTTGCATCGCCAGCAGATCTGGGTAACAGCAAATATATTATCCGTACAACCAAGTATCTATCCAGGCGTGGATCTGAGATAGGCCGCATAATCCCTGCAGGTAGTGTTCTCTTCACATGCATAGGCTCAACAATTGGAAAAGCCGCTATAGCAGGCATGGACCTAACAACTAACCAGCAAATCAATGCTGTCTGTGCCAAGGCAGGTACTATTAACGAATACCTATACTATTACCTGTCAAAGCATGCACCCAGCATCAAGAAACTTGCGAGCACACAAGCTGTACCTATCATTAACAAGACAACCTTTGGATCTGTAACTGTAGCTCTCCCTATACTCTCAGAGCAGCGCAAGATTGCCGAAGTGTTATCGGCGGCTGATCGAGATATCGAAGCCTTGGAGCAGTTGAAAACCTACCATCAGCAGCAGAAGAAAGGTCTCATGCAGCAGTTACTGACGGGGAAACGGAGGGTGAAGGTGGAGGAGGAAGCATGAACGTTTTTATCAGTTATAGTACCCAGGATTCGGCGATGGTGAAACTGTTTGCCAGTGCTCTGCGCTCACAGCCCAAAGTGGATGTGGTACACTGGTGGGAAGGGAGCAAAGTTCCCGGCAAGGACTTATGGCAATCGATCTTCGGCTGGATCGATGAGGCCGACATTGTGATGGCAGTGATAACGAGCAACACCCTTGAACGGGCCATGTCCGTCGGCAATGAGGTTGGTTACGCAAAGGCTAAGAAGAAGAGGATCACCGCGTTCGTGACCCCTGAAATCGAGGCCGCCAGCCTTGGTTGCCTAAGCCCGGATATACATGTTCCCTTGGTACCTGGCGAAATTGAGGCCGGTATCGAGCGGGTGCTGGCAGCCAAACGGAGAAAAGTAGTCCGGCATGGTGGCAAAAAGGTCGTTTTTGAAGAGAATGAATCGGCCTTGCTTAAGCCGCTGTTCGCCTTTGCGGCCACATACATAATTAGACACTGGATATCTGACGAATCATGACCCCCGCCCCCTACACCGAAGACGCCAGCAGCCAGATTCCGGCGCCGCCACCGCTGACGGGGGAAACGAGGGTGAAGGCTGAAAAATAAGGAGAATGATGAATGGGAAAGAAGAACGTCCTTCAGCTAATAGAAACATTGACTAAGCCGGATGACTGGCTAGAATGGTCTCCAGATTTGAAGTATCAGATTGTGGAGTCAGGTAGCTACCCACCATTTGTGGCTTCTGGTCTTGCACAAAAAAGCCCGTTCAGTATGATAATATGCTCAGGAAGCAATGTCGGTTTTACAGGCTGGTTTATCCCATATCGGGTTGATAAAGATGCGATGGATTCTGAGCCATATGTTTACACCTACAACTATGAAACCGGAGAGGAAGAGAGTGGCATTATACATCACGGCGACTGGGAAGGTCGTTCGAATCCATACCCCTCGGGGTCAATGAGCGCTGTAATGACAGCCAGTGGATTTGATCCTTCTTTTACTGTAAAACAGTTTCCGAACCAGAAGTCGGGAAGCATAGAAGACCTTGTTAAAGGTGGATATGCTGAAGGATTTAGGAAGCCGGAGGAGATATTCAAGAGGAAGAAAGGAAATAAGGAGTAACCGATGAAGGTGATTCCAGATCAAGAAAAAGGCCTCATGCAGCAGCTGCTGACGGGGAAAAAGCGAGTGACGGTGGAGGACGACTGATGGGTGTATTTAGGGTCTTTGATAAGCGATATATACTGGGTCGAGCCAATGCCTATCAGGAAGGTGTCACTGCCAGGGTATTTAGGGCCTTCGATCACTTAGATGAGGAAGCTGAGAGGCTTAAGCAGGATTTATGGGATAATGCCATGTCACAACCTGGAGATGGCAGCGAGGATCCATCAGCGATTGCAGATCATGTAACAGATCAAGCTGTGGATTTTCTAATCACCATGGAATGGTTAAGACAGCAGACGATTAATAATGCTACTGCAGGGCTATACCACTTGTGGGAGAAAGACTTAAAGGCTTTTCTGGTTGGGACGGTAGTGAAATACGGCGGCGCAAACCTGAAGAAATTACTCCGGGCTGACTTTGAAACACTCGTGAAAATACTAGATAAATATGAGTTCGATTTTGAGAGTCAACCGTTTTACCGATTGATAGCCGATCTCCTCCTTGTATCAAATAGCGTCAAACATGGCCCAGGAGATTCTCTTTTTGAACTCATCGCTAGAAGGCCCGATTTGTTTCGGAAGAATACACTTACGGGAGAGATAGATCCAGACATAGAAAACTTGGAGATTACTGAAGAAAAGTTTAATGATTTTGCCCAAGGCATAGTGGAGTTTTGGGAGGCTTTCGATATCACATTGAAGCCAGTGAGTTAATCTATGACCCATAATCCCTCCTACAACGAAGACGCCAGCAGCCAGATTCCGGCGCTGCTGCTGCTCCAGAAACTGGGCCCCGCGCAACAGACCAGCTACACCTACCTCACACCGGAGGAAACTCTGGCCCTACGGGGTGGTCGCCGGAGCAACGTGATCCTGGAAGATATCCTGCTGGAGCAACTACCGAAGATTAACACGATTCACTACAAGGGCGAGGAGTACGACTTCAGCACGGACAACCTGCATGCCGCCATCCAGGCCCTGAAGGACATCTCTTTGGACAAGGGGTTGGTGGCCACCAACGAGGAGGTCTACAACCTGCTCACACTGGGAAAGAGTCTCACTCAAGTGATCCGCGGCGACCGGCGCAGCTATAACCTGCGCTACATCGACTGGGAGCACTCGGAGAACAACGTCTACCACGTCACCGACGAATTCGAGGTGGAGCGTACCGGTAGCCACGAGACGGCGCGGCCGGATATCGTCTGTTTCGTCAACGGCATCCCCTTCATCGTCATCGAGTGCAAGCGTCCCGACCTGGTGGCGCCCAGTAAGGGCAAGCCGGTGGATCAGGCCGTCAGCCAGATGATCCGCAACCAGAAGGACGAGTACATCCCCCGGCTGTTCGTCTACGCCCAGGTGGTGCTGGGATTGGCTATGAACGACGCCCGTTATGCCACGGTGGGTTCGGGGATCAAGTTCTGGTGCCTCTGGCGGGAAGAGGAGGACGTGGAAGCAGCCCTGAAAGCCCGGGTGGACCTGCCCCTGCCCCAGGAGCCGTTCGACCGGCTGTTCCATTCCAAACGTCCCCCGTGGCTCAAAGCTCAGTTCACGCCGCAGAGCTCCCGGGAGGTGACCGAACAGGACCGGATGCTTTACGCCCTGTGCCGGCCCGAGCGCCTACTGGAGCTGGTCTACCGCTACGTGGTGTACGACAAGGGGGAACGGAAGATCGCCCGCTATCCCCAGTACTTCGCCATCCAGGAGACCCTCCAGCGGGTGCGGCAGCTGGACGAGGAGGGTCGGCGGAAAGGGGGTGTCATCTGGCACACCACGGGCACGGGCAAGTCCATCACCATGGTGATGCTGTCCAAGGCCCTGACGCTGGACCTGCCCGACACCGATCCCCGGGT
>Ga0114923_10001817_pt1 | contig 14590 bp, 16 predicted proteins | sample SumtaG_FD_89578 | JGI IMG/M metagenome (GOLD analysis project Ga0114923, IMG submission 89578) | Deep subsurface microbial communities from Indian Ocean to uncover new lineages of life (NeLLi) - Sumatra_00157 metaG | ecosystem: Environmental > Aquatic > Marine > Oceanic > Sediment | place: near...
GTGCAGAATTGTTTGTAACCCTCCCTGTCCATGACAGTACCATCAATTGCGTATCTGACGAAGTTGTCTGAAAAACACTCATCCATCACTTCCAAGTTGCCTTTATTGAACTGCTCCCAAAATCGGAGTACTACTGCCTTATTTTCCTCGATTGACATTTTTGCTCACATCATATAAAAGATTAATTTATTATTTAAATATCGATGAGATTTTTTAAATTATTTAAAAAATCTCAAAATGGTTGATTTGGGCGAAGATCTGCATTATGTGCAAGAATCTAAGCCGCGTGAAGTTGGCACCCAGATTGCAAATTGGGTGCGGGGGTTGGGTTAATAATCCGTGTTCTGTTATTTCTGTGTATGTTGCCAACCGGTGACAAATTGTCACCGGTTGAAGCTAAAAGCTGGATGGAAAAATATGCCCCGGAGAGGATTCGAACCTCTGACCTGTCCCTTAGGAGGGGACTGCGCTATCCAGCTGTGCCACCGGGGCATTGTTTAGAAAATATATCATCAAGCATCTTTATGCGCAATAAGTACGTTTTTTCAATGAGTTATAAGGCCTTTGTTTTTGTTTCCCATTTTTTTCTGTTGTACAATTATGCATCACAATGCTTCATTATGCGTGCTTTTGCAAGCAAGCTGCACTCTATTTGCTTTGGTGCATGAATCAAATTTTAGCAATCTTTTTCCTCTTTTTTCATTTTGCTAAGCCGGTACCGAAATTGGCATTCCAATTTTAAACATTTTATTAAGGATATTGCAACCTAACTTTGCTTCAGTTCGTTGATTATCAAAATCACGAGAATTTAATTTTCTACCAATAATTGTTTTATATCTATAAATAGCATTTTCAACTAAAAGGCGGTGCCTGTAATTGTTAACAATTTCCCATGCTGCACGACCATGTTTGCGGGTAAACTGAATATGCTTGTTTCTTTGCTTATTACCATTTTTGCGTATTTTAGACTGCTTTTTAGGTGGAATAATGATCCTTGGAATTTTATCTGGTTGCTTTTTTTCTAGCTTTCTATAAGTTGGATTTCCATCATAACCACCATCAGCATAAACCGAATCAATTTCTTCATCAATTTGATTTAATAACTTATCAATGCACGCAGAATCACCAACATTATCTTTTGTTAAATCTCTCGCAACTATTTCACCTTTATCATCAACAACTATATGCAATTTACGCCAGCTTTTCCTTAGCTTTTTTCCGTGCTTAAGTTCGTTCCATTCTCCTTCGCCATAAATTTTTAACCCGCTGCTATCGATTAAAATATTTAGTGGCTCATCGTTAATTTTAGGTTCTTCCGTAATTTTAAGATTCTTCATTCTTCTTGATATAGTTGTGTGATCAGGTATTGGTAAATCAAGTAACATCAACTTCATTACTGATACTAAAAAACCTTCTGTTTGCCTCAACCTCTTTGCAAAAAGTAATCGGATTTTTGCTGCTGTTTCAATTGCTAACTCTGAATACTTTGGTTGCCCACCTTGCTTGCCATTTTTGGGCGGAACCCAAGCAGCTATGGCTTCTTCTGTTATCCAAAACGTAATATCTCCTCGGTTTACCAACGCTTTATCATATTCAGACCAATTCGTAACCTTATATTTCTGTCGCAAACTTTGATCACATTTACTTGTCATATCCATATTTCCCTGTATATTCGAATTGAGCAGTATGTCAGAAATATGGCTCAATGGCTATTCATGCACCAAAGCACTTAGGAGGGGACTGCGCTATCCAGCTGTGCCACCGGGGCATTATGGATAGCATAATACCCAATCTAGAAACTAGAGCCAATGAAAAACTTAATCTTATTTGAGTTTATAACTTTAACCTTAAGTGGAATTTGATACAATGAAAGCATCTAGTATTAAAATGGACTTAAGCCAAGATGAAGAGAAGCTTAATTGTTGTATGGTTTACGATTTTGTCATTTTGTGTGATTTCTTTTCAGACTAATCTTTTAGGGCCTTTGGCGCCTGATGTGAAAAGCGGCTTTCACTTATCCTTAGCCTTGACGGGCATGTTGCCATTTAGCTTTTTTATCGCCTACGGGGTGATGTCGATTCCGGCTGGATATTTAGCTGAAACGTTTAATCCAAAAATCGTTGCCGTTGGCGCTTTTGTTACCATTATTCTTGGAACGTTATTATTTGTATTCTATCCTAATTTCATCGATTTTGCTTTGTCGTTATTTATTGTTGGGGCAGGGATGGCGATGCTGCAAGTGGTGATTAATCCATTATTGCGTACCGCCGGTGGGGAAGAAAAATATTCATTTTATTTAGTATTGGCGCAATTATTGGCAGGTTTTGCCTCATTTATCAGTCCATTTGTGTATTCGTATTTTGTGCTGCATCCAAGAATTTTTGCGCATTTGGTTCCAGCGAAACTTCCGTGGATCTCGGTTTATTGGATCTGTGGTTTGATTGCGATTGGTATGTTGTTATTGGTGGTATTACTTAAATTTCCTCGAGAAGATTCTGCGGATGAAAAATTAGAAAGTTTTAAAACCATGATGAAATTGTTTTCTAACCCAACCATTATTATGTTTTTCTTTGGAATATTTGCGTACGTTGGCACCGAGCAAGGAATTTCAGTATGGATTTCTAAGTTTTTAAGCACCTATCATGGTATGAATCCACATACGGTTGGCGCGCATGATGTAGCGTTATTTTGGGGCGTGATGACGGCTGGTGGTTTATTAGGTTTAATTTTATTAAAACTTATCGATGTGCAAATAGTTTTAGCGAGTTTTGTTGTTTGTGCCATCGTTACCTTAGGTTTTGCTTTATTTGGTAGCGCAGAAGTTTCATTATTTGCATTTCCGATTTGTGGATTCTTTTTATCCGTTATGTATCCCGGAGTTTATTCGTTAGGCCTAAATTCAGTGGCAAAGCATCATGGTTCAGTTGCAGGAATTTTTTGTACCGCAATTATTGGTGGGGCGGTTGTGGCGTTTTTAATTGGGTATTTGGGAGATCTTTTTGGGTTGAGAGTTGGCATGATGCTTAATTTTGTGACATTATTCTATATGTTATACCTTGCGTGTTTTGCTAAGCCTTTGGTGCGCAATGAGACAATATGGGGTCAGGTATCGACAACGGACAAGCCATAAATGGCTTGTCCGTTGTCGATACCTGACCCCATAAGCGATATAAGGAAATTTTATGGGATTAATCATCGGTGTAGATGGTGGCGGAACCAATTCGATCTATAAAGTATATGATCGTGAAAAAAATAAAATTCACGAATTTTTTGGCACTTCAGTTAATTTTTATTCGGTGGGTGACGCTAAAGCATGTGCTACCTTTAAAGAAAAAATGAGCGGCATTACTAATTTTTTGCAGCAAAAAATTGATGCAATTTATATTGGCAATTCTGCTTTGGGAATTGGTGATGAGCTTAAACCATCGCATCCATTTATGCAATGTGTGGCAAATTATACCAATAATTTTGCGGTGGTAAGTGATTTATATATTTGTCTTAAAGCGGTGGATGCGATTCCGGCGATCTTTTTAATTAGCGGAACTGGCTCGATGGGAATGGCCGAAGACAAGTCAGGAAAAATCTATACGGTGGGCGGCTGGGGCCCGTTACTTGGCGATCAGGGAAGTGGATATTATATTGGTTTGCGCGGCATTCGTGAGGCAATTAAATCTTTTGACGGCATCACCAAAGAAACGATATTATTAGATAAAGTAAAGGAATTTTTTAACGTTAAAAAAATCGAAGATTTGGTGGCAAAAGTTTATAATCCTGCAATTGAAAAAGATATAATTGCTAAATTTGGTGTCGAAGTATTTTCCGCCGCACAAGCCGGAGATGACATCAGTAAAAGTATTGTAAATGACGCAATTAATTACTTAGTGCAATTTGCTTTAAAGCTATATAAAAAAATAAATGTTGATGTTGATTTGGTAGTTTATGGTGGGTGTTTTCATCAATCTGAATATTTTTTTAATTTGTTTAAAGATAAATTGAGCAAGCAAAAACAAGTTGAAGTAAAATTTCCTAAATATAAACCGGTAGAAGCTGCTTTAATTATGGCAGGAAAATTAATTGATGTGGAGATACCAATATGACAAATATCGATGTATATATCGAAATAATTGAAAAATTGTTGGCGCGTTTGAAAAACAAGGAAAAACCAAATGTTGAAAAGGCAGCGCAAACAATTGCAACCGCAATGCAAAATGATAAATATTTATATGTGTTTGGCAGTGGCCATTCGCACATGATGGCAGAAGAATTTTTTTATCGTGCAGGTGGATTGGTGCGCGTGTATCCGATGTTAGAACCAGCTTTAATGTTGCATGAAGGTGCGTTGAAAAGCACTGCAGCGGAACGGCAAAGCGGAAGTGCCAAGAAAATTTTAGCTAATTATCCGATTGGTGCAGGCGATGTATTAGTTATTGCATCTAATTCTGGCAGAAATGCAGTGCCGATTGAAATGGCAATTGAAGCTAAAAAAACAGGGGTTAACGTAATTGCTTTAACCAGTTTGAATCACAGCAAAGCAGTAACTTCACGGCATAGTTCAGGCAAAAGATTATTTGAACTTGCAGATATTGTAATTGACAATGGCGGCGTAGTCGGTGATGCAGCGGTTGTGGTAAATGGCGAAAAAATTGCGCCGACTTCTACGGTAATTAATGCTGCGATTATTAATGCAATTGTTGCGCGTGTGGTTGAATTGCTTGGCGATAAGGCTGAATTTTTCGCCAGCAGCAATACTGATGAAGGTGAAAAGCGCAACCAAAAATATATTGATAAATATAAAGATTTTGTGCGTTATTTGTAGGGGTATGGTGTGCCGTGCTCAACATTAGGAGTTTTTATGGAAACAATCATTAACGGTTTGAATATCCATACCGAAAAAGCAATTTTACCGCAAAGCGGAATTATTGTGCGGCAAGATAAAATTGCTTCGATTTTTTCGTTAGAATTTGCGGAGAAAAATGCAATTGAATTCCCGCATAACTGGCATTTAATTCCTGGAATGATTGACCTGCACATGCATGGAGCGATGAATGTAGATATTATGGATGCAAGCCATGATGCTTTAACAACAATTAGTAAAACGTTGGCCAAAGAAGGCGTAACTGCTTTTCTTGGTGCGACTATGACCGCAGATACCTCAGCAATTGATAATGCACTTAGTACGGCTAAAGAATATATTGCTAATCAATCACAAAATATTATTGGCGCTGAAATGTTAGGCATTCATCTTGAAGGACCATTTATTTCATCAGAAAAAATTGGTGCGCAAAATCCAAAATATGTTATTACACCAGATGTTGCATTAATTAAACGTTGGCAAAAATTATCTAATAATTTAATTAAGATTGTAACTTTGGCGCCGGAAGAACCACAAGTGTTAAAATTAGTTAAATATTTAGTTAAAGAAAAAATTATTGCGGCAATTGGTCATAGTAATGCTACATATGAAGAGGCCTGCGCTGCAATTAAAGAGGGAAGTGATTATGCAACCCATATTTTTAATGCAATGCGCCCGCTGCATCATCGTGATCCTGGTGTAATTGCAGCATTATTGGTGGATGATAATGTTAGCGTAGAAATTATTGCCGATGGAATTCATTTGGCGCCAGGGACAATCGAATTAATTTTAAAAGCTAAAGGATATGATCAAAGTATTTTAGTAACTGATGCAATGCGTGCTAAGGGCATGAAAGATGGCAAGTATGATTTAGGCGGTCAGGAAGTGGTTGTTAAAAAGAATGAAGCGCGTTTAAAGGATGGAACTTTAGCCGGCAGTTTATTAACCATGGATCAGGCGATACGTAATTTTATGCAGTTTACTCATAGTGACTTATCTGATGCAATTAAATTAACGTCGATCAATCCGGCCAAAAAGCTCGGGATTTTTGATCGTAAGGGCAGCATTGCAGTAGGCAAAGATGCAGATTTTGTAATCTTAGATGATAATTATCAAGTAAGATTAACTGTTTGCCGCGGAAAAATTGTTTATCGAGCGTGAATTACATTTTAAACGTTGGAGGATTAACAGCATCTGTGATTGTTTCCTCAACTAGCTTTTGAGTTTTAAGATGCATGTCAAACATCTGTAACTTTTGGTCTTGCTCTTGCTGAGAAAGTTGTTGTTGTGTGCACATTATTTCAAACATCTTTTTGAGGAAGCCAAGAAATTTATTATGCGGATCAGTTGTTGTTTTTTTTGTTAGCGTCATATTCAATCTCCTAAAAATTGTAAAATGTTTGCGCAGTGTATATTAAAATAATTCTTCTTGCAAGCTAAAATAAAATTTCTCTTTAAAATTAATGACTTATAAATATTAGAAAATCAAATTATCAATGTTTTTTAAATGCTATTTATAGTTAGGTAACTCGGAGTTGTTTGGATTTTTCTTAATGTTTCGACCACATCATTTGCGGTAGGACGTGTTTGTGGTTTTTCGTGGCAACACCATTTGGCTAAATTTAAAAAGAAAGCTAGATATTTGTTTTTAGGTTTAAAGAATGCTGTATTATTTATATTTTTTGGTTCTTTTCCATAGATTAAGGCGAAACAAACTAAGCCGAACGAATAAATATCTGTTGGTTTCATTTGTGGCAGATTGTCTGGGTCATATTTTTTGGGGTTAAATGATAATATTTCTGGTGCTATATAACAAGGTGTGCCGACTCCTAGAGTTACTTCTGAATTATCGTTTGTTTGTTTTATTGCTGCACCAAAGTCTGTTAATTTGGCAAAAAATCTTACATTTTTCATAAATGTTCTTTTCTTAGATATTAAAATATTATCGGGTTTGACGTCTCGGTGAATTATGTTTTCATCATGTAAATATTTAAGTGCTGAAGCAATATCAAGCGCTATGCGTAATTTATCAAGCAAAGTAAATTTAACGGTTTTTTTTGCTAAAATAGTTTGCAGAGATCCTAAAGCCATGAGTTCCATTAGCAATCCTAGCTTATCTAACGATCCCTGTTTATTGTATTGTATGCAGATACCATAAAAGTTAACAATATTGGGATGTTGACATGCAAACATTATGTAAACTTCGTTTGCAAAGGTTTTAATGCTATTTGGCTGGTGATTAAAACTTTTATAGGCTATTTCTCCGTGATGCGTGGCTGAAAATACTGAGGCCGTTGTTCCCATTCCAAGATGTTTGTTTAGCGTTATTTCATCATAATTAACATTTGGTATAAGATGTGAGCTTTCAGATTTATGCGCTATGGTATACGAGTTTCGAGATTCTTTACGCAATACAATTTCCTTTTTTGTAGGCTTTTTTGGAGAACTTCCCGGCAAATGCTCTTGAGGAGAATACATTTGCAAATTTTTTAGAAAATTTTCTGTAGCCATATTTATATGTTTTTTGACTTGACCAAGCATTTTATTTACACCTAATTTTCCAGGAAAAGCAAATTGTTCAAATATTCTTCAGCATTGCTGATAATAAATTTTTAATCAAAAAAAGGCAAGGAAAATTTATGTTAAAATGGTTTTTGCGCGGCCATTCGATGATTTTTACTAAGAAGTAAAATCATGGCAGCAATCACGGTAAGTTTCGTGTTTACGAAACTCGTGAATACTTGTTTTATTTTTTAGGGCCATCGATAGGACACGCTTCTGGGTCGTAATTGGAATTAATTAATGCGGTAAGTAATTCTTCGCGATTTATTGAGCATACTGCAATGGAAATATCAGCAGCGCCATAATAAATATCGATATTTTCCCCATTTAAAATTGCAGATGAGGGAAATACCACATTATTTACATCACCGCATTGTTCCCATGGTTCACTGGGTTCAAATAAAGGATAATCTAAGCGGCCGATTACGCGTTGCGGATTTTCTTTGTCTAATAGAGCTGCCGCAGCACGATAAATTAAACTGGTTTTAGTTTCTTCTACCGCATGATAGAAAAAAATCCATCCTTTTTCAGTTTCAACCGGTGGAATGGAAGGTGCGATATGCTGGTTTTCAAAATCATATAGCGGATAAAAAAGGGTGTGGCTATCTAATTTGGAAATATATTTTTTCCAAAACTCACAAGTTAATTGCGCAAAATCATCAAAAAACACAATATGGATTCCTGGAAGCATGCGATGAATAATTACATATTGTCCTTTGATTTTTTTAGGCAGAAGAACCGCGTTTTTTATCCAGATATAATCATCATCTTTCAGTTGCGATAAATATTGTCTGCGATAAGCTAAATATTTTCGTGCACATTTTAAATCAGAATGTTCAAAAATATTTTTGATTTCACCAAAAGTAATTTTGGGCAACATTAACCTTTGTTTAGTGAAATCGGGTAGTTTTTTTGTAGTGGCGTAATCTTGCAGAACATTTTTACCGTCAAATATCGAATAGGTTAAATAAAAAGTATCGTCAATTTTGCTGATTCTTGGATCTTCTAAGCCTTTTTGTTCGGAGGGCTTTTCCGGAACTAAAATTGGTTTAGGTGCGCGATAAGTTACTTGATGATTTTCTAATTGACAATAACCAATGGTTGATATCATGTTATTATCAACGGCTCGATAAAACATGTGTACTGTATCGTTAATTTTAGTACAAGCTGGATTTAGTACGGCATGATTTTCAAATGCTGCATTTGATTTAGTTAAAATAATACCTTTTTTATCTACTTGGACGTGGTTATTCATAGAGTAAATGCCTTGTTTTACAAGGGCACGGTACGTCATGCCCCTACGTTTTGTCTAATTTGAGTTTTCGAGTGATTTCGGCGACATGTTTTCCTTGGAATTTTGCAATTGCAAGTTCGTTTGCACTTGGTTGCCGCGAACCATCTGCGCCCGCCAAAGTAGTAGCGCCGTATGGAGTTCCGCCGGTGATTTCTTGCATATTTAATAATTCTTGTGCTGAATATGGAACGCCTACTACAATCATACCGTGATGCAATAAAGTGGTATGAAAACTGGTGATGGTAGTTTCTTGGCCGCCATGCTGCGTTCCGGTGCTTCCAAACACACTACCAACTTTGCCGATTAAAGCACCTTTCATCCATAATGATCCAGTTTGATCGAGAAAATTTCGCATTTGCGCGCACATATTGCCGAAGCGTGTAGGGGTTCCAAAGATAATTGCATCAGCTTCGGTTAATTGCGCGGGTTTAATTATTGGGATATTCGCAAAAGCTTCGCGTGTCTGCTTAGCGCCAGCTTTAATTAATGCTTCTTCGGACATTAATTCAGGCACTTGATATAACGCGACATTATCGGTTATTTCTTTAACGCCATCCATAATGGCGGTTGCCAATTGATGCACGTGTCCATACATGCTGTAAAAGACAACCTGGATGTTCACACCAGCAGATGCCATCATAGCTCCTTTAAAACAGGGCAATGTTGTTAATCAACTCAAGCAAAGCAAAGCAAAGCAAAGCAAAGCAAAGTATAAGCTATTCTGATTCCATCGCAATAGCGCTTTCCGGACAAGCGTCTACACATGCTTCACAATCAATGCATTTTTCTGGATCAATGATGGCCTTACCATTCTCGATGGTAATTGCGCCTACCGGGCATACATTAACGCAGATGCCTTGAGCCGTACACTTTTCCTTTTCAACAACAGCAGTCATTTAAAGTACCTCCAAATAAGTGCTCAACTTTTAGCATAAGCAAATAATTAAGCGAAGTCTAGTTTTTGGTGGTAATTTTATAAATTGCTTTATTGTGGAGAATATAATTTATAATCTCAACAAAGCGTTATAACCCCTTGTTTTTAATAAAAAAATCCTTGGGAAAAACGATTAAAACCAAATATAATTAGTTTGCAAATATTGACAGTTTGGCAGCATCTCGATAACATGCACCAGTTATGCCTAAGATAAAGTTACTGCGCACGATAGATCCGCTTAAGTTTGCTGAGCAACAAAGCAGCTTAGTTGGTGAATTGGCACTTGGCGCAATGTTACGTTTAGGCGATACGTGTGGTTTTAAGCAGACATCAGGCGTGGCAAAATTTTCGTTAGAAGGCGGCGTTGATCGGCAAGGTTTTCGCTACTTAAAAGGCGAAGTGGACGCTGATGTAAAATTGCAATGTCAGCGATGTTTGCAACCAATGGATTATCATGTAAAAGCTGAATTTTTATTAAGCCCAGTGCATGATGAAAAAGAAGAGACAAAGCTTCCGGTGGTGTATGAAGATTTGTATTTAGCTCAACCGGAACTTGCATTATTAAATATTATTGAGGATGAATTGTTGCTTGCTTTGCCGCTTGTGCCTAAACATCCTGCAAAGAAATGTGTAGGGGCATCCCGGCTTTCGCCGGGACAGGCTCATGCCGTGCCCGAAAATGCGCAAGACAAATCTTTGCATCCGTTTGCTGAATTAGAAAAGTTAAAAAAAAGAGGTTAATTATGGCTGTTCAAAAAAGTAAAAAATCGCGTTCGAGAAGAGGGATGCGTCGTTCGCATGATGCGTTAAAGAAAGATGTGTCTTTGTCAGTGGATAAAACTACTGGAGAAAAACATCGGCGTCATCATGTTACTCCAGATGGGTATTACAAAGGAAAACAAGTTATTATACCTAAAGAAGAAACCGAAGAAGAAGAGTAGATATGACAAAATTAGTAACAATTGCATTGGATGCGATGAGCGGTGATAACGGGCTTGATGTGGTTATTCCTGCTGTAGTATCAATTATTAAAAAACACACGAATTTGCATTTGATTTTAGTTGGTGATACTGAAGCGATTATAGCATCACTGCAAAAATATGATGTGGTTAATCATCCACAATTAACCATTTCTTGTGCTTCACAAATTGTTGCGATGGATGAAACGCCAACATCAGCTTTGCGTCATAAAAAAAATTCTTCAATGCGAGTGGCGATTAATTTGGTTAAAGAAAGCAAGGCGCAAGCTTGTGTAAGTGCGGGTAATACCGGCGCTTTAATGGCGACAGCACATTTTGTGTTAAAAACTTTGACTGGAATTAAACGCCCAGCAATTATGAGCGATATGCCGGCGCACAATCATAATGGTTGTGTGCGCATGTTGGATTTGGGAGCAAACGTTGATGTAACACCTGAAATGTTGCTTCAATTTGCGGTGATGGGCTCGGTGTTAACTGCAGCGGTTACTGGAATTGTTAAACCAAAAATTGCTTTGTTGAATATTGGCGAAGAAGAAACTAAAGGCAATGACACCGTAAAAAAGGCTGCGGTTTTGTTATCTCAATGTGAAGATATTAATTACATTGGTTTTATCGAAGGTAATGATATTTTTGCGGGTATTGCCGATGTAATTGTATGTGATGGTTTTGTTGGTAATGTGGCATTAAAAGCTATGGAAGGAGTAACTAAATATATTTCTCGTATGGCTAAAAAAGCTTTTCGTCGCAGTTTTTTAACTAAATTGGCTGGAGCATGCGCTCTTTTTGTTTTGAAACCTTTGATGAAACGTGTGAATCCAGAAATGTACAATGGAGCTAATTTTATTGGTTTAAAAGGCATTGTAATCAAAAGTCATGGTGGCGTTACCGCTAAAGGATTTGAACAAGCAATTGAGCGTGCTATTATAGCGGTAGAAAAAGACGTGCCTAGCTTAATTGAGCATGAAGTAACAAAATTATTGGGATGAAGCAGCGATGAATAACAAAAATATTGCAGTAGTGTTTCCGGGACAAGGATCGCAAAAAGTTGGCATGCTTAATGAATTAGCTGAAAAATATTCTTTGGTCGAACAAAACTTCGCGCAGGCATCAGAAATTTTAGGTTATGATTTATGGGAAATTGTATCAAGGGATTCAGGCGAAAAATTAAATCAAACCATTTATACGCAGCCTGCGATGTTGGTTGCCGATGTTACCTTGTGGCAATTGTGGTGTGAACAAAATAACGATGTTCCGGCAATATTAGCCGGACATAGTTTAGGTGAATATGCGGCTTTGGTTGCGGCACAAGCTTTAAATTTTGCCGATGCAATTTCGTTAGTAGATAAACGTGCACATTTAATGCAGGATGCGGTGGCGCCTAACGAAGGGGCAATGGTGGTAATTCTTGGGTTGTCTGCAGATGAAGTAATTAAAGTTTGCAGTGAAGCTTCGGATGACAAAATGGTGCAAGTGGTTAATTTTAATTCGCCGCAACAAACGGTAATTGCCGGTAACGCTGTATCAGCAGAAAAAGCGATGGTTTTAGCTAAAGAGGCAGGCGCCAAAATCGTTAAAAAATTACCGGTTAGCGTTCCTTCACATTGTGCTTTAATGAAAGGGGCATCCGAAAAATTTGCAGCATACTTGGCCAAAATACAAATACAAGAGCCTAAATTATCGGTGGTTAATAACGTCGATGTAAAAATTAATCGCGATGCAGCTAATATTCGTGATGCGTTGGTGCGGCAATTATATAATCCAGTACGTTGGGTTGAGACAATTGAATTTATGATACAGCAAGGAATTGATACAATTATTGAGTGCGGACCGGGAAAAGTTTTAACCGGATTAAACAAAAGAATTAATTCAGAATTAAATTTACAAACATTCATATAGTGTAGGGACACGGCGTGCCGTGCCCAAAAGAAAATTGTAGGGGCACGGCGTGCCGTGCCCGTCAAACGGGAGGGTAATCATGGACATATCTTTAGACGGCAAAATTGCTCTAGTAACCGGAGCAAGTCGTGGAATTGGTAAAGCAATTCTTACAACTTTGGCATCGCTTGGCGCGCAAGTTATTGGTACCGAAATTAATCAAGAAGGTGCAGAAGCGCTTAATAATTTTTTGGCTGAAAAGGGTTTCAAAGGTTGTAGTAAAGTTTTAGATGTTACCGAGCACGATGCGATCACTAAGGTAGTTAATGAAGTTAAAGAAGAATTTGGAGTAATTCAAATTTTGGTTAACAACGCTGGAATTACTCAGGATAATTTAATGTTGCGGATGAAGCCTGAACAATGGCAATCGGTAATCGACGTGAATTTAAACGCGGTTTTTTATATGACGCAAGCTTGTTTACGGGATATGTTAAAAGCTCACTGGGGGCGCATTATCAACATTAGCTCGGTAGTTGGCGCCATGGGAAATCCTGGGCAAGTAAATTATTGTGCGTCCAAAGCAGGGATACTTGGTTTTACTAAAGCATTGGCGAAAGAAGTTGCGGTGCGAAATGTTACCGTAAATGCAGTTGCGCCAGGATTTATTAATACCGTAATGACGCAAAAGTTAAATGATTCGCAAAGAGAGGCAATTTTGCAGATGGTGCCGATGAACCGTATTGGCGATCCAGAAGAAGTAGCGAATGCCGTTGCATTTTTTGCATCGCCTGCAGCATCGTATATTACTGGTCAAACGTTGCACATTAACGGTGGAATGTTTGCGGCTTAGGAGAATTTGTAAAAAAAATTTAGTGTGAAAACTTGCAACTTATGATAGTTTCACTAAAATATGGGTTTTATTATCAATCAATATGAGGATTAATATCAATGAGTGATGTAGCAGCACGTGTAAAACAAATTATTGTTGAACAACTTGGGGTAAAGCTTGAAGAAATTAAAGATGAATCTAAATTCATTGAAGATCTTGGAGCGGATTCTTTGGGAACCTATGAGTTAGTTATGGCATTGGAAGAGGAATTTGGTATTGAAATTCCAGATGAAGAAGCTGAAAAAATTACTACCGTGGGTGAAGCGATTAAACATATCGAAGTAACACAAAAATAATTTATAGGTGAATTTCTTATTATGAAACGGCGAATTGTTGTAACTGGTTTGGGAATGTTATCTCCATTGGCTAACAATGTAGAAGATTCTTGGCAAGCTGTTTTAGCGGGCAAAAGTGGTGTGCGCTCAATTGATTTTTTTGATACCGAAAAATTATCTTCAAAAATCAGCGGAAGCGTGCAAAATTTTGATGCGATGCAATACTTTGATCCAAAAGAAGTACGTAAGTTGGATTTATTTTTGCAATACGGTATTGCTGCTTCAATCCAAGCGGTTCAAGATGCGGATTTAGAAGTTCCAGAGGATCAAGCTCCTCGAGCGGGTGCGGTTATTGGCGCGGGTATGTGCGGCATGCCGTTATTAAGTTCATCCCATGAGTTGCTACTAAAATCTGGTCCACGTCGACTTTCACCATTTTTTATTCCGGCAATTATTACTAACATGCTAAGTGGATTGGTTTCAATGCGCTTTGGTTTGCAAGGGCCAAATATTTCTGTCGTAACTGCTTGTGCGACGGGTACGCATAACATTGGTACCGCAGCTAGATTTATTAGTTATGGTGATGCGGATGTGATCGTATGTGGTGGTGCTGAAATGTCAACTTGTCGGCTTGGGCTCGGTGGATTTTGCGCGATGCGGGCGTTATCAAAGCGTAATGATGCACCACAAAAAGCTAGTCGTCCATGGGATAAAGATCGAGATGGTTTTGTGATGGGTGATGGTGCTGGCATTATGGTGTTGGAAGAGTTAGAGCATGCCAAAAAACGCGGAGCAAAAATTTATGCAGAGCTTGCTGGGTTTGGTATGAGTGGGGATGCTTATCATATCACAATGCCTAACATTGATGGTCAGGCATTGTCGATGCAAAATGCATTGAATGATGCGGGGCTTAAGCCAGAAAACATTGA
>Ga0114923_10001819_pt1 | contig 14590 bp, 13 predicted proteins | sample SumtaG_FD_89578 | JGI IMG/M metagenome (GOLD analysis project Ga0114923, IMG submission 89578) | Deep subsurface microbial communities from Indian Ocean to uncover new lineages of life (NeLLi) - Sumatra_00157 metaG | ecosystem: Environmental > Aquatic > Marine > Oceanic > Sediment | place: near...
AATAAAAAGCTTTTGCGGGGGGTCCAGGGGGGCAGTTTTCTCGAAAGGAGCCCCCCTTTTAGGGCGGCCGCGCCGCGGGGTGCCTTCGGCGACCAGGGGGCTCTTTTGAAAAACTGCCCCCTGGACCCCCACAAAACTTTTTATAATATTCTACATGTTTCGCCGATATTGGCCGCCTACCTTATACAAAGCATCCGTAATCTGTCCAATCGAACAATACTTACTCACTTCCATCAGTTTCTCAAAAATATTCCGGTTATTGACGGCTGTCATCTGCAGTTCATTAAGCAGTCGTTTGCTTTTATCTTTATTGCCGTTATGCAAATCCGCCAACATATTTACCTGGTATTCCTTCTCCTCTTCAGTAGCACGAATCACTTCACCGGGTATAACCGTAGGGGAACCATTGGACGAAAGAAAAGTATTGACACCCACCAGAGGGTATTCACCGGTGTATTTTAAGTGCTCATAGTGGAGAGACTCTTCCTGGATTTTTCCCCGTTGGTAATTGGATTCCATGGCGCCCAACACACCCCCCCGCTGAGAAATCCGGTCAAATTCCACTAAAACCGCTTCCTCCACTAAATCAGTCAATTCTTCAATTATAAAAGAACCCTGCATAGGGTTCTCACATTTAGCCAAACCCAACTCACGGTTGATGATCAATTGAATCGCCATGGCGCGGCGCACCGACTCCTCGGTAGGGGTGGTAATGGCTTCATCATAAGCATTGGTGTGCAGCGAATTGCAATTGTCGTAGATGGCGTACAGGGCCTGCAGGGTGGTGCGGATATCGTTAAAATCGATCTCCTGGGCATGCAGCGAACGGCCGGAAGTCTGGATATGGTACTTCAACATCTGGGAACGGGAATTCCCCTTGTATTTGAGTTTCATGGCTTTGGACCAGATACGGCGCGCTACCCGGCCAATGACTGCATATTCCGGCTCCATACCGTTAGAAAAGAAAAACGATAAATTGGGGCCGAATTTATCGATATCCATTTCCCGGGAAAGATAATACTCCACAAAGGTAAAACCGTTGGAAAGGGTCAATGCTAATTGGGTAATGGGATTGGCCCCGGCTTCGGCTATGTGATAGCCGGAAATAGAAACCGAATAAAAGTTGCGGACGTTGTTTTCAATGAAATAGTCCTGGATATCGCCCATCATCCTTAAGGCAAATTCGGTAGAAAAAATACAGGTATTTTGCGCCTGGTCTTCTTTTAAGATATCGGCTTGTACAGTACCACGCACCCGGCATATGGTTTCGGCTTTGATTTTATCATACACCTCTTTGGGCAATACCTGGTCACCGGTGACTCCCAGTAAAAAGAGCCCTAGACCATCATTGCCTTCGGGTAATTCTCCCTGGTAAGCGGGCCGTTCAACACCTTTTTCTTTATAAATTTGTTTGATTTTTTTGTGTACTTTTTCTTCCAGGTTATTTTTCTTGATATAAATCTCACATTCCTGGTCGATGGCGGCATTCATAAAGAAAGCGGCCATGATGGGGGCAGGGCCGTTAATGGTCATGGAAACCGATGTTTTAGGGTCTGCCAGGTGAAAACCGGAATAGAGTTTTTTGGCATCATCGAGGCAGCATATAGAGACGCCTGCGTTCCCGATTTTACCGTAAATATCGGGGCGCCTGTCCGGGTCGCTGCCGTACAACGTTGCCGAATCAAAAGCAGTAGACAACCGTTTAGCCGGTTGGTCTATAGAAACATAATGAAACCGTTTATTGGTTCGTTCAGGCCCACCTTCACCGGCAAACATCCGGGTGGGGTCTTCGCCTTCCCGCTTAAAGGGAAATACCCCGGCGGTATAGGGAAACTCGCCGGGCACATTCTCCTGGAGATTCCAGCGCAAGACATCTCCCCAGCCTTTGTATTTGGGCATGCTGATCTTGGGAACGATAGTTTGAGACAAGGACTCCACATGGGTGTCGATTTTGATCTCTTTGTCCCGCACTTTATAGACATAGTACTCATCTTTATACTTGCGGACTTTTTTGTCCCAGTTTTCCAATATCTTTTTGTTTCGGCCATCCAGGCTAAACTCGACCTCTTTGTAAAGCGTTTCCAATTGTTTTTTTAACTCTTCCCGGTTAATCTCCGGTACGTCGGTTTCTTCTATTGCTTTTACAGACTGATCGATGCTGTAGAGTTTCCCGGCCACATCGGCTTGTTCATTCACCCATTGGTTATAACCGCGGATGGTTTCTGTGATTTCCGAGAGGTAGCGATTTCGTTCGGGAGGAATGATATATATTTTCTCCGACATTTCTTTGCTGATTTCAAAGTCGGATTTCAAATCGATCCCTGTTTTCCGGGCGATTTTATCCATGATGGCTTTATACAATTGATTCACACCGGGGTCGTTGAATTGCGAGGCAATGGTTCCGAATACCGGCAGGTGGTCGTCTTTAACGTCTTCGTTCCACAGGTTGCGGTTGCGGCGGTACTGTTTTTTGACATCCCGCAGCGCATCCATTCCACCCCGTTTATCGAATTTATTCAGTGCGATAATATCGGCAAAATCCAGCATATCGATCTTTTCCAGTTGGGTGCCGGCGCCGTATTCCGGCGTCATGACATAAAGACTGACATCCGAATGATCGGTAATTTCCGTATCCGACTGGCCGATGCCGGAGGTCTCTAAAATAATCAGGTCAAAATCCGCGGCTTTTAAGATATTTACCGCTTCCCGGACGTATTTTGAAAGGGCAAGATTGGATTGACGGGTCGCTAAGGAGCGCATATACACCCGGCCATTGGTAATGGAGTTCATGCGGATGCGGTCCCCCAGCAGTGCACCGCCGGTGCGGCGTTTGGAGGGGTCTACCGAAATAATACCTATGCTTTTGTTTTCAAAATCGATAAGGAAGCGGCTGACCAGTTCATCGATCAGGGAAGATTTCCCGGAGCCGCCGGTTCCGGTGATTCCCAGCACCGGGACTTTATTTTTTTCTGCCATTTGTTGGATTTTCTCCAGCATCTGTGCGGATTCTTTGGGGTAATTTTCCGCGGCGGAGATAATACGGGCCAGGGCGCGCGGGTCCCTGTCTTTGAGTTTATCCATAGAGCCGTTTACATCTTTACCGCTGGGAAAGTCGCAGTTGGAGACTAAGTGGTTGATCATGCCTTGCAGTCCCATTTCGCGGCCGTCGTCCGGTGAATAGATACGGGCGATCCCATATTCGTGGAGTTCTTTGATCTCATGGGGCAGGATAACCCCGCCGCCGCCGGCAAAAATCTTAATATGACCACAACCGGCCTCTTGCAGTAGATCATACATGTATTTTAGAAACTCCATATGACCGCCCTGGTAGGAGGTAATGGCGATGGCCTGGGCATCCTCCTGGATGGCGCAGTTGATAATTTCTTTAACGGAACGGTTATGCCCCAGGTGAATGACTTCGCAGCCGGAGGACTGGATAATGCGGCGCATGATATTGATAGCGGCATCGTGGCCGTCAAATAAGGATGCTGCCGTTGCAATGCGTATTTTGTTCTTTGTTTTGTATACTTCTGTTTCTTTCGGCATATTGGACTCCAAAAATTCTTATGCGGTCTGATTACCTATTATAGTCGATTATTAAATTTTGTTCAACCCCGTATAATTTTAGCCGCGAAGGGGTACGTACCTTCACCCTTCGTATTTTTTCGAGTATTTCTTTAAATATGGCGGCTGCAACTTTAGGGTTATCGGGAGTAAGCAATGCTGCTTCGGTAGCCAGTGTCATTACTGCATTTTTCATATTTTTTTGGGGACAGGCGAAATTTTTGATTTGGTGAAGTAGCGCTATTCGTGACAGGCAAAAAATTTCTTTACAAACGGCTTGACACTCCCGTTTTTTTCCTCTAAAATGGCTGTATGTTTAAGATCACTTTTCCTTCGTTTTCAATTTATAAATCTCATATAAATAAGGAGGTTACAAAACCATGAATAAGAAAACCTTAAAGAAAAAATTAACCTTAAGCAAGCAAACCATTGCCAATTTAAACAACAACGAAATGCATCGTATTGCCGGCGGGACAGCAGTTAGTCCAACTCCTATACCACCAGTTCCAGGACCTATTGTAAGAGTACCAACGGATACCTGTCCCTGTCCAACCAACTGCGCATGGATGACCTCATGTCATACCTGTTGGCTGACTTGCGGATAATATCATATAGCCGCTATCTCAAATCCACCGTCTATCTTTAAATTCATTTCAACTACTCCCTAAATTTTACTTGTACTTGTATTTGCCAATGCTATTTGCTAATATAAGGTATTCGTTTACATAAAATTACTGCCGGAGGTGACCCATGACAATGACGGAAGAAAAAAGTGATATGGAAAAAGTATACAAAGATGCCGCCGCATTAATAATAAAACGCAAACAATGCGTTGCCCTGACAGGCGCGGGTATATCGGCGGAAAGCGGTATTCCTACGTTCAGGTCCAAAGGCGGTCTCTGGGAAAAATATGATCCGGCAATCTACGCATCCATCGACACGTTCAGAAAAGACCCCTCGAAATATTGGACCATCCGCGGCGATTTTATTCGCAATTATGATGACTACAAACCCAACAACGGCCATATTGCCCTGGCAGAGCTTGAAAAAATGGGAATCCTGCGAAGCGTTATCACCCAGAATATCGACGGTCTGCATAAAAAAGCCGGGAGTAAACAGGTGATCGAGATTCACGGCAGCCTCAGGGAAATCTACTGCCTCAACTGCCGCAAGCTCTACACAGCGCCTAACGTCCCGGAAGGAACCCCTCCCTCTTGCGAAAACTGCGGCGGCGTGTTGAAACCCAACACCGTCTTGTTCGGTGAACAACTCCCAGCGGATGCTTTAATGAGATCCCAGGCAGAATCGGCCTCCTGCGGCGTGATGCTGGTGATTGGTACTTCAGCCAATGTTTACCCGGCAGCGGCTTTGCCTGATGTAGCAAAACAAAACTTTGCCGCTGTTATCGAAGTCAATATTGAGAGAGCCTTTCCCGGTGTCGATTATTTTTTAGGAGAAAAGGCCGGAACAGCACTGCCAAAACTTGTCGAAGAGATAAAAAAACTGTCCATGACTGAATGATCCTGTAAAATTAACCCGGTGGCAGGAATAACCGGAAACCTATGAAGGTTTTAATATTTCTTTCAATTCATCCAGGTTCTTAACAGCACTTCCTTTATAATGGTTGTTGCCGGAAATAAAAATCTTCTTGGCAAGGGCCAACAACTCTTTTATCTTTTTCCCAATTTGATTCAATTCCAGGGCATTGTAATCATAATTGTACCGCGCATCCCTCCCTTCATTGGAAAACCAGGTCTCTTTATTCCTGCCGTGAAACCTGAAATACGTCACATCCGGATGGGTCATCACAGATGTCAAGGGCAGAGATAACGATATCACCGGCTGGTCGATATTGACCCAGATAAGATTGTTTTCTTTAAAGACTTCAAACAACTCCTCCCGGTTCCAGCTATTGTGGCGAAATTCTATGGCCAGGGGATACTCCCGGAATATCCCGGCCAGGGCAAGTACGTACTTTAAATGCCCGGTATTTAATTTAAAAGAATAAGGAAATTGAGCCAACAGCCCGGCCAACCGGGATGACTGTTTCAAGGGCTCCAATGCCTTCTTAAAATCATGCACATCCTGCGGGGAGACCTTGCGCTGATGGGTAAACTGCCGGTACATCTTTATCCAGAATTCAAAATTTTCCAGGTTTTCGGTCCGTTTCACCCACCCGGTGGTTAATTTTAATGACGGGATGCGGTAAAAACTGGTGTTCACTTCGACAAAATCAAACCGTTCGGCAATAAATTGCAGGTGGTTAAAATCCCCCGGTTTCTTTACCGGGTAAACCGTGCCCTCCCAGTCTTTATAACTCCACCCGGCAGGACCGAAAAGATAAGGGGTCTTACTCATTTCAAGCCATTTTAACTATTGCTCAGACTAAAAATATTTTTCCACCAGCCGTTTTTGCAGGGCCGGCATTTCCCCGGCGTCTGTTTCATGGTCATATTCACAAAGATGCAATATGCCATGAACCATTAAGGTGAATAACTCCTCTTCTATCGATAGATTGTTTTCCTCAGCCTGGGTCTTTGCAATGGGATAACAAATAAAAATATCACCCAGGTAAAAACCGTCGGGCAGGTCTTCATTAAAAGGGAAACTCAATATATCCGTGGGGTAATCCCTTTCCAGGTATTTTAAATTTAACGCCTTTGATTCCCCTGTGTCTCCCAGTTTGATGACAATCGTTCCCTTAATGTCTAGCTCTTTGGCAATCTTTTCAAGCTTTTCCAGGTAGAATGGCTGCTCTATATTAAAATTGCCATTCATTATTGTAATCATTTTTTCTCTCTTCTGTGGCCAAACTATTTTTTTTCATTGGCTTCTATTTTTTCTTTGAAATCAAATCCCGGGTATGAAACCCTCATATGATAGATAGAGGAAAGTTTCTTGTGAAAACTGCTGGCGATAATGTTCAGGGCTTTGAAGGTTAATCCTTCGCATTCATCGAATTGATTTTCTTCAATATTGGTATCGATGAGTTTTTGTATCACATTTTTAATCGCTTCGTCCGTAGGGTTTGCCAGGCTTTTGGAAGCTGCTTCCACCTGGTCTGCCAACATAATGATCGCATTTTCAATAATTTTGGGTTTTTCCCCCTGGTAGCGAAACACTTTATCATCAAACCCGTCGCTGTCTACAGACGACATTTCCCGGGCTTTGTCATAGAAAAAACGCACCCGTTTTGTCCCATGGTGTTGGCTGATTGAAGACTGGACGATGGGGGGGAGTTTTAATTTCACTGCCCGTTCCATTCCGTCGGGAATATGTAAGACAATGTTCTTGGAGCTTTCCCGCGGGGATAGATTATCGTGGGGATTTTTATAGATTGTATGGTTCTCGGTAAAAAAGTGGGGATTTTCGATCTTGCCGATATCATGATAAAGGGCCATTGCCCGCTGCAGCAGCGGTGAGAGCCCCAGGTCCTGGGCCGCGGCTTCCGACAACGATGCCACCATCTGGGAATGATGGTAAGTGCCGGGGGCTTTCTCCAGCATCTCCCTGAAAATCGGTAGGTTCAGGTTGGTCAATTCGATAAGCTTCAATTCCGTTACCAATTTGAAAATGGTTTCCCAGATGGGAATAATGAAGTTGGCCAGGATAGGAGACACGACAGCGGAAAAAACACCCATAAACATAGTTACCGGAAGATGTTCCAGGTTAACATCGGCCCGGGTAAAATGAAAAACAACGATCATTATCACGTTGACCGGCAGCAGCCACAATACAGCGGCTTTAATAATCGGGGAACGCTTCAACCGCTGATAATATTCAATACCGTAACTGACAACCAGGTTCCCCAGCAGGACGTATAAAAATATCCTAAAATCCCAGCCGCAAATGATTCCACCTATAATCGCATTAATAAAAGAAAAAATTACCGCACTTTGAAGATTAAATATAAACGCAATCGAAAGAACACCTAAGCCGAAAGGTATGGCAAAGTAAATACTCTGCATATCATAATAGATATCGATGGATATATTTGCCAATATCAAGGGAAACAAGAACAGTGAAACCCGGTAAACAATGACGCTGACCATCAATGTCGCGCCGGCAACCACAAAAAGTTTATCCCTGTTTAAGCCGCTGGATTCCCATACTTTAAAAAACTTACGCCCAAACAAAGCTAAAAAAACCAAAATCAAAACAATAAGATAAAAATCCGATAATTTTTGTTCCCTTATTTTATCTCCAACGGCAATTGATTTAAGGATATTCATATCTCCGGGTTTTACCTCATCCCCCTTTCTTAATATGACCTTTCCGGCTTTCAATTCGATAATGACCGGGTCTACAGCAGCAGAAACCCGCAGCTCTTCTCCCCGGGTCAGGTTCCGGGAATAAGAGATGTTGACATCGATAAATTCCATTAAAATGGAGGCGATAAATTCGGGAGAAATAGAATTGGCGGCAAATTTTTGTTCTTTAATAAACCGGATCGATTCAGTTTCCGCTTTCTTTAAATCGTATAGTTCTTCAATGGTCAAGATCAGCGGTTCACCTTGACTTTCCCTGGAAACCAATTTGATTGTACCTTGTTTGCTTTTTTTGGCCCCTGTCAAAGAAGTCAGGATTTTTTTGTCATAAAGGGATTTAATAAATGCCAGGAGCCGGTTTAAATCCATTTTTCCAAAGAAATTGGATCTTAAAATTAACCGGGTCTCTTTCTCTGAGAATTCCAGGCCCAATTCCTTTTCCACCCTTTTTTTTATGTTTCTCAATTCCTTCTTATTTCTATTTTTTATATAATCTTTCCTTGCCCCCCGGATCAACCGGAACCATTGGTTGATGAGGTCCCGGGACTTGGCTTGATTTTCAGCATAATATTCATAGATGGGCACTACACTTTCAATGGCTTTTTCCCGGTTTTTTGCCGTACTATCCGCGTCTTCAATGTTAATGGTTTTTTTAATAATAATATCGTCTTTGACGATATCTCCTACCTTTAATGAATGATCGATGATGGCTTTTGGCTGTGGATTATACAATAGGTATGAGGTTATTAAGACGAATATCAGACCCGCCGACAGGAAAACAAAGGAGGTTTTCTCCCTGCTTTTGCCGGGTAACGACCGGTGGGGTTTAAAAAAGTCTAATTTAAAAGGCATCCCCTTTCCTCTCATAGGCATCGATTATTTTTTCAACCAGGGGATGCCGGACAACATCTTTTTTATTCAGATTGACAATCTTGATCCCTTTGATATTTTCCAGGATATTAATGGCCTTAAAGATGCCCGATTTTCTCGGGTCCGGCAGATCAATTTGGGAGATATCCGCGGTAATGACCACTTTCGAGTTATGGCCGAAACGGGTCAGGAACATTTTCATCTGGGAATTGAGGGTATTCTGTCCCTCATCCAGGATAATAAAGGCATCATCTATGGTTCTTCCTCTCATATAGGCCAGGGGGGCAATCTCGATGATCTCTTTCTCAATCAGGTCGCCGGTTCGTTCAAAACCGATTAAATGGTAAAGGGCATCGTATAAGGGGCGGAAATAGGGATTTACTTTTTGCTGGATATCCCCGGGCAGAAACCCCAGCTTTTCACCGGCTTCAACCACCGGACGGGTTAATACAATTCGCTCCACCTCTTTGCTGAATAAAAGACTCAAGGCCATGGATATGGCTAAGAAAGTCTTTCCCGTTCCCGCGGGCCCGATGCCAAATACCAGGTCATTTTTATAAACAGCTTTAATATAGGCTTTTTGATTAAAGGTCTTGGGATAGACGACTTTCCCATTGTTACCCGGCAGACTTATCTTAACTTTTTGATTCAATTCTTCTTTTATCGAATCGATCTTTCCTTCATTTATCATACTTAAGCTCATGATCAAGTCGTTCTCATTCAGTTCGCCGTTCTCTTTCGATGCCTGGAAAATATGTTTCATATACTTTTTAAATTTTTTTGTATTACCGCTTTCGCCGTCGAACATCAATTTGTTGCCCCGCAAGGCCACATCGATGCGAAAGGCGGATTCTATTTTTTCCAGGTTGTCCTGGATCAACAATAGGAGGTTATTTTTGATATTTTCAGGATAAATTATTTCTTCCATGTGGGTACGTGTATTTTTTCAATTTCATACATGTGGGAATTATACCGATTTAATTATTAATTGTCAATTGTCATTTGTCAATTAAATTGGGGAGCCTAATAGATAATTAGCTCAAAGGGGGGAATATCCAGGATTTTTGTACCGCGGGCTTTTCCCGTGGCTATCTTTTCCACTTTGTTAAAAGCTTCCGCTTTAACCGTTTCCGACCCCAGGGCAGCTAAGATCGCTGCGCCGGTGGGGGTAAATAACTCCCGGTCAATAGGTCCCTTTTTCCATTCAATATGATACTGTTCCAGGATGATGGAGGTAGCGGGAGCCGGGATAGAAAGGGTGCCGTGTGAGCAATGCACCCGACCGCCGCCTACTGAAACCGGGCACAGTAACCGGGCCCCCGGTTCGATGTCCAACTGCTGCATACCGCTTACCGCACCCATGATATCGATCACAATATCCTGGGCTTCGTGCAAAAAAGTCTCTTCCTCATGTTCATGCCCATGAGAATGATGATTAGAATGCGACGTTGGGTGAGAATAACTGTGGCCATGATCGCTCTCGATTACAATATTATATTCAATGTGAGCTCTTCTCTCCGCTTTGATAAGAATCTCCAGGATTTTCATCCCGAAATGCCTGTATTTTTCTTTAATAGCAAAGGAATTAAAAAGCTCTGCCAGGATATGTTTTGCTTCATTCCCCCCCAGGTGATGTCTCTGGGAGTTCAATACTATAGAAAGACAGGATGAACCGTCGGGGGTCAGGTGAATATCTATTTGAGCGGTTCCCAGTTTTACTCCGGCAGCCAGCATGGCTTCCCGCATTAATTTAAAATCTGCTCCCGCGGAAACCAGGGCCGCGACAAACATATCACCGGCCATCCCACCTTCCGGGTTGATCAACAATTTCATTTTTCTACTGTCCCACCGACCCACTGACCTACTGATCATCCGGCTTTTTAATCTCTTCTACCAGCAGGTTCATCATTTCCGTGGCTTTTCCCTGGAGGAAAATATCCGTCACGCCATGGGTGAAGTTTGACGGCTCGATGTTGATCTCTATTATTTTAGCCCCGTTTTCTTTTGCCTGGATGGGCACCTGGCAAGCCGGCATCACTTCACCGGTGGTGCCTACCACCAGGAATACATCCGCCACCTGTGCTTCGTAAAACGACGGCATCATGGCCTCTTTGGGGATCGGCTCGCCGAAATAGATAAAATCCGGCTTCAGTACTCCCATGCATGTCGGGCATTGGGGGGGGACGGTTTCAAGGGAAATCGTCTCTGTTTCATACACCGATTTACACGTCAAGCAGGACAATGTCCGGCCCGTCCCGTGAAATTCAAAGACGTTCTTACTGCCGGCTTCATGGTGTAAGTTGTCCACGTTTTGGGTAATCACTGCTTTGACGTATCCCATCTTTTCCAGTTCCACGATGCCTTTATGGGCATCGTTGGGTTTCGGTTTTGTCGTTTGGCTGGAACCGAAAAAAATTTCTTTAGTGATTGCCCAGGACTCTTTGGGATGGGCACGAAAGTAGTTAATTTCAAACAGAGTGGGATCATATTTGGTCCAGAGGCCGCCTTTACCTCGAAACGGCGGGATACCGCTTTCCACCGAAATACCTGAGCCGGTGAAAGCAGTGGTATGTTTGGAATTTTTAATCAACCGGGCCGCTTGTTTGATCTTATCTTCAATATTCGTATCATTCATGATTTTCATAAATCGATTTTTATTACAGGAAAAATAGTACCAAATTTAACCTCTATTGTCAAAGCGGATGGCGTCTACCCTCTAAGAAGGCCCTTCTCATTTTTTTGCCTTCGGCGACCAGGGACTCTTTTTGAAAAAACCGTCCCTGGACCCTGCAAAAACTTTTTATTAGAAGACTTCTTAGGTTCTCCTCGCCGGGGAGTAGATGTAATCGCCAATCCACTTGATTCTTTCCATTTCTTTGGTAGACAGGGGACCTTGCTCAAGGGCCTTCATCCCTTGAACCATTTGCTCCACCGAAGCCGGTCCACTCATGCAGAGGTCAACATTGGGATTGGAAAGTACAAAACGGTAGCATTCAACCGCAGTCAGCGGCTTTTCACCCGGGGGCATATTTTTCTCTTTTAAGAGTTTTTTCCAACAAGTCGCTGTGTATATGGTAATCCCTGGTCTATCTTTCTCCGGGAGAAAAGGGAAAATATCTTTTTCAGCACCCCGGTGCACGGCATTATAACGGATCATGAATATATCGATGGGGCAATCCGGGTCCGCGACTAATTTCCCGAAAAACTTACGGTTATGACCGGACATGGCAATAAAACGTATTTTACCCCGGTCTTTGAGCTCTTGGGCGATATTAACCACCCGTTTGGGGAAGTAGTTATACCAACCCAAAAGCAGCACATCCGCGTATTCGATATTTAAGGCTTTTAATCCTTTGTTTACGGAACGGGGTGTCAGGATTCCCGAATGGTCATAGGACTGGAGCACAATGACTATTTTATCCCGTTCGGTTTTTACCAGGTTTTTAAGTGCTTCTCCCATTTTTGCATTTCGGGGGGTGCTCCAATAAAAATAATTTATGCCAAACTCGTGATAGGCTTTTTCGACGGCGGCGGCAGGTGCGCTATAGCCGGAAGCAATACCCATTCGACTGACTTTTAACCCGGTTCTACCCAGGATAACGGGTGTTTTAAAATTATCAATTGTTCTATTCATGATTAAATTCCTCTATTTATTGGCGCAAATTCACGCGAAATTGCTGTTCAACCAAGGATATATTTTAAAGGATAGAATGATGTATGTCAACAGGACAAGGAGCCTGAGCAGCAATTTTAGCTGCGACAAAAACAACCAGGCCCGAAGGGCCTGGTTTTTTTACTTCGCATCTTTATAGGGAGGCCGGCCGCGGCCCCTTGACAATTTAGGAGAAATTAATTAATATTTGGTCTCATGCCGGAAAACGAAACGAATAAAAATTCTGCTTTGCCTATTTCCCTGCGGGAAAAAATACAATTTTACTTGATCGATTGTAAAACAATTCCCGGGAAGCTGATCGATGTTTTTATCATGTTCTTGAACGTACTGGTGTGTATTCTTTTTGTCATCGATACCTACCCTATTTCCGCTTCTACCCGGGAATTTCTCTGGAAAATGGAAGCAATTATTATTGTTTTTTTTATTATCGAGTATATTGCCAGGCTCTACGGTTCCCGCAACCGGGTAAGGCATATTTTTAAAATCTTCAGCTTGATTGACCTGGCAGCTATTTTGCCGATCTTTTCAATTTTTTTGCCGGCGGCAGCCCCGTTAAAAATCGGGTTTATTCGTATTATCAGGGTATTCAGGGTTTTCAGGTTCTTGCGATTCACCACGGACCCGATCTTTTTCTTCGGCATTATTTCTTTCAGGCTCCTCAAAGTGGTCCGTCTTCTTTTCACTATCTTGCTGATATTTTTTGTTTCTTCCGGTTTGTTTTGGTTTGTGGAGCATCAAATAAACCCGGAAATAAAGAACTTTGGCGATGCTTTTTATTTTACTGTCGTTTCGTTAACTACAGTCGGTTTCGGTGACATCACGCCGGTTTCTGAGGGGGGGCGGTGGGTCACGGTGTTAATGATCCTTTCGGGTATTATTTTGATACCCTGGCAGGTGGGGCAAATCGTCAAAGAATGGCTCCGTATTTCAGAGAAAAGGCAGGTTGTTTGTCGTCAATGCGGTTTAAAGTACCACGACAAAGATGCATCCCACTGTAAAGCTTGCGGTCACGTCATCTTCCAGGAATTCGACGGCCTTTAAAGGTAACAGATGGTAAAAAAAAGGGGTCGGTGCGTTGAAATGTTTAAATGTTGTCGTATAATTAATAAAAAATTTGCCTGTCCCTTTTATTCCGGGTTTAATGGTAAAGGGGCTCTTTTTTGCTCTTTTAATGGGATTTTTCGGTGGGTTATTTCCTGCGTTAAGGGCAGCCAGGCAGTCGATTTCCGCTGCCTTAAGAGGTTTGTGACCCGCTTTTTTATGGTTGACAAATTGCCGCCGGTAGGCTATACTATGTATAGCCAAAGGAGGTTTTGCAATGGTCACAAAAATACAGAAGTGGGGCAATAGCCAGGGACTTCGTATTAATAAGCAATTGCTGGAAGATGCTTGCATTTCAATCGGAGACGAAGTAGATTTAGAGGTGCACGAAGGCGTTATCGTAGTTGCCCCAATAAGGAAGGTTAGAGATAAATACAATTTGAAGGACCTCATATCTCGAATTCCAAAGGACTATCATGCAGAGGAAGTAGACTGGGGAAAGCCTCGCGGCAAAGAGGTCTGGTAAATGGCAAGGTATATCCCGGGGAAAGGAGATTTAATAGCTGTTACTTTCGATCCCCAATCCGGTCATGAACAAAAAGGCCGTAGACCTGCTCTTGTGGTCAGTAACGATTTGTTTAACAAACATACAGGTCTTTCGATTGTGTGTCCGATCACGAATACTGACCGGCAATTCCCATTTCATATTGCAATTGATAATGCCTCAAGTGTGAAGGGATTTATAATGGTCGAACAGGTGAAATCCATTGATTTCCAAAGTCGTAAGGCGAAACGTATCGGCAGGGCTTCCAATGAACTGCTGACCCATGTTTTAGCTGTACTTGATGCATGTATCTTCTAAGCAAAATCGAGTACGAAAAGCGTGGTGCGTAAAAACGTAAAAATAGATTGACGCCATTAAACAATTTTGGGGTGATATGGGAAGCAGGGCTACGTCATTTTCTTCTGGGTTTAATTTGAAGAATATGGAAAAACGTTGATATGACAAGAAATTCGAAGCACGAAATCCGAAACAAATTCAAATATCAAATGACCAAAACATCACTACGAGCCCCTTTAAAGCGGCTAAAAGTCGCATCTGTTTTGGATTTTGAATTTTGGTCATTCGAATTTGTTTCGAATTTCGATATTCGAATTTCGGATTTTGATGCAC
>Ga0114923_10001820_pt1 | contig 14589 bp, 20 predicted proteins | sample SumtaG_FD_89578 | JGI IMG/M metagenome (GOLD analysis project Ga0114923, IMG submission 89578) | Deep subsurface microbial communities from Indian Ocean to uncover new lineages of life (NeLLi) - Sumatra_00157 metaG | ecosystem: Environmental > Aquatic > Marine > Oceanic > Sediment | place: near...
CACCAAGTGGGGTCGTCGCACTACGGATGAAGAGCTGGAGGAGTTGCAGAAAGAGAAGCACACCCCCGGTAAGAAAAAGAAAACGGGCCGCTCTCAGATTGAATTTGAAGACACTGATGGTCGTTTTGCAGGTCGCAATAAGCCTGAGATCGCAGAAGAGAAGGGAAAGCGTTGCGGGAAAAGTTATATCGCCAAAGAAGATGAGTGTCATATTGACGAGACGGAACTTCTCGAAAAGGGGCATGAGAAGGAACCCAAAGCTCCCAAGAAGCCCAGAACTAAGACAACTAAGCCGCCTAAGGGAAAGAAGCCTAAGAAAAGCGAACTCCCGCCCGTTCCGAAGCTGAGGGAGAAGCGCGAAAAAAAGCCCCGGTTTGTCAATTCTCCTGAAGGAGGAAAAGGCGAATTGGTTGGGCAGGGATATTTATCCAGCGGAGAGGATGGCTTGTACGCGATACAGAATGCTAGCAATGTAGATCGCATCTACTTCCCTCGCGTGGTAGATCAGGCGCAGGCGCAATATCTCTCTAGTGCTATTGCTGCGATTATGGGACTGGCTTCGCCCGAAGACTACCTGTTCCGCAATACACCTATCAGCCAGAGAATCGGTGCTGGCCATCCAATTGTTCCCTTTGCAGAGATGGACGAGTGGCAGCTCAAGGGACAGGCTCGCACGAATCCTGAAGTGGCTGGATACTTCGTTCACGCTGTTCTGACGCGACACGATTCAGTTGTGGGCCAGAATTTCAACAATATGGTAATGCGCCGAGATGGGCGCATTATGGTTATGCACTTTGGTGGGACTTTGCTGTGGACGGATCTGGGTAAGAGGCGCACCGATGGCATGTCTCCAGATAAGCTTGTCGAGTTTGAAACTCTTCGATCCCCAAAGATCAATTGGCAGGCGGCTGCTGTTTTTGGCAATTTATCTGAGCAGGCTATTTCGTCTGCGATCACAGAATACTTAGCGCATGTAGAGGATGAATTTATTCTAGAGTTAGTAGATGCCGCAAAGTTTAGTCTCGAAGATCGTGCGGAGATCGGTGCGGGTTTGATTTCAAGGAAGCACCTTCTAGAGTCAATAGGAGAACGTCATGAATAAGTGGATGTGGGCGCTAGGCTTTGTTTCCCAAACCCCCAAGTTTCGATGGGCGGTGAATGCTGGAGATCAGACCCCGCATAGTGAGGACGATCAGGAGTGCGGTGATCATTTCATTGATAAGGGTCTAGAATGCCATGATGGAGATGCGCATCGTCCTACACCTGGGAAGAATCCATACTACCAGGGAGGACGAGAGGGTCCTGAGGACAAATCAAAGGACACGGGTCAGCGGGATAGAAGTGAAGTAACTCCTCAGACCAAGAAGCGTAAAGAAGGACATGAGCAGAAGGAAGGCTATGGTCCCGTTAACTTTGCTGAAGAGCAATTTGACCACTATTCTGGTATGCTAGAGCAGGCATGGGAAAAGAAGACCGGAAAGCCTTTGGAATGGAACGACAAACGTATTGGCGAAATGATTGAGATGGTCATGCGCGATACCGCTCGTGAATTTTCTCTGGATGCCGACGATCTAGGCTTCCAGGATTCCGGTGTTGATTATTACGGTCCTGAAGACAATCCGTTGGAGCCGTTCCGTGGCGAGCCTAAGAAGGGCTATAAAGGCCGCGCTCTGTGGCGTCCTCGTTCGCATGAGAAGGAAACTACCACTCCCCGAGAAGGTGGAGGTAAGGAGCAAGTTCCGCCTGGGTTGCGATCTGAAATGGGTAAAGGTCTATACCAAAAGATTCAGGAGCTGAAAGGGAAAGAGCGTAAAGGTGATGGGGAGAGAACTGAGAGCGCCCTCGCCTCTGATATGAACTGGTCTGGATCTAAGATCATGATGGACCGCGCGGAACAACCCGTTATTCCGAGTTGTCCTCCTGAGAAAGAGCTTCTTGAGTTGGATAGTGCTCTTCCGAGTCTGCCCGGCGCTTCGGTTACAGCTCGCCCGTGCGGAGAGGGCGAAGATCCTGAGAGGGGTCATTGTAATCCCAATACGACGCTTCCACAGAGGCAACGAGGTTTGATGTCGGACGAGCCAAAAGCTCTCCGAAACAGAGAGCAGTCCGTGAAGCCCAAGACTGATCCGCAACGAGAGCAGCGTACCGCTCAGCAGGTTCAGTTGCTCAAGAATTCAGATCCTAAAGATTCAAAGCGTACGGCTTGGGCAGTTAGCAAGCTGTTTCCTGGATCCGCTGCCCAGCAAACCGACAGGGGGTTGTCTGGTAGTAGTACGCCCATGGAACCCCGTCAAGCCATGAGGCAATATGGCGATGCCCAACATTCGATGGAGAAATCTGGATGGACGAAGACCAGTGAAATGCAAGGTCGCAGCACATGGAGTAAAGGTGGAGCTAACGTTTCTTTGTCTCTAAGTAGAGAGCCTGGGCATGAAAACGTCATGTCAGAGGCGGGTCAATTTGTTAATCAGTTCACTGTCCACGCGCCTAGGCCCAAGCCCAAGAAACGTGGCTTGTTTGGGCATATCGAGGTCGAGCTTAACTGGGAAACGCAACCCACTTTGGCCGAGCAGCTACAATGGATCGAGGCGCGACCGTGTACAGAAGGCGACGAAGATAGCGAATATGGTCCTCATGGCGACGATCAGAAGTGTGTTGATGAAGGTGGTGGTTATGGGGACGATTATGGCGATGGATATGAGGATGATGGAGGCGAAGGTGGAGATGTTCCTGAAGGTTACCACGAGGTAGATCTAGGTGATCCTGATGGCGATCCTGAGAATGGCGATTGGGAGAGTTTGTTGGATGAAGATGATGATGATGGTGGTGAAGATATAGATGTGAAGAAGGTTATGAAGGAAGAAGAGCGTGAGGGAAAACAGGAACAGCAGAAAGAGATGAAGGAACAGAAAGAATATAGACGAACCGCGACACGAGTTCCTCGCGATCCCTCTCTTGGTCCCGAGGATTACCACCAGTTCTGGAATCGGGACGATTGGCACATCCAAAAGTCCCGCGAGATTTTGGAGCAACGTATCATGCAGCCTAAATCTTCCGAGGATGCCGAAGCTGTGAGGAGTTTGTTGATAAACGGACCTAGAGTTGGTGGTGGTTACGAAAAAGCTGGGAAGTTGCTGCCCGGACAGCCCTCTAAGGAGGACTTCCTGGGAACGGAGCCAGATAGAGATCCTATTATCTAAAAGTTATTGAGACTGGAGATTCGTGGGGGTTAGTAATGGCGAAAATTGCGGAAATAGTTGTTGAGGATAGTCCTGAAGGTAGACGCATATGCATTCAAGGCGCTTGTGACGATGTTCTTGCAAGTGTAGAAGATCGCAGAGCGAATGGCGGTGCTGTAGAAGTCATTCGAACTAAAACCCTTAGTCTAATCGAGCTGCTATTTGCCGATTTAGAGCCATAAAACCATGAGTCAAAAGTCTTTTCGTCCCGAAGAGGCGATGAAGCTCGAAGAAATAGAGCGTCTCGTCAGTAGTCTACGTGAAGAAACGGGCCAAGCTCCAGAGCCTATGGGGTCCCGTGCAGCCGGTCGTTTGGCTGGAATCGTAGGAAGCTGGAAATTTTTGGGTGCCTTGATTATAGTTTTGGGTTCCTACATAGGACTCAACGCATTGCTGTTGAAATCAATTGCTTTTGATCCATACCCTTTCATCTTGTTAAATCTGTTCCTGTCCTTTCAAGCAGCTTTCACAGCGCCTATCATTTTGATGGCGTCGAATCGTGCTGAATCCCGAGATCGACGCATGGCCAATAAGGCCTACAGAACTATAGGTCACATTGAGGAATTGGTGAAGATCCTGACACAGGTGGTCAATCAGTCCGAAGAATCTGAGGAATCCGAAGAATCTGTTTGAACCTCTGTCGGGAAATTGCGAAACTCTTCCGCGAGAAGATCTTTTATCGGGCTGTTGTTAGCCATACCATGCATGATTTTCCAGATACGCTTACCTGATTGTTGGATAGACTTTGCCCTTTGTTCCAAAATCGCGGCGTAAGCTGTTTCTTGCTCGGTCATGAGGTCTTTTTCTTCATCTTTCCCCATCTGGATGAGCGCTTTCAATACTTCTTTCTCGGCTCTGAGATGTGCTTCGTAGGCTTGGCATAGGTGCTCAACCGCTTTTTCTCGGCGCTTTTCTCGAAAATATTCGAATATCGATAGAACGTTACTGGCGTCCGGTGACACGATACATCTCAGGAGGGCTGATTTCGGTTAGAGCTTCTAACGAGTTCTCAAAAATCTTCGCTACAGGGCGAAGAAATTCCTTTTTTCCATCTTCGACTTTGATGCACAGAACTTCTACTTGCGTATTATTTGCATGATCTTTGCATATTACTGTTGTTAAGTTGCCGTCCAGCGCAGCTTTTTCAATTCTACTGAGCATGATGTCTCCTTTGTGCCCTCTCTATCGGCCTGCGGGTTTCAAACTTTAGTTCTCAAGTTTGGCTGCTGCTTGCCGATGAGATGATCATGTCAAAGAGTGTACAAAGAAAGAGAAGGGCTATGTCTGCGATTCTCAAAATCGTAAACCAGAAGCCCGACGGGAAATTCCACTTTCAGGTGGAGAATCCATTAGATCGAACAGGCATCTTTTATCATTTTAAGCTTACTCGTGAGAAAGCTCTGAAGTTAGCTAATGCTAATTCCGAGTTCCCTTTGGGAGCGAAGCTAAACCTCTCGGGCGGGATTAGTAAGAATGATGAGCACGGCCTCAACCACGTGAGAATTACTGCCGTGGATGGGCGTGATCTGCAATCATGGGCTGAATGGAATGGTAGCCCCGCTGTAAACCCTGTTGTTTTGAGCAAGGTGCAGGAGCAGGCGGATTCCATAGAGGAAGCAATGAAGTTAAGGGCTCCCCCGGAGCCGCCTCCTGTTTTTGCTTCTCCGCAAGAAGCCTACGAAAAAGCCATGGCCGTTGTACGGAGGCAGGCAAGACTAAAGGATCCTAAGCTGTCTCAGACTGAGATTTGGGTTGTTCGGGATGCCTTGAACTTCTTGAAAGCAGATAGGGAAGCGGATTGCCTTGAAATAGGCAAACTGAAGGGAATGTGGGATCGAAAGATGATGAAGAGTAATAAAGTACGAAGAGAGGAGAAAGAGGAAGAGTACGAAGAGAAAGAGATAAAGTACGAATGGGATGATGATGTTCCCTTCTAGGAGAAGAAATGTCAGGACTAGATAGCAACAGCCAGTACTTTACTGTGGGGGGCAGGGGCAAGAAAGACTACAAGGTCACGATCAACTACGGACAGGGGAATTGGTGTACGTGTATGGGCATGATTTCCAAGAAAGGTACTTGGGGTGAGGATGCGGGGAAGACTCAAGGAACATCTTGCAAACATATCAAGCAGATCATAGATAAAAGATTCGGCGGGGATTGGGGAACCAAAAATCCTGATGGTTCTCGGACTCCGAAGACTCGCCAGCGGAGAGCCAGAGCATCGCAAATGCCTGATTCCAAACCCATCGGGCGCAGGGCAGCCATTATGGCAACGCGGGCAAAGTTCGCTCGGGAGGAGGCGAATAAGGCCTCTGATAGCGGTGACTCGCTTATGGACAGGATTGTCTCGCTTGAAGCAAAGCGGGGATAATGCCGGGCACTGTGTCTTTAATTAGGACCAAAACGGTTCGGTATCGAAGATAGTCACAAACACAGGAGTGATTCGCTATGTCCGGCCCTAGATTTATTCTGGTCGATGAGCAGAACCGTGAGCAGGATTCTTCTTTTTCCGAAGATTTTGATTTGGAGGGGGCGTTTCTTGCATGGCAGTGTTTCCGTAGAATGGGTATCATGTTGGGTGAAGATCCAAAGAAGCTTGCCCGAGACCTAGTTGACGGTATTACGCTGGGGCGATACCTTCGTACAGACAATCGCTACCAGCGCAATGCAACAGGAACTAGATGATCCGATCGCGAGCGGCCGAACTCATAAGCAACTTCAACAAGCATCTCCTGGTCGTAGGAGATGTAATGCTCGACCAGTTTGTCCAGGTCAGCGTGAATCGCTTTTCTCCAGAATCTCCTACATGTCCGGTGCTAGCTTTTGAGAGCGAGACAAAGATGTTGGGCGGGGCTGGCAATGTGGCTACTAACCTAGTATCTTTGGGAGCTTACGCCGTACGTTTGCTTGGATTAATCGGACACGATTCCAGTGGTCGAGAATTGGAAGCTCTGGTACGACAGAGCAAATTGACCGATCATCTGATGAGTATCGAGGGGAGACCCACCACAACAAAAGTTCGTTATATCGCAGAAGGCAAGCATCTGATGCGGTTCGATCGCGAGACCACGGAGCCTGCGAACCAATTCGACGCTGATGTTTTCCTCAACGAAATTCACAAATGGGCATGGAAGCAGATCGATGGAATCGTACTTCAAGATTATGCAAAAGGAGTTATAACTCCTTATCTGGTAAGGGCACTGATGCGTGTAGCCAAAGAGAACGATGTCCCCGTATTCGTGGATCCGAAATCAGATCATTGGCAGCACTTTGGAGGTGCTGCCTTGATCAAACCTAATCTACCGGAAATTACGGCTGCTTTTGGAATTTCTGAAGAATCTAAAAATTCGGTGGAGTTTTTGGGCAGATCCATGTTACAATACACTGGAGCAGAAGCGGTGGTGGTGACCCGAGGGCGAGACGGGATGTCTCTCTTCACGGAAGATGAAGAGGCTTGGATCATTCCCAATTCAATTGATGTTGTTGATGTCTCCGGGGCTGGAGACACTTCGATGGCTGCTTTGGTTCTCTGTCGTTTAGCGGGAGGGTCGTGGATCGAAGCGCTTGAGTTAACTAACGCAGCAGCGGGAATTGCTGTTGGTAAACGCGGCACATCTACTGTGACCGCAGATGAATTGTTGAACAAGTTTCCCAAGGAGGAAAACGATGCATAGACTAGCAATTGCGTTGATTCTTTTGGCCACTGCAGCACAAGCGGATGTCTTTCGTTATGTGGATGATGCTGGTGTGGTATCATACACGGACACCAAGAAGCATATTCCGGTGAGTTACAAGGACTCGGCTGAAGTCTTCAAATTTCAAGATATAGATCATCATTTGACGCTTGTTACGGCGAAGCCCGCTATCGAGCTTGCGGAGCGTTTGGAGCATCTTCGCCTCATTAATGCGCCCAGAGAAGCTGTCGAGATTGTGAGTGAGGGATTTACTCCTCCGTTTCACGCCGTCTCGGAGATGCGCTGGCTTCCCGATAATCCGGGCGATCGATACAGGAGTGTGGATGTTCTCTACGATGCCGAGAATCGCGAGATTACTTGGGTCCAGTCCAGTATAGGGATTGATATTTTGTCTGGTCTGGGACTTGATCCCTCTAACATCCAGAAAATTATTATGGACAAGTGACGGATCTCAACCGAATAGTACAAAACTTCGTAGACCTGATTGTTCATACAGACTGTGATCGGTTTCGCGAAGCGCCGGGTACGCCTGAGGAGCGTGCTGCTGCTCTGCAGGCTGTATTAGATGAGGCTGGATTTTTTGTTTACGTAGAAAACTTGGAACCCGGCGCGCAATTCTCTGAAGTCCTATTTGGCTACGATGATATAGATGCATTGTTATGGCTTCATGGCCTTTTCCGTTATATGGGGAAAGGCGATCTGTTAGATCCTCAGCAGATTGTTGACAGAATACGGAAAAATCGAGAACGCAGGTCTCAAGAAGAAGGCATGGACACCACAGATCATGAGAGACTGGAAGCGATTGAGCGGCAGGTTCATGCCATACCTACTGAGAGACCTTCATTATGGGCGATGATCGAAAGTCTGTTTCGGTCTGGTTGAAACCTCGCCATCAACGAATGATGGCAGAGATGCCAGATATTTCGATAGGTGACATTACTCGAAAGGCCATAGAAGAACTGTTTGAGGGTCGCTCTGACCGGGAATACGCTTTACTGTCCATTGAAGGAGACCAAGCCGAGTTAGCATCTCGTTGGGAACGTTTGCTGGGTCTTGTTACTAGCATAACCGTCACTTCGACTGAGGACGGATTTAGAGTTGTATTGGTACCCCTGAAGAACTATGGCCAAAAGCCTGCGAAGATAACTCCTGTAGAGGAGACAACCTCTGTAGAGAAGACAACTCCTGTAGAGACTGCTTCTGTTGAACGAAGCTTGCCGGTGGAGATTTCTGCTATTCGCGATGTGCTGGATGAGTGGGATGATGAGGAGGATTGATGCCTAAGCAGCCAAAAAGACGTATTGTGGAACAACGATACGTCAAGAAGATCCGGGGGCGGAAAGCTAAGCGGAAAAAGAGAACGAAGGACAAAGGGCGGACTCCCTGGAAGCAATTTTTTAGTAGAGGGCTGGGGGCTACAATTCAAACAGAAATTCCTAAATCCTCGATACATTCAATAGTTTACACCTATGGCATGAAATTGGGGAAACGTTTCATCTGTTCCCATGTAAAGCAAGATGAAGGCTGTACGCTGGTCAAAATCGAAGCTGTGAAAAGGCGATAGTTATGCCGAGAGTGGCTGAACTCACTGACGCTCAATGTAAGGCCATCCGTGGGCGATACGAACAATTTGTATCCCTTGATAAGCTCCGAGAAGAATTCGGTTGGAGCCGCACGGTTATCACTAGCGCCATACTTCGGGCTGGAGGTAAGATCCGCCGTCCTGGTCCTGTCATTATTCCTCGACTTGACGTTCCTGTTTTCAACAATAAATTGGAGGTTTTGAGTAAGCAACTTAGAAAGCCTTTGAATGATGAAGTGCTGAAGACTTTAGTAGATTACGTGTTAGGTTTCAATGATGGACGGACCTTCAGGAAGATTGATCGGCGCTATGGATACGAAGGCGCTTTGTCTCAGTTCAGGAAAGACCATCTGGAAGCCAGCTACTATATAATGGGGTGTCTTTGGAGAGCTGTATATCGATCGATGGTTTATAGGAATGTGAACTTTGGGGATTACGGAGTTGCGGAATCGGACGTGCGGATTTGTCGGGATGCCACGATTCCTAAGAACCGACGCGAGATTCGTCGTTGGGTGAAGAACACTAAATATATTCATCTTCCCAATGAAGACGGTGTTCACGCGGTGGTGCAGGCTTGTGAGAAGACGATGAAATCGATCGTTGGCTCCAAGTTGCGATTCATATATCAGTACGATCCGTGTTACGAGAAAGACGACCTCATAGGTTTTTTGCGTATCGTTGCTTATCGTGTCGCTGTTAAGTATGATTGGGAGATGCTCGATGGGAAGTTTAACTTCGAAAAGTGCCTGAACTACACAAAGCGGTCTATGTGGAATGCGGCTTATTTGCTCATCAAGCAGAATACTTCTGACGATTACAAGCGTCTTGCTAGAGTGGACACGGAGCAGCGGTTATATCAGATTACGACCATTTCTATGGATTCCCCGCTAGATGACGAGTGGACGCATATCCAAAGGAGATTAGGCGAGCCTGAAGACCGAAGCATTGAGGTTTTTGATCTGGTAGACAGGATTTCGCAGGATGAATCCAGATTCTTCGATTATCTTAGGCTGGAAATCGAGGATGTGCCTGGGTTTGACATTTTTATTAAACAGGAAACTGGACAAGATGAAAATAATCTCTACAACGGTGATTATAAGTTGTGGCGAGAATTGGCTCTGCGATTCTCCGGCATTTCCCGAGAGGGGCAGCGTAAGGCTATGAAGCGCCGGGTTTTGAGGGAGTTGGGAATGTGGGATTCCTCCAAAATGAAGAAGCCTAAGAGGCCTAAGAAGAAGGCAAGGAGTTCGAAATGAACGAAACTCGCGATTGGGTACAGTGGATAAGGGTCTTGGCTGATCCTCATGAAGAAGTACGCGGTTTCTCGCTAGCCAATTTGGAGTTCAAGACCAAGCATGTGCAAGCCGTTGAAGACGAGATGTTTGGAACATTGCCGGGGGACTCTAATGTCCAGCCGGGCAAGTTCTGGGTTGTAACAGAGGACGAATTGATGAGGGTCTGCCCTCAGATGAAAGCCTTTGCGCAAGAGGAAGACTGGTTCTTCCCTGTAGAATTCTGTGACGCTTTTGTTCGGCCTGCTGGGGTTGAGCCGGTGTTGACCAGAGACGCTACAGATAAGGAGCGTGTGGAAGCTCTCCGTACGTTTGAAAATATCAAAACCAAAATATCCGAATAGGAGAACACGATGTCTGATGTCGCTGAGAACTTCGATGCTGAAGCTGAAATTAATCCGTATCTTCAAGGGTTGGACCCGATGGTCAAGCTGGACTTGGATCTCAAGGATGCGAGCCGATTGCTCTCGCAGAGAGAGATCAGGTATCTGGTAGATTTGTATTACTCGTGCCAGGAATACCGGATCGCTACGGCCAACCAGAATCGAGCACTGACAAATCTTGGAGAGCCTAATCAGCTCATCCTGTGGGCGCTCGGCAATTTCCATATGCTCGAAAAGAATCTTGCACGGGTCATGGACAAATACACTATGACCACTTTGGCAGGTCGTTGGCAGCGCTCTGTCACTGGTATTGGCCCTGTCATCGCCGCTGGCCTTTTGGGTCACCTTGAGATTGAGAAAGCCCCGACAGCCGGTCAGTTCTGGCGCTACGCTGGACTAGATCCTTCGGTGGAATGGATCGGCAAAGAGAGGGCCGCTGCCTTGGTTACCAAGATTGTCGGTAAGGGACGTGTCAAGATCACATCGGAGCACGTTGCTCAGTGTGCTTTGGCGGTCAATAGAAACTTCGACAACGTGCTGCGACAGGCTAAGGACGAGGATGGCAAACTAACTCGTACAGGCCTGAATGGAGCGCTGGCGAAGCGGCCCTGGAATGCTAAGCTGAAGACTTTGTGCTGGAAGATGGGCGAGTCTTTTGTCAAGGTCAGCAATAATGACTCTGACTTCTACGGCAAGGTCTATGCTCAGCGCAAGGCACAGGAAGCTGTATGGAACGAGGAAGGTAAGTACGCTGATCAGGCAAAGGCCAAGTTGGAGAGGTTCAACATTGTGGCCCAACCCACTCTTGGCATTTACCAGAGCGGCAAGCTGCCTCCGGCCCATCTTCACGAGCGGGCAAAGCGATATGCAGTGAAACTCTACTTGAGTCATCTGCATCACGTTTTGCACGTCGAGAAGATCGGATACGCGCCGCCGCCGCCGCGACCTTATGTCATTGAACATCTGGGTCACACGCACATGATTCCGGTCCCGGATCCTCTTGGGGTTCTGCCGGAAGCACCTGAGAAGGCTGCGTAACGAACTGATAGGCTCGGTAGTCCATAACTCCCTTTTGTGGGCCAAATGAAATATGGCTACCGAGCCTATAGGCTAAAGGTGTAAGCAGGAACTCTTATCTTTACGGTAAGGAGAGATTTGTATGGGCGAAGAAAAGACTACCCCGTTGGAAGAGGGCACAGAAGATTCGGCAGTTGTCGCTGGCAAGCTTTCGATGTTATCGATCTGCCTGATATTGAAGATGTGCAACTAGAGGCCGAAGTCCCTGCTCTTGACGACGATGTAACGAAGTACGCAGTGCGATTCGGCATCATTGGCGCAGGCCAAGGCGGTGGTAGGATTGCCAGTCAGTTTTGGGATTTGGGGCATCGTAGGGTTGTTCTGGTGAACACCACGGATGCTGATTTTCGCGGCCAAAATGCTGCGAAAAAAGTTGTTCTGCCCACAGCAGAAGGCGAAGCCGCAGGAGCCGGAAAGAATCCGTCTGTGGCCCGTACAGCAATCGCTAGGAATGGCGAGCTGGTTCGGGACGCTATCAGAGACCACATTGGTGATGATGTAGATCGTATCCTCATCACGGTAGGTGGCGGTGGTGGGACCGGTTCGGGCTGTGCTGTTGGTTTGGTGTCTATTGCCAAGCAGTTCATGTCGGAGTGCGACAAGGATCCTAGGGCTGTAGGGCTCATTCTCAGCAAGCCAAAGGCTTCTGAAGGCGAGCAAGTTAAGCGGAACTTCCGGGAATTGATGGAAGAATTGCAGGGACTTGATGTCAATCCTCTAGTAGTGGTTGATAACGAACTCATCAATAAGCGCTTCCCGCGCGCAGGCGTGGCGCAGTTCTGGAAGATTGCCAATGCGAACCTTTGTGGGCTGTTTGACATCTTCAATATCATCTCGGCCAATGTCAGCCCATTCACCAGTTTCGATAAGGCGGATTACGAGAGTGTGCTGAATTCCGGTAATCTGGTATTTGGTCTCGCGAAGGTCAAGGAGTACACTACGGCCTCGGAACTATGTGACGCGATTCGAAGCAACGTCAAGAAGAATCTTCTTGGCGAGGAGTTTAATCTGTCCACGGCGACTCACGCGGCAGGAATTCTGGTGGCGGACGAAGAGACGCTTCAGGATCTTCCTCAGACAGCTCTCGATGAAGCAATGCAAACGCTGAATCGGGTTCTGGGAAACAACGTGACTTTACACCAAGGAGTTTACCCCGGGAGCAAGGAGGGTCTTCATCTCTATACACTCGTTGGGGGTATGAAGACTTGAGAGTGACATGCAAGAGGCAACACCGGAAACGATTGCGGTAGCGCGACAATCTAGTAGTCTATTCTGGCGAACAGTTTGGACTATGCCCGCTCATCTTCGGTGCATCATCACTCACTTGTACGTCTGTAATAGATCTTTTGAAGAGGCTGCCCAAGTTTTAGAAATATCGCCTGTGGCTGTGAAACTTCTTCATGACAAAGCGCTTTCTAATTTGAAATCGAGGATAGAAATATGGCAGTAACTCTTGACGAAATTGCGGAAATTGTGGATAGTACACTCACTCTGTGCATCACGGACGAGGCTACCGAAGCTGTCTCTATCAAGATAGAGGGGGCTCAGATTCGAATAGGAGCCGGTCCTGAGCTTCAGGATACCATAGGAGAGGGTGCGACATCGGGAGCGGCCAGAGATGCGTACGCAGCCAAGATCGCCGGTAAGGTGATGGTTGTGGGCGGAAATCCGAGGGGCTTGGAGATTCATGTTCCCCAAACAGTGGTGGGCGATTAATGGGTTGGCTTAAAGAGTTGAGAGAACGGCGTCCGGTCTTGGGCGAGGTAGTGAAGCAGTTGATTGATCAGCCGCTCCATATTCTCATGACATTTGGGAGCGTTTTGGCCACTGCTGCACTGGCCCACTTTGTTGCTGTGTGGCTACCGGCAACTGCTCCAATCAGTGTGATGCTGTCCATGACAGCAGGTATTTTTGTAACGGCTGGCTGGAATGTGATCCGTGAGCTAGAGCAGTGGCCCTCCTCTCGGTGGTGGGATCCTCCCCTGGACTGGTTCTTTGAGGCTCTGGGAATCGGTCTCGGAGCGTGGGCCTGGGTTGCTATCCACGCCAAATATCTGGTTGTTTCGGATGTTATCAGACTTGCTGGCTTAGGCTAAAGTTTCAGGACGACCTGCCGATAAGGCCTCTATGAAATGTGCGTGGTGCCAGAAACCTGTGAGATGGTGGCAGGCTAAGTCCCCAGTGGGAGGCGGTTTTTTGTGGGATTCGTTCGGTCAGTTTGAACATATTAGATGCCAAGCGGCGCGATTCTCAAGAATCATAAAAATGCGAATGTCAGCAATGCGATCGATTAAGCACTTGAAGGAAGGAAAAATGCTGGATTTGTTCACTAGACCGGGTAGTCAGTCACCGGACGCTATAACCTCTCAAGTTTCAGGACGGTCTGCCGATTAGGGTTCAATGGTTAGTTTACTCGTTTATCTAGGCGTCGGTTTGTATTTCGCCAAAGGTGTTGAATACACTGACGGCTCCAAGGGCATAGGCTCCCCAGTCCGATTTGCGCTCTTTACCGTGATCTGGCCTGTTCTTGCTGTTTTGCTGCTAACTGATGGAAAGAGAGTATAGAGCTAAAGTTTCAGATGGCTTTGCCGATGAGGTGGTATAGAGAACGGATCCATCTCTCTATTGAAGAGCCATCTTATCTATGGTCCGTTCAGCTATACTAAAGGGTAAGGGAAGGGTATTATATATAGTCATGACACGCATCGATTTACATACTCGCTATTTTTGTCTGTTGCTGCTCGATAGCAACGGAGCGGGAGTGTTGTAAACTCAGATCGACCAAAAGTTTTCAACGCCCCGTTCCTGGTGGAACGGGGCGTTTTGCGTTTTAGACATATGGTGGCCGTAGCTCAATGGCAGAGCATCGGATTGTGGCTCCGGGGACGGGGGATCGTTACCCCTCGGCCACCCCAGATTTTGAAAGGAGAAAAATATCCTCTGGTAGCCCAATTGGTAGAGGCGTCCGCTTTAGAAGCGGGATGTTGAGGGTTCGACTCCCTCCTGGAGGACCATGATTGAATGCGGGTAGCCCAAGATTAGAGGCAGCGGGCAGTGCTCTGGATTATTCTGCATCGCAGAACCGGAGACCGATACCGTGATAGTGCAGGTTCAAATCCTGCTCCGCATATGGCACTGTAGCTGAGTAGGTTTAGCGTCCGGCTGAAGACCGGAATACGGGGGTTCGATTCCCTCCGGTGCCACCAGAATTGAGGCGCAGTAGCTTAACGGTAGAGCATCGCCCTGTCACGGCGGGGGGTGAGGGTTCGAATCCCTTCTGCGTCGCCATACATATCCGCAGGTAGCCCAATCGGTAGAGGC
>Ga0114923_10001823_pt1 | contig 14588 bp, 25 predicted proteins | sample SumtaG_FD_89578 | JGI IMG/M metagenome (GOLD analysis project Ga0114923, IMG submission 89578) | Deep subsurface microbial communities from Indian Ocean to uncover new lineages of life (NeLLi) - Sumatra_00157 metaG | ecosystem: Environmental > Aquatic > Marine > Oceanic > Sediment | place: near...
AAGTATCTCGAGAGAGATGCAGCAGAAGAGAAGGCTGGGACACTTACTGCTCTCGCTATTTCTTAAGAAAAAAAATCACAGGAGAGCAATAAGACTTGGCTACAGTTGATACTAAACTAGTAGAGGAAATAAGTAGCGAACTACTTTTGGTTAAAGCAGAAAACATCCAGTTGTTGGAATTAATTGTTGCGAAAGACACTGTGATTCAGAAACTAGATAAAAAATTAAATGCCCAAGAAACAAAGATTCGTGCTTCAAAATTAAATAATAAAAGACTATTCAAGGAAAACAAAGAGCTAGAAGAAAAATTCGCTCTAGTTCAAGATTATTTGAATGAGCCTGTTGTTAAGGACATTATGAGGGAGATTAAGCAGAAATGACAACTCACCACGAAACAGAGGATCATAAGAAAATTGCTCTAGAAGCTAAGGGAGAAGCGGAAAAGACCGGGGAACCAGTCCAGAAGGTAGTTTGCCGACATTTAAAGAAATATCTGAAACGAAAGAGGGAAGCACAGCAATGAGTAGAGAAAAGCCTAGAAAGAAAAAACTTGACGCTTTCGTTGAAACATTAGAGGTAATGAAAGAAATTGACTGCAAAGTAATTATTCACTATCTCAATGGCAAGTTAAAAATTATTGTTAAGGTGGAATGAACTATGAGTAAACCTATTGAGTGTTGGCATGGAGTAAATTCTAGTCCCTCGTATTATCCTTTTGAAATCTGCTCGAGGATATTAGTGCCTTTCAATCTAGTGTATGAGGGAAAAATCAAGATTGAATGGGTCAAGGAAATGCAAGATAAAGACATTAAGTTCATGATTGATTCTGGGGCTGCAAGATACTACTTAAACACCAATCAAGGTTATCCTAAAGATTACTTAGCAGAGTACTTGGATTTTCTAGAGGAATTAAAACCCGATTGGGCTTTTGCTCTTGATTTTTGTTTTGAGAACTTGGAGTTTAGAGTTAATAAGAAATTACAACACAACATTATCTCACAAATAAACTCTATGGGCCAAGCCAGAGAAAGAGGATTAGTTCTTTTACCTGTGGTTCAAGGATGGGATAAGAAATCCTATCAATATTCTGCAAGTATCACTAATAATTTTCTAAGAATGTATAACAAAAAAGAATTTGGCGTTGGGAGTATTTGTCGCGCTGAGAAAAAGCGAGTCGGACAGGTTCTCTCATGGATCTGTAAAATTATAGATCTAAATAATGCTCATTGTTTTGGTCAAACACAAAGAACAATACCTATTCTAAGAAAGTTTGGATTTGCTCGAGTAGATACAAGTAATGCTTCAGGGAATGCTGGTCACAGGTGTTACTGTGATCCTTTTGGTAATTGGTTCTATGGTCAAAAATCACCTCATAATCCTAAGCATTATTTTGAGAAATTAGAGTTGCCTACTCAAGAATTCTATCATTTACTTTTCCAACTAAACTATGAGTCTCTCGAGCATTCTTGTGATAAAGTTCCTAAGAATTGGGTTCACCGTGTGCATAAAAACCGAATAGATAATTATTGTGAGGTAAAAAGTCATGCTTGAAATCTTTAGCCAGATAAGCAATCTAGTGCAAGAACAAAATGATTGTAGGGGTTGCTGCACTCCTGCAATCACAACTTATTTCGCTAACAAACGAGAGTCTATTTTTTGGATGGGTTTTTACAACGTAACTCGGATATTAATTGTTCACCCTCTCGTTTTCATTAGAGATTGGTTTAGGAATAGAAAATATTTACTTCAATTCAAGAACAACACCCTCCCAAATTTGTTTTTGTTTCTATTCCCCCAATTTTTTTTTTCTTACTACAAATCAAAAGGAGAAATGTAAATGATAAATGAAAAAACAGCGTTTCTGGTTATTCCTCTGAGAGGAATCAGAGAAAAGTCAAAAGAAGATGATTTGAAAGGATTACGAATAATCGACCTTGATAATTGGGATAAAGAACAGTTGCTTAATATGATTGGTGTATTAGCAAACAAAATTAGTGAATTAGAGGAAAAAGAGAGAGCAGAGGAAAAAGTCAGGGGGAGAGAGAAATGAATAAAGCTTACAAGTTTCGACTCTACCCTAATAAAGAACAAGAAAAGGTTTTCAATGAAACCTTGGAGACTTGTAGGAGATTATACAATCATTTTCTTTGGGAAAGAAAGACCACTTATGAGGAAGAAAAAGCAGAAAACCTCTCAAAAGAAGAGAGAACTAAATTCAACAAATATACCCAACAATACAAATTACCTGAAATGAAGAAAGAAAACCACTATCTTAAAAGAGCCCCGGCAAATGTAATAATTGATGTTTCTCATAGAGTTCATACTTCTTTTAACAATTTTTTCAGAAGAATAAAGAATGGTGATGAGAAACCCGGTTACCCTAAATTCAAAAAGTACCACGAATATAATTCTTTCACTTTTAGTGGTTCACAAAGATTTAGTTTTCGTGAAGGGAAATTATATCTTGAGAAATTTGGTTTAGTTAAAATTAAGATTCATAGAGAAATACCTAAAAACGCTAAGCTTAAAATTTGCACTATTATTCGTGAAATTGATAAGTGGTATGCTGCTATTACGATTGAATATGAAAATAAGTTAGTCAAAACAGAACTTGATTCTAATAAAACAGTCGGCATTGATTTGGGAATAAATTATTTGGCTGTATTAAGTAATGGGGAGTTTTTTGAAAACCCCAAATGGTTAAAACAATACGAGAAAAAACTTGCACAATTGCACAGAAACCATTCCAGAAAAAAGAAAGGATCTGAGAATAAGAGGAAATCTGCAAAAGAAATTGCTAGATTACACAAAAAAATCTCCAACAAAAAGAAAGACTACTACCATAAAGTTACAACTAATATTGTTAATAGATTTGATTACATTATTTTTGAGGATTTAAAAATCAAAAACATGGTTAAAAACAAGTATTTAGCAAAAAGCATTTCCGATGTTTCTTGGTACATGTTTAGGTCAATGATTGAAAATAAAGCGAAGGAAAAAGGGAAGGTTGTGGTATTAATTGATCCGAAAAACACTTCACAGAATTGTAGTAATTGCGGAGTTAAAGTAGAAAAAAACCTAGCTGTGAGAACGCACAAGTGTCCCGAATGCGGACTTGTGCTTGATAGGGATATTAACGCTGCAATTAATATTCTTAAGAAAGGATTAGAAAAATTACGGTCATTTATTGACAACACTGTCGGGTCGACAGGAAGTGCCTCTGGAGAAGTTTCAGAAGAAACTCTAGGAAAGAGGAACGATACTAAAAGAACGGGTTCACCTACCATTATAGTAGCGAGACCACTAGGAATTGAAACCTCTACCTACGACAAATCCACATGTTCACCTACTACAATAGTGACGAGACCACGGGACAAGGGGACTTTGTTGTCCCTATCGCTGATTCGTTTACCTACTACTAAAGTATCGAGACCACGTCAGCAAGGAAGAGTAGGGATGCGGATACTCCTAGAGACACCACCTGTTAATCCTTCCCCAAGTGACTACCCGCCTTACTTTTACAGGAGGAATATCTGTGAGTGACACATTATCGCTGATAAGAACTTATTCCCCATACGTTTTGGGTGACAGAAGAAAGGTTCAAGCAGGAATGACAGATATCCAAACAAATACTATTAGGCACGTTATTATCGAAAGATTTCTGATCCACCAAGAACCATTTGTAAAATTCACTTACCAAGACATTAAGGATTCTCTGGACCAAGAGTTTTCCCCAAGAGAATTCTATTTGGCGAACTTGAGAATAAATATGACTTTTCTTTTGAACGATGCTTTTCCTTACAAACTGGTCAAGAAAACCTATTATCCAAAAGGTACGCGTGGTCGCTTCACTCAGTTTTTCCTTACAGCTCGGATTAAGAAAATCAAAAATAATGGAGAAATGAGTGAAAATGGAAAGTAAGTTAAAAGAAAAGAAAGAAGAAAAATTCAGATTAATTCTAAAAGATATTGACTTTGATTTTGAAAACGATAAATCATTGAAGTTTGCCTATTATGGGGAACGCCATATATCCAATGGATGTATGAGGCTTTTTGTTGGTGAGGAAGAATTTCTTTTCAATCCAGATCAAGTTGAGAGTTTACGTGAGTTTTTGGAGAGTGAAAAGTAGTTGAGTACTAAAGGACAGAATGAAATTAAAACAGATGAGATTGAACTTAGATGTTTAAGATGTAATAAACCTATTAGTCAGTACGAAATAGTTTGTATGGTTTGTAGAATTACAATTGCTCGAGAAATGAGGAAAAATAAGAAATTTATCATTGTTCAATTTCAAAAAGACTCTTTTGAAAATAAAGATGTTCTTTTTGGTATAAATGGAAAAATTAGAAAATATGAAATAAAAGCTAATAATCCAATTACAGATAAAAAACGTATTCTAATTAAAATATCTGATAAAAAATATTCCGTTTCTCTACCAGAAATTGTTGTTGAAATACTTCATCAGGAGTTCATTTTCAAATGACTAAAGGCTGGTCTGAATTAGTCGATTTACAACTTGGGATTCAGAATCATTGCGAAAGAGGGTGCGGGTATTGTTTTGCAACCGAAATGGCTATCCGTTATAAGAGAATATCAGAACCTCTCGAGAGAATTCCATACCAGAAAAGAAAAGGGATTAAGAATCCAGATAAAAAGTATCCGGGAGTAATTGGTTTCCCAAACAGTCATGATATCACCATGGCGAATTATTCTGAGTGCGAGGAGTATCTTTTACGATTACTGAAAGCAGGAAACAAAGTCTTAATCGTTACTAAACCTGATTACCGAGTTATTGAATTACTGATCAGTAATCTGCAGGATTACCGGAAACAACTCGAATTCATGATAACTATTGGTTCTTATGATTCTGAGGTCTTAAAGAAATTCGAGCCTGGTGCTAGTGATTTCCTTGAGAGACTGAACTGTTTATCAATGCTTTACACGTATAGTTTTGAAACAAATCTCATTATTGAGCCTTATCTCTCTCGAGACGTTGTAGGACTCATAGATAGAACCTATGCCTGGGTTACTCGAGAGATTTGGATCGGGAAAATGAATCATTTCAATTCGATTGTGAAATATGCCCCTGAAATAGAGGAATTACGACCCCTTTACTCTCGAGAGAGTGTTCAAGCAATTCACCAGGAAATTGTTGAAACCTTTTCCAAACCAGTTTTTGATAATTTAGTTGAGCGAATCAAGTTCAAAGACACTTTTAGAAAAATAGCGGAGGCGGTTAGTTGAGCGAAGAAGAACAAAGAAGGAAAGAAATAGTGCAAGTAATTAGGAGAAGATCCATTTACAAAGAACAAAAAAAAGAAAAGAAATTCGCAGATTGGTATCTTTTCAAGTGCAAGTGTGGAATCCACTACTTAGCTGATTATCCATTTATTGGTTGTTTCATGTGTGGAACTCAAGCAGGGGGGTCGAAAGAGGATCATAAGCAAGAACTCACTATGAAGATAGTCGATCAAGGATATGAAAGTGCAAGATTCTTTGAATTACAGAAAAAATACCCCAATTTGCGAGATATGAGAATGGAAACCAACGAATTATGGTTTGATGATGATTCTTTGGTGAGTGGTGAACCCACTCTAGGTTTTAATGACGATGATCTAGGATGTGTTTGATTGAGTAGACTATCATGGAATAACAAAGGCAAGAAAACTCGAGTAGTGATTGGCAAAACTTGCAGGGATTGTGGGGAGTGGAATTCGAGGGCGGATGTTTGTTGCTGTCGGTGTGGGAGTCACAAATTGAGAATAAATCTTACAGGAAAAAGGAAGTGAAGAATTGTCTCGAGTGTACCTTAAAAACAGATACGAAAAAAATCCTCCAAACACTGTGAGAGTGACAAGGCCTAGTAGATGGGGAAACCCATTCAAATTAACAGCTCATACTAGAGAAGAAAGTTTGCGATTTTACGAAATATGGTTAAAAAGACAAATAGCTAAAAAAACCAATTTCTTATCCCCCCTCAGAGGGAAAAACTTAGCTTGTACTTGTAAACCAAATGAAAAATGTCATGTTGATATTTTATTGAAACATATCGAATTAAATGAGCCTTTGGGGGAAAAATAATTGTCAGAAGCAAATGAAAAAATTGTCAATGAAGTTTTAATGAAAAAACACAAGTACAAATGTCCGCTCTGTAAAAGTTCTGAAATTAAGATCAGTCAAGCAGAACATGGCGAAAAAAACATTTCTTTTCACTGTGATTGTCTAAAGCAATGTAGTGTTTATGGTTTTTCTATTTATATTGAGGAAAAACTCACTAGAAAAGAAATACCTTCCGATAAAAGAGATAGCAAACTTGAGCTTTCTTGCCCTAATTGTTTGCAAAAAATGAAAGTGTATACAGAGACATGGGAAGATGATTGCGATGAGGATAGTGAAATTTGGGCTTTTGAATCTCTCTGTGATAATCCTAATTGTAACGTTAGTTGGGTGGGTGCTTGGATTTTTTTCAAAAAAAGAAAGGAGGTTGAGTAATTGTCAGAATCACTACCACAAGATGAATTACCACCCGAGAAAGCGTTTGAATTGTTGGTGAAAACAGAGCGAAAAGAAAACATTCTGTCTCAACTGCAGGAGCTGATCCAACAATCAGATAGCACACTAGTTAAAGCCTCGAGAAAAATGCTGATCGAGTATCAGAGGAGAATCAGTAATATTGACCCTCAGTTTCTAGATGTAAGTAATTTCGGTTTGGAATTTTTACCCAGTCTCTTTTGGAAAGCTAGAATCGAATCAGGCAAAGAAAGGAATTATCCGGAACACCTCGAGTATGCGAATTTCTTTTACTACGACCTCGTAGAGTTACGAAACGGCACTCATATCCCTGTAACAATGATCAAACCGTTTTTGCGTAATTGGTTTGAGCAAACAAAACCAAACAGGTCTCGAGACAGTCAGTTCTTTAAGTGCCCTAATTGTGGTAATAGATCCTTTTACTCTCAATGGACTAATGGCTGTAACTATTGCAGTTTCTTACAAGAATATGAGTTATGGGCTCCAACAGAAGCATACTTGATCAAGCGAAAAGAAAAACGAAAAAGAAAACAGAAAAGACGAAAGAAAAGGATGCGAAGAAAGAATTTCTTATTGAAAACTGGTTTGTGGGTGTTTTTTGTTAAAGCTTACGTTTCATGTCCATTTACTAAGGGTAAGTGGTTGCTGAAAGATCAAGTACTAAAATATTTTGCAGGAGAGGATTAAGTGACAGAAGAAACTGATAAAAAACAAAAGAAATTCTTAGAATACAAACCCCACCCATTAGCTGAATTATTACCAGAAATGGGTGAGGACGAGCTTTGGCAACTAGCTAAGGATATTGCAAAACCTCATGATTTACTCGAGCCAATAGTACTCTATGAGGGGAAAATACTCGATGGAAGAAATCGACATAAAGCTTGTCAATTAATTCACCGACCATTTACTGAAAAGGATTTCATAGAATTTGATGAGAGTTGGGGAATTGATCCATTTGATTTTGTTGAAAGCAAGAATTTTCATAGAAGACATTTAACTACTTGGCAAAGAGCGAAGTGGGGATTAATTCACTTAGAAAGAGAAAGAGAGAAAGCAAAAGAAAGACAAGAAAAAACACAACTAGCTGGGAAAACCATCAATGGTAAATATAAACTAAAAGAGGATTCGGGGGTTTCTAATTTAGAACCCACCGATGAAGAATTTGGTAAATCGCTTGTTTTAGCTGCTAAAAAAGTTAGTGTGAGTCCACAAACATTGTGGCAAGTTGAAAAGATAGTTTTAGCTGCTGAAACAGATTCAGAAATTAAGGTTAAAGTTGAGAAGCTAGATAAAGTTAAGAAGCTAGCTAAGACTGAGAAGAGAGTTTCAATTGCAAGTGTTTTCAATGCTATTAGGGGGAAAGAGCGAGAGCAAAAATTACAAGAAAGAGCGAAGAAACCTCAAGCAATACTAGGGAGAATCATTCATGGAGACTTTTTCGATAAGATTAGAAAAATAAAAGACGATAGTATTGACTTGTTGTTTGTTGATCCCCCTTACAATATTTTACCTGAGGAATGGGATACTCTTGAATCAAGAAAAGAATTTCGGGCATTTTGTGAGAGTTGGCTTAACCTCGTTGTACCAAAAGTGAAAGATACCGGGAGAATCTATATTTGCTTGAGACAAGAACAGAAGTATCTTTTCTATAGTTTCATGCAACAAAATTCTAAATTATTCTTAAAGTTCAATTTCGGTCAGGAAATTATTTGGCACTACAAGAAGAAGAAAAAACCAAGTAATAAGAAATTATACCATTTCGCTTACGAACCTATTTTTTATCTCTATGGGAAAAATGCAGATGAATTGAATTTCCCACCTGAAAGTTCTGGGGAAACACAAAGCAATGTTTGGACCATTGCACAGGATAATTATCAGAAACCTCTCGAGTTGTTGAGAAGAATTATCTTAACAGGCTCTCGAGAGGATGATGTAATTCTAGATCCTTTTGCCCGAAGTGGCACTACTGGGGTGGTTTGTGGGGAATTACAAAGAAATTACATTCTGATAGAGAAAGACAAAGAGCAAGTCGAATTAGCTAAAGACAGAATAAAAGGGAGGTTGAGCGAGTAGTTGACGATAGAACAAAAAGAAGCCTCTGATAATACAATACAATTAGAAGTTATCAATATAGACGAGATAATAATTGATACAGAAAATAGACGAGAAATTAATGAAGAAAAAGTAAATGATTTAGTTAAAAGTATCTCTGAAATTGGATTATTACACCCAATAATCATTACTACTAAAAAAGAATTAATTGCTGGATTCCACAGATTAACTGCTTATAAAAAATTATCTTTTAAAGAGATTCCTTGTAAAATCGTTGACGAATCAGAAATAAAGCAATTATTACTAAAACTAATTAGACTAGATGAGAATTTAGTTAGAAATGAAGGGCATTACATTGAGAGAGCAAAAGCACTACTTGAACGGAAAGACATTTATGAGGAATTATACCCAGAAACAAAGAGGATATCTACATTAAAACAATACCGAAACGACAAAATGTCGTCACGGGAACAACTTAGTTTTTCTCAAGATATTGCTCAAAAGTTAGGAATTTCTGAAAGAACCATTGAACGAGAGATCCAAATTGCTCGAGACATAATACCTGAGGTTCAAGACTTTATCAAAGAACAAGATATTGGTAAGACTGATGCTTTACTCATTGCTCGAGAGAAACCGCAAAAACAACAACAAATAATTGAAGAATTATCTGCAAAAACCAGTAGTGTTAAGACAGCATTATCCAAAATTCGTCAGAAAGAACGCGTTGTTAATCCTGCTCTCCCTGATTCTTTACAAGTTTTCAATTTATGGCGTTTCAGTGGTTGTGATCCTAGATATGGGTTAGTTGATTATCCTGGTAGAATACCTGGTCAGATAATTGAGAACTTACTTTACTATTTCACTCGAGAAGATGATCTTGTTATTGATCCTTTTGCAGGAGGAGGGACAACTATTGACGTTTGTAATGGGAATGATCCTAATTCAGAGTTTTACAATTTACAGAAATGGGAAAAATACCTTAGAAATAGGAAGGGTAGTGGAACACCATTTCGTTATTTTGATTTTGATAATATGGAAAGATTTCGGTTTTCTGAAATTAAAGATATTTTTGAGAGAATTAAACTAAGAAAAATGGATTCAGAAACTAAAGAATTTGAAACCAAACTAGAAATTGAGGTAAACTTACAGGATGTGTATGGATAAAATGATAGAAGTAAATGTAAACGAACTAGAAAAAATAGTGGATAAAACAAACAATAAGGAAAAACAGTACCAGAAATGCTTAGAGATCATTAAGCAGAAGTGCTGGAACGTTGTGAATGACAAGCGACTTAAGAATTCTTTTCTCAAACGTTTTGCAGGTGAATTACTTGAGTATTACGAGCAAGGGAACAAAGCAATTGTTACTTTAGAAAAAATTCATATGAAAGCAACTAGTGGTCTTTCAGGCTCTGCAAAAGAATTCTCTAAGAATATTATTGATCTAGCTGAGGTGACAGGTATTGGTCATTGCGCTTTCTGCAAGTACGAGATTCTCCAGGAGGAGAAAAACAGGGTTGCTGCTAATCTTAGATACCACCCTACTTGTTACCAGATCATGAAGAATCACACACAAAACCCCACGAATAAGAGTAGTGAGGGTAAGGAACGAGTAGTAGTATAGGTACTACTATCCTTCGTTATTATTGTTATTATTGGGGAATAATTTTGATAAAAAACTCCCCAGAAGAGGGAACTCCCCCTCTCTCTGCCTTCGAAGAAAGCATACTACTGCATATTGAGAGAATCAAAACAAACTATAACGTGGCAAAAGAGCAGTACCAAATTGCTCAAGATAAACTCACATTAGTAAAATACTTTGAGAAATATCATTGGATAGCCAGATACATTAAGGATATAGAAATTTTCCACATAAACGAGCTCTATGATTATGTTAAGGATGCAAAGGATATCTCAGGTGATCGTACTAAGAAAATGCCTGATAGAAAAACCATCAGTCGATACCTCAATTTGTTATTTAAAGAGAAACTACTAAAGCATAAACCTATTCCCTCAAATTTTCCCAACATGTACAAATTTTATTGGATCCCTCAAATAAACGAGGAAAAGCGAAAAGAAGTATTACAAGCTATTTTTGACAGCTACAAAGAACCAACTAGACATAAGAAGAAAACAAAAACAATCGAAGAGGAAGACCAACCTCATTATCAAGCACAAATAAGTCAATTTAATCAAACACTGAGAGCTAGGAAAGACAAGAAAGAAATCTTGAAACAGGAGCAAGAACAAGAAGAACTTGAAAGGCAAAAACAAAAGGAACTAAAAAAGCAACAAAGAGAGATTGAAAATAAAGAAAAGAATGAAAGAAAAAAGGCTGCACTGATAAAATCAACTAAGAAAGAAACGGTAAAGAAAAACAAGAAAACAAAGAACGGTTCAAGAATTCTTACAGAAGAGGAACTAAAAGCTAATTTTAAGAGAAACCAAAAAGAAATCGAAATTACTCGAGAAGAGAAAGAATACCAAGCAGTTAAAGAGAAAATTACTCGAGAGAAAACTGTTTCTGAGGAGGGAGGTTAGTTGATTAGAAAATACGAAACATATCATGCTATATTAATGCCTAGAGTAGGCAAATTCGTGGAAGAGAATTGCCGATTACTAAAATTGCCCCCAAAAGTCTTTTTCAGTGTCCTTTATTTCCTTCCGAAAATAAATAACGGAAAAGTGAAAACCAACTCAGTTAAGAAACTCATGACTGCAATCATTCTAGCAACCAGGGCTCAGAAATATACTATCAGTATAGAGGAAATTCAAAACCATTTTTACAAAAAATACGGTAAAAAATTCAAGTGGCGTGTGTTCTCAAAGATACTTATACAATTCAATTACAAAGCATTAAGACCTGAAAACTACCTGGAGAAAACCATAAAATCGTTAGGCTTGTCTCGAGAAGACGAAACCAAACTAAGACAAACCATAAAACTTGAGAAAAAATCTAATCCGATCATTGATTGTGAAATAACTGTTTATCGAGCTCTCAGGAAACTGGGTATTACTCGTTCACATGGTGAAAAACCCAATGGCAAAATTACTCAAGACACTTTCTCAAAGACTAATTCATTAAGATACCGTTTTTATCATTCTGAATCTGTTGCCGGAGGGGAAATTGAGTGAGAGTGCTTGACTTATACGCAGGACTAGGAGGAACTGATAAGGGGATAAGAAAAGTTGCAGCAGAGAAAAATATCAAACTAGATTATTATGCAATAGAGATAGATCCTGCTGTTTGCCAAGCACACAAGAAAAACCATCTTGAATCAAACGTTATCTGTGCTGATGTTAAAGATTGGTTAGATAAAGTAACTGATTTCGATTTTGTTTGGGCAAGTCCGCCCTGTCAAACACATTCAATTAATAATTATTCAAACAAAGCAATTGGATACAAAACCAAACCTGTGGATTGGTCTCTTTGGCATGTAATAGATATTTTGCAAAGAGCAGAAACAATTCCTTTTGTTGTTGAGAATGTCAAAATCTGGTATAATGAACCATTCAAACACAATTTCAAACTGGATAGGCATTACTTTTGGACCAACTTACAACTAGTGCCTTTTGATTATCATAAAAAACCAGCAAAAGAATGGTGTCATATCTCGGTGAAAGATTGGCAAGAATACCACCAACTAGAACCAGCCACTACAGGTGATAAAAGACAGCAATTAAGGAATTGCGTTCATTGGTCCATTGCTGCTGGAATTTTCGAGCAATTCCTAGAACCTCGTTCACCTATTCTAGAATTTTTTACAGGAGCTGAGCAGAAAGCATGAAAATCAAAATTATGGATACAACCGATTTCAAATTCGAAAAAGAAAAATATAATACGATAATACTTGATCCGCCATATATCATTGAAAACAATAAAGATAAGATGAAAGATAAAACAAGAGTAAACAGATTCGCTAATCAATTTTGTTGGTTTCCTGATTATAAAGTAGCTAGAATTGTTGACAGATGTTTTCAATACGCTTACAAAAATAAGATTTGGTTAATTGTTTTTAATAATAGACCGCTTTTCTTGAGCAGATATTTGATTGTCTGGGTTAAAAAAAGTGCAGGACTAGGTTATGTTATAGGTCGAAATGTCGAATACATCCATTTAGTAAATTATCATGGTTTAACACCTAAGATGTGTAATAAAGATCATCGCATCATAGATGAAGGATTAATTATCACACAACCTTGGGGAAGACCTGCTCTTAAACCAACTGAATTATACAAAAGATTATTTCTAGCACTAGAAAGCAAACGAATCTTCGATCCTTTTGCCGGTTGGGGAAATAGTGTTATTGCTGCGAAGGATTTGGGTTTAGAGATTGACGCACTAGATATTGATGAATCCCTGCAGGATCGATACAAATTTCTGAGGAAATACAAGCCAAGTAGAATTGATTCTTTTATTGATTTTTCAGGAGTTGAGAGTGAAACATGAGTAATTGTATAAGAAAAGGACAATTTGCAGAAGAAGAAAAACATAAATGCTTTGTTTTAGGATGTAGTGGTTTTTGTTATCCTGCAAAATCAAAAACGTGCGAAAAATGCAATTTCAAGTTTTGTGAAAACGGTCATTGTGCTTGTAATCTCTCATTAGAAGCTAGATATGCTGTCCAAAAATTATACGAAACTTTTTGTCAATTTTGCGAGGTGAACAAATGAAGCCAATTCACAGTATCTATATTAGTCACACTAGTGCTTGTAGTGGATGGGACATAGATAAAATCCTCGAAGGAACAATTTACAAGAAAGCTTGCTCAGCTTCTCGATTCCCCAGGAAAGAGCAAAATATTCGTATGCTTGATTGGGATTTCCGGTCCATTAAAAAGTTTGGATTCAAGAAAGTTTGGGAGAAGTATTTGGAAATTGTCAAAAACTACCGATTCGATATTGTTTTTGCTCCTGATAGTTACATAGGATCTGACACTAAACAAATAGTTGATTGTTATCATGAATTGAAGAAATATGTTCCTAGAGTTGTTATTCCTGTTCACGGCTATTTTGGAGAGTATGAAGGATTAGAATTAGCGTATCCTAATGCAGATGGCTTTAATCGAGTTCCCAAGAATTATTGGTTATGGGATATTAAGGATCAGATTACTCATTTACTAGGTGGTAGCCCTCACAAACAATTCGAATTAAAACAAATGCTACCGAATGTCATTAGTTTAGATGGCAATCAAATGTTTAATTGTGCTATTAGAGTTGGTAAATATTGGGAAAATGGTAAATGGGTTTCTGCAGGGAAAGAAAACAACCAATTTGCTATGACTTGTAAGGAATTGTTTGTTAAGTCATTAAAGAATTTCGAGGATTTTTTAGCAAAAAAATAGTTTGAGGATGAATACATGACACTAAATCATAAAGACATGAGTAAGAAAAAATTCGGGGCTCACACAGCAATATACGAGGTTGAAATGGATCTTGAGAAAGCAAAAGAGGTTTTGAATTTCGATGAACCGCATTGTCCTCATTGTTATTCTGAAAACGTTCTTGGCATGAGTCGAGTTGTGGGCTATTTTAGTATTATAGAGAATTGGAACAAATCAAAGCAAACTGAGCTCAAACAGAGACAGAAAGGCAACTATTGGAGTGAGGAAATGTGATCACAAAAAAAGGATATGTGAAAGAGGAAATAAAGAAACTGAAAAAGCAAAAGATTGCTTTCAATAAGAAAGAGACAGAGAAACTAAAGGAATTAGAGTTTGAGTTCTCACAAAAATGCGTTAATCCTAACTGTCGTAATTATTGTGATTTTATTAAAACAGTTAGAAATCAATGTTGTGAGTGTTGGTCTAATTATAATCAATCCTACACTGTTGAGCATTGGTGTGAGCTTTGCATGTCTCGAGAGGTTTTAGGACTAGGTAGGTGAGCAAGAGAAATGGAACTAGTTGATTATGAAACACTAACAATAGTATTAGATGAGATATGTGAAAAGTATGATTTCCCTAAATCCCTCATTAACCTAGTTTTCATTAGAATTTCTAAA
>Ga0114923_10001824_pt1 | contig 14587 bp, 16 predicted proteins | sample SumtaG_FD_89578 | JGI IMG/M metagenome (GOLD analysis project Ga0114923, IMG submission 89578) | Deep subsurface microbial communities from Indian Ocean to uncover new lineages of life (NeLLi) - Sumatra_00157 metaG | ecosystem: Environmental > Aquatic > Marine > Oceanic > Sediment | place: near...
GGAATTTATGGGAGATATACGATACCGGGCCGAACCGTTTAGCGAAATTGGGAAGCCAACCGAAAAACGTATCGAATCCCAGCCAACTCATGGCACCAAAGAATATAAATACCCCCACCAGTGCCGCAAAAAGTCCTTTATGTCCCAGCATCCACCGCAGTATCCGGCCGTAAATCCGTTCAAAATACAGGAAAAAAATAAGAATGCCCCCAATGATTACTGCCACAAACAGGAAATTAAGAAAAACGCCTTTTTCCGGCCCTAAAGGGAGCCAGTGTTTGGCCAGGATTATTCCCACTACAAAGACCGCTAAATAATTCAGACTTCGCCTCACCTGTCCTTGTATTTTAGCAGAGACCCTATTCTCAAATAGGTGATATCCTCCCACCATTAACACAATCAAACCGATCCACCAGGTCAATAAAAAGATAAATATAACACCCGCTGCCATTAAAGCGACATTAAGATTACGCTTGAAGGAGTTGCTTTTTATTTTTTTGGAAAACAATAAATGGGCATAGGGCGGAATAACAATCAAGGCAACGATAATGGAAGCCACCAGGGCAAAGGTTTTGGTAAAAGCCAGGGGTTTGAACAGCTTTCCTTCAGCAGCTATCATGGTAAAAACCGGCAGGAAACTCACCACAGTCGTAGCCACAGCGGTTAATACCGCGCTTCCTACTTCACTGGTTGCACGAAATACCACTTGCAGGCGGTTTTCTCCAGGTTTAGCCCTGTCCAGGTGCTTCACGATATTCTCCACGATCACAATGCCCATATCCACCATGGTGCCGATAGCTATGGCAATACCCGAAAGCGCAACAATATTGGCGTCCACATGAAAGTATTTCATAGCAATAAAAGACATCAATACCGCCAGCGGCAGCAAACCTGAAATTAAAAGAGAACTCCTTAAATTCATCAGCATTAGTATCACCACGATGATGGTTACCAGGATTTCTTCGGTTAACGCGGTATTCAGGGTTCCCAGGGTTTCGTGGATCAAACCGGCGCGGTCGTAAAAGGGCACAACTCTCACCTGGCTGACCCGCCCGTCCGGCAGTGTTTTTTTAGGCAAGCCGGGGGTGATCTCTTCGATTTTCTTTTTCAAGTTTTTGATGGCAGCCAAAGGGTTTTCACCGTACCTAACCACGGCCACGCCGCCAACTACTTCGGCCCCTTCTTTATCCAATGCACCCCGCCGAAGTGCGGGACCTAAAGTGACTTTTCCAATGTTTTTTACATATATAGGAACATTGTTGTTGGTTTTAATAACGGAGTTTTCTATATCGCTGATCTGTTTGACAAAACCCAGGCCGCGGATCATGTATTCCACTTTGTTGATTTCAATAGTACGGGCACCCACGTCCAGGTTGGACATTTTGACGGCATTGAATACCTCGTTCAAAGTTACATTGTAAGCACGCATAGCGTCGGGGTCCACATCGATTTGATATTCCTGTACAAAGCCCCCTACGGAAGCCACCTCGCTGATACCATCGGCAGCAAGCAGGGCATAACGTACATACCAGTCCTGGATGGTGCGCAATTCATGCAAATCCCATCCGCCGGTGGGGCTGCCTTTTTCATCCCGCCCCTCCAGGGTATACCAGAAAATTTGCCCCAGTGCGGTGGCATCCGGCCCCAGGATCGGCTGCACTTTCTCCGGCAAAGTCCCCGCCGGAAGGCTGTTTAATTTTTCCAAAATCCGCGAACGGGACCAGTAAAAATCCACATTCTCCTTAAATATTACATAGATAGAAGAAAACCCGAACATAGAGTAACTGCGGACGGTTTTTATACCGGGAATTCCCAATAAAGACACGGTCAGCGGATAGCTGATCTGGTCTTCTACATCCTGGGGAGAGCGGCCCATCCATTTGGTAAACACGATCTGCTGGTTCTCACCGATGTCCGGGATGGCATCCACCGGCACCGGGTCCCGCGGAAGACCTCCCAGGTCCCAATCAAACGGGGCGACCATGAACCCCCACAACAGGATAGCGATTACTAACAGGGTTACGATTAATTTATTTTCTAAAAAGAATAGGATAATACGATCGAGAATCGATTTTTTTTCATTCATTTTTCTTTACTCCAATGCCTTCGGCGACCAGAAACCTTTTTGTAAAAAGGTTTCTGGACTTCCAAAAACTTTTTACTAATAAGAAGTTTTTGCGGGGGTCCAGGGGGCAGTTTTTTCAAAAAGCGCCCCTTGGCCGCCGGAGGCATTAATATATAATAGTCTTCATTTTTTCTCTTGTATTAGTGGTTCAATTGAATCTTTGCACAACAGCATGGAAGCACCGAAATAGGGATTCCGGGTTTCTTTGTTATTTTGCAGCCAGTATGCGCCTTTGCTGTCAAAAGCCATGGGACAATGAAACCGGTAAACGTTTGTTTTTCTACTGCCAAAGGTTTTGATAACAGCAGTAACCGGTTCTGTTAATGCTTCCAACTGGACCCGGGTCGCTTCGATATCGCTGGTCTGTAAAAGTTTTTCACTGACCTTTTTTATTTTTTTCTCCTGTTTCATCCAGTCCATGTGAGCTTTGCCGGTAAGGAGGTTCATATTAACAGTTTCCAGTTTTTTCAATAATTTTTTACCGCCTTTTTGCGCATCCTCCAGGCTGTCGCTGCTCAGGGCATGCTGGATGTCGAAATACGCCGTCGTTACAGCATCGATGGATTCCCGGAAAGCAGGAGGAACTTTATGGGTTTCATGGGTTGTTTGTTTTCCAGGTTTCCCGGTCGTATCAGCAGGTGCACCGCCTTCGGGGGACATCATGCTGGGCTTCGCCTGGATTTGCAGATCGCTGTCGATTTTAAACGCACCGTTTACTACCACCAGTTCTCCTTCTTTGAGTCCTTCTTTTATAAGGTAATAATCGCCGGCCCGCGGTCCCAGGACAACCTCTTTACCCTCAAATGTCCCTTCTTTACCCGGAACCGCCGTGTAAACCACTGCCCGTGTGCCTGTGATAAGGGGAGCAGACGCAGGAATCACCAGCGGTGCTTCTCTATCTGCTGTAGAAGCTGCAATATAACCCAACTCTTCGGCTTTCACCAGCGGCATACCGCAAACATCGCATTTACCCGGTTTGTCTTTTACGATTTCCGGGTGCATGGGAGAAATCCATTTCCCTGCCAGTTCCGGGTCCATCACCTTGCCCGAAACCGTTAACTTTGACCGCACTACCGCACGGACAAACATACCCGCTTTTAACCTGTATCCAAGGTTGGGCACATTCACCCGCACCTTAACGGTCCGGGTTTTGGCATCGAGTACCGGGTCGATAAAAGCAATTCTTCCTTTAAAAATTTCACCCGGGTAAGCCTCGGTTTCAAACTCCACAGTCTGACCGTAGCGAATCCAGGAGAGATCCGATTCATAAGCATCCAGTTTTACCCACACATGAGAGAGATCGGCAATAGTATATATTCTGCTGCCGGTTTTTACGTACATGCCTTCCACGGCATTTTTATGAAGCACCACGCCGGTCATGGGTGAGTTGATGGTCAGGTGGTCCGTGGGTTTTCCCCGTTTTTCGATTTCCTGTATTTGCTGCCGGGAAAGCCCCCACAATTTGAGTTTTTCCCGGACAGCCGATAACGTTGCCTTACCGGAACCGAATTTCCTGTAAATTTTTAAAGCTTGTAAAAGTTCCTGTTGGGCAGTAATCAGTTCCGGGCTGTAAAAATAAACCATATGATCCCCTTTTCTTACGGTTATACCTGTATAGTCCACGTAAAGGCGATCGATTCGACCCGGAACCCAGGCCGTTATATAACCCACCCGGGTTTCATCATACTCCACTTTCCCCACCATCCGTATGTTAGCGGCTGCAAAACGACGTTCCACCGGTGCCGTTTGTATATTTGCCAGTGCCACGGCATGGGCGGAAAGCTTCAATTGCCTGACGCCTAACTCTTCGTCACCACCTCTTTCAACCGGTACCAGGTCCATAAAACAAATGGGACATTTGCCCGGTTTGGGCTGCCGTATCTGGGGATGCATTGAACATGTCCAGGTTTGTTTTTTAGCTGTTTTAGACTGCACTTCTGCCCCAGGTCCGTGACCGCTGTGGTCAAACGTATCTCCGGAACCGCCCCCCATTAAAAGACCGATAACAAACACAACAATCACCGCAATCAATACCGGCCACCGGTATGGTGATTGCCAGAATTCCCGTAACCACTTTATTAATTTATTCATTTGTTTACTCTCCTTTCAAATCTTCTTTTCCTGCCAGCATTTGCAGCTCTGCCAGCCGTTGGGCGCGAAGGGTTTTCGCTTCCTCATAGCTCAATCCAAAGGCCAGCAACGTCCGCTGCGAATCGATAAAATCAAGGAAATCCGCTTTCCCCGCCTCAAAGGCGGAACGAATGACTTCCAGGGCCTGCGTTGCCCGGGGTAAAAGGGTATCCCGGTAGAGAATCATTTTCCGCCCGGCATCCCGGTATTTATATAGTACCATCTCCAGGCGGGATAACAATTTGTTTTCTTCCTCCTGCCTTTGATTTAATACCGCCCGGTACCGGGCATTGGCCTCCTTCACCCCAGCCTTATTCTTTTTAGCCCATAAAGGCAGCCGAAGCGATACCATTGCCGCCACAGGGTCCTTTCCACTGTCCCCAACACCGGGCATGCGTGCATCCCCAGTGATCATATAATCGACGCCGATAGAAAAATCAGGGAAATAATTTTTTTTTGCCAGTTTGATTCCGACCTCTTCTTTGGCTGCTACAGCATCGATGGCTTTTAATGTAGGATTATTTTTCTTTACCAGTTCCATCAACTGTTCACGGACGACCCGAAAAGCCTCAGTAGGAAGCTCTTTGGGAACCGGAAGCAGCGCATCGACGGGCCGGTTAAGGGCCGCATTCAACCTTGCTTTTACCGGCTTCAAGACTTCAACGGCACTCTTTAAGCGGTCCTGCAATTTATCCAGCTCCACCTGGATTTTCAACAGGTTTGCATAAAGTGCGCCGCCAGTCCGGTATTTGGCCCGCACAACCTCTTCCAGGTATTCTAGCAACTGCACATTCTCTTTTAGTACGGCAATGGTCTGCATAACATAGTAATACTCAAAATAAGCCTCCTTGACCCGGTAAAAGAGGTTTAGTTTTACATTTTCATACCGCTGCTTTTTAGCATTGGCTGCTTCCGAAGCGGCATTGCCTCGTAATTTGAGTTTACCGAACCAGGGAAACATCTGCATGATACCCAATTTATGCTGCTGGGGTCCCACCCGTGTTTCCACTTCCCTGATAAAATAGGCGTAGGTCAATTGGGGATTGGGCAGTGCCCGCACCTGGGGAATTCGTTTCAACGCCGCCTGCCACCGTTCAAAAGCAGCTTTTAGTCCCGGGTTACTCAACGCCGCCGCCGCTAATAAATCTTGCAGTTTAGAATTTTCCGAAATCTCCACGTTTTCCTGTGATTGGGGAGCCTGGGATACCAGGAAAGAGGCACTTAAGAAAAGCAAAAGCATCAATGTGACTAGCTTTGTGGCATTTATGTTTAGAAAACTATTTTTCATCGGTTTTTCTCCTTATCATTTCTTATGGGCCCGGCAATGGGGACAATTGCAGGCTTTTGCTGTTTGGTTCAGTGCAACACCCAGACCATCGATCAGGCAGTTGCACTGTTCAGTGTTCATGTATTTTTTGACCTGGATAATCTCTTCGATTGTATTCAACTGGATTTTTTTTTGCAAATCGCTTATGTTTTCAATACATTGATTAATTGCCTTTTTATCCACCGGTTCGGTTTTGAGGGCAGTCAGTAATTTTTCCTGGCACTGGGCAATTTGTTTTTTAACGGCTTCATTTTCCTTGTGCATTTTCAAACGGATGGGTTCCATTTGTTTTTTTTGCTGTTCTGACAGGTTCAAATTCAAATAGTTTTCAGCAGTTTCAGAATGCGCCGGATGGGCCGTAAGCATACGGATTAGAAACGCAGTATTAAAACTCAAGGACAGGACAAAAATGATTCCCGGGATTATTTTGAATGTTTTCATTTCATCACCTCCGAATAGGCCTTACTGATACTGCCGGGATAGGTTGGTTGGAATGCATTCATTGTCAACACCACCTGTTGAGTTGGCCGTGTTTCCGGTTTTTTCAATCCATCGATTAGTATAAAATTAAGCACGGTAAAAAGGATCAGCAAGAAACTGTAAACAAGTATTGATTTTTTGAATAGAATTCCCAGGACAGTGTGTTTCGCACGTCCCCGGTCTTTCAAGCGGGCTTTGAGCCGTTGATTAAGAAAGGGGGTTTGCTCCACCTTTCGGTTCAACGCTTCGTTGTGCAATTGAATCAATTCTTCTATTTTCATTGGTTCACCTTTTTTATTATTTCTTAGACAGTTGTGGTAAAAAAATCTTGCTAAAAAAGATAAAAATAAAAAAATTAGCAAGGTTTTATCTCTCCAGGTGTCAAATTGATAATAAAAGATTTAAGATTAGTATTAAAAGGAGTAATGACCAATGATTAAAAATATAACTGTTTTTAGTTTGATTATTGCAGCAATAGTAGTATCGGCTGGTTGTAAAAAGGGAGCCGTTGATTCGCCGTTGGCATTGACGGCAGCGATAATGATCAATGGTAACGACGTGACCAACGGGAGTATGTCGAATCCCAACCAGGATGATCGCATGACTATAAGGGCACATTTTTCCGATCCCCAGGGGAATCAAACAATTCGTACGGCGTTTGCTTCGTATTCACACCTTCACGGCATGATGAATCATATGGGGCAATATACCCTCTGGGATGACGGCACTCACGGTGACGATGTCCCCGGTGACGGTTGGTACTGCCTGGAAGATGACATGGTGCAAATGATGTCTATAATGGGTCATAATTGGGACCAGATAATGGGCTCACATGAATTCGAATTCTATTGCCTGGATGAAGACGGGCACGAAAGTAACCATATTACAGCTCATTTGAATGTCCAATAGAGACTGTAAAGAAAAATTTGCAGAAAAATTTGCCTGTCACCTTTTTTATACTTTCAGCAATTCCCTGCACAAAAGCAAACCTTCAGGCTCATTTCCTGTCTAAAATGAAGTTTGGTTTATAATAGTCATATGAGACGCTATATAGAAAAACATATCCTGGAAGACCTTAGAGAGAAAATCATTTTTCTTTCAGGTCCAAGACAAGTCGGGAAAACTACTCTGTCCAAACAATTAATTTCCTGGCAGGGCGCTTTTTCTCATATCGCTTGCACCCTTTAACCGTTAGAGAAATTGGCCTGTCCCTAAATTTCTAAATTCTATTGACGCTCATGGGAGGAATTAAATGGATTTTAAAAAAATTGAATCTTAACTATTGACTTTTTAAAGGCTTTTTAATAAAATATAAATCGGCAGGTGACGATATGCTTTCAAAAGTTGAGAAAATTCTTAAGGCGCTTGGTGACAAAAGTCGGCTCAGGATTATCAACATGCTGGGTGAAAAATCCTTGTGCGTGTGCGAAATAAAAGAGGTACTCAAATTATCTCAATCCACAGTATCCGGCCACTTGAGGGTTTTAAAAGACGCTGAACTGGTTGAAGACGAAAAAGACGGATTGTGGGTGGAATACCGTCTTTGCAAAGATGAGAAATTTAATTCCGACATCGTGAATTTGATCCGGGAAGCCCTGGAATCAGACCGGAAAATGGAAGAAGAAAGGGAGATGGCATTACAAGCAAACAGGGAGGTGATATGCAAAAGGTAAAAAAATTTCCCCAAATACATCGGTATATCGGGATATATGGAAATGCAAGAGGTGAATAAAAATGAAAGAATGGAAGATATTTTCTCTGATTGCAGGAATATTTTTTATTTGTTACTTTTTCCCATTGAATCTGATTCCCTTTAAAGGGCCTGTTTTCGAGTCACTGGCCCTGGTGCAGTGGTATGCACGCGAGCATGTGTTATTATGCCTTGTACCTGCCTTTTTTATCGCAGGTGCAATTTCAGTATTTATGAGCAAGGATTCTGTGATAAAATATTTGGGACCGGAAGCCAACAAATTCCTCTCTTATGGAGTCGCTTCCGTATCGGGTACCATCCTGGCGGTATGTTCCTGTACGGTTTTGCCCCTGTTTTCAGGAATCTATAAAAGAGGAGCCGGCCTGGGACCTGCCACAGCATTTCTCTACTCCGGTCCGGCAATCAATATCCTCGCCATTATTCTGACAGCCAGGGTTCTTGGCTGGCAACTGGGACTGGCGCGGGCTGTTGGGGCTGTTGTTTTCAGCGTTGTAGTAGGATTCCTGATGCACCTGGTTTTTTTAAAGGAAGAAAAAGAACGAACCACGGCAGAAGGCTTTCAAATGGTGGGAACCACAGAGGAACGTCCGCTGTGGAAAAATGCCCTCTATTTTGTTTCCATGGTCTTCATCTTAGTTTTTGCCAACTGGGGAAAACCCGGTGCAGGAGACAGGGGGCTGTGGTCATTGATTTTTGAATTTAAGTGGATGATTACCGGAATTCTCCTGGTATCGCTGGCATATATGCTCTTTCGTTGGTTCCAAAAGGATGAACTTACCGACTGGGTTTCTTCCTCATGGGGATTCGCCAAGCAAATCATGCCGCTTCTCTTCCTGGGAGTCCTGGCCGCAGGTATCCTGCTGGGCCGCCCCGGAAATGAGGGTTTAATTCCATCATCGGCAATTGAGAGCCTGGTTGGAGGCAATTCCATATTTGCCAACTTCTTTGCTTCTATAGTAGGCGCCTTCATGTATTTTGCCACCCTAACGGAAGTCCCGATATTGGAAGGACTCGTCGGAGCTGGAATGGGTAAAGGGCCTGCCCTGGCACTGCTGCTGGCAGGACCAGCCTTGAGCCTTCCCAACATGCTGGTCATCCGTGGAGTTTTAGGTACAAAAAAGACAGTAGTATTTGTTAGCCTGGTTGTCATTATGGCAACAATCACCGGGATTGTTTATGGAGCACTATTTTAAGAATTCTACAAATAGGAAAGTGATATAAGATGAGTAAACTTTTGACCACGTTTTCATCTCAAGACGCATTTAGAAAAGCCTGGGAACTTCTAAAAACACTGGACTTACCGCATGAAATTATCTCCCCTGCTCCTGGTTTTAATATGGTTGGAGTTCCGGTTGTGGTTTTGCCCCAGGAATCCCGTTCCGCTTTTATACAGCACGGAGGAGACCGTATTATTAATTCGGGCTGGGTGGACTATCGGGAAGCCAGGATCAAAATGCCCTCCGGCGATCCGGAAGTATACAATGAAGACATATATGGCAAATCATCGATTATGGTTCTTGCTCCCTGCATTGCCGACCCCAGCAAGATACGAATTATTGCTTATATATCAGGAAATTTAGCAGACGTTTTTCCCTACATGAACGCAAAGATGGGCGGTGCTTCTTATAATCCCCACGGCCCTATTTTTACGTTCATGGATGGTTACAGGATGGTTTCCCTGTACCCGCAGCGTATTGCTGTGGCTAAAGCAGATGAGATCGTCGATGCCTGGCGCGTACTTGAGAAGATTCGCGTTCAGGCCAATGCCTGCTGGAACAATCGCGGTCAGATTGAACCAGATTATGAAACGAGAAAAAAGCCTCCGGCCTTAGAAATATATTTTCGCCTTCCTAAAACCAATCGCAGACAATGCGGTGAAAAAACCTGCCTGGCATTTGCTTTGCATTTGCACAGCGGGAAAGCTGTACCGAGCCAGTGCCGGGAAATTTTCGCCGGTAAATTCGGACACCTAAAAGATGCACTCCTGGAAATCTGCGGAGGAATGGGCCTGGAGAATAGTCAACACTAAGGAGGTTACGATGAAAAAGATACAAATTTTGGGGACCGGGTGTCCCAAATGCAAAAAACTCACAGAGCTTGCCGAAAAGGCAGCTAATGAGCTGGATATTCAGTACGAGTTGGAGAAGGTGACCGGTCTCAACGACATCATGAATTTCGGTGTCATGGTCACCCCGGCCCTGGTCGTGGACGGCGAAGTAAAAATCGCCGGAAAAGTCCCAAAAATAGATGACATCAAAAGGATGTTGTCTTAAGAAAACCATTTTAAAAGGAGGATACGATGTCGGATAGAAAAAAAGACTGTGCCTGTGAAGGCGGTGTCAAACTCATATTCCCCTGTTCCGGGGCTGCCGATGTGGGTGAAATATCGGACCGGGCGGCACGGACTATGACTGCCCAGGGACACGGTAAGATGTTTTGCCTGGCCGGGATTGGAGGAAATATCAGTGGAATGATCGATTCAGTCAAAGGTGCTGATCGGCTATTGGTCATTGACGGATGCGGACTGGATTGTGCAAAAAAAACCATGGAAGAAAGAGGGATTGAAGATTTTTTCCATTTCCGGGTGACCGATCTGGGCATGGAAAAGTCAAAATCCCCTGCCACACAAGAACGTATCGAATCAGTGGCCCAAAAGGGTAAAGAACTGCTTCTCAATTAACGGGATAACAAAAATCGAAAAGAGGAGGCAGGCAATGATGATTCAAGTCCTGGGGCCGGGATGCCCCAAATGCAAAAAAATGGAGGAAATCGCCCGTCAGGCAGCCAGCGAACTGACGGATGTTTATCTCGTGGAAAAAGTGACCGATATTCGGAAGATAACCGGTTTCGGGGTGGCCACGACTCCTGCGTTGGTTGTGGATGGATATGTCAAAGTCACCGGTAGAGTACCATCCCTGGAAGAGATGAAAAAAATATTCTCTTCTTCATTGTAATGAGGCAATCAACCGGTAATAATTTGAGGAGTAAAAAAAATGATGAAAAAAATCGTTTTTCTATTAGTTATTGGCTTGTTGACTGCGGGCCTGCAAGGGTCGTGCGGCAATGACGAAAGTCAAAAGGACAGTAAAAAAGCAAAACAGGAAGAGAAGAAGGCCAGCAGCATAAAGGTTACATTCATCGAGCTGGGATCTGTAAGGTGCATCCCCTGCAAGAAGATGCAGCCCATCATGGATGAGATCAAAAAAGAGTATAAAGGCCAGGTCAAGGTTGTCTTTTATGATGTCTGGACCCCCGAAGGTAAGCCTTATGCTTATAAGTATAAGATCCGTCTCATCCCTACCCAGGTGTTCCTGGACAAGGACGGAAAGGAATATTACCGTCACGAAGGTTTTTTTCCCAAAGAAGAGCTGGTGAAAATACTCAAGCAGAAAGGAGTTAAATGATGCATGAATCTTTATTTACATGGTTATCGAACCTTGTGCAATCTACATTCCTGCTTGCCCTGTTGGGGGCATTCCTATGGGGTGTTCTCAGCATCCTTTTAAGTCCATGCCACCTGACCAGCATTCCCCTGGTGGTGGGTTACATCAGTCATCAAGGTGTGAAAACCTTCAGGAAGGCATTCTGGACTTCTTTTGCTTTCTCTTTCGGCATCCTTATAACCATCGGCCTGATCGGACTGGTGACCGCACTTCTGGGCCGTATGATGGGCGATATCGGGAAGTGGGGCAATTATTTTGTAGCAGTGATATTTTTCATTGTCGGTTTGTATTTGCTTGAAATCATTCGCTTTGATCTTCCCGGTATCGGTCAGTTGAAATTCAAAAAAAGAGGAGTCTGGGCTGCCCTGGTGTTGGGATTAATTTTCGGGATTGCCCTGGGCCCCTGCACCTTTGCCTATATGGCACCTGTCCTGGCAATCACCCTTTTTTCTCCGTCTTCCAGCTTTATTAAGGATTTCTTATTACTTGCCATGTATGGTATCGGGCACTGCTTGGTGATTGTCCTGGCCGGCACCTTTACGGAAGTCATCCAGAAATATTTGAATTGGAATGAGAAATCAAAAGGCACACTGATCGTTAAGCGGATTTGCGGTATCCTGGTTATTATTGCCGGGATTTATATGTTAACAATGTAGCACAAATAAAGATTGTTTGATACCAGGAGGTATGATTATGAACGAAAAAAAAATCGAGAGAAAGCTTAATGTGTTTGAAAAATACCTTTCGCTGTGGGTGGTATTATGTATTGCAGCAGGCATTATCATTGGGAAAATTGCCCCAAATACGGCAAAATTCTTGGACGGGCTGGCTGTTTATGTTAACAATTCTCCTGTTGTTTCCATACCGATAGCTATCTGCCTGTTTTTTATGATGTATCCCATCATGGTGAAAATCGACTTTTCCAATGTGATAAAGTCCGGGAAAACGCCAAAGCCCATCGGTTTGACCCTCTTCGCCAATTGGGCTATCAAACCTTTTACCATGTATTTTATTGCCATCTTTTTCCTGGGTTTTCTTTTTAAAACATTTATCGGGGTGGATGCCACCGACCTGGTTAAATTACCACCCGGAGCCGACTGGGCTGTTGGCAGCATCCATGGTGCGGGAAAAGTAGTACTTCATGAAGGGTTAAAAATGCTGGAAATCCCGTTATGGAGAAGTTACCTGGCAGGCTGCATCCTGCTGGGGATTGCTCCCTGTACGGCAATGGTTCTTGTCTGGGGATACCTGGCAAAGGGAAACGATGCGCTTACACTTGTAATGGTGGCAATCAACTCCCTGACCATGTTGGTTTTATATGGACCATTGGGAGGGTTTTTGCTTGGGGTTGGACGTTTACCTATTCCCTGGCAGGCATTGTTACTCTCCATCAGTATCTACGTTGCCTTACCCTTGATTGCCGGGTTCTTTTCCAGGAAGCTCATCATAAAAGCAAAAGGACAAAAATGGTTCAGAGAGAAATTTCTTCATCTGTTAACACCGGTTTCAATTGTGGCTCTCCTGTTCACGCTGGTTTTGTTGTTTTCCTTCAAAGGCGATATTATCCTCACTCAGCCGCTGACTATCCTATGGATTGCCATCCCGCTTTTTATCCAAACCAATTTAATCTTCTGGATTACTTATGGTTTGGCACGAGTGTTAAAGTTGAAATATGTGGATGCTGCTCCATCTGCCATGATAGGGGCCAGCAACCATTTTGAAGTGGCAATCGCAACGGCCACGTTAATATTCGGTTTATCTTCAGGCGCGGCCCTGGCTACGGTGGTGGGTGTATTAATCGAGGTTCCAGTGATGCTCATGCTTGTAAAAATCTGTTTAAAGACAGACCGTTGGTTTAGGCATGCGGAAAACGCCTGAGCCATCATGAGGGAAAATGAAAAAAACGATACTGTTCATCTGTACGCATAACTCGGCCAGGTCCCAGATGGCAGAAGGATTAGTAAACCATTATTGGAAAGACCGCTACCAGGTTTTTAGCGCCGGTACACAGGCGGGCAAGGTCAATCCCTATGCCATTGAGGCAATGAAGGAAATAGGCATCAATATTTCAAAAGCCAGGTCAAAAAATGCCGCCGAATTTTTAGGCAAAGCGTTTGACCTGGTGGTAACGGTCTGCGACAGTGCCAAAGAAACCTGCCCCTTTTTCCCAGGGGCCAAAGATTACATTCACAGAGGATTTCCAGACCCTACCCAGGCAAAAGGTGACGGGACCCATGTTGCCGCTGTTTTCAGGAAAACGCGGGATGAAATCCGCAGTTGGCTGAAAAATATATTGAAGTGAGGTGTGCCTTGAATTTCGACAAAGTAGAAGAAGTTTTGGAGCGTGAATTGTCAAAAGGCCCCCAATTTTGGGAAAATGATGAAGGAGGATACAAATGGACACGAATAAGGAATGTTTTGGAAGCATTTTCCCTGATCTTGAAAAATTAAGTATAAATAAAGAGATTCAGGGAAAAGTATTTTCTGTAAAGCTTGTCAGCTTAGGAATAGGAATAAATTCCAGGGAGATTCATCCTGATATTAAACAATGGAATGCTTGTAGGAAATGTGAGATATTTGATTCGTGCTATTCCTTTTCACAGGCTAAATTAAACCTTTATATTTCATTAAAGGTGCATTAAATGCCTTAGAAAAAAATGAAAAGCTTTAAGCTGTAAACAGATTACGCCCAAAACAACGTGACGAAAACGTGACTTGTTTATGAAATTTGAGGACAGACCAATTTCTTTACTAAGTAGACAGGTTGCGTATCCAGCCACCAATTCAAACTGAAGTCTGAAGTGACGATCAAAAGAAAAAATAAGTTGAATCTGTACTATAGTACAGATATTATAATCATATATTCTCCAATCGCTGACGGCCAGGAATCTGCCTGCAAAGAAGTTGCCGATTTTGCCACAGGAAAAATTTTCGAAATTGAATCTAAAATTAGAGACCTCACGCAAATGCAGGAAATGCTAAAAGAACTTCAAGCCCTTTGTATGCTGAATAAAAATCTAAGTGATTGCCCCATCATTGAAAGCTTGAAAAAAGAATCTTAATACCTGGTTTTTTCGCCAATTAGAACTAAAAATGTTCTTAAATATTTTATTTTTCTTTTTCTGGGGGTTGACAAATTATAATAATTAAATCATAATATTCAATTGATTAATTGAATATAGTGCTAGCGAGAATTGAAAATGAAAAGTAGAGAATTTAAAGATTCTGTTTTCCAGCACTTTGCCAGTATTGCTCACGCATTTTCCAGTTCCAAGCGTCTTGAAATTATAGATGTTTTAGGCCAGGGTGAACGAAATGTTGAGTCGTTGGCAAAGGAAGTATCGATGACCATCGCCAATACATCCCAGCAC